>ENA-UOUE01001205-UOUE01001205.1-compost-metagenome-genome-assembly--contig:-NODE-1205-length-17472-cov-10.905088_pt1 | contig 17472 bp, 10 predicted proteins | sample MGYA00238146_ERZ747223 | MGnify/ENA primary metagenome ERZ747223 (study PRJEB28781, sample SAMN06268865) | compost metagenome | isolation source: single cell | place: USA: California, Emeryville, Joint...
ATCCAGTATATCTTCATTATCACTGAGAAACAGCTGTATTGGTATGTTCTTCTCTTACAGGAGTAATTAATGTAAGATGATAATTTCAAACGTTTAAGAAGCAAATTCTATCAAGTCATGCTTTTATCACAATTTTTCTACATCTCCTTCTCTTTCCAGGTTAACCCAGCAATACTAAAGATTTCATTTAGAACCTTATATATCATTCTACAAAAATTTTGGCTTCGATAATCTAACTTGGTTTGTACCCAAAAAAAACCAAAACAAAAGACCTCCTATCTTATTTCTCACTTATACCACCTACCAAGAAAAAACAACTCAGTTCTCAATAATAGCTCTATTAGTTTCTGAAGATGCAGCTGAATAAATCTAGTAAAGTTATTAATCTTCCAACCCAAAGTAAAAGATATACGCACTTCTAATTAAACGATAGTCGCTTTAGTGCTCTCAAAATTTCTAATTATTCATCTCTTCTGTTGGTCTCGATCTTGCTTTTGTTCCCTAACTGTTGTCTCACAAGCGCATTCTTCGTCAAGGCGCTTCTTGAATTCAGCGGCTTATTATCGACACTTGAAATAGATGAAAACTCCTCAAATCTGGTTTCTTCGAGTTTATCTTCCATTGACATCTCTTCAAGCAGAAGTTTCTTGCCTTCTTCAGTCACCGTAACCTTATCCGGCTTACTCTTGCTACCATGAATGTCTTTTCAGTTTGTTAATAATCAGTTAGCTGATTGAAAGCCCAAATTGTGTTACAAGCTGCGAGTTTAGACTCGACTTTGCTGAGGCATCTCCTCAACTCTCTCGTCGAGGTCATCGTTGGTGGTATATGGGAATATTTGCTTCTTTCTTCCTGTCTTTTCTCAAATTCAGCTTGCTAGATTTATTTTATCACGATTATGCTCTCAAGAAACTATTACTTTCAGTCTCTTCTGTTCTTGCTTCTCTCTGAGTAGTTTGTTAGAACTCTTCATGACTCTCTCCACAAAATCTTGATGTCGTTCTTGCTTTTTTAGCTCTCGTTGTGAGGCAAGCATTTCTTCCCTTCTAGCTTGCATCTAGGTGGAGTTCATTATTATTTTCGCAAGCATCATTAGATTACATCCACCCCTTCAGAGGTTGAATCGAAATCATGTCTCTTGCAGATAGTGTTTACAAGATGCACAGGTAAATTCGATGCCACGTCAACTCTGACCATTGCGTGATAATCCCATTCTGGATTTTCAGTCCTCACCATAACGTATAGACCAAGGTAATATTCTTTCCTGATTACTTTTAGATATCAATAAATTTAATAACAATTTTACTCAAAGACTTATGCTTCTTTTTGGAAAATAGAGAGGTACTGATGAAGGCACTCTGAAAACGACAAAGTCTCTAACCACCAATTATTAATGTCGATTCCCACTTCAGTTGGTGTTGTAATATATCTGGTTCTGAGTAATTTGCTCGAGAGAAAATTTTCTAATGTAATCATGCAGTTGAAATACAATAATTAGAGCAGCTCCCTATATTTTTGCTTTGGAAATTTTTGAATTGTTTCTTTTGGTCTCAGCTGGCATCAAAAAATTTTAACAAATAAAGCCGCTGTGTTGTACCTTTCGATATCATTCGTCAGAAAATCAAGACTTCAACTAAATTTTTCTTCAAAATACAAGAGTAATAATTTTAAAATTTCAAGTGTGATACACGTATCTTCGAGATAGTCACAGCTGCTAGTACTACGCAAGAGAAATGGTAGAATCATTATCAGATGAAAATTGGATGCCATTGGAAGCCAACCCAACCGTAATCAATGAATTCATCACAAAAATAGGATTCGAGACGATCTTCTACAAATTTTACGATGTGATCTCAATTGATGAGTTCAGTCTCGCGATACTTCCGCAGCCGGTACAAGCACTCCTCTTCCTCTACGACGAAACAAAGGTCCAGAGAGAATTTCGCAAGAAGCAGAAAGCCGAGCTTGAAGCATCCGGGCAATACGTAGATAAGGACCTATTCTTCATGAAGCAATATGCGAAAAATGCCTGTGGAACGATAGCAGCCTTCCACTCTCTCATAAACATGTACAACAAGACTAAATCATTCATCACGAAGGGGTCCTATCTCGATAAGTTCATAGCTGAGACGCAATCTTTAACTCCGGAAGAACGAGGCAAATATTTCCAAAAGGATGATAAACTTAAAGAGACGCATAAGAAGGCAGCTGCAGAAGGAGACTCTAAGCCATCAGAAAAAGCAAATGCCCATTTCATTTCGTTTGTGCAGTTTAATGGACATCTTTATGAGTTGGATGGAGGTAAATTTGCGCCGATTAACCATGGAGAATGCAAAGAAGAAGAATTTTTATTCAAAGCCGTGGAAGTTGTCAAGCAATATATCGCGAGGGACCCAACGCAAATTAAATTTAATGTGCTAGCTTTAGCACCTCAAGATGAAGATTTCTTCGATTAATATACGCAATAAATAAATGACTCACTGGTTACTTTCTGAGATGCATACAAAAATTTGATCAGAAAATATGAATAGTCGAATTACTACATCGTCCATATGTGGGTAATAGCATTAACTTATTGGAATGAGAAAATAAAATAGTCCATTAAAGGTAGAGTGCAGTCGCAGGGAAGGTAATTAGGAAATTGCTGCTACTTTTTCAAGATCGAAAAGGGAAATGCAGTTTGAAACAGAGAGCTTGAAAATTCTTCTTTTAATTTGCAAACTTCGGAAACAGTCTTAATTCTCAGTCTGAGCTCAGATGATAAAGCTATCTTATCAGTAGTATCAAAAGATACAGAAGAAGGGATAGAATAAAGATCTTTCTCTCGATATTTGCTTCATAAAAAAAGCTTTTGCTTAAGGAAGGCTAAAACAATCACAAATGCTAGCAATAAGTTCTCAAAGTGAATTTAAACTTCCATAGTTTAATATAGCACTCAAAGAAAACAATAAAGGGAGAGAAAAGCTAATATAAGCAACCATCTGCGATCAATGCAGTTTTCTAACACACTAATTGATGTGTTTTCCTTTCTATCCAGTATTAACAATTTCACATTAGATTTTGTCCCTTCTGGTTTTAAAGTTCTCTGTTTTATTTGTTATGCATCAGAAAACACAAATTAAGCACATTTTTTGAGCCACTTTTTTGAAATAATGAAATTCTCACATACCTTCCTAAATGTCTGCTTTCTTGTACTGGGTTTCTGGTTTCCTTATGGGCTCAGTCAAATAGATCCTCCGATCAAGAAATTCTCTGTCTACGTCAACAATAGTGCTTCCTTTGAAGGCATTGGTACAAAAGAAGCTCCATTCCTGACTATTCAGGAGGCTCTTAAGAGCATAGTCAACTCATACTTCAAGATACCTCATGACATGTACGAGATCCTTCTCGCTCCTACTGACTCTGCATATACATTCCCAGCAATGAACATTACAAATCCCAAGAACCTATCACTGGATATGAGGACAATCAACGTAGGTTCATCAGAACTTTCATCTCAAAACTGCGAGGGTTTAGCTCGAGTTGAATTTCCACAGAATGGTATGACAGTGCTGTCCTTTACATCTATACTTTCACTCAGGCTGAACTCAATTTCGATTTTGAATCCGATTCAAGGAGTATCACAACTACGTGTAGACGACCTCGATAGTTTTGAGTTATCCAATTCGTGCATTAATATATCAAAACCTGGAATAGTGAAAACTCCGCACGCTGGAATTTCCATAAGCAACACTAACAAAGTCATAGTCGACAAAATCGCTTTAAATAGGACTGTGTTTTATCATATGCAGCCATTAATTCAAGCATCGGGAGTAGAGTCTCTGCTTTTCAATAACACAGAAATGTTTTTCGTCATCAAGAATGCAAAGAACCTAGTCGATGGCTACCTCCTCTACTTTACCAACTCGAAGTTGATATCCATTGACAATCTAATCATTGAATCGTCTGAGGTCTCACTCACCCAACTCCTGGACATTTCCGATAGCAGTGAAGCAAGTTTAAGCAACATTACAATGAGAGGACCAGGCGATAGACGACTAAGCCTACGCGGTAATATTTTTTCATTCAAGGATCTAGAAAAACTGACAGTAACGCATCTGGAAATCGAAAACCATGGGTTCCTGGGGCAGGCAGCCTTCGAAATGCAGATATTTGCTCTGAAAAATATATTGCACACCAAAATTCAACAGATAAATTTGACCAGCTCAACCTTTCGAAGCGATGGAGCATCATCTATTTTTGTGTACTCGACAGATGACGCGATAAACGGCAACGGAACTCTGCTTGCGAATTTCATAGAGTTAAACTTCGTAAATATCGATGGTACGACAATGGCTAACATTGGCTTTTTCGCAGTGGATTCGCAAAACTCAGCGACAGTGAAAGATTTTAGTGTTTCCAATGTCAATATCACTAGATCAACGTTAACGTCGAGCAATTTTCTAAATTTCGAAGCGAAGAAAAGCGCTTCGAATCTCCAAATATCAAACTTCTTCATTTCTAAGTCAAATATTCTTAACACAAAGATCCTGTCTTTCGAAGGGACAGACAACTCGAAAATTACGAATATCACTTGTGAGGACAGTTCTTTTCAGGGTGACGGATATACAAACTATTACTTTGTCGACTTGAAGGAAAATTCGATGACTGAAATAGAAGGACTAACGATTCGTAGCAATCAATTCAGAAAAAATCCTTTTATAATCATCTCAAAGTTGCCTCAGCATGTCTTGATCGTGGGAGCTGATATTACTAGCAATACCTTGATCGACTCGCCACTGATAAAAATGGAAAATTCGAATGCTGCCGAGAACGTGAAAGAGGTTGAGTACTCTGTATTATTTATCCAAGAGATAACCGTACGAGAATTGGTAGCAAATAATTCAAAGTCAGTGTTCGAGGTGGCAGGTCCATTTGTCTTTCTAGTAGACTCTACCTTCAAAGATATCGTCCTCAATTCAGGGACTCTCATTTCTTTTGGAGGAGTGAAATGGACAGCATTGGGCCTTAGCTCGAGCACCTATATATACAACAAGTTCAGCAAATATCCGAGGCTCATAGAATTTTTGGATTACAACATACGGAGAGGTCAGAGGATAGGGTTTGACGATCCGATAGAACTACAGTATCGTGTCCAAGACAACAAGTTTGAAAATTGCTCAGTGAAATATAATGAACTCTTTATGGATGGTATGATTCACTCAATTCATTCAACAGGGTTAATAGAAATGACTGAGCTCAAGCATAGATTTGGGTTTGTTATCATAAATTCAAATTCACTGAAATCGATAGATACTGGAATGATTAATAACGCCCCGTTTATCTTCATTCAGTCAGCCGTGAACGTTCAAATTATTGGGAATCAAGTCATTGATATCGAAGGAAGAGCTGAAGGACTAGTAACTTTGGAAAAACTAGAATGGGCAAACCTTACAGTGTCTCAAAATGCTATCGAAAGATCTTCTGGACCAGGTTTTATGAAGTTGATCTCGGTGGCTGTAGAGAATTTGAACTTCTCAGGGAATTCAATAAGAGAATCCAATTTAGCAGCTCCTTTCTTGGTTTATTCAGTCATCAATCAAAATGGAGATCATCGTTTTTTTAATTTCAGGGACAATTTGATCGACAACTGCACATATTTGGAGTCTTCCAACGGCCTCATGTTGATTTCGATCCAACAAACTACTTTGGACGTCTCTTTGCTAAACACCACGATAAAAAATTTAAAAGCCACGCCTAGCACCAAATCATCTACATGGACAGAAGGAGGCTCTGCTGTAAAAATCATGATTGGAAATGCTCCACTGAGTTTGATAAACTCAAGCTTTGAAGTACTCGATTCTGACTCGAATATCGTTTTTTTGACCCTTCAGTCTCATAAACTCAGGATCTCAAATGTCAGTTTTTGGTTTTTCGGGAGATTTTCTAATGACATCATTGTCGCAACATCAAACGACGTGGTAGTTGAAAATTCTGCTTTCTTCGATGAAGTCTTTTTTTCGAGTGAGGATTATGTAGTCATGAGTCTGCGTAAAATGTACCCAGGTCCAAAGATTGCCAATATCTCATTCTTCAATAACCGATACAATTTCTACGAGACAAGCTCGAGTCAAGGGATTGAGTTCCATTACCCTTTGTGTAACACCACACTGCTGGTGAGAAATAATTCATTTAGGTCCAGTTCAAGCCTCGGAACCGGTAGTTGGATGACGTTTAAGAGAATATACTTCGACCAGTTTACTGCCTTAGAAAATGTTATTTCACTCGGCAATGCAGCCTCGGCTGGCAATTGGATCAAATTTTCAAATTGCAAAGGAAATGCGTTGATGAAAGACAACAAAGTTATTGTAAAAGGGGAGAACGGATTCACTTTCGCCAAAAACCTCTTAGGACTGGGCTTGAATCTATTCATTTCGGAAGTCCAAATTCTTCAGAATCACACCCAAAATGAGAGGGAGATACCTATTCAGAGCTCGTTTCAACTCTTAGATATTAATCAAGGCAAGGCTTCCCTCGAGAATATAGCGTTGAAAGACTTCGCTCTATCAGGCCCACTAATCTTGCTAAGAAACGACTTTCTGGAAATCATCTTGGAGGTGCAAAATGTCACTCTCTCAAATCTAAACCAAACTTTACCGAAGCTTACTCACAAGAAAGACCAAGCCCTAGGTGGCCTTATACTTTTAGCGGACTTTGATGATATGGTGAAACGAAATGATATTTTGATAAGTTTACTGAATTGCTCTTTTCAAAATATTAATATTGAAGGGAAAAGTGGGATATTACATTTTGGAACGAGTATAGATTACAATTTATACGTTATCAATACCGCGTTTTCGAATATTGCTTCTGACCAGGGACCTGCTATAAACTTGAAGACGGCACCGACAGAAGGCGGTGTAAGTCTTTATAGTGAACAAAGACTTGCCCTTCGAAATTGTTCGTTCGTGAATAACTCTGCCAGACAATTTGGAGGAGCGATCTATGTGCAAAGCGCTGAACTTCATTTCGAGAATGTATATTTTCAAAATAATACAGCGAATCAAGGGAATTCGGCCATCTTTTTATTAAACGTAACTGATCCGCACGAGGATATGAAGCTTATTCAAAAGAAGAGTAATTTGAAAGAAGATGAGATTAGACTTGGACTGTTGAAGTTTGAATTGAGCTTCAATAGCTACAATCATCGACTATATGAATTGACTGAGAATAAAGAACTGGTCATTGAGAACGTGACTTCATTAGAACTTCAATCCATGATGTTAAAGCTGAAGGACGCGCTTGGCAGGGAGGTATCTGATATCTCCTCTACGATCTCATTGGTTGCTCGTGTTACCTCAAGCAATCAAAGTCAATATAATTATAAAAATGGAACTCTTTCTACATTTTGTAAAGGGTCGGAATGTTTCATAAATGACCCTCACTTGCTTCTTGGAGGACACGCTGGAGATATTGATGTCATTTCAATTGATTACAGCTCCGAACTTTTTCATTTTAGATCTCGGATTCGAGTCATTTTTCGAGACTGTATTCCTGGTGAAATAAAGAACGATGCTACTAAAAGTTGTGTCCCTTGTCCGTCCGGCAAATACTCCCTTAAAACTATCGATACTGAATGCAAAAAGTGTCCAGCAGAAGCTCAAGATTGTTTTGGCAGCTCTATCATACTGAAGGTAGGATACTGGAGAAGAAATTACTCTACTGATTCTATTCACTCATGTGGCTCTATAGGCCCTGGAGAGCAGAGCAGATGTAGAGGTGAAGATGGACCTCTCTGTGAGAAAGGCTATATGGGATCGTTGTGTCATCAGTGCAATATGACAGATGGATATGTTAGAACAGGCTCAGAGACAAAAATTCAATGTGTCAGATGTCTTTCATCTACTCAGAACAATGGAGGAGCAGATTCTGCTGCCGCTCCTTCGGTATGGAAATTCTATGCTTCAGCTCTCCTTTTCTTCACAGCGTTTTTTGCTTTCGAAATATATTACATCCTAACTGCTATCAAATATGGAAAACTGTACTACGAAGCTGTAGCAAATGACCGATATCATGTCAAAATATCATTTGGCCCATATTTGAACCTCATTATCACGTATTTCCAAATTATTACTATTGTGAGTAGCTTCGAGGTTGAGACATTCAAATATTTATTCAGCTTCACTTCCATTCTGGGAGAGCCTTCAGCTAAAGTGTTCTTTTCTCTGGACTGTATACTTCTTCATTGGGGACTGCATCCTGAAAGTCTTCTTAGAGTTAAGGTGATTTTCTTGCTAGCAAGTCCAGTGTTAAAGTTTCTGGTTGTGATTGTGTATAATCTGATCAAAGGACTCAATAATGATCGCAAAATGACTATCATCGTTGCAGGGCTAAGCATGTTCCTCCTTGAACAGCCTCAGATAGTCAAAAAACTTATTGCTTACGTGCATTGCCGGAAACTTGTTCCAGATGATCCAAAGTCTTATGTGCTTGGTGATGAGTTTTTCGCTTGTGATGACGATGACTATTATTCTTTCAAAAATCATGTTGTCATTCCAGCTATCGTCTTCTTTTGCTTCCTACCTTTCGCTCTATTTCTCTTTCTCTATTACAAAAAGAAGCGAAACGATGATAGACTCGATACTGAATGGATGAGAAGAAGTATAGGAGTTCTCTACAATGGCTACACCAAAGAAGCCTATTACTGGGGTTTAGTCATGAATTATTCCAAAATTGGATTGATTATTCTCACTCAAACCTTCATTTACAATACTCGTGTGCTGGTTCTTCTGCTCGTATTATGGTTTTACGTCTATAAATCTCTTATGGCTAGAGTGAAACCATACTTGGAATTGGAACTCTTCTACGCTGAAAAATACTCATTGTATGCTTACCTGATAACAGTTTTCTGCTCATTCTTCATGATTCAGAGTGAAGATGCTGCACTTGATGTGTTCTGTGTGATTGTGATTGCAGTTGCAAATGTCATTGCGCTTGGATATATTGGCAAGCAATTAATTATCATTTCAAAGCAAAAAGGAAAGAAATTGAGAACCTACAAAGAGAAAGTTATGAGTCTGATCAAGAGGTGGTCCAAAAGAAAAAAACAAAGATCCGGTTCTGGCATTGATGAGAGTCTACTTAGTAATAGTGAAAGTATTGTCAGCTCCAGTAATAATTCTCTGCTAGAGAGTTCGTATGAAATTTTAGAACATGAAGCAGCTAAAAGAAGTGTTGCTTTATAGGATGTTAACTGAGGTAGTACAATTATATCTTTATTCGTTTTGAAAAAATATGTTTCAAATGAATGATCTGAATGAATAAGTAATTGGTGCCTATGTTTTTAAAATTTCACCTTTGAATGCTAATTTCTGAAGATTCGCTCAATATCTGCTTAAATAGTGGAAATGTCTGGAACTTATTGGGAGTAAACTTGGCAGTTTCCATTAAATTTATTTGGAGTCACCTCTTACACTGCTATGAGGTTCTCAACAAAAAACATCTTGCAAACCAAATTGCTCTATTTCGTTAAACAAATTCTACAATATAAATTTTGTTGATCTCACCTAACAATTAGCAGTTCAATCTCAGCGTTATTCGCAATACTAATCCACTCGAGGACTCACTTTGTTCTCAGAGGCCTCATAGCGAACGGTCCGGCCCGTCTGTACTCCTCTAGCTATTTGATTGCATCTCCTACCGCGGTTTGACAACTAAATTCATTTATAATAGTTTTAATGAATCATTCCCTTGCTATATTAATCATTTGAAAATCATTTTAGAAAAATCATAAATCAAATAACTTAACTCAATCATGACACTCCGCATTTTCTTAAAAGGACAGGTCCATGAATGGGACTCGGTCCCTGAAACCATAGAACGACTTCACGAAACTCTAGTCGACCGCTTTCCGATAACTCTCCCTCAGAAATACTCTCTCCATTTTTTTGATCTCCATGGATATAAGCGTGAACTCAAGGATAGCGAAGATTTTTCATTTTTTTATAACTTGGCAGGGAAGCTGAAACCTTTGAAACTCGAAATAGAGGATCAGCTCGCTGAAAAGACCGCTGTCTCTACAAATAGCCTTTTAGATAGCCTTTCCAACGCTCTCTTCAAAGAGCAACCAGTCCCAGCTCCGCTTTATCAACCTCAGACAACCATCATGAATAGCCAGCAAGGCGATATGCTGGTTGAAGAGCAAAAACATACTATTCCAGGTGCTGACCCAATGAATATAGAAGAAGAGAAAAATCGGTATGAAAAAATAATGAAACTTGAAGACGATGATTTTACTATCCGATTAAAACTGCGAGAAGAGATGAGAAATATGCTTCAAAATGAAGCTCCTTTCCTCGCTGAAATAATCGCTGATTACTTTGATCACAAAGAAGAGCCTTACGATGAGCCAAATCCGTACAAGGATACTTATCTCTCAAGCAATCCGGGCAAGAGGAAGTCAAAAGTTAACACAATCCATAAAAATGTGAGATGCTCTGTTTGCGGCGTCTTCCCGATCGTAGGTGTCAGATATCGTAGTACTTTGCTAGATGATTTCGATATGTGTGAGGATTGTGAAGATACCATAGATCATCCTTATCCTCTTATAAAAATAAAGCAAGAAGAGCACGAGATGCCAAGAGAGGAGAGAGTTAAACCGACCAAGAAACCGTTAACCAATTCGAAAATATCTGAGGTCGAAGATAAAAAAGGAAATAAGCTTAACATGACGAGTCTTTTCTCCAATCTCTCCCTCAATGACGTCGGGAATATAGCTGCTAAAATAGTCAAAGAAAATCCGAAGGAAGCCACCAATGAAATGATGAATCTGCTTGAGAAGTTCAATCATTTTAAAATAAAAAACTCTACCAAGTCTTTTGAGGAAGAGAAAGGCAACGGAAATGGGAAACAGCATGATGATGATGACAATGAAGGGAAAAGTTTCGGAAAAGGTAACTTAATGCATGAAGAGAACTCTCCTTCGAAAGGTACCAATGAGACGGATCCTACATTGGTGGACAAAGCGCTGAAACTTGAAGAACTGTTCCCTGATCGCAATTTTGATTACTTATATGCCTTTGTGAAAAAGCATGTCGACATGAGCGTCGAAGAGCTGACTAATCAGTTCTTCCTCCAGGAATCTAAGTAGTATGAATGTTATAAACTTTTCCGATTTGATGTAGTTAAATCAGCAAACAAATAATCATTGAGTCATTGAATATACCGGCATAGCCACGTATTATTTTCTCAATTTAGTCGATACATACATATCTCAAAATTAAAAACAAAAATCAGCAGGGCTCTGAATGGATAGGTAAGTAAAGTATGGTTTCTCTAAATTTATAACAGTTTGACAAATATATTGTGATCCATAGGCAAAACCTCTTTTATCACAAAATATTAAGAGATACCATGAAAATTGACGATTACGATTGAGATTATGGATATTGCAGATCAGAAACGCTATTTCTCGTTTCCTTGCTTAAGTGAATTCGAATGTTGGTGGTCTTTTTATAAATATACAGGGGATTTCTGTTTGCTAGAATCTTTTAGATGCATTCGACATGCATGACGATGCTCGTGTAGAGGCAAGATAGATTGGTTTGAACTTCAATGTCATTCGTAACCACCAAAAAATTTTTAATTTAACTCCAACAGCTGTTACCTGATCAAAATTCTGTGTTTTAAATAAACTAAAAGTTATAATACCTCGCTTAACACTGGCTCTTAACTTATGAACCTACGACAAAAACCTCCCAGTCATAACACTCTGCAGCTGATGCCTGCAACAAGAACAAAACCCGCTTCTTCTCTCGAGAAAACCAGAATAGGACTAGAAAACCCTTCGGCTTCGGTTACATCTCGAGGCGCCGAGAAATTATATGATTCAGTTGCGTCCAAAAACACGTTTTTGAAGGGGTTGGATGTCTCTACGAGCTTCTTGGAGAGAAACGCGAATATAACTACTACTATTTCGCCCTTGATTCAGGCTCCAACAACGAATGAAGAATTTGCAGCTCGGTCAAAATCATCTTCGAAAGGCCGAGATTCCACCTTGGCCCAATCAGCGACTCAGATAATGAAACACTCTTCCACAGCAGAGGAGATCAACTCGAGACTGGTTTCTCAACGGCAGCAGCATTCTCAGCTACCTCCAACAGCAAATGATTTTAATAAACGGAAGAAACTTGAAGCTTTCAATACTCCGAACAAAGAAAATACATTACAAATCCCTCGCAGTCTACCAAAACCTCATTCGAACACTCCAAAGGAGGATATCGCTAAACGTGAGGTTGTATTGCCTAAAGTCGAAATCAGAAGACCTCCAATATATAAAAATAAAGACCAAGCGAACCAACAGTCAAATGACTCGGACTCAGCTCTGCAAAAAACTGTAGAGAAGCGGCCTTGGAACATCCATAGGATGTCAGAAAATATCCAATCAGATTCATTAATCTCAAAAAATGACCTTGTAATTGAGTATAAACAGTTCAATCCGCTTCCAGCTACATTGGACCAGCCGGGTGCGATAAGCAAACTTATAAACTATGGAAATAATTCTGATTTTCAGCTAAAAGGTAACACGAAAAGCATATATTCTCACAAATCTTCGACACCTGAGCCAAGGGAATTGACAAACTACAAACCACCGACTATTTCATCAAGATCTTTTGGAGCAGTTTATGCATATAGCGCGAGCACGAACCAAGGAATAATAAGGGACTATAATGAGGATAGGACTACTACGATACTTGAATTAACCAAGCCGAATGATAAGAAGGGAGAGCCTTGGCCTTCTTGTTCATACTTCGGAGTTTTTGATGGGCATGGTGGGTATCAATGTGCAGATTTTCTCAAAGATAATCTTCATCAATATGTAATTTTCTCATTAGAAGATTTGTTATTGCAATAATCAATGGATTAGATTATCAGAGATCCGAATTTCCCGTCCAACCCGAGAGAAGCTATTATGAAAGGCTTCCAAGACGCGGAGAAAGAATATATTGACCGTGCTCAAGATCCTCTCAGATATCAAGCCGATTTTTCAGGTTCATGTGCTATAGTCTGTTTTATCATCAGTAAACAACCTATTATTGAGGCTTTAATTGCAACTGTTTCGGTTTCTTAGACGATATGTGCTACGTTGCTAACGTTGGAGATAGTCGAGCCATCTTGAGTCTTAGGGGTGGCGCAGAAGTAATCCCAATGAGTAAAGATCATAAGCCCAATGAAGAGAGCGAACGAAATCGAATCACAGAAGCTGGAGGCACGGTTTATCAGTAACACCCCTTTTCTTGACACAATTTAACTCGGTGCATTCTAAAGGCCTCAACCATTCCCAATGATGATGAGACATAATATCCCCTATCGCATTTTCCCAGGAAAACTATCAGTAAACGAATTCTCTTACCTTTGATGCTAAATAATTCCAATAAACTTCATTAGGTGAGCAGAGCTTTCGGAGATATTGAAGCTAAGCTTCCGAGATATGGTGGAAAGCCGAACGTTCTTATCGCTGTTCCTGAGATTAAAAGTTTCAAAATAAATAAACAACAAGATTTTCTAGTTCTTGGAAGTAAGAAGCTAAATTTAAATGAAAGTGACCTGATTTTTGATGCATCATAATAGGTGATGGAATATTTGACGTTATGAGCAATTTCGATGTTTCAAAATCGGTTTGGGACAGCACGATTGCGAGAGCAGAAAATTTGCATAAACAATGCGGAAGAGCCACTGACCGCATCCTAATAGACGCTATAAGAAGAAGAACTACAGACAATGTTACGGCAATATTGATCGCTTTTAAAAACTTTCAAGAGGAGTTGTTTCCACATCATTGTCCAAAAGACTTGGGAGTAACAGTTGTCGAACCTGATAACGATGCAATGAACGATAAGTCCCAGGCAATGAACGATAAGACTCATGCTATGGACGATAAGATTAATCAGAATTATCACTATATATCCAAGCAAGCAGATACTAGAGATTCATTACAAGTTTTCGCAAAGCGTGAAGAGGGTTATCAGAAGAAATTGAGTGAAACACAAGACATAAAGCAAACTACTACTAATAATACACCAGAAGAGTTGGCCTTTAAAAATCCGTTCAGATATAAATTGCAGAAAATTATAAGACCGAATATTCCAAACAACAAATAATTTGCGCTGAGTGGACGGAGGTTTTGTTAATAAAGAGAGAGCAATTCAAATTTTCCAAAGGTCAAAGTTTATAATCCTGAGTTGGAAATCGGACGACCAACCAAGTGTACTAAGATATCAGACTTCGATTAATATTTTTTTGTTTTTTAAAGAGCATAGAAGTGAACTTTATTTTTCGTTCTTTTTGATGATGTGATATGATTAAATTTTTATTACTACTGGCTTCCTTTCGTCAAAGTAATGCATTATGAAATTTGTTGTCGTCTTTTAGTAGAGTGTTAAGCGATACTGCTAAATATTAATGGGAAAATCAATAATTATGTGAAGGTAAAATAAAATCAGAAAACCGAAAGATTTCGAATATATGGCGCAACCAGACCATTCTATCCCTCAAATGAAATTCCATCAATCTTTTTTGAAGATCTATACAAAAAGGGAAAAAATTAGTGTAAGAGATTGAGTATGCTTCCATGCATTATCTGTGACCGATATCATTAATTTTCAATGTTGTGAGTGGCTAAAGTGTCAATACTCTTGGAGCATTAAAGAAAGATTGTAATATTAATTTATTCAGAGGATGTCGGTTAGAATTTTATACTATGATAATGTGTTCGTGCAAGAGATAGAGAATTAAAAGAAAATCTTTTTTTGGGTCTGTTGTTCAGGGAAGGCGGATAAAGATTTCATCTTCGATGTTGCATAGTAGATCTCTCATCCAAACCTGGCACGAATATCCAAAAAAAAAGGAAAATGAACCGATATGTACCAAATCGGATATTCATATCCGTTGACGGTTGAACAAATTTAAATTTTTCATTTAAGCTCGTTAGCAGATTTCTTTTGAAATAAAATTTAGAATTTCGCTGTCTCACTAAGTAAGAAGATGAGTTTCAGAGCCTCTGCTTTCACAAAGAGTCGACAACAGATTCCTCAGTATTATTCAAATGAATTCGATTCATTCGAAGATGATTGGAGAAACGACCCTTATGAACGTCAGCGGTTAGTCGAATCCTTCAAAGGATATGATGATCCTGACATCCCCACCCAACGATACTCTAAGGTCGGAAATCAGCTCTGCTTTTTATCCAAGAAGATAAGGAAAGAATCTCCTCAGCAAAAGTTTGGGCCTTATAACTATGAAAAAGCAAAAATATTCCAACAAAAGGCAGCGCTTAGAAATCTTCTTGAAGAAGTCGACGGAGAAAGTAAGGATCCTTTATGAAATGTGCCCTAACTCGCTTTCAAGAGAAAATTACCACAAAAGCATTCCACAAAACTCGAATGTGTCCTTTCCTCAAAACCGTAATCAACAATTTCTGAATGAGGTTATTAATTTGCTTTAACAGAACAGTTGCAAGCGTGGAGACGAGTGTACTTTTGCCCATTCTCGAGCGGAACTAAGGGAACCTCCAAATCTTGAGAAGACGAAAATGTGCCAGATGTTTTTGACTGGAAAATGCTATAATGGAAAAAACTGCAAATTCGCCCATAGCGAAGCAGAGTTACGCTCCACACCAGAGTTCTATAAAGCATCATTGTGTATTGCATATCAAATGGGCAATTGTGAGATGGGAAGCCTTTGCAGATTCGCACATGGAATAGAAGAACTATCCACAATGTATTATTTTTTTTTTTACAATAGAAAAGACTTAATTCCTACGGTTAGAGATAAATCTTTCTTGTCTCCCAAACGATCCACTGGCAAAAGCAGTGTCGTCTATCAAGAGGAACAAAACACACCGACTATTGACTCTCCAGGAAATAGCTCCATGGGAGATTTCCCATGCGAAGACGGTGGATGTATATTTTTTCGTTGATATTTCTTTAAACTAATAAATCACAAAAAGTTGCTGATGATGTTTCCTTTGGACCAAACAAAGCGGATCAAAATATTTCAGACAATGAGGAGTTTGGTATTCTCGGAATAAAGTCCCAGCAAGACAAAGAGAATACTGACCCGAATGGACACAATCCTTTCCTTCGCCGTCTGAATGCGACTGGTGCAAGTGCCTATATAGTCTCTGATGAAGTACTAACTTTTACTTTGTTAATTTCTCACTTAAATACGCGTAGGTGTACTCAATTGATGCGAGTCCCGAAAAGCAAAGGAATATTTATGAATATGAATCCCCCTCTTTTAAAGCAGCATGGAACAGAAGCTAATTCAATTCCAGCTTAAATCGGGAATCTCATTCAAGCTATTTATGAAAATAAATCTAGACTACTTATTTGATTTGATTTTGATATTGATATTGAATATCTTATGTTGATTTATTACAACTGATGCACAAAATATATTTTAAACCTCAAAGATTTTAAGGCCTATGGCTGCCATTTTCCAAATAGACCAAATTCTTCTGTGAAAAGCCAAAGTATCTGCATATTGTTAGTGGAGATGGTCTGTTTTCTATTAAATAGTTAGGGAGTTGAACTTATGTGGCAATGGTGAGAGCAAAAACCAATCTTGAGTATTAATTGAGTTTTTTTGTACTATGAGGGAGTGTTTGGAAAAACTTTAGGCATTAGATGGAGGATTGAGTAAGTAGCTTTAATTTTGAATCAAAAACTGAGAATTTCGGCGAGATTAGATTTTCATAACTATTTAAATAGTTGCTTGTAGTAAAACCCACAAAAAAGTGAAGGATGGAATTTGAAATTTTCAATCTTATTAGTAAATAAATGGTCTTGTCTAGAGTAGAAACCTTATAAATTAAAATGTCGGCTTGATTCAGAGTCAACTGTTCAATAGCATTAATGCTTATGTGTATAGATCAGAAAGTAGCTTTTAGGAAGTGTTTAATTGTATACTAATGAGAATTGATAGACTTGCATACCTACATACCTATGGGCGGCAATCACCCTGTAAGAGGTTCATAATGTCAAAGCAAACGTTCGTTATTCAGGTTCTTTACGCATTTACTCTTGGTATAAACCAGATATTTTATTTGGATTTCAAAGTGCATTACATTACTTACATCAACAAAAAATTTTTTTATTATTCATTATTATAATTATTAACCTTTTGAAACGATATAATCCTGAGTGACAAAAAGGAAAGGAGCCGCTAAAATTTCGTTTTGTCAAAGAGTAAGTGTATTAAAAATTGAAGCCCTCTCAAAGATATAGTTCAACCCCCAAATTTAAACTGAGATTTATTTGCCTCAATGCAATATGCGAACGGATTTCCAAAAACAAAAGTGAATTGCTAATTGTGTAATCTAGAGCTTACATTTTTTTCTTTTGTTCAAGCAAGACAATCACAACTTTCAAGTAGCATCCAGCTGCATGATTAAATCCGAAATCTTATGAATCCCTTGAGATTAGTAATTCGATC
>ENA-UOUE01001206-UOUE01001206.1-compost-metagenome-genome-assembly--contig:-NODE-1206-length-17465-cov-15.423453_pt1 | contig 17465 bp, 14 predicted proteins | sample MGYA00238146_ERZ747223 | MGnify/ENA primary metagenome ERZ747223 (study PRJEB28781, sample SAMN06268865) | compost metagenome | isolation source: single cell | place: USA: California, Emeryville, Joint...
CTAACTGTTTGTAAGCACAGAGATTGGTAATTTTCAATTATATTGTCGTGAATCAAAACTTCAAAGGTTATTCCTAAAATGTAAACCAACCCTACTACTAAATGAAAGTTTTGTGGAGTTCGAACAATAAAATATGATAAATACTAGCCTCTGCGTGCTCTTATCGCATCGAATATAAAATACAGAACATAGAAGGCACATAGTACCCAAGTCAAATAATAATGTGTCAGGAGTACCGTTGCTTCGACGAAATTGTCCTCCCAAATGGGATAGTTCGCACAGAAAGTATTGAGTATCAAAGCCAGCAATACTCCACTCGCTACTGCTCTTATTGCAATGGGTATAGCCAGAGGCTTGAACTCAAGTGAAAACTTCTGAGAACCTAGACACACTAGAGCAATGATGACCAATGGCACCCAACTCAGGTTGGCAAAACCTTGAACAAGATGACCGTATACTGCAGGTAGTCCCAGTGCGAAGAAAACCCAGAAAGGAGGTCCTTCGAACAAACTTTTTGGAATATCGCTCCAATGAAGGTAAGCCAGAAGTACTAGCACATATCTCAAGAATCCCACAGCTTTTCCAACCCAAGTGAACAAGAGCAAGGAAACCAATATATATCTCTCCACTCTAATGACCGTGTTTAACTTGTTTTCAAAAGATTCTAATCGTATCTTGACTTCCATTCTATTTTAAAAATAATTTTATTCTCTTCTTATCTTTTCGTCAGATATCAGGTATATCAACCAAAAGAATTGCTTAAACCCCTTTTTATGAGTAATCTGAGATGGAGTAAGCAATATGGAATACCTTCAGTCTATAAAAAGTCTGGATTAATAAATATGATTAAAAGGCACTCTATTTTCGTTGTTTTAAATTCTTTTGGGCCACTTGTTACAAGGCCAGAGTGGCTATCCTTCTTCATTGAGTCCTCACAACCACATTTTATAACGTAATAAACATCGAAGATATTTAATGGTGAAAGGATTGGGCCAGCTATCCCTTAAACAACAAAAACTAACATAAGAAAGAGTGAATTGAGGTATTCTGAAATTATCCATTCATCAAATGCTGTTGGGAATAGTGGGTATCTCTGTGCATGGCTGCGCTGCGGATTGGTAGGTGTTCTTGAGGTTCTTGAACTGATAGTTGAGACAGATAAGAAAGATTAGAGCACCAAATAATCCAACAACACAGAGTATTATTCCAACTACTAAACCTGTATTCATAGATTTCAAGTGCTGGTAGTCATTGGAAGCTTCATTTTGTATATATAAAGCTCCTCCAGTCGGTAATGGTGATTGCTGTGACAAAGATGCAGCTAAGCTCTCATATTTCGTCTGCAAAGTTACCATATCCTTCTGTGAAGTTGCCAAATCCTTCTGTAAAGATGCCAGATCTTTCTGTGAAGTTGCCATATCCTTCTGTGAAGTTGCCAAATCCTTCTGTAAAGATGCCAGATCTTTCTGTGAAGTTGCCAAATCCTTCTGTGAAGTTTCTAGATCCTTCTGTAAATCTGCCAGATCCTTCTGTAAAATTGCCGGATCCACTTGTAAAGTTGCCAGATCCTTCTGTAAAATTGCAAGATCCTCTTGCAATTTCGGAATTGGATCGACTATTTTTCTGCAAGCGAGTAGAGCAATCCAAGGAGGCCAATTGCTATGTGATTTATTTTGGCCGACAGTCGCAAGGGGGGCCGAATCAATAATGTTTGGTTCTCCACAAGTTCTATCATCAGCGTCGGAAGTATAGAAGCAATTACTCGTCAGCAAGCGATCAAATATTCCATTTGCATGGTTGTGAGCGGGTAATTGATCTGTTGTGAGAACGACCGAGCCTTCTCCACCTATAGCTACCACCACAACTTCCTCGACTTCAGCTCTTCCATCCAAAGTTGCACCAGTAAAGTTCCCTGCCGCTCTTGTGACTCGACCTATGCTTTCATAATGCCGTTGCCAACCATCAGGGCATTCCGTTAGTAGAAAATAACCGATCAGATTCACATCGCTTGCTTGCGAGTTCATCAAAAATGAAAGCAAAACCACACACAATGTTGCAAGACTGCTGAACATGCGACAATTTTTTGAGATTAGATTTTAATTTGGTTCAATTCGCATTTTTCCTTTGCAAAATTTCTAGCATACTGGAAAATATTTCTGGCTCGCAACTGATTACTCAGTATGACTATTCCATATTGTTCATAGCAGAACAGCTTCCTCTGAAAATAACTGAGCTTTTTCACAGGAAAGCCTGAATTAGGAAAGTGCTCTACATTTATATTGGAACAATTCATTTTTCTGATCAAATAGGCTAGAAAAAATATTCCTAAAACAAAAAAAAGAAGTAAAAATTGCAGCAAGATTACTAGGTGCTGAGGTACACAGTCTAACAGAGTGTTCCCACACATGATGTGGATAAATGTTATTGGTCTCAGCCAGCACTTCATTTTCTTGCAGAGTATGATAGGAGTTTCCTAACAAAAGCGAGTCTGGATCGAAAGCAGAATTCGTATTGGAAATTTGTGCTTTAACTAGTTCTGAAAAACTCAGATCATTCCTGGAATTGCCGAATAATGCAAAAAGTAAGCTTGTTCCTTTCTGAAGTTGAATACATGCACTGGAAAATCATACAATTTCGAAGTATTAGATTGATTCTTGAAACAAGCACATTACTTAATTGGAGGAAATCGTTATAATGGGCAGGAACTAGCAGATCTTATTTCCTCAACGAACCTTGTAATTCTATCTCGATAATCAATCAATATTGCTGGAAGAATAATTAATAATTCTGCATAGAGGTGAAATATAGATTTGCTTTCAAGAAATCTCTCTGTTCATGCATTGAGAGTCTTCAACATAGCCTGAATATAAGCAACCATACATTTTTAAAATTCCTTGTTTAATTCTAATGATATGCTGATCGAGCAGAAACAATAACGTTCCTCAGTAATTAATTGTTGTTGGATGTGTTTAAAGGTTAAACTTTATTAAATTATCATCAGTAATTATCGATAACATCTTTCATTGCTTTGGCAAGATGAGTAACATTCTTGGCGCTGATACCGCACTAATTAACAATATAAGCAACGAGGTTCCAATTCAATTCAATCATCAATTACCAAGTTCATTCGACCGTTTTTCTGATTGTGAATATGATATTTTTCAATTAGCACCTCACACTGCTTAGCTGTTGGAACGTTCAAGACCAGCCAAAGATTTCAATTATTACTTGTCAAGCCACTTTGATAGAACTGCCCTACTTGTTGCAGGATGTGGTCCCAATCTCCTTTGCACTCTATTCTCTTCAGCTCATCAACAAGGAGCTTTCTGATTTCTTGGAGTCTCTGGAAAACCATCTTGATTTCTCCCTAGTTACCGCGAATAATTTTATATAATTCTCCAAGGAAGAATCCTACCTCCCATTCCTTGACATATTCAGGATTCCCAAGGATCTTTTTTACAATCAAAGCTCCTCGAAGAGGCGGATTCAAATAATGAAAACGAATCATGGGTCTATAAGCGATAACAAATTGAGGCTTTCACTTATTACAATATTGAATATACATGAGTTGAGTTTTTATTCTTGCGGCGACATCATCGCTCTTGGTGACGAAATGAACGGAACCGATTCTTTCACCATAAAGACCCAAAGTTTTAGAAAAGCTTTGAGCAACAATCATTTGGAGGCCTGCTTCATAAAACAATCTAATTGGGAAATTATCATTTTCGAGATCTCCGGAGGCAAATCCTGAATAGGTGGAATCGAAGAAAGGCACCAATTCGTTTTTCGCAACTACCGAAGCGATCTCTCGCCATTGATCTTTCGTGGGATCAACACCAGTGGGATTATGAGCACAAGATTGAAGTAGAATTATTGAGCCTCGTGGAGCGTTGCTTAAACATTCAATCATTCCTTTGAAATTCAATCCACGATTTTCGGGATCATAATATGGATATTTCGTGTATTTCAGCCCAGATTTCTCGATCATTGGAATATGGTTCGCCCAAGTTGGATCAGAGATATAAATATCAGCTGGTTTGTGCGTTGCCAGAAAGTCGAAACCGATTTTGAGGGCTCCTGTTCCAGCAATTGTCTGTGAAGAGGCAATCTACATATTATTTTAAGAGATAGTTTTGCTTTAAAAAGGAGAACAAAAAGGTCTATACCTTTGAAGATTTTGTGCCAAAAGTGAATTTCTGTACGAGTTCAACTAATTCAGGATCACCAAAAGTATAAAGGTATTCCTATCGGCATGAAGAAGAAGATTATTGGTGTTTGAGATGGCTGGACGCTGGTACCTTGTTTAGATCGCTACTTGCAAGTTCTCTTTCAGCTTTTTTCACCACTTCGAAGAGGTACGGCTCTCCGCCATCAACTCTGTAGGCACCCAAGGCAAGATTCATCTTGAGTTCAGATGTATCTGCTCTATAAGCGCGCATAACTTCAAATTGAGGGTCTGGTGTAGAAGGTTTCAAAACGGCAAAGATGTCCTCAGCAGCGGAATCGTCGGTGGCTTTTCTTTCGTTGTCAGACTGCATTGGATTTGATGGTAAGTAAAGTCCAAAGAGTTGATGAGTTTTGTTTAAATTTATTCTCAGTAATGTTATAAATCACAGAGTAAAATAAATGACACACAATGAAACTTAGAGATCCGACGTTTACTGTATGTTAAATAGGCCTTATCTTGGTTAATGGCACCGTAACATATCTCACTATTCCATAAAATTTGCGTTTGCTAGGAAAAGTTTTCATAGCACACAATTTTTTCTCATTGTGTTTGCCAAACTTCCCTCACAGGTTGCAAACAACCATTCAAATCAAAGATGTTCCCAACAATGATATGCTATTCCGATACTGGTACTGTAAACGGTTTTCGTGGTGTCAATTCTAAATGTCCTGGAATTTTAATGGCTTTGATACTTTATTATTCCAAGAGTCACTGGACTCGAATTTTCTGAGATAGCGCATCCAAAAACGAAAGCATCCTGTCGATAAAATAAGTAACGCATCCGTTCGAATCTAATGCTCACACAGGTGAAGACTTTCCTGTAAAAAGAGATTTACTTAGGATGAGAAAAATTCATTTGGGTTAGACATTAAAGCGATTCATTTCAGCCCATCCTTTGAAAATTCTTGAAGTCATTGAACAAGACTACTCTTGGCGATCTGAATTCATCGAAACTGGATACAAATATACACAATAATATCACTCCATTTAGAATTATGGAAAATGTTTATAATAAAAGGCTTCACTATCCGTAGGGAGGTATAAATCGGCAACAGGAGCCGAAAGCACTGAACTTTAGGAGCCATGGCAGTTGAAAATCTCAATAATATCTAGAGGTGAGGTTGATTTGGGCTGCAACTAATCGACAGACAGAATATAGTTGATTTTTTTGGTTCATACTATCAAATAGCCTGAGATACCCAACCTAAGAAGCTTTCTTGCGATCCATGGCCTCATGACAGCTGATATTGACTTAATTTGGGATTCAGCTCTTACCACTTAAGGCTGCTCCCGAAATAAAGTTCGACAAATCTTCTGGAATAAATTTAACACTTTATATGTTCGATATAAAATTTAAACTTTTAAATTCCCATGCTGAAAACGACACCGCTCCCTACGCGATATTCCTTCAGAATAATTTGTTTGAAGCTTAAATTCAAACCTATAGCCCTGAAATAAGACGTAAAAGAGACACCAAAACAAATTCCAGCTAGATATGCAACTTTCCCTTTAACTATATCTCTCTATATGGAGAGCTTGAACTCTCGAAATGACATGAAACACGAGATAAGCCTACATTCTGCCTCAAATTTATCAAATAAATGGCTGTTCATCATTCTCTTCATTTTGTAAAAAAAAAGGTTTGCATATCTCATGACTTACAAATTTTTTTTCATAGAGAGGCATCTAACTGTAAGCTGCCCTCACTGTATTCCTGTATAGATTGCAAATTCCTGATAGCAAGCGTTCAAAAGGTTAAATTCTGTACATTCGCTCATGATAAGGCTTCCTTCAACACTTCATTATGAAAAAAAGAGAGTATAATAACGCCTTTCACTTCGGGTTTTATCATGCATTAAGTTTGAACATATGAGCCGACCTAAAACAATGTAAATAAACTTCACCGAATTTCAAGTGGATGTTCATTTCTCTTATTTTAGATCACCCATATAATCAAGTTCTTCTTCAGCAAAAACGATAGTACTCTCATCGATGCCTAAACATGTTTGAATTTCGTAATCCTAGGCTCATCTGAACTCTTTTGAAATTTTCTGGAAGTTGTTTGAAGTGAGGCCTCAAGGGACTGCTCATCGTATCGCAATTATATCTTTTTGTGTAGTTTGAAGCATCCTTCAGGGATAAAGGTGGATTTTGGGGGAGAAAAGGATGTTTGGCGTTATTATTCTGGCGGTAAGGTGGTAGACTCTTCAATTTTCGTATTTGTTTTGTGATTATAAACATAGCTGACAATGTGATTAATTGATAATTGGAATATTTTAATTAGGTCCCCGATGCAAATTATATTGGCCTTTCATTTGATTGGAATTTCAATTAGATCGTTAATTAGCAAAGCAGGATTTTCTACTATTTAGTGTCGAAAAAATAAGAAATCTCAAAGCCTCCGAGTCACTGGCCTTGATCTGACTCATCAATGCAATATGTTGACCAATCAAGCTTCAAAAATCTAAATTTCCAGAAAATTGAAGATTAATTAGAGTTTACATTTCTTTCTAAATTGTTAATGGCCGTACAGAACATGTGAATACACGCGACATTCCGGCTCATATCGGAAAAAATTGAGAAAGAGTCAACCCTTCTGCAAGAAATTTTAGTTTTTATGGGAATTGTAAAGTATTAGCAGTTATTCGGAAGTAGCATGGTACCTGAATGCAGCGAATTTTCGATGAAAGTGGAGGCTCGTGACCTTTAGGATGCTTTTCGATAGCAACGACATTGCGTTTATTAGAGTTTATAACACTTATTCAAAATTACTACTTTGCAGAAAGATGTTGAATATTTTAGAATTTTAATGGATCTTATCGTTCTAATACAGGGAATTTAAGGAATACTTACGAAATACGGTCAAACTCGCCGTAACCTGAATATTTTTCTGATTTGATACATTTTCAGATTTGGTAGGTGATGCTTTTAACTTTTTCGAGATTCTCAAACTTGAGCCTCATTTTTCTTTCTCAAAAACTGTTTATTTTATATAGGAATAAGATCAATTCGAAAAGACAATAATTGGATTCGGATGATTTTAAGAACAAATCATCGTTTAATTAATTAACAGGAATTTGGATATATATTCTCAAGTCATAAACCTCTCCCTAATGATCCTTTGAATGAAAATAAAAGCTTCGGTTAGAAGAATTTTCTCATCTGATTTGCAGAATTCTGGGGCAACGTTGTTATGGTTCGTTATCCAATAAACGCAGGGGATCATTTTCGACAAGAAAAATCCGTCGGGGACTTCCAAAGGATCATTCTCATGCATTTTGTCGCGATATCATCAACAATCCATCAATGGCAAGAGAGCTGTGTGACAAATCTGCGAAAAGCAAAATTCGAAAATAATGCCAGCAAATTTGAGCGAAATGTATTTACTTTTCTACTCATTCCCAAAGTTTACAATGAGCGGCGGCATTAGACGTCTCTAAACCTTGAATTATTAAAAGTAACTAGCTGTTTTTCCAATTTTTCATTCAATGATATTTTCAAAGCCTTAATTTACTGTTCATTGAGACAAAATAAGCATAAAATCCATGTACAATGTTTGAATTTATAAATCATAGCATTGTTTCTCCATGCACCAAGTAAGCGAGCTTATTGTACACCGTGCTGAAGCTTAAGTTTGTCCTAATTTTTGAAAAGATTACAACTTGACATTGAAATACTAATTTACGAGCTTTTTTATACAGGTTTGATATCGTGCGAGGTAATAATCTATCAATTACCATTAGCGATTCACACAGAATTAGAGTAACACTGCTTACTTCTACATTTTAAGTCGTTAAATCCATATTGTCGTTGGCATAATTCGAAATCATCATGAAGATTTGTACATTTTTCTTCTCGTTTCTTAGCTAATTAGCGATTAGCTTACAAGGTCACATGCATGTTACTTTTTTCTTCCGGTGTTAGTTGAGGCTTCGATGAAAATAATCCCATTTCTTCTATGCTATATCGTCGACTATTATCCTTAAATAAATTTTAACCTCTTCTCCTCACTTGTTATTGAGTGAAAAAATAGCAGTTCACAATGTTCATTCCCGACTCAAGTAAAATATATCGAAATACATAAACAGCCTCTTCAATATGAAACAGGTAACAAAAGTGTTCTACTAATCATAGGGCATGCTACTTAGATCAGCTGAAGGCATTCCATGCTTTCTCTTTCTGGAAAAAGTTAAAAGATTTTCACAAATAATGAGTAGACTGGAGGTATGATACAAATCAGCAATACATCACAGAAAATCATTGAAGCGTTAAACTTTAGGAAAAAATCCGAAAAATGTTATTCTAAAAAAAAAAGAAAGAGATAAAACAGTTTTAACTCAAAATCTCGCCATCATAATCACCGATATGTTCAAGCTCGCTTTCTTCCATACTTTCCAGCATTCCGACGGCCCGATTTGTTGCATCTTGAAACTGCGAGAGTTTCGAATCCAATAAGCCTAATTTTCCTTTTATCCTTTGGATTATCATGCCAGCGAAAGATGGATTCGAGGTCTCACTGCTGCTCGGTTCATCAGTGTGTATTCTTTCTGAGCGAACTGCTTTTTTATTTTGGAAGAGGTTACTTGGCTCAACGTTTCTCGTCAAACTTTTTGGAATCATTCTTGAAGAAGGCGCTTGACTCATATACAGCCGAGCGATAATGTCCTTCCCAGGGTCTACTTTTACTTTAGTGAGTGATTTTAGTCGTCGAGGCCGTCCGTTAGGTGTCAATTCAATGTTTGTGCTTCTGTTTTGAATAAAACTATTGTCTCTGGAATCTGCCAGAGGATCATCGAAATTCGCTGTTTTGTTTGTATCGTGATTCGAAAACCGGTTTGTTCTGTTTATTTTTTGCTCTTCTTTATAATCGATTAGACTCCTCTGTTGCAAAATTAGCATTTAGACGTAAACGAAGTGTATTATTACATGATGTTCATCCCGGTTTACTCTGACTGCTCGGCGACTTTCAATTAGTTTTTTCGCATTTTGAACCGTGTGTCGATTTAAAGCTGCATCATTCAGACGGATATGTCTCGCTTCGGTTTTGTCCGATTCAAAAATCGAAGCTAAACAGTTATTGAGTCAAATAGAGGAAAAAGAATGTGTTAGTTACGAAGCACAAGAGATTTATTGGAAATTGACACTTCAGGACTCTCCCTGTAGTTTTTTGGGATTCTCCCTTCGTTGACAGTTGAAGTTGGTTGAGAGTCAATATTCAATATTTGAGGAGTCTGCCTCAATTCTTTGCCATAGTGCGCAAAATTCATTTTGCCATCTTTTGGAGGATTCGATCGTTTCGCTGCTACTCTCTGGTCAGCTAGCTCAAACGATCTCCCTCGACCTGGTTTCTGATAGTTTGCGTTAAAAGGGGAGAAAGAAGCGTCAGCAAGGTAAGGAATATCGCTCTATCATTTGATTATAGTCATTAAGCCATTATGCGCAAACGCAGCTCAAGAGTACCTTCAACATTTCTTTTAACGCCGTCAGTTTCGATATAAATTTCATATTCCACGAAAAGCTCTCTTGTAATTTAGCAATGATCGAAAATCCCTTTTTGAACGAGAGATACGCGTCGGTAGATAACCCCAAGGCTTCATACGCCAAACCGATATAATAATTGCAAATTCCTGACAGAATCGAGTCGCTAAATTTAGCTAGTTTAAGCTCCTCGGTCATTAGAGCTTTATATTTCGCATTTGCTATATTTCGCTTCGGTTCTCGAGAATAAGAGCGCACTCTGGTAAAATTCACAAAATTTTCTGCATGTACGGCACAGTCCAAGGCCTTTTTGTATCTAATTCAACAGGTAGGTTGATAAGGAGATAGAGCGGAAATACTGATTTGAAAATAAAAACGAAATGCTGAGGTTCAGGTTGATAATTGCTTTTGTTTCTTCGCGATCTGACGTCTGATAATCCAAGTCTTTTGCTTTTTGCAGATATAAGCTCGCTGCTGAATTTTTATTCTTTCTGCAACAACATTTATGAATTTAGATGCCAAAATAACGACTGGTATACTTCAAGAAGTAGCATCCTAAGTTATTGAATGTGGTCGCAAGGTTATTGGAAAGCTCAGATGAAAGCTTTTTCTCATTTTCAGCCGTAGCTTGCAAGAGAAGCATCTCAGCGTTCTTTAGAGTTTCGAAACATTCGGTATATTCCTCTGCATGAAGGAAACGTTTAAGTGCGATGGAAATTATGTGGTGTACCTTGTGAGAGAAATATCAAGGCCTGTGAGTTGGCTTCTCTAACATTATCGATTAAGTTTTTGGCCTCGTTTTCAGCCTCCCAGGGAGAGTTAATCTTCATCATCTAGAAATGCAGCTTCGTTGCTGCCATATTATATTTTTTTTATTTTGACAAATTATTCAGTTTATTTCTCAAAATTTTTACTTCCTCAATCTCGCGTTTTACCGACGTTCCGGCGTGCCTGGCTTTAATAGCAACGGAGAGTCAGATTTCTTCTGAAGCATAGGCAGAAAGTCGAGCAACTTTTGTGGATTAATGAATAAATGGAAAACGACGCAATATTGAATTCATCGTGCTTAGATATTCGACTTGTAAACAATGCTTACCAATACACCTATTAAAGAGTAAGCTGAAATTTGTTGGGACTACTCATGTAGTGTCTACATGAAAATGAAAATGAAAAATTGGATGATAAGAAAATTTGTCACCGAACTATTTACAACCTTATCCAAAAACTTAGAGTTTTGTTAAAATCCTTAGAATCCTCCTTCAATTTTTGGAGATTTACGTACCATTTGTTGAAATATATGGAGATCAATAGTTCGAATTTAGCAGATTGGTTAGATGACAATACGATTTTGTAAATATGGAGGCGAGAAGAACTCGCACTATTGAATTTTTAAAAAAGACTGAGCTAATTTCTAATATACTGTTTATGAGTTGATGATCAAAGGATGAGTTGGAACCTCGTTCTTCTCATATTGTTTTGGGTACCCCGGTGAGAATCCATCCTGGCATTTTTTTTTTTTAATTAGAACAATGAAGAGAAAGAAGAGGTACGTAAAAACTCGACTATCACCTCAACAAGTAAGACAAAATTGCGAATAAAATCACCGAGATAAATGAATAATATAGCTGATGTTATGTGCAAAAGGTAAGTTAGTAGAATTTTTTGGAATAATCTTTTGTATAATTTTTGGGTGACCATCGAGATGGATGTGTGTCTATTAAAAATGCGTGATTCAAGAGATTTCCGAGTAGCAATTAACCCTTTTGTGCAATATATTCTCAGTAATTCTACTAACATTACAAGTCATTTTCGGTATTTCAGCTTCTATAGTGTGTGATCAAATTTAGCCACAGAAATAATCCTAACCACCGACATTAAATTTCAATATTCTCACACAGAACCCACCTGTTTGTTAAATCTCTAAAATTACGCCAAACATAGAGCTGTTCACTATATCGTCTTCCGTTTGAATCAGAAATGATTTCACATCACAAGCAGTTATTTCAATTTCTATTGAATAAAGCACACGCTTAAAAATCGCACCGAAAAATTTTACTGGATTCGATAGCGTCTGCTTTAATTGGTATTCAGTTCCCCTCATTTGCTATGCTTGTAAGTTTCATGTTTTAATTTGCATGCATTGTAGCAAACTCCTTTAGATTTTTCGATACATTTTTCCATTGTAGGAGAAGTCAGCATTACCAGAGTCTTTTTATCGACTTTTGAGAATTGTAAACAAATTTGTTATACGAATATTTTGCCCAGTTTTCTTTTTGAAGACCAAAGTCACATATCAAATAAAACTGTGGACTTATATTATTACCCTTGGCAATTTACTCATAATAACAAACTGAAATTCTATCGTTTTTTAAATAAACTTAAGTACCAATAAACATTTGAACTGCTCTCAAATGAGCAATTTCAATTTCTTCGGCTGGACATCCTCTCTCGTTCTTTCAAAGGTAACAACTTTGCAGCCAACACCCTCAACTTACTCGCCACACTCAGTATTTATCGCCATACTTTAAGAATCTTGAAAATACCAACATCGACATTGGATTTTGGAATGGTATCGCTATAATTTCCATCAAAATTCACCAAATATGCATTAGGACACCTCAAATTTCAAAAACTCGAGCTGAAAAAAGAATTCTTTTTGCATTTTGACATTGATCTTGACGTCGAAGGAAGCATGATTGATCAAATTGAGCTGATTATCCCATGGAAATCTCTTCAAACAGATGTAAAATAACTAATGAGAATCTGGACATTTATTTCAATACGCAGCCTGTTAAACTTCGCATTAATGGTCTGAAAATGTGCGTAGCTCACAACTTTAACAAAGAGAAAGCAGACAAAAAGAAAAATGATATTTTGCTTAATGTCAAGCGAGAGACACTCAGAAAATTCGATGAGCTTATCAAGCAACGGCCCGCTGGTGATGGCATTCAGTCAGGCTCTTTTCTGAACCTCGTGGCAAATAACATCATCAATAACGCCGAAATTCAGATAACTAACGTTGAATTCGTCTACATCAATCACGTAAAGTGGCGTTATTAGCACTAAATTTAATTGCAGTTTTGTATCACTATAGATCGGTCACACCGAAATCGTCAAGCTGGGAGTCAAAATTGAGCAGTTTATTATCACGTCTAAGCCTCCCGAGAAACTTGTTCTTGATAAAGAACGCGAGATCTACGCATCGAAAAAACTCGAGCTCAAATCGCTAGCAGTATACTTCGACGTCTATGACGACTCGTTTTTGAAAAAAGTAAAGTGCAGTAGAAATCGACCATTAATAAAGTTATGCTTTTTTCAAATAGGTGAAAGATAAGCAAGCAGACCTGATAAACAAAGAACTGGCTGTCTATCATAACTATATCATCAATAATTTCAATGTCGAGATGGGTGTGTATTTTCATCTAGCGACCAAAACCTCTTTGCACATTGAGTGCAAAATTTCGCCGATTCTTTTGCATTTTAAGCAGGTGAGATCCTTTCGAAAATGATTGGAAAGCCTAACCCTCTCGCTCTGATAGAAACAAATCGGATATTTGATTATAATGGCGCAGAAACTCGACTATCATGATAAGAATCGACCAAAGGGCGAAATATCGGGCAAATCTCAGGCCTCCCAATGGTGGAAATATCTGGGTATAACTTTTTGCTTTCATTGTGTGGCTGAGTGTGAATCTTATAATAGCGAGCAAGGTCGTTGATGCTGAGAAAACTCAAGTAAAGGCTCGGCAGAGATCATTTGCCACGTTTGTAGAATCGCAAAAATACGAGAAATTCTATACAATAAAATTGATTAATGAAAAATCGCTGACTGAGTACGAAACCAAGTTCATGAGGAAATTTGAGGATGAGCAAAACATCGGAATTATTATAGTGTAAATACGATGTTAGCAGAGCTACTGATTAATATTTCTACTATTCATCCACAGAATACGTGAAAGAGCGCTTGCGGCTGTTCGCGAAAAACTCAAGAAATTAAAGGATGCGGACCATGAAGAAGGGGAATTCCTCGAAAAATGGTTTAAGAGATACGATAAAACATTCAAACACGACTCAACCAATATACTTATCTCTCTAATAGATCAACCGAGTATGAAGCAATTTATCTTATTGATGCTAACTGAGATTCATATTATTAATTTAGAGGAGGCAAAATCGCACATGTGTTTCAAATTTGAGCTGAGCGTTGCGTCTATTAGTGTCATCTTAAGAGACAATGATGTAATTGACGCGCTGAAAGATCTGCAGAAACACTATATCTATTACAATGACGCACTTGATAATCAATTGGAACTCAAACAGAAAGTTATCGATCACATCAAGCACAATTTCGTGAAACTGCTTGCTGCGGACTCAATGAATATCAGCGGAGATTCTTCAGCTCGTTACGTTGAGACCAATGACCTTTCCGCCGGCAATTTCGATCCTAAAGCCACTATAGCTGACTATATCAATTTGATAACAAAGCGGAAAGAAATGGACCCTCCTCCGAAACTGCTGCTGGGCTGCACATTGGAGGAGATCTCTGTTGCTTTGAGAAGCGAGGACAAGCAACAGGTTGTGCAAGTCGTGTTGAAAAAGATTCATTGTCTTGATTTATTGGGCGTTAATAACTCAGTGAAAGACGTAGTGCTTGTTAAGGATGCCCTGAAGATGATCTATAGCTCCACTGCCATTCAGAGAAAGGAAAGGGAAATCGTCTCAATGAAACTTGACCGAGTTGCAAATGAAGATGTCAAATATGTGAACGAAGTTATGATCGATGTAGAAGCTTCAAAGATTGATATCTTCTTAACGAAGCCATTCGCTGAGCGACTCTGTAAAACCAGAAAACATTGTATTTGTCTAATATATTGTTTTGATTAGTGTCTGTGGTAGAATTCCTCAATTTCCGGCTGTCGAAAACGGAAAAATCAATTCAGCAAGAACGGCATGAGCAACTCTGCAAAACGTTACAAACGCATTCACCAGGAGAGTATGCGAGACTGCAGATGAAGGAAGACTGTTCTCGGAACCTGCCGCCAGAGGACTACGAGAGACATCAGCAATTTTTTGGAGATATTCTCCGCAGAAAGGTAAACTTAAAGCTTTGTTTTCTTTACGAACTCTAATATACTCACCAAATAACAGCAACAAGTTACTATAAGAATGAATATTAGCGTTGTCATTCAGAAAATCAATATTTTCCTACCAACTGACTACGTAAAAATCGACTGGATGCTAGTCCTGCATGTGAATTCGATTAAGTTTTTGAAGAGAGAGTAAATATCAGAGTAATTGTACAAAGGACTAAATTTTCTTAGGTATGAAAATGACAATCGCAAAGAGCATCAAGGAGGTCTTGTTGAAATGGCTGACGATCAAAAGGATTCTCAATGCTTTCAACCATCCGTGTGTTCAGTTGAGGGTTTAAGGATGCTCGTGACAAAAGACATCAATTGGGAAGTGAAAGAGAATCCGTTTTTATATCCGGCGCAGCAGAGATCAGATGCAGGTCTTTCGAACCATGCAAGTGAGCTGGATGGAGGAAGCATGCATCACATGCTCGAGATTTTCCGCTTTGAAGTTTTTATTGAGCAAATGACGACCGAAACAAAATTACAAAATCTCAAAGATATCAATGGTCCGCTGCATCGACAAGACCTGCTTGTCTACCCTAAGCAAACACGCACGTCTATCGATCTCCCAATGATCATTATCAACCTCAGCATTCCGACAGTCTACATCTTGATGTCATTAGTGAAGATATGGTCGAGCTCTGAGAAGAGCGTAGGCCTCTCAGCTGTAAAATTATCATTATTTCAATGCAAATAGCTTACTTCTTTCTTTAGTTTCAAAATACCAATAGTCCTCACGAGGCAAATACCCAGTCTCCCACAACCAAGGGAATCGAGTCAAACGCTAGGAAGAAGCGTCCCTTTAGAGGTCTCTCGTATACTCCGACTGTGCTTCAAATGTTGGAGAAAACAATTCTTAACCACGTCGAGGTTCATTTGCAAGGTTTAATTGTAAACTTAGGGGTTGGCGGAGAGGCATACCATTCTTCTTTCAGAGACAGCTTTAATAACTCCTTCATGACTGTCTGCGCCAAAGAACTTACAATTGAAGGACAGAGCAAGTATTTCGAATCGAAGCTGAAAGTCTGCTTGCAAGACTTTTTGGTTGAGGATATGACAGCCGTCGTCGGGAAAGAGCTCGATTTCTCAAAGATTTCTCGAGAGGCTTTCGAGACCCTCAGAAAAGACACATTAATCACGTCGTCGTACAAGAATACGCAAAATCCAGAGACCATGAAAAGCAATCGCAAGGTTAGAGAAACTACCATCGAGGAAGAAGAGGAAAAAGAAAAGAATGAGAAAGTGGGAGTCAGATTCGATGAAACATCCAAGGTCAACCCTAACGATCAAGGAGTCAGCTATCTGGATGAAGTTGAAATGTTGTTAGGGCAAAAAATAAATTCTGAGCCCATGGGGCAGGTCTTGAAAAATAGAGCTTCGACTAAAACTGAAGATAAGAATAAACCAAAGAGCCATCTTATGGTGAATTTCATTGGAGCGGATGAGGAAACTGATTGTTTTGTCATGAAAGTGCATACGATTAAAGAAGAGTATAATAAGTTCGCGAACGTGTGGTGCTTAGAGAACAAAATTACGATAAAGATGGCGGCTGTGGTCTTTGTAGCAAATCCGAAGGTGTTCAGCAATATTCAGTGGGTTGTCTACTATGGATCCCAATTTGCTGATGAGCGGTTTAAGAATTTTGAAGGGTTTATGAAAGATGAAGCCTTTTGGCCTGAAATCAACATGGAATTGAACACAACAGGGAGAAATCCAGTGCTAGCTGTCCCTAAAAAAGAGGATAATGGCCATCCCCTTGCGAAACTTGAGCTGGAAATACCACACATTGATTTAATAATGATGCACGATGATGAGCCTCTTTATTTCCTCAATCTTACGAGTATCAATATGGGATACACGGGAAATCTTAAGAGTTCGAATCTCATTGCCACTGCGCATGATCTGACGCTGAAAAATATTTCTCGGGCAGCTGGATTTTATCCAGATCTCGCTCAGAAGATCAAGCATGAGAAGGGCAAAGATAACAAAGTCAAAGCCTTATTATTGGAGGTGAGGCAACTTGACGAAGATGAAGCTCAGGTCAGAGGCTACTCGAGTGAAATCTCAGTGAAATTAAACGAAATGAATATAGTTTACCTGAACAGAGTGGTCCAAGAGATCACGAGGTACCTATTGGACTATCTGTTCAAAAGCTTGGAAGGGCATGATGTTGATTTTGATGGAAAGGCAGCCTCTTCTAAAGATGAAAAAGCAGCTGAAGAGCGTTCAGACTCGAAATTTTCGCTTTTAATTTTAAAGTCTCTTGTCAAATTGCCCCGAAACTCGAGATGCGAGGAATTCTTCATGGTGAGACTCGAGAAAGCTGGACTATGGTCCACAGGGAAATGGGGAGAGCATTGTGGGAAGCTTATCGAGACTGGTTTCTTTGATTTTGAAAAGGAAGAAGACGACAATGACGAAGACGAATTCGAAGACGTAGCCGAAAATGAAGAAGAACTGAAGACCCTGGAAAAAGAGATAAAAGAGAAGAGAGTTCGCGAAGGCAAACTCTATACTGAGACTAAGCTTCATAAACAGAAGAAAAATATCCCCGAGAGCGATGAACTCAGAGTTCTCATTGAAGGCATTCAAATCATGGACAAGCTCAACGACTCTGAGAAATC
>ENA-UOUE01001207-UOUE01001207.1-compost-metagenome-genome-assembly--contig:-NODE-1207-length-17464-cov-11.236901_pt1 | contig 17464 bp, 12 predicted proteins | sample MGYA00238146_ERZ747223 | MGnify/ENA primary metagenome ERZ747223 (study PRJEB28781, sample SAMN06268865) | compost metagenome | isolation source: single cell | place: USA: California, Emeryville, Joint...
ACTGTAGTATCTCTTACACAGCCCAAAATTACTCTCGGATCTTATTCCCTTACAAACAATTCATCTCGTAAATTTAAAGAAAATGAATTCTTTTAAAAGATTTTTTTGGGTTCATTTGAATTCTCAAAGATAGACTACATATCCAATGATTACAAATAACATCTCCAGGCGATAAAAATATATCTACGCATTCTATCAATGGAATTCATCTCACTAAATTCCCTCTTGGTTCCCGTGATCTTCAAAACGAGATTCGCTCTTTCATCTTCACAAAACAAAATTATCATGAGAAAAATATCGAAAATAATGCAAGAAATACCGAGAAAGGGTGTTTTGCTCATTTCATTTATGCCTTGTTCTTCTTGTCGAGCTTCTTAAGATAGAATTCGAGTTCTTTGCCCTCAAGGATGTATCCGTCAGCTCTGCCAGATTGACCTGGTCTGCTGGAAATGACGGCCAAGAGTCTACCACTGTTGAATTGTTCTTCGACCTTAGGGTCAATGGTTCTTTCCTTTTGTCTGGCCTCGAGCTTTCTGAGGACGTGCTTGCTTCTCTTGACTTGTTCAGTCTTTCCTTCTTCAGCGGTTTTCTTCTTTTTGCCGAGCTCAACGTTGTAGTGTTTCAAATACCATGCCTTGAAAGGGTTGGCATCGATAACGATGATAGCATTCTTAACAAGAGTCTTGGTTCTGACCAATTCGTTGTTAGTTGCGTTGTAAACGACGTCCAAGATTCTGGTTCTTCTGGTGACTGATTCTGAAGACCAGGAGAAGTTGCCGGCGTCCAGTCTGAGAGCTCTGAACTTGTAGTTACCTCCTCTAACTCTGAGTCTTCTGATTCTTTTTTCAGTGCTCAACTTAGTGTTGGCTGGTTGTCTGCCGCACTCGAACGCACGCTTCTTTTTGTGAATAGGCATGCGACCACCGGTCAGTCTTCTTTTATGTCTTGAATCTCTTGAGATACCCATGTGGTTTTAGTTCTACCTTATTTGACTTTCTCTTTAAAGAGGCTATTCCAAATAAATAGGATTTATTAAAAATCTTATCAGCATTCTTTACATGAACATTGCATTAGATGAGTATGTCAGTTCTTGACTTGGGTGTAGGTGCGTATGCTCGAGAAAGGAGCCATGAAAATTTTTATCAAGAAAAAATAGCAACATAGTTAAATTTTCTTATGAATTCCTGAAAAATATGGATTCTATGTGCATTTTCAAGCTTTATTGACCTAAAAAGAGAGCGACTTTGAGGAGATCGAACCCTCTAGTTTAAGTTGCAATGCAATCTGAGTGTTTTATTCACAAATTAGAGAAAAGCATACTCAGAGATTGTTATCTTTATTTTCATGCTGCTATTTCTAGCTTTAGAACAATAACTATGGCTGTTTATACCGAAGCACCCTGCTTAACTACATAGAAATTTGCTAAATTGAGCAAAATTAGGAAGTGAATGATCAAAAGATCGGTAGTTATATGAGATCCTATCGGCTGAATTTAACCAAAACATCTTTTTTGATTTAACTGGTTGGGATCAATGGCAGGCAATGAGCTCTGATTCTCTGATTCCACTCTTTTGATCTCCCAGCTTAATTCATTTTTCTATAACTCGTAAAGACTTTCATTATTTATTTATTCATTTTTGACTGTCTCTCTCTTACTCTAATATCTCCACTACTCGATGGGTAGATACGTTACAGCTCGGATATGCTGCACCAAATGCAGTATCTCTAGCCTGCTAGGAACCTTCCTAAAATTAAAAGCTTTGTCCCTCTGCAACAAGAAAGGACGTTCTGATCGAAAAAATAATAATTTCTGCTACCTTCATACAGAGTTCGTTCTCGATTTTTCATTTTTTTACAACCTTGTCTCTGAGTTTTCTGGATAAAACTACAAAAAATGCTCGCATACAAAACTGACAACACTCCATTGATTCATACAATTATTCACCTATTTTCTGATAAAATGGATCGACAGGTGTCTTGAGGATAGCGTAAACCTTTTTGAAATCTTTGTTTCTATAAAAACCAGCTAAAAATATTCATAAGCCACTCAGTCCCACAACAAGAAAGCAAATAAATTACCTCCCATTGGATTTCTTTTCACTTTTCCTTGATAATTCAATGTGTTCACCTTTTCCACTTCCAATCCATAAACTAGACACAATAAGTTAGCAAAACTGCTTATCCCCATAAAAAATTATCAGAAAGATGAATAATAGCACAGCAAAAAGCACTGTAAATACCTTTTTCTAAATACTGTCTGATCTCAGGCTTGGTAAGTTTCGGTTCCACTCTGAAAGCCACAGTTTTCTCATCGAGTGGTTTTTCTCCTCTGTAAAGAACGAGTGGAATGTTGGGATGGGTGACTACTGGCTGTGCTTTTTTGACATGGCTGGTTGTCTTCAACTAATTTCGTGTAATAAGTCTGAATAAGGTCGATTCCCAAAGCAAGTCCATACCTGAATGCCTTTTGGGTTTAAGCAGTAGTTTCGGAATTCACTTGCGCCCTTGAGAGCTTTGAGATTCTTCGGAAATTTGATAATGTTGCTCATTTTGAATTTCCTTTATCTTTATTGCGATTCTAAGCTCGCTTAGATATTGATTAAATTAATAGTCAATCTAACAGCGGTCGAGGAAATTCTTGAATCTTCCCAAGTGAATGGAACTATTAAGCCTCTAGCAGACATAGCCCAGAGGCCAGCAGACACACTGAATATGGAACGAAAAGACGGAAATTGAGAAAATTTGTTTGCTGAACAGTTTTGTTTGTTTTAACTGAAACTAATTTGATAAGAAAGCATTTGAAATAAAAGAAAAATTAAGTTAGTTTTCATCGCCAGCGAATTATAATCCTGCCAAAAAATTTGCAATCTTTCAAACTAGCTAATACACAATGAATCAGTTTGTTCGCAATCGAAACAACCTCGAAAGACCCCGAGCAGATAATGTGCACTCCGGTTTTGACGAAGCAGCGGTGAAAGTTGGATTTTCACAAATTTCTAAGCGTCGCTTTGCTCATGAAGACAATCAGAGCACGAAGCCTGCCTCAGACAATGCGACCGGTAACCCTAACATCAAAATCAATCAACGGAGTGTAGAACCTTCCCAGACGTTTCTTATTGAGGACGAAAGTGACGGAATTCATTGCAAAAGCGCCACAATAAAAAATGTTCGTCCCAGCACGCGGAACAAAAACTATGAATCCGAGCATGGCCAGAGCAGATTAAATACATCGCAATACCTCAATCCAGAATGCGTGATGCCAGAAAATCTGTCAGATAAGGAGTATGCAAGGTTTATCCGAGATGTATGCGAGCAGGCTTATGAGGGAATAACTCTCGGAGACACACATTTCTCGGTAGAAAAGCTGAAAAAGGCAGAGCAGCTGTTAGGAAAGCAACCAATAAGCAAAATCACGGAGTTTGAGTTGCTTTTCTATATTTATAATAACATCACTGTTGCGTCCTATAAGTAAATTCTTCTTACAAACGGTTTTTCATGCTTTCTATAGTCAGAGTAATATCGAGGAGGCACAGCTGTACGCAGAGAAAAGCCTGAAGAATTTTGAATCTCTTAAGTCCATCCGGAAGCCCAATCGCCCTTTCAATTTCCAGTTTTTCAGCGATCAGAATGAGTATGTCCTACATTGCAAGAAAAAGATCCTTGCGAAGAAATATATTTGCAGAACTCACCTGCAGCTTTCAATTATTTTTTCAGAAACGATGAGGTAAAGCCCCAGCCTACTCTCTAGCAAGTTTTAATCACCAATTCTCATCAGGAATTTAGAAGCGTTAGACCATGCAAAGAAGGCTGTGAAAGCTGCGTGCAATATCCTTATCGACACGCTGATATTGTTTTATTACTACCTGTACAAAGCACAAATCAAACCCAACGAAGGAAAACGCGATATTAAATCATTGAGTTTCTATGGACATGATCGAACCCAGAATTCCTATGATTTCTGGCCTATCGATGAACAATCAAAGAAAAAGAAAAATGACAAACTTTCCATGTTAGAATTTTCTGCGAGTGATATCTACGAAGATACAGGCAGCAGTGGCACCGAATCCAGTTTCAGAAGCAACATTCCTGAGGCCAATTTCACAAATCGATATGAGGAATTGGCGCATAAGTTCATTCCTATCCTTGAGGAGGTTGTAGAGAAGATTAAACCGCGCAAATTTGCCACGTATCGTAGTAAGCGTGATCGGCTCTTGGCATATTATCGGCACTATTTTGAGGATGTTGAGTGGAGTGCACCAGACTTAACCAATTTATATGGTGGAATTAATCAAAGCCATTGGCTTAATTCAACCAATTTGTTGAGCGTTATGAAACTTGGGGCGGTGTCTCCTACAAAAATCAGCCTTGAGAACCCGAAACTTGAGTCTGAGATCGAGATTGACAGCATGATAGAAAAGGTAAAACATTTTTGAGAGTGTTTATCATAAGTTTCCGCTAGATTACGCTTATCGCGACGGGTTTCTACACAATATCGACTGAGACGAGGTTCAGTAAAGAACGAGGAAGTATGACGCCAAACCCTAAGCCACAGCCAGTCAAATTTTTGGAATCGTAAAAAATTAGACTCTCTAACAAGTGTTTATCTGGTTTTTGATATAGTGAGGTATGGCTAAGCAAGAGTGTCGAGATCGGCTACCTGTTCCTCCCGCACACGATTCCACTGATGAGTCAGATCTTCACCGTATATTCGAGATTTTACGGCATCTCGAATCAAATGATAGTAATTTCCTTCGCTTCGTAATTCATGACATAAGCCTGAAGAAGAAGACGAACTACACGGGCTCAAGTACTTAAAACCTCTTCGAGGTTGTACTAGATACAGCGGATTTATTCCTGTTATTCGATGTAACTAGCAGTTTTTGATTCACAACCTTAATTCATTATCGCTAGATAAATACGATGAGAAGATTGTTATGGAGATATTCAACATCCAAGGACCCTTCCTCCACGAGAAGTAGACTTTTTTTCATCATTCAGCAACCTTACATTGTCTAAGGGCTTCTCCTGAGTTTGAGTCTATTGAGACCAGACAAAGCATTCAAGCGGAGTCGCTGACGCCTGAGTCTCAAATGGTCGATAGAATCCCAAGCTTCACTCGGGTTGCAGCTAAAGAAGCAGGGATAAGAAGCAGAAGCAGCGGAAATCGACCACAAAGCGGGAAGGCTAGCTTGGAACATGAGGGAATCCACCAGCCAGTGAATCCTTATCAGCAGTTACTTGAAGCGAAAAAGAGTATGCTCGAAAAAACGTATTTGAACCCTCGTCCAACCAGCAAAGGAAAACCCAAAAAACGCCCTTCCGTGGGTCACAGCTCAACTCAACACAACAGACCAGACAAAGGAATTACATTTGCAGATTTGACTCTCAATCAAAACGCTTTTAAGAAAATTAACAATTATTTCTCGAATGGCGTGTTTCTCTTCGAGCAAGCTGCTACTACATTTGATTCAAGCCATAATTCCGGTGCTACGACGCATAATCAAGAGACGATCAATGAGCCTGAGCCTGAAATGTCAGAAATCGAGCGTATAGAGAGAAGTTTGATCGGCTCCAAAAATCCACCGAACAGTCAAGGTGGAATACGAACAAAAAATTTCACTTCATTTGCCTCAGAGCTGGAGCGGGGACTTGGGCAGATAAAGCCGTCTAGACCGAATGGATCAAACAAAGGAAAAGATTCTTCACATCTCAGGTCCAGCCACCACCAGACTTCATTTTCCAGCACGAGGCACCGCAAGAATACTCCTGGACATACACAAAAGGACTTCAGCAAAGTGCGCGCTTCCACACCGTTGAAAAGCTCCATAAATGATGACTCTGGACATATCAGAAGACCTCGAGTCCCTTCGGCGAATCCTCATCATTCAACTTCTCCGAATCGACCTTCCAGCGAGAACGCACGGCAATCTTACTCTTCGAAGTTCGATATAAAAATAAATAATAACATCAACTTTTTTATCAACCCGAGCAACATTGACGACCTTGGTCTGCAGATAACCGGCAGCAGGAAGCCCAAGAAGCGTCAACAGCCCAAAAACAACAACAGAAAATCTGATAGTTTTCAGCAGGGCTCTATCGAGAGGGCCCAGCATGGTATCACAGATAGAGCTCGACCTCGCTCGAATATCCAACGGAGAGTAGAGACTGATCCAGACAATTCAAGGAGTATTTCTGAAGAGTTTCATAATTATACGCCAAGCTTTATGAAGGATAATTCTCACAGAGACAAGAGCCCAGTGCTTCTTACCCGTCCACCGATTGACCGAAGACTTAATCTTTCAGCCCCAAAGCGCGGTCAAATGAGCTTCACGGAAAAGTCAGACCAAGACCGAAGCGATTCGCTCATACGCAGCGGCATTGACCCGAACAATAGCAAAATACAGCGAAACAATTCAACTTCTGCTGAACGTAACGCAGAAACAACTCATGTTTCGAAGGGAAAGCAGCTAAGCGAGCTCGAAAAGATCCTGAAGGCAGCTAGACCTAAGGCTTCGATGGTCGTGAAACCTCCGAGCAGAAAAGGAGAAAGACAGATGGTGCAGAATCAGCAACCTTATCTGAACTCTTTCAATGCAGTCAACCAAGGGCAGTATCGCAAGCTCGAAGACATTCTTCCTCGAGATCAGCTCTCGAAAAGCATAAACCGAATCCGAGCAAAATATACCCAAGAGTCCTTTGATCAAGGGATCGATGTTAACGGCCAAGGTGAAGGGATGTCTATCTTCGACCAAATGAAAGTCAATCCTAAAATTTTCCGGACTTATGACAAATAAATGCCCTGATACTAAATTGTCGTGGCTTTTCCTATTGTTATTTTATTGCATTATTCTACGCGATGCTCATTTTTCCTTCAATTGTAAAATTATTTCGAACTCGTTAATCTTGTGCATATAATCTGCAAAACTCTGAATTATAAAACTTTCGAAGAGTGATTATACACAACGAGTGAATGTGACTTTATCAATCTATCAATACAAAATAAAAAGTCCTAACCGATGCCCTAAAAGCTCCTTTGCTTATTTATCCTCAGAAGGAGGATCTGTCTTTTTTTGATTCTTTTCGTCAACAACAAATTTGAATTTTTGGCCGAGAGCCTCGAGCAGCTCAGGATTATCCTCAACTTTTAAAAATGAACGACCAGTTTCTCTGGCAAGGTCCTCTATATTGACCTTTTGATCTCTGAACCAGCCAAGGTTATCGGCAATCAGATGCAATTTATCGCAGCCGTCACAGCGAATAAGCACGACGCCGTGATGATAAGCGTTCTTGTTGAATTTCTTAGTGTTTTTGGTTTCGCAGTTGGTGCAGGTAAAAAGGATCATATAAGAACCGCCTGTGCCATATTGTCCGCCTTTAATGTCTTGATCAACTATGTATTTTCAAAATGAGAATAGAATGGATCGGGATTAAAGTCACCTTCATAACTAAAAGCATTTCCATTGAGTTCGACGTTTATTTTCGTACCTTCAACTTTAATTTGAGATCTTTTGACATCTTCAGTTGTTGTTGTGCCAGGAGGCCTCACAGTACAAAAGTATCTGTTGAACCCTGCTGCGTAAATTTCAGAGTAGCGAGGTTTGAAGAGCAGCTTTGGAGCCGCTTTGAAGAGCATCTTAAAAGCTGAATTGACGAGCATTAGGGCGTGTTTAGTTGAAAAATAGCCGATTTTATTTATTAAGTCGAATTTATATTGTGTGATAAAGCTACAACGAACCCATGATTACGCGTTTTGTCGGGCTTACTGACTATTTCCTTTTAAACATATGCTTACATGTACCTTTGCTCTCTGGTTGATAGATTTCTAAAATTATCGAGCAAAAACCGTAATTATTGGAGAAAATTGCTCATTAACATTGATCAAGGTTTCAGAAGCTGGTTGGAGACGAGACTGCCTACGTGGACAATGTAATATGGAAGTAAATATCTGTAATTACTCGAAAAAGTGAAGAGGAATATCGCGCAAAGAGGAAAAAAAAGCGTAGAACTGGAATAGAATATTTTAGTTTTCGATTCTGTTAACTAGGCAGTGATTCTTAATATAGTTTGCTGATAGTTCCAATGCGCTGAAAATACATAGAATTTTCGTTTTGTAGACTTTCAACAAATTTGAGCTGCGATCTAGAGAGCAAATGACTTCCCTTGAAGTAGAGATGCTTTTGGTGCTATCCAATGTTCCATTTTTGAAGTTATTGCATGTTTATATCTCAATAATATATCTCAAATATGCTTACAATATAAATAGATTCCTTTTCAATCACACCATACGTACGTTCATTCTCCCTCATAATGATAGATGAAATTTAATAGTTATGAAGCAAGTTACTATCAAAATTGCTCAAATAATGGTAAAATATATCAAATTTTTGCAAAATTTAGCAAAGCTGCTCTCAGCAATGAAATAATAAATGCTCAGATAAGTTGAATTTAACCATGTGGTCCTAAATTAACCTCCGCCTTTCATATTTTGTTGAACTTTTCTAATAAGAAGCATAATACAGAAGCTAAAATTCTTTCTTTGCACTGTTTGATATCATAATCGGATTTAATTTTTATTAGGCAAACCTTACGCCGGAATTAAAATTCAATTAAAAACTAAAAAAAAAGAGAGATATCTGCCTTGACACATGTTAGCCCTTAAAGCCTTAGCCAGAGCTTCCAACGTAACATACCTTCAATACCCTCGTACTTATTTTTTAGAGAGCAAGATTACCACTCAGAGTCCGTGACCTGCTTACCGAGCACCGAACTATCGTCTCAATGAATCAGAGATACTTCTCTCAACACGAGTCAACGAACCCCAAGAACTCTGATGCCAACAGCGCCTACAAAGCCAAATTCGAGAATTTACGCCAAAAGCAAGGAGAAACCCCTGAGGACGCTGCCAACAATACCAATAATAGTGCTGAACCAAACAATCAAACCTCAGAGAGCATCGTTCAAGAGGACGGAAGCCTTAAGATGGAATCCGTTGATGCTGTTAAAGTCAAAAAAACCGTCGAAAAGCACTTCAAAGAAGCTGTTTCCGACAGTCTCCTCTCGAAAGCTTTCAGATATTGCAGAGAGGTGTACGAAGAGACCTTCCCATCCGAAAATTATGACCGCAAAAAGAGTTTGAAGAGAGAACAAGCGAAAATACAGCGAATGACTGCTCAGGAGACTATTGAATACACTGAAGAGGAACTCGAAAAGGTATTTAGTGCTTATACGGCAAATTTATTTGATTAAACGTGTTTTAGATCCAACAAGAAATTCCAGAATGGAAAAGCAAAAGTCTTGTTTCCTTAGAATCGGGAGTCGAAGAAAAGCCCTCGATCGCAAGAAAACTCACATCAAAGCTTAAAAAAGCGATTAATAACACAGCAGTCGCTCAGAAATTCTACCAAAGCGAAGAGTATAAAGAACTCGAGGACTTTAAAGCAAATATGGTTCAGTTCAAAGCTGACCTTAAAGATCATATGCATCAGTCGGAGAGCGTCCTCGTTCAAGGCTCTGTTCAATTGATTGTAATCTTAATCGTGATTAACCGCTGAGAATAACTAAACTCTTTTAGGATCGAGTCAAATCTGAATCAAGCACAGCAAGAGCCATCAAAGAAATGAGGAAGATCGATCCTTCCTTTGATATTTACGACCTTGAGCGTGATGCGAAGGTACTATTCGAGATTGTTGGCATATTCTAATAAATTGTTAGGGAATTTTTAACGATATTTATTCGGCATTCCTTGAAGGCGACCTTGAGAGAATCGAAAAACAGTGCGGTGACATGGCGCTTGGATACTTTAAAGTTTTACTTAAAAAAAGAGAGGCTGATGTAAGATATACCATTTGAAAGCAAGTAGATTAATTGTTTTGTGAATAATAGAAAGTTGAGCCTAAATTCAAAGAGCTTTGGGAAATTGAAAGCGCTGATTTGGTTGGAGGCCAAGTGCCAGATAACAAATTACCGATGTTTACCTTCACGATAAAAACACAGGAGATCCATTGCAATGTTTCAGTCAAAGACGGGAAGATCGTCGATGGTGCTGAGGACAGATTAATGCATTGCCAATATAATTTTGTGTTGACTCCACATCAGAATCCTGATTTTGAGGAGATCGGCCATGGTTGGGAGTTGGTTGAGCTCACCCAAATCGGACACCAATTGGTTCTGGTCTAATAGAAATACATACAAACAAGTTATTAAATCTATCTAAATTCTTTCTTTTTGATTTGTTTTATCTGTTTCGAGATGCGAATGCGTTTGTTTGTAACGTTAAATGCTTTATTCGTGTTTTTTCATGGCTCCTTGTGGTTTTAATAGGTATTGCTAATACCTAACCGAAATGTTTCAATTCTTTGGAGATGATGATGAGAGTTCCTAATGGTCAATAGAACTTGCTACTGCTATTCATTATTTATGCGATTTATATAATGGAAAGTGAGTTTTTGTTTTAAATTTCGAGCTTCAAACTGTTTGTTATATCTCCTCGAACAACAAAGGAATGGCGATGCATATATGTAGAGACTTAATATAAATTTTTTTCCTGGTTATGAAACCTAGCTTTTTACAATTCTTGTTTATAGGTCTTTTGGAAGTATTCGAGCTTCTCTTCTTGATCAGGCTTAATCGTGGATTGTCCTGGCTTCCAGTTAGCTGGGCAGACTTCGCCGTATTTGTCAGCATGTAAGAACGCATTGATCAATCTAAGGGTTTCATCGACAGATCTTCCGACTGGAGCGTCATTAATTTGCATAGTTCTGATGACTCCGTTTCCGTCCAAGATGAAAAGACCTCTCAAAGCTGCGCCATAAAGTTCATCGGTTTCTTCTTCAACGAGAACGCCATAATTTCTTGAGATACTCTTGCTGATATCAGCGAGAAGAGGGATATCCAAATCGCCAACACCTCCTTGATTTTTTGGGGTTTTGGTCCAAGCAAGATGAGTGAAATGGGAATCAGTCGAGATAGCAACGACGTCAGCACCGATCTCATGGAATTTGGGTAAGGCGTCGCTGAAAGCGATGAGCTCAGTAGGGCAAACATATGTGAAATCGAAAGGATAGAAGAGGATGACGAGGTATTTGCCTGCGTATTGGTCAAGGGAGTATTTCTGAAACTTTCCATGAAGGACACCAGTTGCAGAGAAGAAAGGTGCCTTTTGGCGAGGGAAACAATGTTGGGCTGGAGGAACGAATTTCGCAATGTTGCCTTTGGTTTCGCTAAGAGCCACAGCGGCGATTGCTGCAAAGAGGGCAAGTAAGAAGAGTTTCTTCATGTTCTCAGACTTTTTTATTTAAATGATGTGTTATTTTCTAAGTATCTTTTTCTTTTAAATATTTAATTCAAGAATGAGATTGAACCTTTCGTATGACATGCCCATATGATGTTTCCCTTCAATTACTATCAGGGAGAAATTCAATCGCTGAAAACTTGGTGGTAGAAAAACCTGTTTGAGCTATGAGCTTGAAAAATTCGGAGAACTGTGGTTCCGTGGCAAAAGCTGGGTGTTATATCCTAATACTCTCACATTGTATTTGCCATCAAATGTAATCAGTAACCACTCTTTTGAAAATTAACGAAGATCTTCTTAAGTCCTTAAATCAAGTAGAATAAGTTACAAGTGCATGTGTTTAAGAAAGATTAAAGAGAGTCTTCATATTGTGAGAAATTTCTAAGGATTACTAGCAATTCATTGGAATCCTTTATCATTAACATTATTCAAATCCCTTTTAAACGAGGCATTATGTAAACACAATTATGCTTTGCTTTATATCGCATAGGTAATGCTTATAGGTAAGACAAAGAATTTTCTGCCTATGTTACAGCCAGTTAGGACGGCCAAAATTAAAAACTCAACGAGTTTGCGGATCTAAGGAGCATTGGCTCCAAACATCTCACGAGTATTCAATTGAATTTGTTGTCTGCACCAGAAATGATCCCTAAGTTTTTTCCTCTGTTCATTTCTGCATTGAATTCGATCATCAATTTGAGATTCAGTTTCTCGATGTCTTGTATACAATTTATTAGACTATTCTCCGGCAAGCTCTTCAAATCGTTGCTATACGTCTCAACAGACGCTTTATCAAGCTCCAACAAGTAATCCCAAATCTTCATCGTTCGACTGGACGCACTTTTTCATTAAATAAATTCAAACATTAGCTAATGCTTTTGATGCTATTTAGGCTTACTTAGAAGGAGGTTTGAGGTTTTTCGTGGTTTCGATTAGGCGGTTAAGGACCGCATCCATGTCAAGATTAATATCAGACGCATCATTAATGAACGATGAATACGATCTCAACAGCTGAAGCAACGCATGGTTCTGGGATTTCGGTCCTGGCTCCCTCGGTCCATCGAGGTACGAGCTGCTTTGTCTATACCCTTCCTCAGGGCCTCTTTCTTCTTCCATCTTTCTGGTGGATATTTCTCTCATCGAGCTGAATGCCGTGGAATTTTCGGGATGTCTGGTCGCGCTGGTGACTAATAGAAGGTGAGTAAACGAATGAACATATTTTACCTTTGCTTTGCTGATAATCCATTATTCTTGGACTGGAAAGTTGCGGAGTCTATATCGTAAGACCGAATTTTACAAGTTTAATTTATCCTTCGACTAACGAGCAAATTTTGTTAGGTTAATTCACAGGTATTAACACTCGATACACATTTGGTAAGAAACCGTACAATCGGATTTACAAGAAGTCATTTTGTAAAGCAAAGCAAAGGACGCTAAACTATTTAGTGTGAAAAATACATCGATTCAAAAATAGCTAAACCCCAAAAAAAAAAAGAAGACAATATCAACTTATCAAGTATGTCCAAGAACACTCGTTCTATGCATTTTGGAACAGACATGCGGGTCATTATGATTACAAAACACAAGATGACGACAATCTCTCACTGAACGTGCGCGAGAGAGTAACTGTGTCCCGCTTATTTTAATAGGACTGTTATTACTCTTCCCCTCTTTAGCCTCTTTAGCCTCTTTAGTCTCTTTAGTCGGCGGACGGGTTTGCAGATCCCCAAGGCTTTTCAGTGGAAACTCATTCGTCCTGCTTGATGGCATTATGTCCAACTTATCTCTCTCATGGATATCTTCATCTTTGAAATTACATTCCTCTTGACTTGCTATGCAAATCTGTTTCTGTTTTCTTTCCTTTTTTAGACCCATTCGCCTTAGGTCATACTTACTGAAAGAAAAAACTTTTTTTTCTTCTCTATTGAAGTAATCAGGGTCGTCATCTTGCGCATCCGCCACGTGGCAGAGGCTAAAATCAGGTTTATCAGGCATCATCCCGCGACTTGTATTACAGGCTGAAGTCACAACGCCGCCATTGAAGCTATCATGAGCAGCGAAATTCGAGTCGAGATGCAAAGTTTTGACGTCAGGCTTGGATTTTGGATTGCTTTTAGATTTAGATAATAGCGTCAAGGCAACTCTAGACAGAATTGCGTTATCTTGCGTTTTGGGGTGAAAGTTGGAAACAGGTGCATTCAAGCTGAGTCTTGCCTTTGCTTTTTGCCTCTCAAAGTTGCTAGTGTTTTTCGGAGTTGAGATCTGTCCACTAAATCTTTTTTGGCGATTCTGATTGTTCTGTTGCGAGCTCAAATTATTTCTGTTTGGAGACTGAACTTTGAAGTTTGAATCGCAGCCTTTGGAGTTTGGATTCGCCGGAGAAAGAAGAGAATCATCAGCTTTCGAGGTCATTGTGAGGTGTCTGAGATGCGCATTTGATGAATTGCTATTCAACTTTAGCCTTGGAATCTGTGCTTTGACATGATTTTCGTGTTGCTTATTTTTGCTTTCTTCACATGTTTCAAGCCTCTTATCAGACATCCTATTTGCCACCACTCCGTGCTGCTTCTGCTGTGTGCCTCCAGCACTTTTTGTAGACCCTACACCGTTCTTTTCGTGCTCGCCAACATACCAATCATACTCATAATCATACGTCCAGTGATTTTCCGTCATAAGCTTTCTGAACAACTCTCGGAGATACTTATAATTCGGAGTCTCAGCAAAAGTGAGTTTCTTGACATGGTTGAAGTATAACACAAATTCTCGAGGCACGCCTCGACACAGGACCTCTGTACTAGTATCCATCTTAGTTTCTGCAATCAATTTATACTTCTCTGTTTTCGCCTGTGATTTGATATTTTGCCATGGTAGGCTCCCTTTCAAAAAATAAATCAGCAGATAACCAATCGCCTCGAGATCATCTCTACGACTTTGCTCAATGCCAAGATGTGTGGAGATACTAGCATAACGTGCGGTTCCAACGAGTCCTTTGTTCTCTTTATAAGAGATATGCTTACCTGTTGGCCCTTCTGTATACATTTTCGAAAGTCCAAAGTCAATTAGATATATCGTCTTCGTGTCTCTTCGAGCAGGATTCCCAATAACGAAATTTTCAGGCTTAATATCTCGATGCAAGTATCCCTTCGAATGAACGTACTCGATGCGCTTCAATATTTGATCGGCAATCATCAGCACAGTCTTTAGACTAAACTTGTGGCCATTCCTTTTAAATAATTTCTCCAGATTCGCCCCGAGCAGCTCGAGTCCAAGCACAGAGTAAGTGTCTTCCTTTACAAAAATAGACATAGTAGGGATGCCAGGAGCTCCGCCGATCTCCTCGAGGATTTTTGCTTCTCTTCCAAGGGTCTGGGTATGAGTTGCAGCATGACTTTCTATTTTCAAGGCTACTTCTTCACCAAGCTCGTTGTCAAACGCTTTAAACAGCTGTCCAAATGACCCTGATCCGAGTTTTTCGATGATGTGGAACCGAGAGGCAAGTTTAGTGGTAAGGACAAAATTTATTCGAGTAGGACTATTATCATTGTCATGTTCTTTTGTATTCGCCTCGAGAGGGTTGTCTCGAGTGGTAACGCGTTTCTCTTTTGGATATAGATCATCGTTAGCTTGCATTTTCGAAGTAAGATGTTATTTGTGGTGTCCTCAATTTTCCTAATGAGCAGACATCCTGCTTAAGGGGGTTTTTGAGGTATTTTATTTATTTTTATTACTCAGCAAAAAAATAATTAGTCACAATTTTATCTAAGAACCATAAAGTTTCAGCTCGACAGTGCTAGTTTCATAATCTCATTTTGAAGCGAATTGAATTGCTAATACAACCTCTCGTGAAGAGAAATAGATTCTGATGAGTTAATAGTCAAGCCTTGAAAATTTATAGTGTAAAGAGAATGAAAGATATCCAGACAATCTCTCGAAAAAATTATCTTGGATTTAATAAAATCAAAGGTTTATCGAGTTTTATCAACCCAGAAGTATTTCCTTTGAGAGATGCTATTAATTTCGAAAATCTCCGAAAAGAAAGGCGATTTATGGGCTTTGTAAAGGGCTGTAGCAGCGATATTATTGCGATATAATTCATGTTTCGATATTTAACTCATACCCCTTATGTAATTTAAGGTTTAGAATGAAATTTGACAATTCTCTTAACTTGTCCATGTGCATACGACAATAATATCACCTAGACTTGACTGAGGATAAGCTTTATGACTTAGAAAGTCTTATAATGTCTCAAGTTGCCACTTGGTTCCCATCCAGGGCAAGCCACTGCAGTGCGGCATGAATCAGGAATGACCCAAACATCTGCAGGTGGCAGCTCTGGGCGGAAATTCTTGAAGGATTGCCACATCCAGTTGGCAATCCATGGAACGCCCTTCATATAAAAGGCGAAAGGAGTGTTTTCTGATTCAGTAAGAAAACCATAGCTGAAAATTCCAGCGTCCTTGTCGTAGACCACATTCCAGTCCACAGATTGATCGCCGACTTGCTGAGTCCATTGAGTTGGCATCAGAGTTGAGAAGTCAGGTGGAGGAGGATGGAATGGCTTTCCAATAATGCAGCATTCTGGAGCATCTTCTGGTTTGTCTTCATGGAGCACCACGTAAGAAATATTCGTTACGCCAACGTTCAGGAAATCGCATGAGTATTTATTTTGGTAACCCATGCCAGCAGAAGGATCTCCGAAGACTGGAATACAATAGGTGTCATACACCTCCTTCATGTTTCTCTCACCGGTCTCAGGATTATTATAGTAATAAGTTCTACCAGTAGTGTGGTTGTAAGGAGTTTTTGGAGTTGGAAGATATGGTGGTGTGTCGGAATCATCAGGAACGAAGTAGAAGTCCCAATCGACGATGAATTGGTTTGGCCAAACGTGTTTGTTGCCAGAGTAAGGTCCAGGAGCAGGAGGTTGCTCCATTGTAGGGCAAGGACCAGCATCAGGATGCCAGTTATGAGCTCCGACAGTGCAGGAAGGACCAATGAAGTTTTCTCCCTTCACTTTCTTGCTCTTCATGCCAGGCCAGGCAGCAGCTACTGCCAATGTCAAAGCGAGTACTGCAAGTACTGTAATTCTCATATGAAAGATGGCTAATTGGACCTTAGGTATTGGTGGGATGCTCTTGAATTTCCCAATAAATTATGTATTAAATTTCGACAGATTTAAGGTTTAATACAATCATGAAGTAAAACAGTGATTGCTGAAAATTATACAAATTATCCGGTTCATCTAACGGCAATTTTAGCTATTGAATTCTATGATTCTTTTTCATGTATTTTGCGTAAGCAGCCCAAGCGCGCTTCTCTTCTCATTTGAGCACGTCGAGAGAATGTGTGAGAATTGATCAACATATTCGCTGCGAAATTTTTAGTCTATATCGAGTATGATCGAAAAAATTAGTGTAAAAAGAGTGCTACCTGACTTCAGAAAGTCTTGCTAGTCCATAGACGAGAGATCACACAGTTCCTGCGTTGCTTGCGAGTTCAATAAGTCATTTTTTTCTTCATTTAGCCATTTCACTATTCATAGCAGAGCAAGTTAATGTTGAAAAAAGCTTAAAGTATTCATTCTGTGTATTACATTAGTAGTTGTATGCTTGATTTGGGAAAACTTGCTTTGATGGGAACTGCTTTATCATAAGAAGTCCCTTAGCTCAGTGGTTAGAGTATCGTGCTTACACCACGACCGTCGTGAGTTCGATTCTCACAGGGGCTAGCTTTTTTCTGCTGTTACAATTTTTATCATCAGAATTACTCTGTATAAGGGAGTTCATTGGTTAAATAAGCCTTTCACTCATGACTATCATCTACTCGCTATTCTACGATAATTTTCGAGAATAAATACAATCATTCACCTACTCGTGAGTTTCAAAAAAAAAGAGCTTTGTTTATACAGTTAAATTATATCATTATTTTGAAACTTGGTCTCTAAAGTTGAATATTAGTCACAAAAAAAAGAGCACAATGCTTATGAAGTAAAACTAAATGGCCTTTTTACCTAATATCATATATTCTGGGGCTTGGAACATCATATTGCTCTTCTTTTGTTTTTCTAACCATTTTCATATTAGAGTATGACTCGAAAAAATCTTTACTCATGAGACTATGATTGGATAATGTCGGTTTGAGTATATTGCCGTATAATCTTGTCGTTTCTGCTGG
>ENA-UOUE01001209-UOUE01001209.1-compost-metagenome-genome-assembly--contig:-NODE-1209-length-17444-cov-5.956699_pt1 | contig 17444 bp, 8 predicted proteins | sample MGYA00238146_ERZ747223 | MGnify/ENA primary metagenome ERZ747223 (study PRJEB28781, sample SAMN06268865) | compost metagenome | isolation source: single cell | place: USA: California, Emeryville, Joint...
ATGAATATACACAGCAAAAATTTAACCCATCATTCTATCATTAATGAAGAAACTTTCTCCCATCTTGCCACTAGTTCCGGTTTACTGATCGGAGCTAAATGCATAATATTAAAATCGAAATTAAAATATTTCAGAAAAAAATCAAAACAAAATTAATATCAGCAATGAATCAGAACAAGATCTATAAACCAAAAGTATCTAAGTATCTTCTTATCGATCCCGAGCCAGCGCTAGAAATTGTGTACAAACCGGACGACGATGATCTAATGGTCCAAAAGCTAAGTGAAGGAAAATGCTTAGTTCTACGAGATGGAGTTCCAATAGCTAAGTACCTCAACTGCCTTGTAGACAAGTATGGCTGTCGGGTAACCTTTCTTTGGGACCATAAGGAGGATGAGCAATTAAAGTTGCATCAGAACCTTGATCAAGAATGCAAAAAGAAGGGACTCAAAGGTTTCCCCTCTCTGGCTGGTATGGCTGTTCGAGATGCTTCTCTCTTTAAAGGCTTCAATTCAGAGAATCCAATGATAGTCAAATCCCGAGTTCATAAAGTTCCACTTGCTGGGTATGAGAAGGAGGTGGATGGAAAGAAGTGTATTCGTGATGCGCTTTCCAAGGTTCTGGATATCTCGGAGACAGCCCGAAGCAACCATGTTGTGTTTGAGTGTGATTCTTCAGCGGTGAGTAGAGCTCAGCAGGAGGGATGGAAGACCTACGATATTAGTCAACTCACTTTGAGAGAAGCTCTATGTGATTTCTTCAAGAAGATGTCAAAGTCTCAACATGATCCAACGCTAGAAGATACTCAAACTCAAACTCAGGAGAAAACAATTCCCAAAAAAGTTGAAAAGCGAAAGTCTTGGCCTGGGCATCCAAGTCAGAGAAAATGGTTCATTGGCAACTATTGTGAGCTAAGCGATATGATTGAAGCTACGAAAAGCCTCAATAAAGGAACGCAAACATTTGAGACTCTTGAAAAAGAATCAAAAGTCTCATTTGATTGATGAGAAAGTCTAATGCAATGATGTCTGATCTTAATAAGAGCATTATCAATGAATAATATTATTAACCTTTTATTATGTATCTTTATTTTAATTAAACCACAGAATTAATTCTAAAGCAAAGCTATCATGTACCGTCTCTCAGTCAAATTATAAACTTATCTCCATGTAAACTCAATCCGATATCTATGTAATCATTGAAGAATGCAATAAATAAAAAAATAAACATTGCAGAGTCAAATCGGATTTAATTCAGATGGATTTTGTGGATTTAATGAACCTTTCAACTAGGTTCTGCTAGGGTTCAAATTCTATATATTAACATTGTTCAAGATGAGGAAAGTGGGATTAGATCATTCAATTTATCTCATGATTATGAAAATTATAAAATATATATATTAGGCGCTAACTATCAAGAATATAATATTTCCCAAAGAAGATAAGTCATTCCCTTTTTCGAAAATTTACAGCTTCTCTGCTTTTATCTTTATGACAGCATTAATTTGAATAAATGATCGAAATTAAGGGAAATAAGCTGCGGCACATATCGATCGAATTAAATTCACAGATTCACAAATTTTCGATAAATAATGGAATTAAAAATTGAAACAATACCACAGCTTCCAGAAGTTTGCACTATTGTTTTTCAAACTTGGACCGTTTTCAACGCAATTTCAGGAACTTTCATTCAACCTTAAGATGGGGAGATATGGATGTATGACTTTGCAGAAAAAATTACTTCTCATTCAAATGGATAAATAAGAAAGTGAGGCATCCTAGGAATTCAAAATTTTCTCCGAATGGTGATTATCTGACGTTCGCAACCAAAGGCTGCTTATTATCCCTCAGCATGAAGGCCATATTTATGTGTCTATCTATTTAAGTTTAAAGCAAATAGACTGGAGAATATCATCTCAAAAATGTCTGGTGAGAGTCTATCAACAGACGTATGCTTTGGTTCCTTTTGAGAGGAATTTTAAGTTGTTCAAGTGATTCATCGGTAATATTGTATTTCCACAAATTGCAATTACTCTAAATAGTAATACAATTCGAATTAGATGAGCATCATATGCGGGAAAATGCCGAGCTTGTGGTTCTCCAATTTTAAAATGACACAGAGAGAGATTTGGTGATTTCAGTTTATTACCCTCAAATATAAATGTGAAAAAGTAGCTGGAGTAGAAGAGATTTGCCGTTATTATCCCATTTATGCGTGATGAAAACGAGCTACTTTATGTCAGATGGACATCACTAGAAAATGAATACGATAAAATAATCAAGAAAAAATTAGATTCTCTCGATTCAGAAGAAAATGGCATGTAATGTAGACAAATGCCAGCAGCTCAGACTCCTTTGAGATAACCACGAGTGGATAGGATTTTCTTCCACCTACAATCAAGAGCATTATAAGCTGACTTTATATAATACCAAAAGTAGGAAAACATTTAGATTCGAGAACAAAAGTAGTAAAGGGGAAAAACGAGTTGTGAGGCAACTATTCACCCTTCTCTGATATCGCTTTTTTATAAAGAAGCTGTTTAAATTGTTTTCATTTCTTTTTGTATGATATCTACTTAATTCGTGGAAATTCTGAACTTGTAAGAAATTGTGTGTTTTAACATAGATTTTCAGATTTTTTTTTTACGGGAAATATGATCATTTCACTGTAAACTATCAGTTGATATGATTAATAGGCGTTGAGCGTGATTCATATTTAAAGTTACGTCTTTTCTGAGGCTACTTTGTGCAATTAATCAATAAATTAATTTCTTGCTGATTTTCAGCGTTGATAAGAATTTTCTGTTTGTTAGTGATTAATTGGCTGCAGATAAGTTAAATGATTCAATACAAATACAAAGACTCTTCTGATTGCTGATAAAAATTGTTCGGTTTCTTACCAATGTTAAACTCCTCGACACAGCTTTATTTGAATTTCAAATTAGAGAATTAACAAATACACTGTGAGATATGCAGTGAAAAAAAGTCAAGAAATGCAAAAAAGTTTTCCTCTCAAGCTCATATAAATCCATGTAGCGTAGCAAATACATACAGAAATTTCATATACACTTGAATTAGCTGACTAATCCATCTTTCATTTTTCATCAGAAATCATTTTCTCCATATTGGAACAGTTTAGCTAAATTTGGAGCAGATGTTTTTAAAAAAAGTCTTGAGAAATCCCAACATTCCTCGGTTTCTGTCTTCTTCTATTGAGTAATGTCAATAAAAATTAGCAAGTTTCCAGGATCAACTTTACCTATCATTCGGTTGCCAGCTGCAAATTCATTATTTATTTCATTTGTCTTCTCAGTCAATAACTCGAAAGCTTTTGGATTAGTCTTTTTTAGAAGCAGCAGCTTGTGTTCATTTTCAGCTTCTTTAAGATGCGCTTCGACATTTTTCCCGCTCATTCTGGGCTGTTCACACCCATACTCTCTGTATGGGCAAAAAGAGAAACATTCATTCTTTTCATGCTCTTCTTTGAACCCACGACCATAAAAATTGCCACACAATTTGCATTTAGCCTCTTCTCTTTTGCAACAATCAGTATGATACCTTATTAAACGCTCTTGGTACTGACAATTGCAATATTTACAAGCCATGTAAGGACAATTGCAGGTTGTGCTACTTTCAAGGTATTTTGAACTCAAGATGAGTGCCTTGCATTTGCATTCAAATTGTATATACGGACAGCTGTTCCAATGCTTCTCAAGTTGTCTTACTGTCAAAGTCTCTTTGCATCTCTTCAGAGTATCATATTCATGGGAAGGACAGTTTACAGGGAGATCGTCAATCAAATCATTGACCATGACATTTTTTTTTATTTTATTGATGTTAGTAACTTTTGATTTGCATTGTGGACAGTCACGTTTAGCTTTGACCCAGTCCTTGATACAGTCCCAGCAATAAGTGTGCCCGCAGTTCAAGGTTCTTGGATCGCTAAAGACAGAGAGACAGATTGAGCAAACTACCTTTTCTCTAAAGGGACAGGAAGCGATCTGTTCTTGTTGTATTTTTTCGAGGGAGTATTGAGGAAGATAGTCTTGACGAGAAGGCAAACGATCACTAAACTTGCTATCGATAATTTCTTTTTCGCGAAGAGATATCATCAGAGATATTTTAAATATTACATGAATATTGCACCAACAAAATCTAATTAATTTGAAAGACATGCGATTTTGCAAATAGGGACTTCTAGTTTCTAAAAGTGAGAGAAGAAAGGAGGGCGCTCAGCAATATTCAAATCTCAAATTGTCCCTTGTTATAGGTTTCACATGATTATTCACCCTCCGTTTTTGTTTTCATTTCAAAAAAAAAAATTGAGAACAAGCTGAGGCAAGGTTGAAATAATTTCCCCTGCAATCAGCAAGAATGATAACTTCGATATTTTCGGTGTACTTAGCCAACAAGGAATTCGATGATTATTTAAGAATCGCTTCAGGATTATACAAATGAAAATACCATTGCTCAGTGTGCTGGTTGTCGAAACTCTGATTTTTCATTGTAATTAAAGAAAGCTTTTATAATTAATTTTTTCGACTAAATTTGAAATCGATTGTTAATTCCAACTAAGGGTAAATTTTTCAAGTTTCTGTTTGTTGCAAAAGAAAAAAAGAAAGTAGGGCTTAAATTGGACCGAAATGAGGCGTTTTTGGTTCGAAAATCCCTCTCCTGTGTAAAAAGATGCAGTTGCATTCAATTATGTATTGGTATCCAGCAGAATTTCCGTCAAAGTTCGAATTAACTTTGTTTTGAATTAAAGTTAATTAGAATTTTGGTAATCGATTATATCAAACAAACTTCAGGTTATCGTGTATTGGTAATTTGAATTTGAAATGTCAAATTTATACAAGGTAAATCAAATGACAGAGATAGACATCTAGCTTTCAATAAAATGTATTGAGTACTTATTTGAATCTTCTAGCCACAGAGTTGCAGTTTCTTATGAACTAATGAGATTGGATTGCTCTTGTTCCTTGAGTAATACTAAGTGACAACAGTTGTGTTTTTCCAACAAATTTAACTCCACACTCAGATACCTCTTTAAAAGTTTTTGAGAAAATAACTCCACAGTTGTTTTACTCATTAAAAGGAGTTTTGAGGCATTTTGAAAGATATAAATGAATAGTAGCCACCACTATTTAACTCAAATACTTATAAGAGAGTTTGGTATGCTCTTAAAAAATATACTTAATCACTCTCAATTATGTTAAATGAAAGTGAAATGAATGTTAGTTGGTACTATTTTGTATACTGTATCGCACTAAAAACAACTGCGTTTCATAAACTGACTATTCATGATGATGCTGGTGTGTTTATTGTATGCCATAGGGTGAAATTTGTAGACAACAGATTCTCAAGCTAAGCAAACTTTCTTCAGATGTGAAAAGGATTTTGCAAATCTGGACATAGAAAAGTACCTGAAATTTTCCGCAAAAGGAAGCCCCAAAAAATCATTCTAGCTAATGAATTAGTCCAATTCCTTTGTAAGGTAAACATCCTTTGGAATAGAAATGAAAGTACGTAGAAGAGAATAATTGCTAAAGAGAACTTTTCCCAAAAGAAAAAATGAGAAATTTTCAAACACATATTAATACCAACCAAAAAACATGAGAATATGTCCAAGGGTTATTATAGAGCTAGGAAATATCTCAGCTTATATATAGCAGCATTAATATATACCCTTAAATTATTAAGACAATATCTACATTCGAAGAATTTGCTTTCGTGAGTCTGATTCTCGAGCAGACTTTTGTTCCCTTGATTAATGAAATAGTCTAGGTTATGCGGGAGCTTTTGATAGAGTTGGACTATTGCCTTTAAATGACCTTGCCCATTCACGAAATTCAGACGAATTGTCATTTTCGTAGTTGATTTTGATTTTCAGACCTCTTTTATAAAGTTTATTTTCTTGGCTCTTCTGAGAGAGATGATTTAAGAGTAAAGAAGGTTTGCTATTTTCTTCGTTCTTGAATGTTGGGCTTGCATATTTCCTCATAATCCTCTCTTGATTTTTAAACATTTGATTCAGATATCGATTATTTTCCAAACAATCGTTCTCCGAGTCTTCCTCAGTTTTCAAGATTCGAGAAGGTTGATAATCTTCAAAATTTGTTTTTCCGTTTTTGTAAACACCACCCGCTGAAAGGTCTTGGCTATCAGTTGAAATGTTCAGAGATTTTCGATTGCGAGAATAATTAGACTTTGATGAAAAGCTGTTGTTATGCTGAGTAGGGGTGGGAGCTTCATTTTTGTTTGAGAAGGAGTATGATGAGTGATCATTGCCCAAAGAAGGTAATTGCAGCGAATTCTGAGTTTCCTTCTTTAGGGTAGAAGGACTCAACCGCCTCGCTTTGTTATTATAGTCGATAGGAGGTTTCAAGAAAACAGGTAACTGATTTTGTGAGTTTTCCTCGAAAAGCATCATTGGTTTTGAAGCATTGTTAAAATCAAGATTCTCTCTGTCATCATTCCTCTTCCCTCGGTGAGCTGGACTATAGCTCACAGAGCCATTAGCAATCATCTTTATTTTCTCACTCAAGCCTTTTGAGTTTACATTGTGCATAGGAGATTTGTTGCTAGACTTTGGCATTGTATCGCTATCAATAGGAGAAATCAAAAAAGATGTCGAATGAGAGTTTCTATCAGGGCTAGCATCTGTAGACAATTTTGTAACGTTAATGCTCCGAGTTTCTTTCAGAAAAATAAACTAATGAATCTAAAATGAAAAATTACGCAGCATTTGTCGCGTTCGTCGAGCATTTATCGTTGATGACGTGTCACAGTTTTTGTCAATAGGGGTAGAGCCTTTTGCGACCAGAATATCTATAAGTCCTTCTTTCTTTACGACGTTTATGCGCCCTTTGAATCGTTCTTTAAACTCCATGTCAATATTGCAATTATTAAACATTTACTGATAGCTTTTTAAACTGCAAATTTACAGATATTGTGAGTATGATTTTATTATTAGGGCTTTTCAACTTGTAGATAAATTTATAAGTTACGGATCGGATGATTAATACTCATGAGAAGTCTTCACCATGTTGATTCAATTATTGTCGCGCCATTGAGCTTAAAAGTGTTGAACTACTTTTTTGTGAGTGGCTGCACGGGTCTCTTAATCTGTAAATTTTACAATCGAATAGTGCATCACAGAACCAAGAATAGAAATCGTAATTAAAAGGAAGTGAGAGCTGGTATTGACATTTGTGTGCAATTTATTATATTCTATCTGAGAAGATCGGGCTCAGGATTTTTGAGAGAGAGGAAGAAAAAAAAATTCCTGCATGGCTTTATATATTAAAGTGATCAAATACCGTCTTTATAGACCTCTAAGACAATAAAACACTGTGGCTTTATATCAAAAACTAAGGCATCCTGAACAGATGAATCTGAACCCAAATTTCAGGGAAGCCATTTAAAACTTACTAAGGATCCTATTTTGAAGGTTATTTGATCGTCCAAATTCTAAAATCCAATTAAAACACCGTTGTAGGCTTCGATTTCCTAGCAAACCGTTGCAAAGTAAGCTTAACTCGACCTAGAAGCACACAGACAATATCAAGGCTCATTACAAAGTGAGCAATCCAGTTGCAGAATCAATGTTCAGATTTAGGTGATATCATTGCAATGGAGTTGTTTAATTTAATAAAAGGAATATACTAATTGTGAATCATGTGTAGGATTATAGTGTTGCCACTGTTGAAAGTTGTATTTTAATAAGCAAATTTCATATAAGTTTTCGAAGTCAGAAAGCTTTTTCAGAGTTATATCCCGGTAGTTCGGAATAGAGTTAAAATCCGAGTGTTATCTTGATCCAAATTAATTATAAAATTGTAAGACTCTGATGGAAGACACTTGCCAACGTCTTCAAGCAAGCGGAATCGGTGACTACGATATTGTCAAAACCGTTGAAATTGCGGCGGCATTAATTTCTGCGTTAATCAGCCTCTTGTTTTTGATATCCGCCGTGGTTCTAAAGTTTTATAGAGAATTCCTGTTCAAGATTTCTATGGGAATCATAGCATCAGGGCTGTTCTTCAGCTTGGTTCCATTTGTGCGAGACTACATGCCGTCTCCAACAGACACTACCTGCGGGAACTTTGGGCTCGTCCAAGTTTATTTGACATTTTCTTCTTTATGTTGGTGTACAAGTTTTGCTCACGGAGCCTATCTAGTAGCGAAAGGAGGGAGTCCCCGGAATATTGAAAGGTGGTTTTGGGTTTACCTAACAACTGCACTATTACTTCCTCTTGCGTTAGTGGCACCCTTCATGTGGACATCAGAACTGAGTTGCTATGTAGATTTAGCATCGTATTGCAGTATCAACTACCAAGGCATAAGCCTGGAAGTACTGTTAGTGACAGGTGTAGCCTGGCTGAGTGCTCTGATTTGTACAGTGCTCTACTATCAATGGATCAGAAGAGAAATGATCGAATGTGGACTCCCAATTAAATACCGCGTTTACGTTTTACCTGCAACTTCACTACTTTGCTGGGTACCAGTCCTAGTTGGCTACTATCGCGCTTACAGATCTGAGAGCTCACCACCACTCTGGTTCATTTTGACCCAAACTTCATGTTTCTACCTTTACGGTTTCCTGAACGTCGTTGCTTATGGTTGCTGTAAAAGAGCGCGCCTCGAGTTCCTTAAAAGATGCCTGAAAAGAAAATCAATTGAACCCGCGGCAGAGAAGTCCCATCTGGTGATGTCAGACTCAATGCTACCAGAATCAAGAACCGTGGACTCTATTGGGAGAGTCGCCTATTTCTCTTACAACAGAACAGTTTGCTTATCGACTTTGCGAGATAGCTTTATTTGAAAGGCATTTTCAGCAAACCTTACGATGGTTTATAACTTATCGAATATTGTATGAGAAATTTTCGAATGTAGATCTTGCTCTTCATTTATGGTTATTTTCGAAGTATTGACTTCATAGAAACTTGGGTTCCATAAAGAATAAGCTGCATAACAAGATTTCCATTCACAATTAATGAGAGAAAAATTGAAAAAGTGCCAATCCCAAAATTTTGCTTCTATTTTAATAGGAAAAGTCTTGAAGATTGATATCCCAATGATCCATCAACTGGACGGTTGTACTATCTTTCAAAATTAAAGCAATTCCAAATTTAAGGGTTATCTGTGTGAATCAGGTTCATAATTATGGCTTTCCCATGAATACTGAAAGTATATGAAAAATTTATCCAAAATATTCAATTTAAACGTTTTTCTTTAGTTTTAGAGAAAATTTAATCAAATTCAATCGCTGGTATCGATTACATGAGTCTACTTTGAGCTAATTTGATGTTTTCCAACGTCTTCTTTACATCTATATGCGTAGAGCTATAGAAAAGTTGCTTCACTTGTAGACTTTTCTTGTAGTTATGGAGTGCTTCTTCAAAATTTCCCATTCGATACAGGACATTGCCTATATTTGTTAATACATTACCAATTTCGGGATGACTATCTCCATGAATTTGTTTTTTGAGTTCTAAACACCTTTCAAAGCAAGCCAGGGCTTCTGCTAATCTGTTAAGTTCCATCAGAGTGACAGCCAAATTATTCAATGCGACGGACTCATTTGCCAAGTCTTCTTCTGTACTACCGTTTTCTTGAAGGATTTCGAGTCCTCTCTCATAAGTGACAAGAGCTTCATCAAATCTTCCTTGTATTTTCATTACATTGGCTACATTGATCATTAGCTCTGCGATCTCTGGGTGAGCTACTCCGAATTTTTTAATTTTAATATTCAAGCTCTCGCAGTAATGGAACTTTGCCTTCTTCGGTAACCCACGCTGAAAATAGATGTTGCCGATATTCTGTAAAAGCTCAGCAGTGGAAAGCTCATCATCACCTGAATGCTTTCTTGTAAGTTCTAAACTCTCGTTATAGCAACTTAAAGCAAGAGAGAGTTTTCCAGTTGCAGAAAGGACATACCCTATTTTATGTAAAAGCCTTGCGACTCTCAAATTATCTCTCCCAAAATGATTTTGGGAAATTACAAGACTTTTATTAAAAGCCTCAAGAGCGGCTTTGTAGTTATTCTTCTCGAAATGTTCAAGACCTTCAAGCTCGAAATCATCAGCACTGTCTAACCCTATCTCTCTCCACCTTCGATCATCAACCAAATATCGAGAGGTGACAATGGCTGATTCTGCATCGAGTTCTTCTTCATCATTCTCTTCGTCTTGTTGTCTCATGCTTGAGGGTTGGTTAGATTTGAAAAGAGGAAACTGAGATGATCTGTTTGTGGCAGACAGATCTTCTTGGATAATAGAAATCTGGTCGAGAGGGAGAGCAATTGAGCGTTTTGTAGTTGCTGGGCTGTAGTTGGGCTGATCCTCTACCAAGGAAATTTCGCTAAATTCTTTAACTTGAATTCCGTCTTCGAATTCCTTTCTTTCGTCCTTCTGAAACTTTTTCACTGGAGATTCTAACAGATGACGAGAATTAACACTAGCCCGCCAGTTTTCCGCTTCTTCTGTGTTGTAGACATAGTTCGGACCTATATTTTTTCTCTCAGGAGTTTGATATTTTGATACTACAGGAGATCCGAAGGACATGTTATGTTCATCTTCTTTAGCAGCAGGATTCTCTTCAGTTTCTTTGCATTCTCTGGCTATCTGAGACATTTCCATAATCTTGGATTGATCTGGAGTTGATTGGATCGTCATGTCTTCTTCGCGAGGAAGAGTTCTGTTGGGTAATTCAGGAGAGGATGAATAATCCTGATCTCTGATCATAGTAGGTGTCTGCAGATCTAACTTGGGAGTTTCTTTGTCTTGATCAAGGAGAGGATTTTTTGGGATGTTGTCTACATAAAGCGCAATTTGAGTCATAAATTCTCTTTTTAATTGCTGGTAGGGATTGCTTTGAAGAGAGGAGTAGCCAGAAATATTTTGAGAACAAGTCCTTCTCTGAGTCTCTTCAACCACTTGCTCTGAACTAGGTGTCTGAAATGGAGATTCTTTAGAGTCTTGATTTTTCCAGTCGAAACCATTTCCTACATGCACTCTCAAAGGGCTATCTAGAGTATTTATTTTGCGATGCAGCTCGGAAGCAACATAAGAGTCAAATTGTTTGTCAGGAGGGGGCTGGTAGGGATTTGCGTCAGAAAGTAAGTTAATAGGCTCAGTATTAACTCTTTTCTCTCTTTCAAGCGCTGCAGTCGCCATCTTGGAGAGAGGTTCATCAGAGTTGAAAAATGGAGGAGTAAACTTTGGAGTCGGGAGTATATTATTTGTATTTTCTTTGAGAGTAAAATGAGGCCTATTAGAATCGTGTACATCCTTTTTTGCTTTATTTTCCACCTCAAATTTGAAGGTTTTGGAAGGTGAAATGTTTTGATTGCTTCGATCTTTCTTCGAGTGAGAAGGAGAGAGGCGATTTTCTTGAATTCTTCTACCAACCGATTTCGAATATTTATCAGTTTGTGGTTTAGGCTGCAATTGAGTTTGAAAAACATTTGGTTTGGATTGAATTGGATGCTGCTCTTTATCAGTTGAAGCTTGCTGATTCGCAAGTTTTTGAGCAAACTTGCTCAGTGGAGGTGGAAGACGTTCAAGCATGCGTATGCTTGGTTTGTTATAATTTAATATCTATATAAAAAATCGCAATAAAATTTTATCTAAAGTAGTCAGACTAATATAATTATTATCTCGTCAAGATATAGTGAAGTCATTGTCACATACGTTTCCATTTGCATTTATTTGGCTGCAGATATTTAGCACTATTTGTTTCATCCCTAATGTAAAGGCATGATTATTCGAGGCTCAAAACTTAATATTTCATATGATTCACCTCGCGATCTGAAGTATTCATGTAGAAATTTACAATTTACAAAATTATGCTTCTAAAAGAAGTGCTATCATAGCTTAAAGGATCCTTTTGATATCAAGATCTGTCCATTATTGAATTTTCTTTTCTTCTTCTTATTTTGTCTTATTGAATTTTTTGGCTATTGGATCTGATGCTTTCGCGAATTTGAAAATAAAGCTCAGGATTATCAAATTATTTTAGCATACGATTTAGCAAACGTGCATAAGTAAGTACTACAAAAAATTCTTTGAATAACGAAACGCTAATGAGGAGCAATTTTGATTTAGTGTTACACTGTTGAAAGTTCATCTAGCAGCAAAAAAGATGTTTTGTGTATTGCTTGTCAGTAATCTGCTCATTGCTGACCTCTTCATCTCCAATTTGCTGAGTTTCAGCACTCCCTTTCAAGATTTCTTCTTTTTCGTTACCTTTTTCTTCAATAGGGGTTTCGTTTGGTCGGGCAAGCTCCTGTGGCTCTTGAATCTTTCTGTTTTCGCCTCCGTCCTCTTCAGCTTGATCCTCGACTATCAGTTGTTCTTGGGGTTTCTCTTGAACATCTTCCCCATCATTTTTGTTATCAATATTTTCTTTCATAACCTCTTCTTTCTGGTCTGCTTTTGACTCCTCTTTACTCTCATTCTTATCATCTTCTTTAGTTTCTAAACTATGATCTTCTTTGATCTCCTCTTGATCATCCTCCTTGATGGCTTTTAGCGGGCTAAATCCCTTTGTGAACTCGCTTAGACTGAGTTTGCCGTCTTTATCCTGATCAATTCTATTTATGAGAGATTGGAGATCAGTTGATGAAGGAAACACACCATAATATGTGAGTAGCGTCCTTAACTCATCAACGTCAATGTATCCACATTCTTTGATGTCAATCGCCTTGAAAGCGTCTTCAAGAGTGAATCTTTTAGACACACGAATTCTGATGTCTGCAATCTGAGACTCAGCCTCTGCCAACTTTTTCACAAAACTGATAAATTGTTTAAATGTTCTGTCTTCTAATTCTACAGAGGAGTCTTTGCCACTGAGTATCGATCCTAGCGCTTGACTTGAAGGCATGACCACTTTTTCAAAGTCTGCAAAATTGATCAATCCATCACCATCGTTATCAAATCTCTCAAAAACCGCTGTCACCTCGGTTTTAGTAAAGAAAACTCCGAAATTTCGCAGATTGGTTTCAAAATGTTCGCGATTTATCGCCTCTTGATCATTTTGATTAATTATTTTATGATAGCACGAAGCAACAGTGAAGTCTTTCTTGAAAATGAGATCAGTCTTACACTTTTCAAGTTCCCGTTCAAGCTGAATTATCTGCTTTATTGATTTCGTCAGGTATTCTTCTTCGCAGCCACGAATAGGAGATTTCTCGCTTCGCGTGGTTTTTCTTAAATAATGCTCTGAACTTCTCTCATGTCTTGGCGACATTGCATAATCCGTTGAAAATGTCTTTTGAGAACTTAGAGCGTGCTCTCCAAATTCTCTCGCAGGCATCTCTGGAGAAGCTGATCCGATTCGGTACTTTTGACTAGACGTGGTGAATGCTTTTTGATCGAGATGATGACTACTCAATGTTGATCTATGACCCGTAAAATCATATCTCATTTCTCGATGACTCCTTGATGAGAAAGATTTTACTTTGGGTGATGTTTCTTCTTCTAGCAGCAACTTTCTTGAGAATTCATGATAATTCAACGGATTAGAACGAGGGTTGCTGACTTTAATTCCAGAACTTTGCCTTGGAGAAGTGACAGTACACATTGTTGAGGTATGATATTCGTCAGACGTAACATTGAAGGCTGTGACACTAGAGAAAGTCGATCGAAAAGTTTTGGAGTTGGTAATAAAATGCGAGTCCTTGGGTTTTTGGGCAGAGAGAATTGAGTGAGAATTTAATGAAGTTAAAACACTGTTTTTCGACTGAAAAGCCTTAAAAGCTTGAGAAGTGGTGGCACTTTTTTCAACAGTTACTTCATTTTCAGGAGACAGATGAGTCACACGTTTGTGCTTTGATGATGAAACATTTCGGATGTCATCATCGAGTGAACTTAAGAGGTGCACTTGGTCGTTATCAGCAGACTGAAACAAGTAATTATGAAGACTGTTGTTGGTTAGTGTTTTTTCTGGAGTATAAACTTGATATTTCAGAAAAGATGTTCCAGTCAAAACGGAATTCTGAGACACTGGACTTCGGAAATTCGATTCTCTCAAAGAAGGAGATGCATACTCAGTAATCGTTCTCTTGCGTTCTGGTGTACCGATTATGGTTTCTACCTTCTGCTTTGATTCCATAAACACCAAAAAGTCTCTATAATTGATTTTTCCATCACCATCTTTGTCAGCTCTCCTCATAAATGAAGTTATATCTTCCAGAGTGGCTATGACCTGTGAATTCTTCAGAAACTCTAGAGTGGCCCCAGGTGTAAGTGAACCCGATCTTCTTCTATCTATCGCCATGAAGGCCTCGGTTGTATTCCAATCATTAGAAATTATGAGCTCATTTTGAAGAGTCTCCAGCTTCTTTGTCCCTTCTATTGCTTTTTGAAACAAGCGCCCCAATACCCAAACTGCCGTTGATGGAAGCTCTTCTGCCTTAAACCTTTTTCTCGATATCGCTTGTTGACGAAGATCGTACCTGCTTGCTGGAAGAACTATGGACTCAAAATCTGAATAATTTAACTGGGAGTTCCCCTGAGAGCTGAATTGTTTGATAAAGCAGTTAATATCTTCTGGATTGTGCTTGATTTCTAACTTGGATAAGAAACGTTTCAGCTCTTTCTCTGATAAAAAATTCTGATTAGATGCATCAAGATACTTAAAGGCCTGTTGAGGCTCGAAGCCTTCGTTTTCAGCAAGACTTTGACGTGTTATTTCAACACTAGATTCGAGATCAGCTGTCGCTTTTATAAAACGAGCAAGCCGAAGCTGCGTTTGGACTGAAAGCATTTACAAACAGAATTAAAGAAACTGAGAAATGTATCGGTAATGAATAGTCACAAATACTCAAAGTAATTAACAGATAATTTTTAAAGTTGTTAATGATAATTTTATTGAGTTCTAATTATCAAATAGTTCGTGGTCGCTCAGATTTGGGTAAGTGTCGTATTGCTAATTCTTTCTGTTGCTTATTGAAAAAATTAGAAGGTTCAAAGTTTCAATATTGAACTCGCCTGTAGCGAAAATTTATAGTTTTTTTTTTCCATTTTCACGTTGATATGTAAAGCCTTGTATTTCTTATTATGGATCTTGTAGAGATTAGACAGTTTAAGAGAGATACAGAGATATAATACTGAAAGCATAAAAATAATATGATTTTTTCTGAAACTGCTCGAATATGAATTCTCTGTTTCTTAGGAAATGAATGAGTTGAGAATGAGAGAGATTCACTTTAGCAATCAAATACAATTTACAATGATATGCATGATTATCCCTGAATGGCAGAATGCGTCTCTCTCTCTATTGATAATGAAGAATAGATCCTTCTTAGGCGCTGGTAGGAATTCTTGCCAGACCGGCGAGTCTGCGAGCCTTGAGAATATACCAAATGACACTGATAGGTGTTAAGATACCTACCGGCAGACCAATACTCAATCCGATAATTAGATTTAAGTTTAAGTCGGAAGAATCTTCATCTGTGGCGCTGCTTGTACTATTGGCAGGCAGTTCGCAGGCACGAGTGGTGGAATTATAATTGTAGCCTGATGGACATGTTGAGAGACACGTGGAAGTTGAAGAAGGCTGACTGTAATATCCACCATTGCATGTAAGACAATTTGTGTTGCCTGCTCCAGTGCATCCAATACAACTAGAATCGCATGCGGTACAGGCGTTTGTGGCACTGTTCTTATAGTATCCGCTCGGGCAGGTGTCGAGGCAGGTATGCGGAGTGTCAGGTTGTGAGTAATAGCCCGCCTTGCAAGCAGCACATTTTGTGTTTTCGGTTCCTGTACAACCGTTGCAACTAGCGTCACATAAAACGCACTCAGCGTTCGAATCCATGCCGTAACCTGAGCTACATGCGCTGCATTTTCGACTTCCCGAACCAGTACAGCCGCTGCAGCTAACATCGCATTGGTTACAGACTTTATTTTCGTCATCTTGATAATAGCCGAAAGGACAACTTGTCAAACATGAGCTTGGGGAGGTCGGTTGTAAGAAATAACCCTCTACACAAGCTGTACAAGACGTGGCGGTTTGAGAACATTCATCGCAGCTTGAATCACAGAGCTCACAGGCATGAGTAGATGGATTCCCAAAGTAGTGATCATCCAGACAAGTGTTTAAGCATGTGTTTGGTGCTCCTGGTTGCGAATAATAGCCCGTAGCGCAAGCTTCACAATGAGTATTTCCAGTTGCTGTGCATCCATTACAGCTGATATCACATTGTATACAAACTGGGTCGGAAGGGTGTTCGTAATATCCAGTAGGACATTCAGTTAAGCAAGTACCCGTTGTAGTAGGATGCGGATAATATGTAGCTTTACACGCAATACACTTGGTGTTTCCTTCTCCTGTGCATTCGTTGCAACTATCATCGCAAGATTTGCAAGAGTTTGTCTCGTTGTCTTTATAATAGTTAGAAGGGCAAGTTGTTTGGCATGTGCTTGCTGCTCCAGGTTGAGCATAATAATTGTCAGCACAAGCAGAACATGCAAGATTTCCAGATCCTGAGCATTCATTACAGCTGATATCACATTGTATACAAACTTTGTTGTTGTTCTGAATATCTTCGTAATATCCACTAGGACATTCAGTTAAGCAAGTACCCGTTGTAGTAGGATGCGGATAATATGCAGCCTTACACTCAATACACTTTGTATATCCTTCTCCTGTGCATTCATTGCAATATGTGTGGCAAGCCTCGCAAGAATTTGAGTTATTGTCTTTATAGTGGCTTGAAGGGCAAGTTGCTTCGCATGTGCTTGCTGCTCCAGGTTGGGAATAATAATTTGCAGCACAAGCTTTGCATGCAGTACTTCCACCTCCAGTACATCCATTACAGCTGCTATCACAAGGTAAACATTTATTAGTATCATCATCAGCATAATATCCAGAAGAACATTCATTCGAGCAAGTGGTTGAACCTTCTGGTTGTAAATAATAACCAGAAGCACAAGCAGAGCATGAGTCACTTTCTGCTCCTGTACACAGAGTACATTTGGTGTCACATGCTACACACTTGTTATTTGTTGTGTCTTTATAGTATCCATCAGGACAATCAGCAGAACAGGTAGTGGAGATGGTTTGTCCTTCTGCTGGTGGTTGTAAGAAGAAACCTGATTTACAAGTAGGACAGTTGGTGTTTTCAGAAGTAGTGCAGGTAGCGCAGTTGGTGTGACAATCAGCGCATTTATGATTGACAGTATCTTTCCAATATCCATCTGGACAAGTCGTTCGGCATGTGTATGGTGCGGATTGAAAGTCAGGGTGGGCGAAGTATCCACTCTTACAGCCATCACACTTGGTGTCTCCTTCTCCTGAGCATCCATTGCAGCTTTCATGACATTGTGGGCATGAGTGATTCTCGCTGTCTTCATAATAACCAGTTGGACATTCTTCCAAACAAGTAGTTGAGGTGGTTTCTCCTGTTGCTACTGGCTGCAAAAAGTAGGAAGACTTACA
>ENA-UOUE01001210-UOUE01001210.1-compost-metagenome-genome-assembly--contig:-NODE-1210-length-17442-cov-14.701526_pt1 | contig 17442 bp, 13 predicted proteins | sample MGYA00238146_ERZ747223 | MGnify/ENA primary metagenome ERZ747223 (study PRJEB28781, sample SAMN06268865) | compost metagenome | isolation source: single cell | place: USA: California, Emeryville, Joint...
TGTTACCAAAACGACCCTTCTATCTCACTTGACGGGACTTGCGCCACTTGTAGTGGACCGGACTCAAATCAATGTCTAACTTGCCCAGATGGATATTGGGAAGACACGACTACAAATACATGTCAACCTTGCTACAGCAGCACAGCAGGTCCTAATTTTGGATGTGCTACATGTCCTGGAGGAGGAGCAGATAACAATTGTACTTCCTGCTACTCAGGATCATTTCTGTATTTGTCACGATGCATAAGAACTTGCCCTTCGGATTACTTTGGTGATACATCCACTAATGAGTGCGTGCCTTGCTACAATGGAACCTCTTCCCCATTTGCTTGCAAAACATGTTTGGGGCAAAATAGTAGTGACTGCACTAGTTGCTATTCAGCTAATTATCTTTATCCAAGCTCACAAGGTGAATGCTTGAGTGAGTGTCCAAGTAGATATTGGCGAGACAACTCCACGAATAAATGTCAACAATGTTCTGAGGATTTAAGTAGCATATCCGAGTGTGCTGTTGCAATAGAATATAAAGTAGTTGCTTCGAATCTCCAGAGTGCAGCAATGGGTTCCACATCAGGTATTACTGCTGCCGCAGCATCCTTTCAAAATTCAAATAGCGCTTCTGGGATCTTTGGTGTAAATCTGTTCCTGTACGTCTCAGTAATTGAGTCCATTGCAAATATGCAATATCTAAACATTAACCATTCCCAAATAGCCTCAGATTCATACGCAGGGCTTTCAAAATCTTTCATCCCCAATTGGATCTCAAACCGTTTTAATAGTATTGATGAGAACCTACTCGTATTCAAATATGGAATATTCGAAAAGAAGCAAATTAGTGCACTATATCTCGATAATTATGGGGGCTTGCTGACCGAAACATTCATTTATGCAGGATTATGTCTTCTTGGAATACCTCTTGTGCTTAAACTCAAAACACCAGATAAATTACCCTCTTCCATACTCGGGAAAATGTATGCTCTGGTTTTTGGTATCTTACTTTCAAATTTGTTCGGTCACATCCAAAGCCAAATACTATTCTCAGTCCTGCAAATACTAAAAACTGATTTGTTTATTGATACTTATCCGAAGGTGAGCTATTTCATGGCCTGTGTCACTATATACGTGGTGATGTTGCTACTTCTCCTTAGCTATTGTAAACTCAGAGCAATATTCGCCTTTAAAGAAAAACAAAAAAAAGAAGCGAGTAATCCAAACCTTGAGGTTGGCTTGAGACATAACAAGTTAGAGGACAGTGCCAAATTATTGTGGACTGAGAAGCAATATGAGATGATTTTTCGTAATTTGAAGGATGATCGAAAAAACGCATTTTTCTTCTTCTATTGGGTGATCTTATACAATACCATATTTATCATCCTCATCCTCAGTTTGCAAAGTATACCAGTATTGCAATGCTTATCAATTGCCATATTAACGATTGGATTACTGATATTTTCAGCTGTTCTAAAGCCGATGAAGGGGAAATCTGCTGCAATCCTTTTCTTTTTTAACTACATCTGTATAGCATTTATTGCTATTATTAATTTGGTCCTCGCAATCAGAGACGCTTTAGATTCCCAGACAATTGATAATGATCGAGTGGGGTGGGTAATATTTATTACAATAAGTTTGAATTCGGGTGTGAATCTTCTCGCTTCGATATGTGAATTGTTCTACGTAATGTACTTATCTGCGAAAATAATAAAGGCATGGTGTTTAAAATCTGGTGACAAAGTAAAAGAGGAGACAGTTTCGAAGAAAAGAGGCTTTGAACAAAACAAGACGGCGCATAAAACAAACCCCTCAGCCCTGTCAGCCGAATCCAATAAACAATCATCTATGGTGCTGGAAAAGGAAGGTTGGCAGAGAACATTACAAATGAATTTTTTTAAATATTCAAAATTCAAAATATTACAAAGGTTACAAAACAGAGAGTTCGCTTTACAAAATGATGGCTCTGGGATCTCCGAGTCGAAACCGAAAGAGAAGGCTTCTAGCAAGATAGACCTTGGAAACAGAGAAACTTTCCAGGAAGCAAACTATGCAATAGACCTTAATACCAGTTCATTCAACGCAACAAGGCCGGAAATGCTCGAGGTTCATATACCAAGTTTGGTTGATCCAGATTTGAATTTCAATACGAGAAAGAACACGCGTTTGCGACGTTATAGAGAAGCACGGATTTGATATCCCAAATAATAAAAAAAAAAAGAATACAAAAGATAATTAGCACCGCATTTTTATCGTAAGCTTAAATAGTTGCAGCAGGAGAATCGAGCTGATTCTAATGAAAACGTATTTTCTGCACATATTCGTTTGACTAGTATGGCCTAATCGTCTGTTATTCATTCACATGCCAAAGTTCTGATCATATGCAAAATGAAAACATTCATTACAAATTCTATCAAAGTATCATACATAGGCTAGCTCATTTTAGGTCTAGGTGATTTTTTTAGACCATCATCAATCTCTCTCAAATAGAACTATAATTCATAGCACCTCTTCATTCTTAGACTTCTAAATTGTCTCCTCAAATTATATCCAGACAGACATCTAAACAAATCCCATAAAAATTGGATTTTATCGACTCAACACTCAAATCTGCAAAAGGAACTTACTTTAAATTGTTTATAATTGGTTCGAAGGTGATACTCAAAATCATCACACTCGTTCTGAACCAATTTCTAAATCGAAATAAGTTTACTCCTGGGAAAAAATCTCTAACTCATTACCTGTAAACATGCTAATGGCGAAAGGATCAATGCAGCACCATAGCTAACGAATTGAGAATCTACGCCACTCCCAAATACAACCAATACCTCAACCCAAGCTCGCCAACGAAACTAGCACTCAATTTTTCCAAAAAACCACAGAAAACTTGAATATATCCATAAGCCGTGCCGTAAAAAGCAAAAAGGATCGATCCAAACGAAAGATATCGATTACATTAAAGTTAAATCCTCAGATCGAAGTTGAGAGAAGCTTACTCTCTCATTTAGCCATGGTCAAATGAAGTTATCGCCCTGGGAGAATTGAACCACAAGATTTCAGGCGTCATCAGGTCTATTCATACCAGGCTACATGTGTGCTACATACACACCTTCTAATAAACTAAGGCATAAAATACGGACCAGGAATCCGAGCGTAAACACTTTAAATACGTCGTTGTAAACCTATACCCTAATGAGCGGGTTTTGGTTATTGGATCATTCATTCATATATCTTTGAGCTGTAAGCAAGCTTCATAGTTTGAAAGTGTGTGATTGTAAAAAGCTTCCAAATGTCTCTGCTCTATCACTTCGGCGCATTGAGCAATCAGTTTTCGCAATGTTTGCGCGTTTTTCTTTAAGGATTGTCTAAAATGTCTTTTAATTTGACTAAAACCAATTCAATCGTGTTGAAGAATGGGCTGTAGGGTGCAGTAAAATGAATTGTAAAGTTGCTGAGCAACGGTTGAAGAAGTTTCGTGCGGTGTGTCGGAGCATTGTCCATTAATAGTACATATTTCTCTATTTTGAACAATTTCAAGAGAGTTATTGATAAGTCGCAACAGAAAAGACCCGAATATGTTGGTTTTTACGTTCCCCTTTATCAGTTGATACCTGAGGAATCTTTGTTTAGTAACGACTGCTATAACAGAAACGCTGCCAAATCGAGGCTCTGTCATGACTGTAAAGCACTTTCCTTTCGGTGAATATCCAAACAACATAGAATTCTGAATATTGAAAGATTACTCATCAATAAATCTGATTTGGTGATAAGCTTTGTAATAATTGAGCATCTCAAGTACTTTCTCGTTTCTTATTTCTTTTCTTTTCGCCCAGTTGTGAGAAATTACACTCTTTTTTTTCAGCCTTTTTGCGAGTGTGTTACAGCTCATTAAGCATTTGACAAATGAGTTGACTTGGGGACTACAGGTGGGGAATATTGCTGAAAAGCTGTCTGAATCTCCTCGATAGAGGTAAAATTTTGTGTCTGCTTCATGACATAGGATAACTCATTTAATTTCTTGTTTCGTATGCGAACTTTGTCAAGCATGTAAGTTGTTTGCCCTGTTTTCTTTTTCTGCAGATAATATGAGAGCTGCATTTAGCATTTTTAGCCACAGTTGCTCTATTATATACCTCTCTTCGATGAGTTCGCAAGCAGCTTCAATTAATTTCTCGTGATCTTCCAGCTTTATTAGCCGTCCTTTAGTTTTAGTCGCAACGTTTCGCTTGAATCTTTTGATATTAGAATTAGGCATAATACTGCTAAGGGATTCAAGTGCAAAATTTTCATCCATCAAATTCGTTTCTCCTTTCTATTCCTTTTGAAAATCTAATTTTATGCTCCTTAGTCAAATTCGCATCAACAACTTTAGAAATATTGGGGATCATAAAATTAGAGACAAATACATTGGGAGTTGAAAAGATGCACGTCATATCCTGCTCATTACCATCATAGAATTTCATCCGCTTTAGGTCATGCTATGTGAAATGCTCTACATTATATACTTATTATCCAAAAAAATAAAAGCATGGTGTCTAAAATTCGGAAACAAAGGAAAAGCGGAGGCAGTTTCGAAGAAAATAGACCTTGGACAAAAAATGACCACAAATCAATCTAATCTTACATCAGAATCCAATAAGACCTCATCAAATTTGGTGGAAAGGGAAAGCTAGCAGAAAACACTACATACGAATGTTTTTAAAGATTCAAAGAACAAAATAGCAAAAAAGAAGCAGAACAGACCGTTCATTTTGAAAATTTTGAAGGATAGTGCTCGATATCGCAGAGTCGAAATCAAAAGAGGAGACTTATGACACCCTAGACTTTGTAAAAAGAGAAACTTTTCAGGAGGCAAACTCTTCAGTGGAACTTAATACAAGTTCATTCAACACTCCATAGCAGGAATTGCTCGAGAATCAAATACCAGGTTTCGTTGATCCAGGTTTAAATTTAAAAACAATTAAGAAGACACACTTGCGGCCTGTATGGGCTAGAGACAAGTTCGGGTTTTATATACCAGAAAAAGAAAAGAAAGAGCTCAAAAAGTAGTTTGTACCGCAATTTTATATTAATCTTAAGTGACTGCGTAACACGCTGAAGAATATGATTTATTCGATATATGTGATATCTTTGTGTTTTACTATAAACAGCTAGGTTGGATTAACAGATCGCTATTAAGTGCATGCATTCTTTATTTCTACCCCCATAAAACACAAATTCTATATCAAGACAATCATAAACAAATTCAGTTTCAGTCAGTTTTTTATTTTTGTTTTGGACCCTTATTAATTGTTCTTACCTCAAATCGACATCTAAATTGTCTCTTCAAGTTATTTTCGTACCTTCAATTCAAATAAAATCCACAACAATTCGGAAAATTTAAATTTTCATTATTGCTAATCCGATTTAGAAATTTTGCAATCATAACTTTGAGTAAGTACAAGCATATATACTGAGAAGTGAGAATTGATCGTCAACAATTCTATCCAGGTTCTCAATCAATCCCGATCACCTTTGTTTCTTATTTTTATTGCAAATTGTGATTCGTTAGCGCTGCATCCCAGTATTGTTGGAACTAATAACATCAGTTAAACAGTAAACAAAATCAATCAATTACATTTGAAAGAGCTTCCTCTTCCGCTTTTGCGAGCCTTGCGATCACATTGAAATAATTATTTACTTTGTTTTTCTTTTTTTTTATTTATTAATGACCTGCTCATAGGAGATTTTTCTTACCCTGAATTTCTCGATTTCTTGCGAACTGAGGATTATTGACATCATATCAATGAGTATCGTAATATTATCAATATCTCTCGTCGTCTAGATTTATTACTTGGGTAATAGGCAATCAATGCGAAAGTAGATACCTGAGCAATTTGTTTCTCGACAGTTAGAATGTCTTCATCCTTTGTTTTTCTCGACATCAGGGACTTTAATGTTGTTTTCCCTGAAACAAGTTTCTGATATTCTATTGTATCATTCCTTTGCTTTTCCAGCAGCTTGACTTTAATTTGCTCGTATTTATCTCTCTGTTGTACTGCCTCAATAAAAGCCTTTCCAACCAAAAACAGAGATTTTAACAATGATTATTCAACAGCTTCTTCACTTTTATTTCCTTTGTTTCTCTCCTGAGGAGACTATATAGCAACTCAAATGACTCAGCTTTACAACTCTCTTTCTGATGATGATGGGTTAATTAAATTTATTCCAAGACAACTCCTGCTTACTATTCTTGAAGTAACTTCCATAAGGTCTTCGTTGTGTTTATCATTGAGAACATAGCTTTTTTCGCCTTGATCAGAAAATTCGGCGAGACAATACGTCTCATAGTCACAGAACAAATTCTGATGAACGTTTTCTGGTGGAAATAATCAAATAAGCGCGTTCTCGAATAACCGAATACCGAACTGCTCATAATACTGCTTCTTAGCGCGAAGCATAGCTTTTGAACTTTTTTTCAAACGCTAGTCGTAATGTATTGAAGTTGCATGAAAATAAATCTGTATCTTTACATCGTATGACGAGGAAACTTTCTTCAAATGCACATAGAAGCTGTTTAATTTCGTCACCAGTTCGTTAGAGAGTTCTCTCTAAAACAGCACGACAATATAAGATGCATTCAAGAGAGAGCTAGAATACTCCTGCGAGAGATTCGAATGCAACGGCGTATCTTTCTATGATGTCTTCATAAGTTAGCTTTGGTAAATTCTGCAAAGTCTTTGATATAAAATTGAAAGGTCCTCATCACTCCAAGCAATAAAAATTACTTTCTCGAGATCAGTTGTCTGTGATTTTAAGAAAACCTGCACTTCATCTATCCAGGTGGTTAAGTCGGCACTTCTTCCAATTCTTACCTCCGTAGTAGATATATGGGATAGCAGCAATTCTATACAAGAAATCCTCCAGAAATTTCCTTCGGTCTTCAATGAAATTTGGCTTAAGGTTTCCCTATAATAAAGAGGTTGCTATTTGATGAAAGTGATGAGAACTGCTGACTGCAATTTTCTTTTCAGGGAGAGGAGGGATGTAGCATCCTGGCCAACGGTTCACAAGAGTTTGTCTGAGCAAATTGAAATCACTGTAGCGTCTGGAGCATTCGTAATCCCCCAGTTTGTCGAAACCCTAGTCTCAGTTGGAATAATTGAAATTTTCTGCAGTATCTTACAAGAAGACGGTAGGTAATAAACTTATGCAATCTATCTTCGCGTACGGAAGGATCGCAGACTTTGATTCCAATCTATCGTGATCGTGGTTACGTAAAAAGCGAACCAATATTACCTCATCTTTCCCTTTGGACACTTTTTCATTGTAAAAAATTAGCGATTCAAAAGAAATATGCTGAGTGAATACATAGAAGACTGTCTGTGAGTTTTATTTCTTCTAATCTGTCTTCTACATCTGTTTGCTGAGTTGACGCTTCGACCATATTAGCAAAAATTTTGGAAAATTTCCTCTGATTTGCTGTCTCTTGACGTTTTAATAAATTTAATTCCTTAGGATTTTCAAGCTCAGAGAGGTTGATCATATCTGTTGATCGTAAACCAAAAACAAATGGTAGAAGTATGGGAATACGACAAAGTTCGATATAGTCATAAGCAATGCTTTCAGGTCTCACAAATGACAGGAAATTTTGATTATTAAGTATTATATTCCAGCTTTGAAATATCGCTTTTATCGCTGCTGACTCGTGTTACTAAGTTATTTCATTATTTTGGTTTTTTTAGGAGTTCGCTAACTCATTTGGTTTTCTTGCTAAGGAGTTTTCAGTGTAAGCAATTCATTTAAATGCCAGTAATGGAGAAGATGAGTTTTAAAGCAGCATATTACTCTATGTAGATTGACATCACAGAACCTACGATAAAAGTCCTAATTACATACCACCTCCACCATTAGGATTCGAATTGAAAGGGCTATAAAACTGCTGTCCTAGTAGACTATTCTGCTGTTGATTCATACTCCGCGACTGAGACTGCTGACCCATGAACGGTGATACATTCGAATTCATCATCCCTTGCCCCTGAGACTTTGGAAGCGCGTCTTCTCTTTGTGAACTTTTCGGCGATTTCGGTCTCAGATTCTCGATTTCATTCGTCGTTCCCAAGTACCGATCGGTCTCAAACTGGGAATGATAAGCGTTGTAGTCGAAATTCGTTCCAGGGAGGTTCATTCCTACGGTCAACCAGCCCGGTCTAATATTATCCTTTGAACCAAACAGTTCGAGGCGTTTTCTTCCCAAGCAAAATCTTTCGATAATCTGATAGATTTCCTTTGGTTTCTCCGTGCCTCCATTAGGTGGTTCCTCATCCACGATGACATCAGTGTCGATGTTCGCATGGATAAAATACGAATCAGACGTACGTTTTATATCACCTTTCAGTCCGACAAGACAATGCTCTTTTACTCTCTGAAGCGTGCTGGATGTATCGAGAATTTTTGAGTTTTTCATTGCTAGTCTAGCGTCTTTTGGCACTGTTTTGTTTGTTTTCAGCCAAACGATATCTTCGCATCGCTTAAAACCCCATTTCTTAAACAAAGCTCTTCCTTCGTCGAGACCTTCGTTTCCTACCCATAAAAACAAGAAAGAGGGATTGTCTGAAATCTCGTCGATAGGTAGCTCAGCTATTTGCTCGAATGTCCATGGATCGTCTAGTTTTTCTGTCGAAAAATACTGTTTAGCTCTTCGGTGGTATTCTTCCCATGGCGGGTCCATCAAAATCACGTCGAATTTGCCGAGATCGGTCAATTTGAAATCCCTTAAGTCCTTTAACGTAGCAGGGTGGTGTGTTCCTCTTCCTTATGAAATTGTCTTTCAATTTTATAAGCTCATTGAGCTTTGGGTAGTCTAATGGGCTGTTAGGCATGAATTATCGAGCTAATTTTACCTGCAAAACGCTCTTCAAGGAGAATATCTCTGATAAAATTCTGCGGACGCTCTCCAGTATCGATAAAATTTTGGCAATAGTCATTTTTCATCATTGATTGTGTTTCTGTTTTTCTAGACGTCATGGGTTATATAAAGCGCCACGAAAAAATATTACTGTGGCTTGGAAGTGACTGTAGTTGTTGTTTGATTCGGATTGCCGTAAGGAGGAGGGATGATGTTGTTAGGTGGAGGACCTCTGTTAAAATAGGGCTGAGGCTGATTGATTGGATAGCTTGGGAAAAGGCCCATACCAGGTCTCTGTGGAGGCGGTTCTGAAGGGAGGGAAAATGTTTAATTGGGAACGAGTGAAAGGTTGATTACCTGCTCTTTCGTTGCTAAATGGCTTCATTAGTAGCTACTTTAACAAATAGGTGTTTATTCCTATTTTAATCAAATAAACAAAAAAGCACTTCCTTGCACTGCATATATAAAAACAATTTCGTTGAAAAGACATAGCATGAGAATTTTCGAGTGGCGCTGTAACGATACGCATTGTAGGATGATAACTATGAGAATTTTAAATAGATGCGTTAATATCATTATATATTTGGCAATGAGAATCATCTAGTAAATCATCAAATAGATCTCGAGACATCTCAATGGTCAATACAATCAGTCAAACAAATTGCTGACCTTGGCTTCAATAGGCAAGTGCTGTGCGGGAGGAAAAAAATTGCAGTGGATGAGCCAGCAAACAACTGAACTTTTGATCAGCAGTACTGGAGTGTTTTTATTTGAATTAACCCCGTTTCTACGCATTTTAGAATGCTTTCGAATTCATCAATAGAAAGATTCGAGCTGAACATAAGTTGATAATCGTTATAACGAAATAGACATTCCAAACAAACGTACCAGAGAAGAATATTAGTATCCTCCGAAATTTTATTTTCTCAAAAATTTCAATCTTGCCATTGACTCTCTACTCGTGCCAATCTTACGATATTCGATAGGAAAATCTTAATTTTACTTGGATCGAACCAAAGCAACCTTGATTTCTTGAGCCGATGGAAACTTCCATAGGTTCCCCGGGAAAGGCCTTAGAGAATTCAAAATTCAAATGAGGGCCAGGCGGGATTTTGAATATTAAGAAATCGATTCAAATAGTTTGATTCGAGAATTTTTATTGATAAAACGATTAAATACGTCAAGGAGGAAATACGAAATTTTGCAAATTTCGCATTAGATAACCGAATTAATTTTTTTTATAAATATATTAATTAGAGTTCTTAATAAGAAACGAACATATAGCCTATACGCCTATAGACTGCAACGTCTAACAAACCAGAAATGCTGCGAAATGAGAACGGCTTTAATGACAGGAACGCTAACCATCATCAATTTGATGATAATTATCTGCAAACTGGTAATTCTGGTGACGCTGACGACGTAGAAGGCAAAAAAGCAGGAAAATGGACCGGTGAAGAAGACGAGCTGCTTCGAAAGTACGTGCCGCTCTACGGAGAAAAACAGTGGAGGAAGATTGCAGAACATATCCCAGGCAGGAACTCAATTCAATGCCTCCACCGTTGGACTAAGATCCTCAAACCAGGTCTAGTTAAAGGCCCTTGGACTCCCGAAGAGGATGGAAGGTTATTGGCCTGGGTAAAAGCCGAAGGCCCGACCAAATGGGCTCAGTGCGCTGTGTATATACAGGGAAGAAGCGGAAAGCAATGCAGAGAGAGGTGGCTGAACAATTTGAATCCGGATTTGAAGAAAGGAGGCTGGACGGAGGAAGAAGACGAGGCAATTTTTCAATTATACCAGCAATACGGCTCTTCTTGGAGCAAAATCGCTAAATCGATGCCTGGAAGAACAGAAAACGCAATAAAGAACCGCTTTTACTCAACTCTGAGGAAGCTCGCGGCTGATAAAAAGAAATTGATGGGTGAAGGCTTGGTAGGATCGGATGATCATGTCAAGCAGGAGGGTAATGACCCTGTAGTGACGGAGCCATCTCACGAGATGCCTCAGTATCATCAGACTCAACAACCTGCACAAAATGCAAGGCAATATGAATCACATGACCATGCTCATTACCAGCGAGAAGCAGCAGGCCATCAGCAGCAAATGCAAAGCAGCCAGATGCAAGCTCCCTTAGAACCACAGAACGCCCTCTACAAGCGAATCAATGAAGCTATTGTTCCTCATGTAAAAGCAGAGCCAGTCAACTATCGTTATAACAACACGGGCCATGATCACAAAGACATGGACATGCATGACAACGCACCTCAGAATTTCTCTCAGAACATCAATCAAAAGCCGCCAAATCAAATGTTTCAAAAAATGGCGCCGCATCAGCCTCAGCAACAGTTCCAGCAGCAGCCACAGCAGATAATCCAGCCGAGGCGTGCGGGATATTACACAGGCCCTGAATACGGCAAAAATGACAATCAAGGGTTTTTCCCGCCAAATTTTGAAGGCAATCGCCCTCAGATGCCACAGAAAAGCCAGCCTATGTTCCAAAATCAAGGCTTCATGCCAATGCAGATGCAGAAACAACTTCCGACAATTGATCAATTGATGGCACAGGAAAACAATGGGGATCAAGATGAATCGGAATCTCAATTTGAAAAATTTTTGATCAGTCTCGACAAAATCATCGACGATGACTACTTCAGGAAGGAGTTGGATTATTCAAAGCCACTGGAGACCTACGAAGTCATGGATAAGCTACAAAACAAGATTCATTCGTTCTGCCAAAACAATGTGAAGGATTTGAATGAAGCTTTGAAGAAAATGCCAAACACTGCTCCAGCTGATTCAGTCGAAAAGGAGAACTCAAAAACAAAGAAAGAGAATCCAAATCCAAAAGCGAATCCAGAAGAAAACGGCGAGAAGAAGCCCGATGCGGACAACGCGCCGAAGAATGAAAACAAAATTCAAGATATCGAGGAAGACGCTGGAGAGACTGGAAAATTAGCAGAGGCTTCCTCCGAGAAACAGAATGAACAGCCTACTGAGAAGCATTTCCCGCCTTTTACTCCTACAAACATCTTCGAGAACGCTAATAGCACGAATGCAGATAGTTTGTCTAACGTGTCTATTCCTGATCTGGCTGGGCAGCTCTCAAACATTGCGTTTGGTCCTGCGCATTTATCAACATTTTATAAACTCGTCGGAAATGTCGTCAACGATCAGTCCTTAGTCGCTGAGCAAAGACTTTTATTCTTATTCCAGCAGTTATCGTCTGTTGATAGCATGATGACAAACACCAAGAACGAGCTGCTTAAGGTGGAAAGTCAATTGCGAGTCGATGATGTCGGGGAATCCGGTTTTCCGCACAGAAGAGATGAGTTTGGAGGCTTTGAGCGAGGGAATTTCGGACAGAACCCGATAGTGATTTCTAACAACGAAGATAGAATATTCGGGGATCTTTTGCGAAAGAAACGAAAAGAAAGCGATTAAATGCGAAGAGGGTTGACCTCGTAGTAAGCTGTATGATTATGTTATATTTATGAAGGCTGTTGTCTACACATGCTTTGTTATTGAGTTAGGTTTCTGCCGTTTGATTTCCAAAGTAAATTACCCTTGAATTTTTGTATGCATAGTGAGAGTCAGAGGCTAAACAAATTCAATTTCTTGTATTAAGCTAGTGATACCTGCAGTACCCACAAACAATTATAATAAGGCTTCTGACTTAAAATCAATGAAAAACGCCTTTCTTTGATGATTGAAGGGCTTGTCTTATTGTCGCTTGCGTTTTTTGTTAATTTTTTTTGTTTTTCCTGCCTTTTATTGATTGAGAAAAGAAAAAAACTTTTGTGTATTGGACTAGTTACATTAACATTAAATAAGTGAGTTTTCAGAGTAAACTGTGGGTGATACACGCACTATGCAAAGGTTAATGCTGAGCCATATTAAGAAATATGGATCAATAACTTGAGTCCTTTGAGAATTTCAAAAATATGAAACAAGTAAAGTTTAGGGGCTATAAGAATGACAAATTACAATACATTCCATTTGCCTGTTCTAATATAGCTAGCAAGGACCTTATGCGCCTTTCTTCTGATGTCCTTATCCTCGTCTTGGTTGAACTTCTCCAAGGCTTCGACAATCTTGCTTTCTAAATGTGGTGGTGAGCCGTCGCACATGGTGTGTAAAATTTGATATCGGATTCTGGCATCCTCGTCCTCGACCATCTCGAAGACTCTGTTCCAGAAGTCGTCAACGTCCTTGCGAACCTTGCAAGGGCAGAGTTGCTTGACCGCAGCTAGTCTGACTTCGTTGTCTTTGTGTTTTGTGAGTTCGATAATAACGTCGATGTCCTCGGTTTCAGCGGCCTTGCGCTTTAATTCTGAAACACTGGGGCTGCCAGGATCGCCCTTCGTAGACTTGCCCTTCTTGATCATTTTTTGTCTTTGGAATGTAGGTTTTTAATTTTATTATTGGTTGGATCAATCGATAATGCTCTTTAAGAATTGTAAGCTTCCAATCAATTTGAAGTGGACTGATCAGTATGCTGAACAGAGAAATGACGTTGTTGTTTCCAATTGGGAGTTCGTTATCTGTAAAATTATTGGAGGGTTTGGTTCACGAGTAATATTAGATAGCAGCTGAGCCTAACGCTTCTGTCGGTTGGAAAGTCGATTTAATCCAAAGGAGTATTAGAGGGTTTGAAAAGGAGGTGCTTAGCTGTGGAAATACTGAATAAAGCTAGTTTCTTGATCCAATGCGACTGCCCCCATGCAAATTATAAACAAAGAACAGCCTGTGTGTATTTTAAAGCTAGAGGTAGTGATCTGGATGCTTTGGTGAAGTCGAATTTTAATTTGGCAATGGAGAAAACTCTAAAAAGCGTTATATTTTGGAACAACCACAAATTTGAATAAAAAGAATCACTGCAATAATCAGAAGATAGAATGGTTAGAGTTAGCAGAAGTGCATCGGAAATGTAACGCAAAATTCACATGAAATGGAGAATCCTCAGTGTATAATTTCCTCTGACATGTTCAAATTTTCAAAGTCATAGACAATTCTATGGTTTAGATGCTGGATTTTGAAGGTCTATGTCATGGGCCCATGTAAATTTTTAAGAATTGGTGCAATTTTTCGTGAACTGGAGCGATTCAATAAATAGAGAATTAGTGTTTCATTAGATATAAGAAAAAGTTCATTTCAGTGAGATGAGTTGGGAAGTCAAATTGCAACCTTGCAAGTACAAAAGCATATACAGAAGTGGCAATATTGGATTAATCTCATAGTAATCCCTTCAGTCATAACAAACTGTCTCGGGAGATATAATTTTAATTAATGTATATCCTGACAATGATATAAGATTAACACACAAGTAATTAAAGGTATGTATGCAGAAGTGATATGAATAGTAGTAAAGTCATAAAGTGATCTTTGCTTAATATTACTGATAACTCTAATTATTCTGATTAATTAATTTTAACTTCTTTTTTGCACGTCGGACACTGGTTCTTGCGGAAAAGCGAGTCTTTGGCACATTTTGCATGGAAAACATGGGCACATGGAAGCTGTCTCTGCTTGTCTCCATTTTTGAACTCAGACTTACAGATCGTGCATCTATTTTTTGATCAGAGAGCGCATAAATACTTTCGAAATTTACTGAGTCTGGGCATTATCGCCAGGCTTTTTCCGATAGTATAGCTTCGGAAGTTCTCTTATCTGATTCGGCATCAAACCAACGTCTCTAGCCTCCTGCAATGACAATTTTATGATCACACACTCTTCCTTGAAAAAATTAATCCGAACCTCGTTGCTTCGGTCACCAGAAATTCTGACGATAATATCGAAAGGCATTCCATCTTTTACAAAAAAAGTCATTTTCTCTGTGAATAAGAAAGGAATTACTTCCATTCTCAAATAAATTCGTGATTCTGAAGACTCTGGTGGCACTAGGTAATAGATTCGAGAAATTTATTGAAATCTTTTAGCATATGGCATACGGTGCTTGTTCGTTTTCCTGATTTTCAATCATAAGATTATTAGCATGTTCTTTTTCTCTGTCTAATTCTTCGCGAAGTCGTCGATTCTCTTCCTTCAACTCGGTATTGCTCTTCACAGTTTTTCGAACACTTTCTTGAAGCTGCGCATATCTATAGTCTAAAATGCTATTTTTCTAATTATTTGATATTAGTAACTGCATCAACTCGTCACAAAGCACCTTTTGTAGCGCCACAACCTTTGAAAGACAATATTCCTCTTCGAGGTTCGTTTTACGAGCGATTTCTCTCGGAACGACCTTTTGCTTGTAATTTGGGTCAGAATTTGGCGATTTTGTAGCTTTTTCGCTGTGATTTGATTGTAGCACGTTAGTATTCGCTACAGCATTAGATTTATCAGCTGATGGTACTGACGACGTACTGCTGGTTGTCACTTCTTGAGATCATTGGTTAGTAATCTGAGAAAAAAGTTTACCATGGAAAGATTCTGGGTTTCTTGAAATTTTATTGGCGGTGTTCTTTTTTGCGAGGGACTGGCGTTTAGCTATCAAATCTGCCAGTCTGCTGGGAGTTTGTACAGTCGGGGCAAGTGGTTGTATCCGGGAATTTATCATTGATAAAAAATTAATCTTTTTGAAAATGTTGTAGCGTATAGCTAGCAATAAGTAGAATCAGTAATTAATTTAGAATCTTAAGAAGAAGCTATTAAAAATCCATCTTTATTTTCCTATCTTTTCTCTTGCAGAAAGCCGTGATTCTATGCTATCTTACAAATGATAAGAGATCCTTAAACGACCTTTTCCAAGAGCGAATCTTCTTGCTATGCATTAAAATCTCTCGTCAACCTGATTTTCATATGTGCTAGATGCTGATGCTGATGATGATAGGGAAAAAATAGATAGCTAATCAAGCAGTATATGATGCAGGTACCGAAGTGCTAAAAATTGAAAAAACGGAACTCACCATTGAAGTTGCATCCTCGCTCTTAACTTGATAGCCATATTGTGCCTAAGAATGACACTGAAATTTACTTCATACACGCTAACAGTGAGTAAAATCAATTCATAGGAATAATAAGTAATAATTTATAGTTGCCTTTGCTGATTGTATGAATAATGGATAGTAAAGCTACACTGGAGGCTATTTAATCCTAATTTGAAACAAACCGATGTTTACATAGAATAATATCGATTGATATCTGTATCCAGAGAGTTCGAAAACTTGATCTGAGGGTGCGCCGAAAGCGAATTGAATCATAATTAGATAACGTCATTACCAAATAAGGCAGTGTTTCATTACACATTAAAACAACATCTGCTATGTTCATCTCATTGCTATTTCTAAAAAATTGTATTCATTTCTGCTCCAATGATTCTTTTTCTTACAAGGGATCACTGTTATTGGAAACCATTGAGGAATTGATAATAGTGAATCAGCCGAACAGACTTCATTCATAATCCCATATAATGAATTCACTGGCTATATGGATATAAAATTTCAATTGTAATTTCATTTTACCAACAATAAGAAGGAGTGAGAAATAGCTTATTCGAGATCAATTTGAACTTCTCTAGGAGTAGCTTGTAATATGACAGATTTTTGTAGAAAAAGCTGCGGTTGGCTCAGATAATGGTACAATATAGCACTACTCAACACCTCATCTATTATTTCCTACCCTAATTTTTTTATTTTATCATGCTATTACTTGATTACATTCATACTCCCTTTGAAATTTTCACGTGTATGTATGTTATTAAAAGAGTAAATATTCGAACTTTAATTCTAGTTTTTGTATAATCTTTACTCAATCTCAGATGGATTATCATTCAATCCTCTTCTCTGAAATCGATGCAGTCAAATTTTCCTCTAGATCAAGGAAATTCTGCCATTGACTTGTTCCTTTGGTCTTGCAGCACCATTTCATTCCACCATTAGCATCGTTTTTGCCGATAACACCAGAGCATTTATGACCTCTGCCGCGGAAAAAATTAGGCCAGTTTCCATTGGCTCCAAGTACCCCTGATTCGTGAGGCCATTCTCCACCGCAACTGCTGCACATGCTGCAGATGGGATCTCGTTGACAACAAACCTTGAAACCGTCTCTAGGATGTGGTCGAGTTCTGGAATTTCCTTGGCAATCATGGTCGTAAGCAGAGGTGAATTTATCCCAATTTTGATTAACTTGGATGGCACCAACGCCTTCAGGAAAGTCTGATCCACAAGAATTGCAAACTCTGCATTGACCTACCCTGGTGGAGTGGACTTTTTGGCAGCAGAGATGGACGCCGTTTCGGAAGTCATAGCTATTATAGGATCCAAGACAGTTTTGGCCCCAAGAGTACGCCCAATATAGCCCGTGTTGATTGGCAACCGTATGACCTCCATCAACTGGAAAGTCCCCACCGCAAGAGTTGACACACCATTTACAAGAGTTGATCATTGATGCTGGTTTGACCTCAGAAGGCTTGCTGCAATTTGATACCAGGCCTTGAGATACGAGACTATTGTTGCAGTAGTTTTTCAATGCAGTTTGGAGATGAATTCTAATCGCTTTCATTCGGGAGGTTTCCAAAGAGTCTCTGACATATAGAGGATCAAGGATCTCATTCAATGGGACCAAAG
>ENA-UOUE01001214-UOUE01001214.1-compost-metagenome-genome-assembly--contig:-NODE-1214-length-17355-cov-6.740421_pt1 | contig 17355 bp, 13 predicted proteins | sample MGYA00238146_ERZ747223 | MGnify/ENA primary metagenome ERZ747223 (study PRJEB28781, sample SAMN06268865) | compost metagenome | isolation source: single cell | place: USA: California, Emeryville, Joint...
CATTCAGTGCATGAAAGACAATTTTTGGAAAGTGCTTGATAGCATAGCGTTTGATTTGGAAGGCAGTAGCGGATCTGGAGAAGGAAACGCGGAAGAGGAGGTCAAAGCTCTGAGTGACGAGCTTGCCGGGCTAGATAAAGACTGCGGGGATATTTACCTTGAGATTAAACTGAAACTGAAAGAAAGGAATGATGAACTTAAGCGCTATCAGCAAATCGCGTCTACGCTGCTGAAATGGAACGAGAGCATACCAAAAGGAGTGCTTTCGGATAAAAAAGAAAACTCATTGCTTGCGACAAGTTTTACAACAGCAGGCGGTCCTGAGCTCCCAAACGAGGAGAGTTCTCTGAAGTTGAGTGATTCTAAAGCTCAAAATGGAACTGCAGAGAAACCGAAATCAGTGAAACCAGATAACGTGAAAGAAACAAAAGCATCTTTAGAAAAAGAGCAAAAACCAAGAAAATTGCAACAGAGGGCCTCTCTTCCAGCAACGAGTCGCCAGACCCCTGAATTAAAACGAGAAGATCTGAATACTCCAAGGAAAAATGAAAAAGAGAACATTGAGAGCAAAGGAGAAGTGCTGAAGAGTGTAGAAAAGTTTCGTGAACCATCCAAAACTGAAGAAAGAATGCAGCTGAACCAACTCGTTGAAAAGGTGAAAGAGCTTGATGCTAAGTGTCTTCGCAAGGATGATTTAATCAAGACTCAAAAAAGCGCACTCAACGATCAAGCTAAAGAGCGTGCGGAGTTACTAACGAGAATTAAGCGCTTAGAAGAAAGAGAACTCGCGCTTACTCAAGAGCTCAAAGACTGCCAAAAGAAATTTGAAGCATCAAGCTCACAGCCTCAAGGAAGTCGAAGCAATCTCGCTGAAGGTACTGTCGGAAGCCATCACCAGCTGAGGAAAGATAGCTTTGATGATTGTGTAACTGCGAAAGGAGACAATAACTCAATGGTTTTGGAGAGCAATGACCAACCAAGCATCACAGGAGTAGAAAATACGACTGTAAGCCATGGGAACCTCCCTCCACCAAGAAGTTCAATATTTGATAGACCGACAGCGTCGTCAATGCATAAGAAGCGATCAATATATGATAACTCGACCAAAGTACCAGATCCAACAGCTTTGAGAGGATCACAAAGAGGGTCGATAGATAAATCTCCGTCGGCTCACGCATTTAAACCTTCTGCAGGGAAAAAAATTGGAGACGGGCGCAGAAAAACTGAATTGCACTCCACGCCTCAAAAAACTAGAGATCACAAGTCGCTGTCTTTTTCCATCGCGCCAGGACAGCAAAAAACGCTATTTTCTGCAGAACCTCGCTCAAACACTCCTATAGCAGATGAGCCGCAACCTTTCCATAGTTTCCGCCATCCAAACACCAATAACGAGGTGCGCAGTTTCTCTCCTTCCCCATCGAATTTGACTCCAATAACTGAAGCCAGCGCTGAACCTTCGAGGAGGCAATCGAAAACCAGCAAGACAACGAATAAAGAACCTCGTAAGAGTCCAGATCAGCGCAATTCAATAAAAATGGAGGATAGTCAATCCCGACATCTGAGTTCTTCACAACTTCAGGCGGATAGACAGAATAGTCCTAGTATTCCTGATAACAGTGATGAAAATGAATATCGAAAACCGAAAAAACAGACAGAGCAAGGGACCACCAAGTCTCCTGAACCCGGGGCCAATTCGGGCCAGAGTGAATTAAAAAACGGCGCAACTGAAATAAGTTTGTTAGAGCCGCGTCTTTCTGCTGACTTATCATCGAAAAAACGGGCGCCTTTCAAAATTTCTTACAACGTGGCCCAGTTAGAAAACGGTGAAGAACTTGCATTTATTGATTCGGGCCCAGCAAATGCGAAATATGCTGTCGTTGCAATCCACGGCGAGATCACCACCTCTGCGATTTTCATAGATTTGATGGCAAGAATCCGAACAAACATTAGAGTAGTCGCGATTGACCTCAGAGGGTATGGCAAATCAACTTACAATAAATCGTTCTTCTCGCTCAATGACCTTGCAGAAGATATCGCTGAGGTCATTGAAATGTTGGGACTCGCTCGCATTTCGCTTATGGGCTATTCGTTAGGTGGCGGAGTCTGTCTTACTTTTGCCGCTCTCTACCCAGAGCTCGTTGAGAAAGTTATATTACTAAACAGTATTGGACTCCGAGGACTAGGGACGTCCCAGAAGCCGAAACCATTTGACCAATTACAAAAAGATGAAGATGTTATGGCTCTCAAGGCACGTATTAAAGCAAATGATACGAGCTATTTCTTAGAAAGGTTCTCCAAATATTCGAAGATTATGCCTCCGGCCGTCTATTCGGCGTTTTGCAAAGAGATCGCGAGCCATAGGGCGCTTCAAGACACGCTTTTTGTGCTTGGAACAGCGAATTTAAATGAGATACTAGGGGAGATTAAATGTAATATTCTCGTTATCCATGGCAAAGAGAATGCGTTCTGTACGGTTGATGTTGCCAGAGAGATAGCAAAAGCGCTGGGATATAGAGCGAAGCTAGACATTTGGGAGGAATGCGATCAGAATATACTTGCATTTGATCCGAAGAGGCTTGAAAGGACAATTCTTGAGTTTTTATTTGATGAAGATTCGGAGACGCTTACTGAATAGTATTGTTTGATTTTGAGATTAGTGAAACTAGCATTTCGTTTAGTATCTCAGAGGTATCACTTATGTTTTCATAAGTTAATAATGTGTTGAATGGTTTGAGTGAGTAACTCGTTATTAGGCTAAATAGAATAAATTTGTCATCAAAAAGTTCGGTTAAGATGAAATGTTGAACTCTACATACCTTTATTTTTAAATTGGCAATACCGAAAATTATTTCTTGACTCTTAGTATTATTATCATTCTTTTGTTTTTGGAGATATTTGGGAAGTATCATCTCCTCGTCGATCTTTGAACAGACTTTATTCTTCTGAGAAGAAGCTGCTTCAATTAGCGTCAGATTAATCATATTGGAGGCTATATCCGAATTCGAAAGCTACTGACCAAAAGCAGGAATATTTAAAACCCAAACGGATTATTGGTGTTGCTAAAAGTGTATTAGGTGAGCAGAGCTTTGGTGGATAGTGATTTTTAATTAGATTATTTGTCGCTCTGCATCCAACCTGAAGAGCGCTCACTCATATATCCATGCGCTGTCCCTGATTTTAGCAAACAAAATAGAAAAAATCTTTGTATCTTGAATCGAACGAAATGTACTGACTCAATTTTGCAAGCATTTTTTTCATAAAAGATATCAGCATTAAAACATTTCAAATTAATAGCATAATGGAAGATAAGCAAAGTAGATTTTTTCGAGATGTTTCAACTTGGATTGCTATCTAACTTTTCGGTTATTGCATAGAAAACGAGCCGACAGAAAAGCTTCTAGCCTGGTGCTCGCAGCACAAAAATAACGTCAGTATTATTGATATCGAAACCAAGAACGAGTATGCTAACTTTAAGGGAGTTCAGCTGAAGAATAAAGACAGTAATATCAACTTTCAAACACAATTCAAATGCTCTGCACACTTAAGGATGCAACACAAGTTGGACACATTTGAAAGAAATATCGAATTCAAATTTCCTCGTCTCGCTTCATCATTCTGCTTTCAATTCGGCTAACTTGGAAATATTTTCCATCTCGCAGAGAGGAAAAGTAAGGAAAGTATATTCCTTTGAGGAAGTTGTTGGAGGTAATAACGATTGATATTATTTCGATCTTGCTTTTTATTTACCAAAATATCAATGTTAGAGACAACCGGATTTGGAGACGCGACATATAACACTCGAAGGAATATCCTTGGCGCTATCCCAATTACAGGAAAAATAGCCTATCACATGTTCCAGATCGATACATATGCCTCAAACAGAGATGCAGTTGCACGGCTTTGTCGAAAGCCAAAATGGTATGAGCAACAGAAATATTCAAGAGGTAATTAATCTCAAATATCAATGAATTATCTTCTTTTCTTGAATGGCTTATATGTAGGGAATCAAATTACTTCTCTTGATTTTAATGCCAAAGGAGACTCTGTAGCCATCCTTGACCTTGATGGTGTCTGCTTGATTTCAGAGATAAATGCTAATAATTGCAATTGTCAGTTAAATTTACCAAATCGACTTGGTATATTAGTTTTTTCGAGTCTTTTATATTAACGAGTAACCTTTTACTTCACTCTCTCATTTTTACTTATCAGTGCTTCTATGGCTCTTTCTTACATGTAATATTGAAGATACAGAAGGACGATGTCGATGGACTACGAATCCTGAAGAGCCATTGTTATTTGTCAAGTATGGCCTCAACAAGCTCAATATCATAGACACTGAGAAGAAAGCCTTGACGTTAAAGAGTACTTTTCAACTTGATCAGAAGGGACATTATAGTGAGTTCGCATTCAGTGCTTTTGTTTTTGAATTCATTGTTTTGCCTCTCAAAATATACTTATGATAGCTTTTCTATTCATTGGAAATTGAATGAGTTCATAGGCAAGACAAACTGGGTTGATGTTTGCCAAAGCGACAGCAATTTGCTTGTGTCCGGAGGCTCTGACAAGAGTATTAAGATTTATGACCATCGGATAGAGAAAATTAGTAAAACTTTCGACAATATTCATGCAGGTAAAGAGAACTTTTGTTTTTATTATACATCATATTTTTGATATTTAGATGAAATATATTGTGTGAGATGGGACCTCAGCGGCAATATGCTGGCAAGCGCTTCTATTGATAAGACTGTGAAATTGCTAGACTACAGAACTGAAAAAATACTCACTACCGGCGCTTCTTCGGACGGATGTAAATTAGTGCATTTAGTCTTGGCACTTTTCATTCAAAATTTTTAGGTGGTCTCTTCTCAGTCTGCTTTCTTTAGTTTACTCCCAAGATATTACCAAGAGAGAAGAACAAAGAGGTCTGAGCACTGACTGAACCTCTTTTCATTGACTAGGATAATATACTTTGCCTTTTAATGTTTGAGTGTAGTCGTAAATATTTCCCTCTTATGTATGTACATTGAATCTTACGTATTTTTCAATCCATTGGCAACATAAGATTATCATGATTGGAAGTGATTGGCTTTATGGCTATTAGTTTTTCGTTTGTGCATAATAGGATTATACAAAGTGATAAAATCAGAGGTTAAAATATAGACGAGAAGGCTTATAATAATGATTAACGTCTCTCCCTCTTTTTTTTGACAAATCTCTCTACATTTATAATTTAATGCTTTTCGATACCGCAGTGAAACCATTCTTGATATTCGTTTAGATAAAGCAAACAGATTCCGGCGATCCTGAGCCCAAATGGATAATCGATATTAATGAGAATCGAGTGAAAAAATTAGTTACTGCCATCAGAAGTTGTACCAGAGTAAAGGACCTTCCCGGTCTTAAAATCTAGCACTTTTATTGTCCTATCTTTAGAGACACTCGCCAATCTATCACCACTCAGATCCCATCTCACACAGGAGATCTCTTCTAGATTAGTAGGAAATTGTCAGACGAAGAACAACTCTTTCTAAAAATAACAAAGGAGTAGCCTCACAGTGATCATGCTATCACAAATACACCCAATAAACTGCATGCGTTTCTCACCTAAATGTATCCTGTCCAAAGTGTCAATGATTTTCGATTCACGTGCATCATAAATCTTGATATTCTTATCGCTGTCGCAAGTGGCAACCAAATTTCCATCGGTTGGACAAACGTCGATCCAATACGTGGTACCCATACCTATAAAAAGCCATTAGTGTAAATAAACTTCTCAAAACCAAACGAGGGCACAAGACTGCCTTGGGAATCAGAGTAAACTTATCATCTACCAAGGACTTCTTGATATGGAACAAATGATGATGATGCTAATTACCTCTTTTTGTAAGACTGACATCTCTCTTCATAGTAAGAGCCTTTTTCTCAACATCTAAAAGATTAAGGTATTTCCCGTTGTGCTTGATAAAAAGAAGAGGTTTTCCGCGGTGAGTACTCCATCGGCAGCGACCATCTATGTCTAAATAATTAAAGGGAATGAGAAGGACTGAAAAAATTATTAAAAATGCTACCAACTTCTTCTTCCGACTCGAAGCTGATATGGGTTGAGTACTTCCCGGTAGTTAAGTTCGAAACTAAGCAGACTCCAAACTTGTCAATAGTAGCTGTAAGCGCGCCAGTTGGATCAAAATCGTGGCTAGTGATATAATTATCTAACAAAAATGTGAGCTAAACAGTCACATTAAATTTACTTTTAGAAGAATTATATTGAGGGTGCCATTTAGACCTCCGACAGAGTTTGACTGTATCACCAGCCTTCAAAAGGTAGGGATCTATTGTGAAGAGATGGTATGATATATTTCTTGAAACACATATTGTTCCAAGAAGTCCGCTTCTCGAGTTGTAAGTGATATCCCCATAACCCGTGACTAGATAGCATAGTTTAAGAAATGGAGTTAGGTTTCTTTTCAAAACCAAAGGTGGTTCTCGAGTCAACAGGCAGTTTTTTGGGTTTTGAAAAAGCAACACAACTGAAAGAAAGATTCAAGCAATCAACTTATCCAAATATTTTGATTGGTTGATTTGAGGAAAAAAATGGTTTAAAAAATGAAGCCATAGTCAAAGGAGAGAGGAAAACCACTGTAAACGCACTTTCTGAAAGTCTTTGAATATTTTTTTTTTAAAGCAAATACCGCGATCCATGACATCTACACCTCCTGTTGTATTCTCCAGCTGATACAGTAAATTTTCGCTTTACTTTGCACTTCAAATTATTTTCTAAGGGTTTAATGGAATATTGGTTGCCTTTCACTGATCCTAACATACAACATTGTTGCGACCTTCTCGCAAGAAAGGCTTGCCAATCTAACACTGCTGGGATTTCGTCTCACGACGCGGTTTTGCGGTGCTATTCACAAATCACTATATTTTCTAAATTGATTGAAGGAAAGCAATGTATAAAAACGTTCTGAAAAGATGAAAAGTACGGACCCTGGATTCCGCTGGATTAATCCGGTTCCGGACTGAAGAATGTTTTAAATTTTCAAAACTAAGTCTGACTTTTCGCAATCAACAAGTATGAGAACATTTTCTATGAGATTTTATGATTGTTGAATGAATTCCTCTATTTTTCTCCCTTCGAATTGCTTTTGCTATCAAATAAAATGAACGCATCGTGAAATTCTGTAAAAAATATATATACTACAACTCAAATTATTGTGATCAACTACTATTCTCGCAATGGTCTCTTAGGGTCTCTTTCGTGATTCTTTAATTTGATTCTTTCTCAAATAAAGCAAACGGACGTGGCAGTCACTAGCAATAAAATGGGAATTTCTTTTTTAGTTAATCAGGAAAATTTACTTCCATCTGATGTCTTTGCACTATAAATCTTTTTGCCAGTTTTTAAGTCCAATAGTGCTGCTGTGTCATCATCAGAAGAGCTCGCGAGCATATCGCCGCTCGGATTCCATCTTAAGCAGCAAATCCAACCTACAACACAGTAATTTAAGTGTTAACAATCATTTATCAGCTAGCAAAGCAAAGTGTTACTTGTGTGATAGTCATCGAAAGTTTGAACAATCTTTGATTCTCGTTTGTCAAATATAAAGATAGAATAATTCTCTTCGCCACCCCAAGCTATTAGGTTTCCATTACTCTGGCAGACATCAATCCAATGGGTTGAAACTAAAAGAAACAAATATTCAAATTAAAGAAGAAGTTGAAGATTTAAAGCAAAACAATTAAATGGCACTTTCTTCTTTTCGCTATTTCAAGAGAAAGCATAGTTCTCTATTCAATAATTTTGGAATTTGTAAATAATGAAACGAAGTCGATATAGAGAAAATTTGCTGCATTTACGTTCATCCGTTTGAATCGGTCTCTCCAAAGTAAGAGCTTTCTTCTCAACATCTAGGATATTGAGGTTTTTCTTATTATACTTGACAAATAACAATGGCTCATCATTGTGAGAGTTCCATCTGCAACGGGCATGAGTGTCTAGCAAGTAATGTTATGAAGGAGGGAAATTTTAATAAATTAATATAAGGCAGTAGCACAGAGATGCTTGGTGAAGGTAGGAGGTTCGAAAGTAAATGGAAAAGGATAAATTATAGATATTCAAAGATACTACCTCCATGAATAGTACTCATCTCGAAGTTCATATGGAAGCTGCAACTGTCAGTAGTTACATCGGATATTAAGCATGCTCCATGACGATCAATGGTTGCCACACGATCTCCGCTGGGATTGAAGTCAAGGCTAGTTATGGAATTTTCTACATAGAAAGGCGGTTGACTGAATCGGCAGTGGAAGAAAATTTATTAATTACTTTCGTGAGTGCTATATTGAGAGTGCCATCTGGATTTTCGGATGAGATTTACAATATTATCGGTCTTCGAGCTCGCGAAATCGTAAAGATGATAAGTTATTTTCCCTGTAACAGGCATTGCGCCAAGAATTCTTCTCCGTGGATTATAGGTCACATCTCCCCAGCCAGTCACTAAAAGAAACCATAATTATGAAAGAGAAATTTAACGGTGATTTTACCGCCAGACACTTCTTCAAATGAGTATATTTTTCTCGCTTGTCCTTTTCGCGAGATATCAAACACTTCTAAGTTAGCAGATGTATCATAGCAATGCTGAATAGAAACTATGAGTCTTGTGTTTGCAATCTCTTTCACATGAGTTCGGTCAGTTGTGTCCTCTTAAGACAGGTTATCAAACATGACTCCAATACGAAAAATACGGTTGTAATTTCTGAGTTTAACTCCATTAAAGTTCGAAAACTCTTCCTTCGTTTCGAGTTCAACAATTTTAATCGAGTTATTCCTATATGAAGACCAAGCGAGGAGGGTTGGAGGAGATCTTTCTTCTATCCAATCTTAAATCAGGAGATCGAAAGAGTGAAAAATGAGAATTTATTCAAAATAAACGGATTAAGTCATTGGTACCACTTATTGTCGAAACTTTCCGCAAATCATCGCTTGGTGCGTCGCCTTTGGCTTTTGACTCTTCAAGAACTGCATGAGTTGAGTTCTGACTCTCATTTGACTCGCTTTGTGGAAGCATTTCTGTTATTTTGCTTTTTTGAGAGCTTAAAATAAAATTTCTGATTTTGTAGAACCCCTCTGAAGCTAGTGAGTGGGTGAGAATTTAATTAGAGCAGAGCAAAATTAAAGAATGATAGGATTCCGTAGTGATTACCCTCGACGATTGTAGATACAGAAAATGAATTTTCTTATTTATTTCTAGAGGGAGATTGTTAAAGATTACAAGAGATACTTACGATGGTGCAAAGAGCACTCGAAAGGTGGAAGAAATAAAAAGTCCAAAAGACTATCTTAGACAGCCAAAGTTTTCCCAACTTAGAGTCATTTTAGGCTGAATCGTTTTTGGATCTCTCGCAACTGTACACTGTCTCCATCAACCATTCTCGTCTTACCTATGGCTGGAATAATAGAGACGGGTAGTGCTAAATGTTCTCTGTTTTAACTAAATCTTGAATTCGACCTTCATTTAAACCGCTCTAATCGACGTTGAACGAAAATAAAGAAAAGAAATTGATCAAAATCAAATTTGATAAAAATTTTTGCAAATAATTCTCTTGTTTTGAAAGCTTCTTTGTTTCCTGATGCTTTGGATCATGTCAAGGGAATAGACGTTCAATAAACTTAATGGATAGCTCAAAAATGAGGTATTTTCTTTCTCGATATGATACTAGAGTTCACTATCTCTTCTTAAGTCATTCCAATAAAGCTTGTTATCGAATATCCATAATCATAGCTTCTACAATCACAATTTGTGTGATTTTATCCATATTTTTTGAAATACAGACAGATGTATAAATAATGAAAAAAGAAATTTACAATAATCATTTCACTGATAATTTCTCTTTTGCCTTTTTTGTATTCTTTGTCGTAATCTACTGCTATTTATGATTGTTCTGGGATATAGTACCAGAATTATTCGTGATTTCATGGCTTATATAATTTTTTTCAAGGGCAGAGGTTCGATTATCCATCCAGAAGCTGGACGGTCTCCAAAAAATTGCGAATTACGATATATATGTATGTGCTTCATATGGAAAATTTTCCTGTGAGGTTAATGTTGTGTTTTCTGGTTTTGAGTTCTTGATTTTCTCTTTCTCTTAATTGCTTTCTTTTCATATATAAGGAATGCATGATGAAATCTTTATCTAGAATATCTTTTCTGTCATCAATGATTCCCAAACTTCATGGATTGTGATCAATAATTATTCTTTCAATATCTTCTCGCTTGATTTTCACGTAATGGCCGATTTGATTTTCTCTCACATAAAGCAAACTGACGTAGCACCATCTATGATTGAATAAGAATCAGATTTATGAATTAAAAAGCGAATTTAACATCCATATCCATCTGAGGTCTTTCCAGTATAATGCTTTATTCCTGTTTTGAAGTCAAATAGTACTGCTGCCTGGTCGTCTGAAACACTCGCGATCGTATCGCCGCTTGGACTCCTTTTAAGACAACGGATTATATCTAAGCAATAACCATTAGAAGAAAGTCAGAGAAGCAATTGATTAAATGAACCACAAAATATTACCTATGTGAATGCCGCCGAAAGTTTGGACAATCTTCGATTCTCGTTTGTCAACTATCTTTATATTTGTATCATAACCACCTGAAGCTAGGAGGCTTCCATTGCTCTGGCAGACATCAATCCAGAAAGTGAAACCTAACAAAAAAAAAAGCAAAACAATTAAAGTTTTTGCTCAATTGAGCCATAACTCAAACGAAGAAGCCTTTACAAGAAGGAAAAATCAGATAATAATTTTAACTGTGCTTACTCTCATCCATCTGAATCGGATCCGTCAAAGTAAATGTTTTCTTTTCAACATCCAGAATATTCAGATATTTATATCCGTACTTAACGAATAAGAATGGCTCATCAGGATTCGTGTTCCATCGACAGCGACTTGGGCTGCCTTATTGGTGAGGAAATTTTTTCAGGATTTAATCAGGGACAGCTTTATAATGCTCTACTGAAATTTTGGCGACTTAGTCGTTCAAAAACTGCTCGTTCAGCAGTTTTTTTTGGGATTTCTTGATAAAAGTGCTTCTAGTAGATGTAAAGATTGTCAGAATTGTGGAGTACTCATAAAAGAGCAGGAAAACGGGACATAACTAGTAAAACACTTGGAATCCATCATCTACTAATCATGTGCAGGAACAGAAAATAACATCATAAGGAGAAAATATGATGTATTATTTTGTGTTTGGGAATTTTTCCTCATTTTTCCAATTTTTTAGGGAGAGCGCTGTCCTAATTAAATTTTTCATTCATCGAGATGGTAGGAATAAATATTGCAATCCCGAATTGAGCATTGAAATCTCTCTGCTACTATCATCATCATCCTCATCTCAAAATAATGAAGATCGTTAAATTTTTGAATAGTTAACCGCCATGGCAAACTCTCTTCCTCAAGTGGGAGATGTAACGAGCACTTAAACGCATTGGTTGTAAGTAAATAACATCCCTCTATTCTTCAGGCGACATATCATCACTATATTTTTCGAATGGAGAATTCTTCTACAGTAACACTCAAACAGTTCGAAAACTCGAACACGATCCATCTAGTCACTTGATGCAGCTAAGGAGACAATTAAGGATCTCTGAGCAACTAAATCTCTCGTCGTCTCCCTCCTCAGCCCGATCAATACAAACATATGCAGGGGAAGAAGCAATTAGGGTGAGGAAGCCCATTTATGCGCATTGAAATTCAAATTTATACGCAAGAACTGCAAGGCCGTGTCTTTGAGCCTCTAGATTCGATCATTAACTAGAGGAACTATTGGAGTTCTGTTTACAGCTGCGAATTGACACAAATTTATTTATAGAAGTTGATAGAATGACAAAAACGCTGAAAGAGCATAGGTAACAACATGGCCTTCTTTGGAAGTTTGGTGAAAGAGAACAAGATTAAAAGAATGGCTGATATCAGCTTGGTCTACTAGTAACCAAGAACTTTTTGGACGAATACGACATCGACCTAGGAAATAAAGTTTCTAGAAATTAAGGAAAGGAGCTCGAGCCAGGGAAGACCGGCAGAATTGGCTGCTCTCTCGCAAAATTCTGGCCACCTAAGTACACTTTCTAAGCATCTAAGTGCTAGCCCCGATGCCAGAAAGTTTCTTACACAATCTTTGCTTCCTGAACTCGTTGTGGGCTTCTGCAGAAAACCATTATACTTTCTATAGAAATATCAATGTGAAAAAAGGGAAAGGGACTACATCAAAAATTATGGAGGCATGACGAAAACAATCTCCAATTTCGTTAGGATGTTTCCAGAGAATGTACTTGCTCTTTTCGATCAGAGTGATAAAAACCTAATGAAAGCTCACTAATTTACAATTTATCTAACTCATCATCCATATCTAAATGGGAAAAGAAGAAAAAAGAAAACCCAAATAACTGAGAAACCCCTCTATTGCCAACTAAGAGGCGCCTGGTTCGATACTTCCCTCAAAATTTGAAAATTGTGTACGCTCTTTGTTTTTTAGTCTTTCCAGGAATGTTTCTATTCAGATAAGTTATATTCTTCCAGTGTTGGAGTGGCAAAGTATCATTTATAGTCCATTAAATTAGATGAGACCAGTATTTTTATTGTGTGTCGAGTGAATACAAAAACTAGGTACAAACTAAGTTAGTTTCATGGATTGCATTAATAATTTTATTCGGTAACAAAATTTATTTATTGACTAAAATGGGAAGCGCTTGCACTTGTTTGCTTGCAACTAAAGACGATCCTGTCCAATCTATCACAACTAATAGAACAAATGCTGTTAAATATCAAGCTTCTCCTAGGGCGACCGTGGAAAAACAAAAAAATCAAACTCCAAAAAACAGCATAGGTACTTTCTTTAATATCATCATCCATGGGATTTCAACCATTTTTATTTCTTCATAGAATTTGAAAATAATGAGAAAGATGCAAACTTTCAAAGTGTTCAAACAAAAGAAGGTATCTATATTTTAAATATTTGATGCTCCTCCCAGAAGAATCCTGATTTTATGCTTCTCTTTTTTTTTTCTTTATTTCATTTAAACTCTTCCTCTTAAGGTGGTTCTGAAGTTTTCCAACATGGGCAACAGATCAATAATAAAAAAAAGAAACTTGCTATTTTATTAAAAGAATAAAACTTAACGTTAGGAAACCGAAAAACCAAATTATAGAGCTAACTTATCCTGATAAAAACTTATAGAGCAAATTCATCATGCTGACATACTAAGGGATACTCTTCTATTCACCATATAAACCATTATTAAACATCGTAAAGCTTTCTTCTTCTTCTCAATAATGGAGACATTACTTTCGAGCTACTAATTGTCGTTTCCTTAAAAATATAATGTATTCATTTCGAAAATTTTCTTTTGATAAGATACTGCCTTAAATCCAATCATTCTTAAAACTTTTTTATCCTACTTGTTTGGAAGAAATTGTCTATTGAGAGTAAGTTGAATATGTTTGGTATGTTACATCTGTATATATGGTTGTCGATGTAGTTGCCAGATGTAACTTGTATCACTTGAAGAGCAATCATTTGAGGAGCAGTCTTACCCAAGAAATACGAGGGAAAGCACAACTTATCTAACTAATAATTCTTGGTCCTCTAAAAAATGGGAAGAGCTTTACTAGCTAAATCCGTTCAGAGAAGTTAAATTCCAGAGGAGATATTGAATAAGGTCGCTCCAATTTGATTTTAGACTGGTAATACCCATTTTCCTTCTGGCTTCCAGAAGTGAGTAATAGCAGGGAAAAAGCATATTCAATCAGAATAAAAGTTAACTCCTCTAATTGTCTGTTGAGGCGATAGCGCTCTCTGGATTGAAGAAGCACAAAACCAAAAAGAATTTTCTGCTATCAACCTTTTGTCGGGACATGTACGAAGCTTGATCGGAAGAGTGTTAAATCCGGAACCACAAAATTTACCCAATCTTGAAGAATTGAAGGTCAAAGAGCATTCATCCAATATTGTCGAAGAAGAATCAAAGCGATTGAGGGTCGAAGCCCAGAGCGATTTCACAAAGAAGTCGATAAGGAGCATTGGTAATACTTCTTCTCTCTTCGCTACTTTTCGTCATTGTCATTGACATGAACCCTTTTTTGAAATAGAAAACATCCCTTCACAGCCGAAGCTACTTGCTTGGTCTTCATAAAGGAATAATAAGATTAGTATCGCTGAACTTAAAACTAAGCAAGAGTATGCTAATTTCGATGGAGTGAAACTCACCATGGAAGGCGGTATTTTTAACCTTTCATTTCTCGGTCACAATACATTAAGATTGCAGTTGGACTCATGTGAAAGAAATTGCAAATACCGGATTTCTTGTTTCTGTTCAGCACTACCCTGACTGGTCTGCTAATCTAGAAGTGTTCGATGTCTCACGAAAAGGGCAGGCTAAGAAAATATATTCATTTGAGGAAGTCTCTGGAGGTTTAATCTTCATTAGTTAAAATCTATCTCATAATTTTCTTCTTTTTTAGTGACTGGCAATGGAGATGTGACTTATAACCCAAGAAGGAACTTTCTTGGAGCAATGTGTGTTGGAAAGAAGATAGCTTACCATCTGTACAATTTTGGCACATCGAAGTCCGATGGCATTATAAAACTCATCCGAAAATCGAGATGACGCTCTCAATATAGTACCAAAGAAGGTGATTAATCAATTTATTTCCCACTGTCGACTTATTTTCATATATTTGTATATAGGAAATGTCATAACCGGCCTTGATTTCAGTCCTAATGGAGAGATTGTTGCAACTATTGACCACTATGGAGTCTGTTTAATATCAGATGTTAACACCGACAGTTATCGCTTCCACCGGAACATGTTGAAAAACGGCATGGGTAAGTAATATTTTGAATCTCTATCATCTTCAAAGTCCTTCTTTCCTCTACTGTACTTTCATTTTTTTTTATAATTTCTTGGCAGCATCAAAATTCTAAACTATTATAATTACTCGTTAGATCCTTGGGGTCGTTGCAGATGGAGCTCTAATCCTGATGAGCCACTAATATATGTCAAGCATGATTGGATACTCTTCAATATCCTAGATACTGAGAGGAAAGCTTTCATTTTGAAGAGTCCGTTTCAATTCAGATTAACACCTGGTAAGCAAGCGGATTTTATGTTATTTTATTTTATTTTTTCTCTTCTTCTTCCAATTGGAAAAAGAGGATTAACCTTATTAATTTTACGCTTTGAACTGTAATTCTCGTTTGATTTGACATTCACATATTTTAGCCGTAACGTACTGGATTGATGTATGCCAGAGCGATGGAAATATGTTGGCTGCAGCTGGGACTGACGGAAATGTGAAGATATTTGACAAACGAGTCTCAAAGATTGTCCAAACTTTCGATGGCATTCACATGGGTAATATTTTTTGTTTAATAAATCATTCCTGACTTATAATTGCTATTATATAGGCGCGATCAATGGTGTGAGATGGGGTCCAAGCGGTGATATGATTGCGAGTGTTTCAGATGATAGGACAGTAGCACTATTGGATTTCAAGACTGGAAAAAAGCTTTATACTGGAGAGAACTTCTACGGGAGTAAATTTCACTGCTTGATTTACAAAAGCTATTCCGATTTCTTCTTAGATTTAGCTATGTCAGTGTGTTTCATTTGAGAAAAAATCAAAGTCGATAATCACGAAGGGAAGGAAGAAGAAACAATTTGGGTGAATAATCATCGGCCACAATGAATAATAGGGGTGTTTTAGAACCATTTATCACAACGATAATAATATATTCTTCTTTATTTTTCAGTATATCATCGTGCAGTCTTCCTGTTTGAAAAACTAAAACAATTGGTGAAGGAAAACTGAGATTCATACATAAAACAGAAAATGATATTTTCTTAAGTTTGCTTCATTGCAGAAATAGGAACCCAGCTTTTCAATTATAAGCGAACCCTAACCTCATAGTAGACATTAATTGATAAATTGATTTGAGTCACAAAAAGCAATCCTTTGGTAAAGAGTATATTAAATGTCTTCGTTTTTCGAGTATCGCCAACCATTGAAGAACACTCATTGACCTCGAAGAGATGGTACACTCATTTCTTTTGAAGATGATATCGCTCCAAGGATTCCTCTTCATGAGTTCCTTTCCAGTGACTTAGCGAAAATGATAAGTCTGAGGTGAAATCAACCAACTGTTTTATGCCGGGATATAAAGGAGTCATGTTCGGCCGAATGAATTCGACTGTAGTCTAAAAATTCAACTTCTACCACATTGTGCGGGATGAATGTGTTAGACCACTAACAAAAACACGCGGTCCTCGATGTTCTCAAAAAAAGTATCATTTACAAGACATCGAGATATATGCCTTGTCAACAAATAGTGAACAATCAGAACTCAGATATGTGAAAAGACAAGAAATACAAAGTCGAATTTAAACTTTTTTTGGGTTTATCTTGCTCAAATGTGAGGTATTCTTCGTTGCAATTTGAGCTGTTCTTTGTTTTGGAGCTTCTCGCGAACCTCTTGTGTGACGGTCAGGACGAGATCTCTGGGGACTTCCTCTATGGGCTCGTTTTCTTCTTCTTCCCTAAAAATCGTTATATCGGAAAGTAAATGTGATATTCTTTACCTGAATCAAAAATTGGGAGCTTGATGAGGTTTGCTTGGGTGACTGTTATTCTGGACAGAATTCTCGTTTAGAGAGATTCTCTCATCATTGTAATAGGAATTTTGATATTTGATAATCCAATAAAAGCTCTGCAGGAATGAGAAATCACCTCCTTAAATTTCTGGTGATGTAATCGCTTTTCGTTAACTCATTTTTCACAGGCATTTTTTCGTAGTTTATCGGCGTTTTCCAACTTTAGATATGGTCCTTTGAAATCATTTATTTGTCGATGTTCTTCTTCAAAACTTACTTCCGGGGGTAGAGGATGCTCTGGTATGACTGTAATTTGAAGTTCAGTGGATGATGTGGATATTTGGATTGATTTCTGAACCTTCGATCACATCATCAGCTAATAATCTTCTTCAATGACCAAAATAACGCAATAATTGTCCAGAAAAAATTTCAAGCGCTTATCAAAGTCATCCTTGATGTAAGGAGAAGCCTTTCTCGCTCCTGTTGATAAATTTTGATGATGGAATGCTTCCACATCTCAAGATCTCAAAGCAAGAAAGTCAACAGAAAACAAGAAAATGCTTCCAACAAACAATGAAAAAGAGGATAAGCAGTTTACTATCCCTCCCAAGATCAAGCTCCATTATGAAGATTTCAAGCTGGTGGCAGAAACATCGACTTACAGGGTATTCAATGCCAGAGCTCGTGCTTCTCGTGAAT
>ENA-UOUE01001215-UOUE01001215.1-compost-metagenome-genome-assembly--contig:-NODE-1215-length-17323-cov-12.375043_pt1 | contig 17323 bp, 18 predicted proteins | sample MGYA00238146_ERZ747223 | MGnify/ENA primary metagenome ERZ747223 (study PRJEB28781, sample SAMN06268865) | compost metagenome | isolation source: single cell | place: USA: California, Emeryville, Joint...
CAAAGACGTTTTCAAATATCAGTATAAAGATCTATGTGAATTACTTCAATGAGATACCGATTAAAGTGAGAGGACATAACGAAGATAAAGATTTTTTCATTGGAGTCAAAGGAGTTAATCGTGTGGGATATGTGAAAGCGAAAATGCTTGCTGATCCTGCGGACAAGGTTGAAAAGGTGACGGTTCCGCTGAAAGAAGTAGTAAAGTCAACGCTACTTAAGAAGATGGACCAGCAGTTGTGTGTGCTGATATAAAAATACACGTTAAATTTTCCTTTAGAGTGACTGAGAGGCGAGTTGTTTTTGTGAGCTAATGAGGTTTGATATTCGTGACTGGTTCAGATTATTGAATGGTTATCGAGAATGATCATTTCGATATGAATTTGTCGCTTTTTTAGAATGAAGTCTTTCCATGCATTTTTTTTTTTGTTGCATTGAAGTATATAAAAGAATTAGTGAAGTTTTTTAATGGAGAATCAGTTTATATAAATAGAGAACATACCCTTAGAATTACCATAAATTTGTCGCGAAAGGATTGCTCGTTTAATAGGAGTTAAAGAGGTCGTTTAAGAGGTAGTGACCATAACAGATACCTCAAGTTAAGCTGGGAAAAATGATATCTCAATAAAACTATTGGTTCTGGTCTCTATCTATTTATTATACACATGAGTGATTCGCAAAATTAGGGATCGTTCAACTTTAGAATAATTCGGATGAGAAGCATTTCGATGAGTTAGAAGGAGACGGATTCAAAAATTCATAATTAGCTTTGTACGTCCTTACTTCTGAAAGAATGCGGGTGGATCACTAAATATATAGAATTGTTTTATCCAGGGTTTTTTTAAACATCATTAGAGCATTTCAGGTTAAACTAAAAAATTTTCTATTTTTCAGCAGCTTTTCGTATTGAAGAAACTATGAGGAGCCTTTCCAATTAGCTCAAATCCAGCTCAACATCTGCTGTAAACAACGAATGGCGCGGATTTAAGTCACCTTGCTCTTGGATTTCACATTGATATTACACTTTTTATTTTACCGCTTATTTTATTACACACACAAAATAATAGATAACCTACAATTAATCTTTTTATTTACCTGTTATGATAAACGATGCGATCCAACCACAGACAGATAACCCCAAAGACAACACCACGAATGACTCAATACCTCAGACTTCAGACCCTACGGAACCTATTTCTCCAAGTCCTTCACAGAAAATGTCTCCGAATCGAGACTCAGCACGAAAGAAAACTACGTCTCCTGAGCCAAAAGTAAATTTCTCAATCAAACCTTCTTTCAATTCCGACAGCAGCCCCTCGACTATGGGGATAGGCTAATTCCAGCGCTGAAAAAGAAAGAGAAAACCGAGCAGGATGTTGAGGTTTCCTTTCCTAACTGAATCTCTTGCAAATTACTTCATTTACGATTAGTACATCGCTGAAGTTCTTCGAAGCTTTTCCTTCTTTGTGCCATTTACAAGAGAGCATATGTCTCAAATAGATGATGAGGGATTTTCTGAAGTAACACGTTTCTCCTCCTTGACGATCTCTCTTATCATTTCAGATGGTGAAAAACCTGCAATTTGAATTAGTTCCAGCGGGCACGGTCATAATGAGAGAGGGTGAAGTCTCTAACGAGAAGTTCTATGTTATCCTAAGCGGAGAATGCAGCGTAGTGAAACGCCAGCACGCAAACTATTACGAGAAACAGAATCTTGAACAGGAGCGGAAGGAACGACGAGGCTCTCGGAGAAAGCTTAGATCTTCATCTCCAGTCACGACAGACCAGGATGAATCAAATGAGGGACCGCAGGAACAGTCGAAAGCTCTTGGAAAGCTTCAGAGGGCCATGAACATCTCAGTTTTTGAGAGATATAAAGCAAAATCTGACATGTCCAATGTCGTGAGACAAGCCATGGCCAAAGCAAAGTTTCAAGCAACGGGTGAGGATCTTGAGAATTTGATTGCTAGCTTCGGTATCGTTGTTAAAGTGCTTCGCAAAAACGAAACTTTTGGTGAGGCCGCCCTGCTGCAGACTTCTAATCAAAAAAGAAACGCGACCATTATTGCTAATATGGACTGTCAGTTCATTACGCTTTCGAAAAAAGATTTTACCATGATAGCGCATAGATTTCAGCGCGGAAATAAAAGCAAGTTGGAATTTCTGAGAGAAGCTATTCCAGACATTGCGAACATAAGCGGCCGAACGATCCTTGAAGATTATTTGTACAGTTTCAAGAATCTTTATTTGAAAAAAGGTGCAGAAGTTGTTACCGCAGGTACTCCAGGAGATGAAATTTTCGTTCTTGTAGAAGGCCAATGTGAAGTGGAAATGAAGGAAGCAGGTCCTGCTGGATCAGACGGCGGGAAAGCAATCACGGTGGCGAGAATTGACCCTGGAGCGATGATTGGAGATGAATTGATATTCGAGTCTACCAAAGAATATAAATACACCATTAGAGTAATTCAATCGCTGCTTTATAGAAGATGCTTTAACTAATTTCCACAATAATAATATAGGTGATAACCGCGGGAGCAGTATTCTATTCAGCGAACGCAGCAATGCTTAAGATACGATTCCCTCGGGAAGCAGTCATCAAACTCAAAGATCTCTATATGCAGAAAAGAAAGTACCGTAAGGAGCAATTGGGTGTGTTGAGAGAAAATCTTAAGATTGTGGAGCAACGGAGCGGGCTAGCAAAAGAATACAATGCAGGATTTGAAGAGCTTAATAAATTTCTTTCGCCAGGCGCAAAGCCTAAGTTCTACAATAAGACGTTGTACAACAGCTTGGAAATGAAAAAGAAAGAGCAAGAAAATCTCGAGCGAGGTGACGATTCAGAAAAACCTAAAGAAAAATGGTCCTCGCAGTACTCGAGAAATCTTTATAATATTCGCGATAATCTCGTTAAAAGGTAAATCATCCTTCGAATAAAAGGAATATTTTAACGCTGTAAATTAGTTATCGACAAACTGTTGACGAATATAACACTTTCGTAACTGGAATGGCGAGTGGGGATGTCAATCATGAGACAAAAAACGAAGATTATATTGTGGAAGAAGCTCATTTCAAACACAATGAAGATGGAGAAAGTAGCATGCCATTATATATTCAAGAAGAGCATACTCAAAATCTTGCCAGTTCCAAACACCCATTACATATTGCCCGAAGTAATTCTCAGCCGCTAGTTTCTGGTTCTGAATTCTTTCAAACTCAACTGAAAATACCTGAATTGGAGTTATTTAACATAAAAAGTAACAAATCTGATTTCATTGGGCCATCAAATGAGAAACCCGGTTTCCGAGCGCTTTTTACTGCTCAAAAACACGAGATGCAGTTAAATGCAGCTGAGAAATCTCCTGGAAAACATCCAATAAACCAGTCTGAAAACAAGAAAAGCCCCCATCAATCGCCTACCCATGCACGTGGCGAATCCCTCGAAGCTGCCAATGAATGTAAAATCAACAGAGACGATAGAGAATATCGCGCTGCACTGAATTTTAAAAGAATCAGAGGAGATATTACGAACAAAAGGAACTATATCATAAGAGAGAAAGGAGAGACTAGACCCATGTCTTTGGAGCAGATAAAAAGGAATGAAATGAAAATGGAGGAAAAACTTGACATGATCAAGCAATTTAACAGAGCAAAGGCAGATGAATTCGAGCAATTCAATTTTGGAGCCACAAGAACTTTTGAGAAAGCCAACAACTCACTGAAGAGGAGACTAATCATGAGGATCCAATCAGAACATCACCTTCAACAGAAAGAAAGAGTTGCTTTCCTTAAGCCTTCTGAGAAAAACTCTTTTACCGAGCTTCGAAAAGCGACGGCCTCTTTAAAAAATGAGAAAGAAGTATTCATGGACCTCGCTCAAAAATTCGCACAGTCTCATACGCCGAGCGCTAAACAACTAAAAAGTCTGTTAAATTTATCACTGAAATCTCAAACGCCACATTACTTTTATTCCAAGAACAACTCCATTGAAGCTGACTCGATGAGTCCGATTAATAATTCGACGGCTCAGTCATCAGCGATCAAAGCGAGATTGCTTATCCAGAGCCAGCCGTCCTCTCCAGTAAATCGGAGGGACATGACTGGTGATAAGGGAAGTGCTAAACCACTCTCTCCGAATAGAGGGATATCCTCGGCGCTTACTAACAAGAGGTCGACTGCGACGAGTTGGAAGAACATGTCGGCGACCTCCTCACTGTGGGCGACTACGACTCATAGAAGCGTGAAGGAAAGAATACAAGCACAAAAAGCGAATTCATTTCGAGATTTTCGAACATATCTCGCGCTTACTCAGAAGAAGCATGTTCCGCCTCTTCATACTACCCAGCTGAAACTCGAAGTTACGAACTTTAAGAAACCATTCTAATTTACCTATAAGGTTTCTGAAGAAATAAGGTGCTTGTTAATAAGCTTTTCGCTTTGAAAGTAATGTATTGTATTATACAGATGGAACAACGCGACGCTACAATTTAAGAAGCGATTGTAGTCTTTTTGTAAATTTTGCTATAAATGACAGCTTTGCTCTTATGATCCTCTAAGGGAAAATCCTGCAATAACATGGTTTTTGTTGTTTTATCCTTGAAATAATTGCATTAAGAAGAGAATTGTAAGAAAGTCCTTAATACAATTAATAAGAGAGCCAGACTGATAGATTTGCAATAAAAGTTAATTATCATGGCATCAGATACTGAAACAGAAACGAGAAGCTTGAAAGGTCTAAATTCCAAGATTTCTGATGCTTAATTTTCTATTAGGCTACATTGTTGACATCTTCGCAACTTACAGGTTCATTTCGAGCAATATATTTAGTACCGCAAAGCCAGAGGATTCGAACAAGGCTAAAGCGTTGCTAAATGATAGTCTTAAATGCGTGGCGCTTTCGCATGTAGTTGTATTCGCATATTTGTTTGGAAAGGGCAGGCAGCATTATCTCAAGTACCTCAAGGGTTCATTTTACTCCACGATACTGGGATTCTCTTATGCTCCATATTATTTGTATCCTAAACTTTTGCAATATCAAGCCGAAGCTCTTGCCAGAAATGAACTAAAGTTATGATTTTGCTCCCGTTAATAGAATTAGGTCTGGTGTTTAAGGCAGTCCCAATTTTATTGTTTTTTCTGTCAATATTTGAATAGTTTGTGTGTTTCGTTCTTGAGAACAGCTTTGCAATACAATTTCAAACGGTCTGCTTTCTGAACTGATATTTCAAGTCTTCCTATTCTTCTGCATCAAATCTTCAGGATCTATCCATCAGTTATTATTTCAGGTTGAAACATGAAAGCACGAAACTACCTTCAATCATGCTTATATTTTACAGTTTCTTCTTAAACCTAATTACACAATATATGAAATGAAAGGAAGTGCAAAGTAGCCTGAGATAAATAGTTAAAATGATCAGACTAATACAACTTTGTGGAGTAAAAAATGGAAAAATGAACGTCTCCTTAATTTATAAAAACGTAGCTTAATTTAGATTAAAGAAAGGTACATCTCAAATAACTTTCTCCATTCTGTTACAAATATTGCTCAGGATTCTCTCTTCTGTGTATTATTCAGCAAGTATATGAAAATTGATTGTAAAAACCTTTCTATTAGCTGTTCAAGTCCAAAAAATTCCAGCAAAATAAATGAACACAAAACAAACACGGACAGAGTTACAATGCTTTCTCTCATAGGCGTTGGGTTAATTACATCCAAATAAAGGCATCAATGAAATGAAATATAAGTTTCTCAAGTGGAGTGCCATGATTGACTATTCAAAGGATCGAATTCAGCTGCTGCACTACTATTCAGGTTTGGTGACTTTGTATTTCAAGATAACGCTCTCCATGAATGACATCATCCCATCAACACATTGTTTATTACATTGTTCTTCTTGATCAGTGTACATAATGTTGTTCATGTTGATGCATCTCTTGAAGCAAGTTTTTGATGCATATTTTATTGTTTCTGCCATATCATCAAGTAGTTTTTTATCTTCTTCTGTTTCTTTGAAGGAGTGATCATCGAACAGATCCAGCTTTATATGCATAAAGCGACGTAGTTTGGTGATATCGAACTCCATAGTTACCACACAACTTGTTTTTATATTTAACTTTTGAGAAAATAAATCTTTGAATCCTTATTTTCAAGTTCTTTGGTATGAAAATTTCTCATGAAAATCTTTACCGTTGAGTCTGAAGAGGAAGCGGGTTACAAAGCATCATCGAGTGAGTGCAGTTGAGATGCCCGTATTTTTGGGATATTTTTCTTAAACTTTTCATTCGTGTCTTTATCTAATTTGAAAAAAACTTTTGCGAGCAAGTCGCGTAAAACGTGTTATTTTGGGAAAATCTCCAACCATTATAAAATATGGCTTCAAATACTACAAAGAAGGAAATATGAAAATAATAGTTCCTCAGGAAGGTCTTCGAATTTTTTGTGTCAGAAGCTTTTAATAAACAAAGTACAACGGTTTATGTACTTGTAAGGGACCGAAGAATGATCGCATCTTGAAAGTTGTTGTGAAAGACATTAAATCAATTGTCACAATACGTTAGATCGCATATATCCATTCTACCTGTCAATTTTGTGTTTAAAATATTCTTTGACGTTTTCCATATTCACCCCTCAATTTTAGCAGATAGCAACAGCAGTCGGAATGCTAGTTATGACCAAATATTGTTGATCATTGCTATTACATAAAGACCTCCAACAGGTTATTTCTAAATCGCAACGAACGCGCTTCTATAGTTGAGTAACTAACGATGCTCACAACTTTTCAACAAAATTAAAGAGAAATTTGAACTTTTTCTCGAAACTCACAGTTCAGTGAAAATTTCAAACATTCAAATACCCAATCCTTCTCGATACTGGCTGCCTTTTGAACGTGCCAAACCAAATGAAATTCTGCCCCATACTACTTCTTCAGCAACAGTGCAAGCATTCTGCCTTGAAAAAAAGCGCTATAAAATCTCGAAGCACCAAAAACGATCGCTGATCAAAGAACAGCGCCTCCAATAGTATTTATTTTAAATACGCTGTTTATATTGAAACAGTTAATTATTACTAAATATAAGGGATGTTTATTCAAACTACTGGAAAAAGCAAAGCTGAAAGGTTCATCGAGAACCGCAGAGCTCAAGAAGATCGAGTCAATGGCTTGAAAACTCAGCTTAGACAAGAGTTTCAGTACCGTGAGCTTGCTACTTTTGAGAACAAGGGAAAAAAAGTCGCCGAGAAAAATTATATCAATGCTCGTCTCGCTGAAATGAAAGCGAAACGCAGCAAAGACATTGAAGCCAAGCGCGAGAAGCTCCGAGACTTACTCAACAATGAAGACGCTCAATACCAAACTGAAATCAAAGGTATGGAGGAGACCCCCGAACAAACACGTCAAAAAATGATGGCTCGTGTTGCGGAACTCAAACGTCAGAAAGAAGAACTCCGTCAGCAATTTGTCGCAGATAAGCTGGAGAAAAGATTCCGTGACGGAGCAGATGAACTTAGAAAGATGGAATCAGAGCTCGGTGAAATCAAGACCAAGCATCTTCGTGATATTCAGATGATGGAGAAACAACAAATCATGGAAAGAGAGTACCACGGTAACTATTGACACCCCTACAAGTGTTTTACTATGTATTCTGTACAGAGGAAATGGTTTATGCTGAGCTGTGGAGAAGAGATCATGATAGAAAGCTGGCCAAGGAGCAGGAAGAGCTGATAGAGCGAGCGCGCAAGAATGAGGATAGAAACAAGGTGTTAGGGTGGCAGAGGGATGAAAACGAGCGGACTCGTCAGCAAAAAGCACAAGAAATCCTGGAAGAGAAGAGAATGCTTGTAAAAACATAATCCTTTGCAAATTTGTTGCTAACTCTATGTGCTTATAGAATGATCAATGGGCCCTCGAAGCCGTCAAGCAAAAGGCACAAGAGCTCGCTCAATTAGAGCTCAATAAGCAGTTAAACAAAGAAATCTTTGACCACAATATCCAGCAGCGAGCAATCAAAGACACAATTATCAACAACGAAAAAAGACAGGATAAGGAAATGATTGATAATAACGTCCGCAGAGAAAAAATGCTTGAGCAAATCGAAAAAGAATACAGAGTAAATTAATGACCTAATGTTGCAGAATTCTAAATTTAATGTGCATAGGATCGTATTAAAAAAGAAAACCAGGAGTTTTTGAGAAACTTCCAAAATCGCTCTAACGAGCTCAGAACCTATGAAGCTGAGTTGGAGCGTCTGATTAAGGAAGAAGAAGACCGACAATGGAAGAAACGTACTGACGTCTGGCAGAAAGAAGAGGTGAATTGCCTTACAAATTCTAATAGCTTAATGCAATGGCATAATAGGACGCAAGAATTAAACTTATGTATGAAGTTTATAACAGTCGTTTCAACGAAATCATGAAGAAAAGTAAAGTTTTTCTCAAGTCTATGTGTTTTCTCATTCGTTTTACAGAGGAACAAGCCGGCATCATTAAAGTCGAGAAGGAAGTTGAAAAAGAGACAGTAACACAGGATATTCTCAACTACGAAGCTGAATTAAGACGCAAAAAACTTGAAATTTATGAGGTAAATAATGCAAACTGAACCGTGATTAAATTTCATGTAGCATAATAAAGCCCATCAGAAAGATATTCTCACGCAAATGGTTGAAAAGCAAGAGGCGCAAAGAAAACAGCTTCAAGAGAAAATGGAGAAAGAAAAAGCAGATATTCGTGCAAATATCGAATACATAAACAAAGTAAGAGAAGAAAAGGAAAGAGGAAAACAAAAAGTAAATTTTCTTTCTGAGATGCGTTAAATCTAATCGTTTCTAATCACAGCTCGAAGAACTTAGAAGATACCGACCTTATTAATTCCAATAGCCTTGAGTCTAAATATATATGCAGCTTATTTTGTTGTAATTGTTTGTATATATAAGACTAGAAGGCCACGAGAGAAGCGAGAGAGCAATATCCATATTAATATCACTATTAGCTCTTTTTGTTCCTTTTAACTCTAAATAATGTAATCCGTTAAGCAAAAAATGAATTATCAATTCCTAGTGACATACAAGTGTCTTTTTAGGTAACTATGCATCAGGTAGAAATACTGAAAAAGGAAAAGATTCTGAAATCTGGTATCGGGCAGTTTCAAAAATTTGAGTCAACTCTAAATAATAAATGGCATCAGAAGACATTCTATCGGTAGTAAGGTTGAGATAGTTTAAATATTCGAGTTAATTTAGTTCGGAATCAGTTTTGTACTGTTTAAATTTCAACATGAAAGCCAAGGTGAATATACCAACCAGAGGGAAATCAAACCCACCTAAGTTAATCGAACTCTTTATGCACAACTGATAAGATCTCATAGGAAAAACGACAATCCGCCTTCGCATGTCCTTGAAGAAGAAACTAAAAAAATGGTAAAAAAAATTCTCGAAAAAGATCACTTCAAGCGTTCATGCAGGAAGCAAAGTTAAAAGACTTGAAGGAATTTATGGCGAATGAACAAGCAAAAAGAGAATCGCTAGGGTATGATAAGCTCTTATTCCAGCATTTATACAGCGTGTTTTCGATAGTTCGGCCGGTGGAAGTCGATGGCGAGCAGCCGCTGACAACGTCCCGATTAAAAGTATTCTTGACAGAGGCAACATGTTGTGCTAATCGCTTATTGGTAGATTATAGTAAAAATGTCCTTGAAGGGAAAGTAAAAACCACAGGTGCACGTACAAACAAAGAGAATCTTTCAGAAACGACTCCAAATCCTAGTAAGGAGCAAAGAATCCTATTTGTTTGAAAACCACCTTGATATGTTTAGTAGTGGAGCCGAAGAAAATGCTGCTCGGGACGGTGGGAAAAGCAGAAGCAGGCAGTTTTAAATCAAGAAAAATAGAAATCGGAAAAAATCCAACTCCTACAGGGCAGGCTCGACAGCATACTCCAACGCAAAAAGCAAGACTCTCAAAAACAGATACGTATCCCAAACAAACAATAAAAAATGAAAAAGGTTGTTTATCCTAATTTGATTGAATAATTGGGCTTATCTGAATATGTGTAGAAATTGATGAGGTGGCCCAATTTTTAGAGGAGATTAGACTTCCGCAGTATTATTCTGTTTTCAAAGAAAACGGAATAGATGATTTCGGAACGTTAATGAGTAATTCATTTATCTAATAAGATTATACTCATTCTGAGTTGGTAATTAGGAATCAACCCAAAGAAGCTTGAGAATATGAAGATACCTCCAGGTCACCAGCTAAAAATTACAAAAAATTTAGAAAAAATGGGTGCAAAATTTGAAGCCGAAAACGCTGGTTTGGATTCAACAGCTGATGAAAGGAAGCTCTCAGCCCAATCTGAAGTCGATGAAAGACCGAGCAATTCATATATAAAATCACATACTGATCTTGAAATAATTGAAGATCCCACCAGAATGGGGGAAATATTTGAAAAGAGTGAAGGGATAGCTGTCGGAACTGATGATGGCCCTGGAAGTTTGCTAAACGGACAGTACAATGAACAAGAGAGTCACCAATCGTTTTTAGAAGCGCTTCACGCATGGCGAAAAGGGAAAAATCCTTCTGACACTACTCAACCAAATGGAATCATTAAAACTCCATCAAATGACAAGCCAGAGTCTCGAGAGTCTAGAACCAAAACTGTGCGGTTCAATGAAGTCAATGATGACAACCAAAAGACGGTAAGAAAGGTCATTATGAAACGTCAGACTGATTTGGCATTAGAAAACACAGAAGCCTCAAGTAGTTGAAAGCAAAGCCGAAAAAGAACCTACTACAAAAAAAGTTACTATTGAGAGACATGACGGTGGAGGGACACTGGGAAAGCAGTCTTCCCAAACAAATATGGGTACCGGCATGAATTCCGCGTAAGAATATTTCAATGTGATAAATTTAATCTTTCCGCTGGTTTGTAGAGATAAACCCCCAAATATTGGGAAGAAAATTAGCTGCTGGCAATGTTACAAGACGTTTACTCAGCCAGAAGACGAGGAGGGGTTTAAAATTGATGAGAAAAGAATGTTTTGTAGCAAAAATTGTTTCGAGAACTTTACAAATCTAAACAGTGTAAGATTGAATCATCTATTCTCCTATAGAATGATTGTCTACTAGGTCTCGTGTTCGAAAATCGGGTGCATGAATATATTTTTGAAGGAAACTGGAGAGTTTGATGAGGGAAATTGGTACTGCTCTGAGAGCTGTATTCCCAGTACAGAGGAAAAACAACGTGAAGAAAAACGGAAACTGCAGCAAATAGAAGATTATCAAACTGAAAAACCTTTTCCGGACAAAATGGCAAGAGTAAATGAAGATGGAGATGTCGAAGAGGAGAAGGAGGATGCAGAAGATGCTACTACTGATGTGGACCTTGACTTCAGTGACTTGACCGATCCTAAGAAAACGATTCTTACACTTGAAGAGCTGGAGAGAAAATATAAAACAGTCAACGAAAATTCATAAAAATGAAATTTTTTCATTGCTTTCCAAAAAAGAAATGCCAAACCTAATGTTTTTACTTTTCATCAATTGAGCTGTAACTGATTCATATGGTCATGCTTCATACATGAAATACATATGTATATGTCATTTTGAAGAATATCATTTCTCTTCAAATGCTTGAACCAATCGCAGATAGAAAGTTCCTCGCAATATTCTAGAATCATTTCGGCTTTGATCAACTGTCTCTTTGCAAAATTTTGAATTACTGAGTGTTTTTTTTTTTTGATTTAGTAACTGTCATTTCTATTCCTCAAACAAAACAAAACAAAAAAAAAATAAAAAATAATAATAAATTCATGAAAATGGCTTTTCGGAGAGAAGGTGCCAGTTCCCTACAGCCATGTTGCACTTTGCATAAAATCACGATAGTTATTAACAGAATAATGATATTTAGAAAATCCATACATGCTGACTACTCTTCAATTTTGCCGTTTGCATTGTATTTCTTTACTCGCCCGTCAGGGTAAGTCCTGATTTTGCTTCCATCAACATATACGATGTCCTGCAATTGCAAAAGATTAATATTAAAATCTAACTGCTCAAAGTACCTTTTGTCCGTTTGCGAATTCAATATATTTGATCTTATCAGCTCCAACTCTTTGGACTGTTCCGTCTGTAAAAATCGTCGTCTCTTCGCCATTATTATTTATGAACTTCTTTGTTCCATCAGCGAAGCTTGCCATATTATTTTAACAACGCTGCTATCAATCAATATATTTACTGGATTTCTCTTGTGCTGTCAGTGTTGTGGAATTCGACTTGATTGTTTGCGAATCTAAATATCTATACAAGGAATTTCATTATCTCAATTTAAAGACAGCTCTTTACATTTGTTCCGGTTGTGAGAGTTGTTTGAGTAGTATTAGCTTCGGCGAAGAAGTAGATCACAGTTCCGTCAGGAAGAGTCTAAATAATTAATAAATTGAAAAGATTCGTTCGTGAAAGAATGTGGTTATTTACCTGTTTAATGTCCTTATTCATAAAATGAACGATAGTGTATCCATCTGGAAAGATCTACAAGGATATCGTGAAGAACAGTAACATTTAAATATAAGATACCTCGCGCTTGACTCCATTTTGGAAAATAACTTCTTTCTTTCCGTCTTCATATACTTTTTGAATTTTCCCATCATTTGAAGATGTTTGATTCACGAGTTTCGATGTAAAATCTAGCATGCTTTGATTAGAGAATCTGCTGATCTACCGAAATTTACTTCTCGTCTCTAAATATCGTTTATAGAAGGGATTTTCTTCAAATTTGAACTCGTTTTCTTGGATTCTTCGCTTCAAGAGTCTCATTTTAATTTCCTCATTTTCGCCCTTCACACCACTTTTGTCATGATAAGGACTCTGACCACCCTTATTCCCTCCAGGACTTGCTTTCACCGCATTCTTTTGCCCAGCTGGACTCTTTCCTCCAGCCTGTCTAAATTTCCTCTTCTGATAATCATCTTCATCTTCTTGATTTTCTTCTTCTTCCTCTACTATATGTTCCATCGCGTTGTCTCTACCCAATGGTTTTGACATTGCTGCTGTATACTTCGAATCAGGTTGGTTCGTTCCAGGCCCACGAGCTTTTAACTCTTGCAGGAGCTCGTTATTTTGGAATGTAAGGTCTTCGACCTGTTTCTTCAGCCTGTCAATTATCGCTTTGTATTGCTGCTCTTTGGCACTAAAGTCTGCTTGAGCATCAGTCAACTGCTGCCTGAGAAAATCATTCTCTTCGTTTTCTCGTTTCTTATCAAAGGTTTTTCGCTCTTTCTTCGACTTACTGGAGTTATCTTCCCTCGACTGCTCAACTTCTCTCTCAAATTGTAATTTTCTCATCTCAAACTCTTCGATATCTCTATTCAGATTTCGTAGCATGTCTTCATGTCGCTGTCTTATCTTCTTAACGCGCTCGTTCTCAAGCTTAAATTTCGCTATTTCCGAATTTAGTGTCTCAATCTTTTCTTTAATTATAGAATCATTAGCGTCATCAATGCCTGCTCTGCCCCTGTCAGTCGTTGGACTATCATCCTTAACGAATCTGGAGTTCTCTCGATTTTTCGACGCTTTCCCGATTCTTTCTTGGCTTTGGCTTTTTTCAAGAGTCGGTTGGTATCTGTCGCGGTCGTCATAGAAGTTACTACGAGTATTCTCTTCCGATTCAGCTCTTTGCCCCGCCTTTGAGAAAGACTCCTGCGAACTATTCATACCTTTGCCACCGCCCGTTCCGCCTCCTTTAGCTAAAAATCTCCTTGGAGGCTTTGATTGGCCTTTCCCATCGGAAGGCTTAGAGTAGTCGTCATTTTCAGTTGGTTCGGAATATTTAGTTTGAGGCTGTGCATGACCCTTTTCAGTTGGTTTTCCCTCATTTCGAGTATTCTTTGATGGAAATGGCATTGTTTGGGGATTAGCATTATTCGGACTCACAACGTCATGCGTTTCACTCCCTTTGCCGCCTTCATCTGCCGGTTTATGAGTTCGATTTGCAGCGCTTGATAAAAATGGTCGCGATTTCTTTTTCAGGAAATTTTTGGGTTCCGAGCTGTCGGTCTTTGGCTTCGATGATTTGGGACGACTTTCGCCAGGATTTTTGCGCAGCTGCTCTTCAAGTATCTCTTCAAATTTCTTCCCTTTTCCACCAACAGGGACATCATCAAACGGGTTCTTCGGTCTCGGAGGCTCTTCGCGATTTCTCTCGTTCAAAGCTCCTTGACTTCCATAGGGATCATCGAAATTATAAGCACCTGAACTTTTAATAGGCCTTTCATCAGCCTCTATGTAGTCCAGGCTGCTACCAACTCCCTTTTTCCTCGCATTTTGATCCTCAAAAGACCTATTGTCTTTTCTCAGCGCTTGAGAGCCTTGCGAATTGTACGTTCCTCGCGGAGAATCCTCTGGATATTCTTCTTCAATTTCAACGTCAGCGTACTGCTTCGTTCTTCTCCCATTTCTATCCGCACCACCCTCTGGACTTCCAGATCTCCTATAATTAAGCCCTTCAAAATCATTAAGCTGCTGATTCGTCTTCTTTGGTGGGAAGAATTGGTCCTGATCTGGAAATTTGCTGCCAAACTTATCCCCAAATTTTACGTCAAACTTCGAAGACTTGTTTAATAAATCGTTTGCATCTCCGAAAGTTTCTTGCTTTCTCTGAAAATCAGGAGATTTGCTCACATTGCGAGGGTCAGGAATCTGTAATCCTTTCATTCTCTGATCAGCCAGGTTTGGATTTGTGTTCGCGAGCATTGAATAGAAATTCTGCAGATTGCTCACATTCTTATTGAATAGTTCACCAACGTTAGAGGCAAGACTTGGAGTAGGAAGCTCAAACTCTAATATTATGTAAATTAGCAATAAAACCTCCTGAATATGATAGGCAATTTATTTACTTGGTTGACTACCGCTCATCTGAGACATCATTTGTTGGGCCATCATCATCGAATTTGCAAAATTCATGAAATCTGTTGGGTTAGAAGGAGACTGCATTTGAGACATAGGAGACTGGAATTGATTGGTTGGTGATTGAAATTGATTAGTTGGAGATTGGAACGGATTCGTTTGCTGTGGTTGATATTGACTGCTCATTTTCTGGTTAAGCATCCGCATCATATTTTGCATAGCTTCGATATCAAGTGGCGCGCTTTGGTTGACTTTTGGCATCTCTGGGCGTCCATCTGGCTGCTGCAGAGGCTGGGAGGAGAAATTTTCTATTGAAGAGTAAGAAAAATGGTTAAATTATCGTTGCAGATACGTTGGTTTGGGATCCCCGGAATGTTCATTGGAGGAAATTGCAAGCTCGAATTGACTGGAAAATATGGCGAGGGAAACATTGAAGGAAAATTGTATTGTGGGGTTGGTGTGCTCAGATTCATTGGTGTGTTATTGTATGGAAAATCAGTGAAGGATGTGTTCCGAGGATCAGACATATCTGTAAGCAAGAAGAGATGAGAGGTGTGTATGTGATGTGAAGGTTGAGTACCTTTGGGCTTGTTCATGATGGTTAGAGAAGGTTTGATTTGAAATCTTCAACTTTCAAATTTATTTTATTAGTCCGAATTGTTCAACCGGTGGGAAATCAACTGAAGCTGTTTCGAAACGAGAGTGTGGCTTCTATTATTGTTTTTAAATGATAGATATGTATATATGCTGATTTAAACCCTGCAGTAACTATAGTTTCTTAGAGATAGATTATAGAAGGGATGTAGGACAAGAAAATGTCTTACAGTTAAGTTATTTTTCTTTCAAGGCTTTTAAATTTTAGAAAATTAAAGATTCCTAATGTTAAACGGCTAGAGATGAAACTATCAAATATTGGCTATGAATGATAAGGTTCAGTTAATGTGAAAAAAATTAAGGAATGGGATATTCAAGATTCCTAATGAGTGAGAGGACATCACTGTGAATTTTTTAAAGGGCATTACTTTTTCTGATAGCCCCTCGATAATGTGTTAAACAATTCGATTCGTTTAACACAAATCATTCAAAGGAGAATGAGGACCAACTTCCAGTATCATTCTGGAATTTTCTAATTTTTTTATGTAAAGGAAATTGAAATGAATAAAATCATTATTGAAACTTCTGAACTTTAGTTATCAAAGAATCTAATCATTTTCTTATTGAGCTTCTCAGCTTGTCTCATTATATGATTGACAACTCTTTCTAAATATAATGCTCACACTTCGCATCGCCTGCTAATGATTCCTATTTTAGAACATGACAAAATTTAACTTTCAATAAATCTGATAAAAAAGAAGCAAATTCTACTCGAAATGTCTGAAATCGCCAAAAAGAGCAAGAAGATAAAAAAGTATATCCCTCAGTAGTTGTAAAATTAACCGAATTAGGCAAACCGAAGCAACTGGTACCGCTGCTAAGGCCCAGATCGATGAGATATTCCAAAAAAACAAGAAGAAAAAAACTGAAGAGCAAACTGGAAAGGGAAATGTAGATTCAACCGAAAAAGCTAAGTCAAAATCATCTGTCAAGCTCCCTAAAAAGAGTACATCCTCTGTTTCGCAGTTATTTTAAGGAATACTAGTGAAAGCCCCAAATAGACGTGCTGAAGAAGGAGGACGAACGAAATATACTGATGATGGGCTTCCAATCTACAGTGTTGAAGATTTTCAGAAGAAATATAATGTTGGAAAAGGTACAAGCACTATCATATCCAATTCATATAAATAAATCCCCCTGATTAGGTGGAGATACTGACAAATGCCCAATTGATTGTGATTGCTGCTTTTGAGTACTACCCTTGGATGTTTTCTAGACTGTTGTGGTGTCAAAAATCTAAATTTTTCATCCAGAGAAATTGACGAGATGTTGTACGATTGGGGTCCAAAAGGTTTGATTAATAAGTCGAGAAGGGACCAATTCCGCAGCATGCACTACTATTACGATTACCTTTATAATAAGACGGCCTTTTACTTGTTCAATGTTCTTATGTGCGCAGTTGTTAAATTTCTATTGCAAAAAAAAAATTCATTCGTAAGTGAAAGTATTTGGCCCAATGAAACTTCTCGTCGAAATATCACACAGATGTGTTTTTGATTGTAGGATGAGCAATCGAGCAGACTTTTCATTGTTTTTCTTTTGAAATAATGGAATAAGAACAAGCGTTTCTGAAAAATGCTCTCAGCACACGAGTTCACTCAGAATAAAAAGGACGTCTATATTTTCATTATAGAAGGGTAGGTGTCATATATACGACAAAAATTATTCAACTCTACTGTTTATTCGACTTCCTAGACAGCCAACAGCAAAAACGAAGTAAATTTTTGTGAAGACAATTCTCTAAACTCGTAATTTTGGCATTTGAATGTACTTGTCTGTGT
>ENA-UOUE01001216-UOUE01001216.1-compost-metagenome-genome-assembly--contig:-NODE-1216-length-17321-cov-23.957782_pt1 | contig 17321 bp, 13 predicted proteins | sample MGYA00238146_ERZ747223 | MGnify/ENA primary metagenome ERZ747223 (study PRJEB28781, sample SAMN06268865) | compost metagenome | isolation source: single cell | place: USA: California, Emeryville, Joint...
TGCTCTCTGGCACTTTCTGAGACTCGCCTAACATGGAATTAATAGCTCTTAAATTGAGCTAATCTCACCTGTGGGTGACGTGCTGTATCCTTTCGATATGCAATCGTGGTGAAGTGTCTCGATTCTCTTGGGAAACGACTATTCAAAAGCGAGTTAATTGAAGAAAAATGAATAAATAAAATTACGAGTTGGAAGGGTTATAAGTTTTTTCTGATCTTTTCGCAGACAGTTCAACTCGCTGCTGGTGTCATTTCTGATTTCCGTCGGCATACCGGGTCCAGAGCGCTTTATGATACTTTCTAAAGTGATAGTAGGATCAACTTTTGCTCGTTTCGTCAATGTGCATCGTAGCATGTACTTATTTAGAATAAAAGACCAATCATTAAGGTGGAAGACAAATGTCTCTTTAATTTCCATTTCTATCATGCTAAGAATGCCATTTTGAGGTTAGTTTTATTATTTTAACTAAATACGATACGAAGAGAAAACGATTTTCTGAAACTACATAAACATCACATTACAGCGCAAACTACAATATGTGTTTTTGTCGGTTTTTCTTATTAAAGTGGCCCAAACCAAGCCTGAATAAACTAGTTATTGCAAGAAGGCTTTGAGAGATTCTTACATATTTCAATAATTTCCCGAAGATAATCGACAGATATACCGATAATTCAAAAATCCGCTTAGAATGCTGTTACGCCTCTTTTACTGTCGCTCAGTAACGATTTTCGAGTAAATAGCCTGAAAAGAGGTGGACTAGCTCTTAAAAATTATGATTTCTTCTCTGAATAAAAAATTTAGTAACAGGTAATGATATCTACTCAGCACGGGTAATTAATTAAGACTTCAGAAAGTTACAAAATTAAGACTCGAACAGGTTATTAATTACTCAAGATTAACAAGATTAAAATTTATTCGAATCAAATCTCAAAATCTCAATACAAGAAAGCCGACAGAAAACAAGAAAACGCTCCCAAAAAACAATGAAAAAGAGGATTCATCCAATCTCCTCGACGAGAAATCAAAGCAACCACAAGGTGAAACGCAGAGCGGCGCGCCAAACAAACCATCAGCAGTAACCAGTATTATATTGTTAGTCGTAATCATTACATGAACCCTTTGTTGAAATAGAAAACATCCCTTCACAGCCGAAGCTATTGGCCTGGTCTTCATCCCTGGATAATAAGATTAGTATCGTTGAAATCGAAACGCCGCAAGAATTTGCTAATTTCGATGGAGTGAAACTCAATGCAGGTAGTATTTTTTAGCCTCTCATTTCTGATTCAATTCGGTCACGATACATTAAGCGCACAGCCGAACTCACCTAAAAGAGATTGCCAACACAAGACTTCTTGTTTTTGTTCACCACCGCTGTTACTCTGCTAATCTAGAAGTGTTCGATGTCTCACAAAAATATATCTGCATTCCATAGTTAAATAATGATTAGAAATAAGACGCATGAAAAATGAGAATCTCAGAAATATATTAGTTGATAGCTATTCATTTCAAGTATTTTCATATATAGAGTAATATGAGTGTATGAATCTATTCTCATTTTGTTTTTTTCAAACAATAATCATACATTTGATTCCCCAACTAAGCAATCATCAAAATTAGAAGGAAAAAAAACTATCTATCTTTCTTTTTCTTTCTTCACCCTGTGAGATCATCAATCTTCCCTCAGCGAGCTCTCATTAGACTCTAATATAATCTATTGCCAAAAACGTTTAGAATTTCTAACTATTTATTATTTATATACCTTCTCTCATCGTGTAGAGCGTGTTATCTTGAAGGAACAAGCTATTGTAATTCAACAACCCTGCAAAACCTGGAATCTGATTTTTCGTTTTAATTACTTCAAGCGTCGGTTGAGTCTTTTTATCGTCGACCTTGACTAAATACCCTTCGCATTTAACCGAATCGAAATCGTTTTCGTTTTTTCCACCAAACACGAATATATGGTCCTCGGTAATCTGATAACACATAGGTAAATAGATACCATGCAGAGGCGTTTTGCGCTCCGGAGTCACATCTATCCATTTGTTCTTCTGCCCGTCAAATCTTTCAATCGTTTGGTCGATTATTCCATACGAATTAATACCAAAGAACCGGAAAATATAGCGGTTTGCGAAGAGACAGAGAGCTGGATGCTTGACTGCTCTTCCCATAGGAGCAATCGACATCCATTCATCCTTACGCGTATCATATCTCTCGCAGGAGTTAGTTATCTGGCCTTTTACGACTCCTCCACAAACGAAGAGGTTCCTGTTGAAATAAATCAGTCCGAAGTCCTTTCGCGTCGAGTGGTTCATTGAGGCTTTTTTGATAAGGGTATTGTTGTTATAGTTGAAGAGATGGCAGCTTCCTGATGCTTGGTCAGGATCATAAGCTGGCTCTCCTGATACTAGGTAAATAAAGCCGCTTGGAGTGATAATCGAGCGATGGTGAGGAGAAATATCGAAGTCGATGTCAAGTTCGACCCTTTCGAAATTTTGAGGATTGGTGGTGTCTTCAAGGAGCTTCTTAGTCACGTTGAAGAGGTAGAGGTTTTTGGTACCTGGCTCGAAATAATGCAGGTATTTCTTTGGGCATTTGTCATCGAAATAGTTCCTGGCGGTGATTTTGACCTCGTCTTTTCCACCCAAGGGAATCGATTTTTTGACGGTAACTGGTATGATTTTTTTCTTGTTTAATGACATTTGGAACACGATGCTGCGACACAACTCATCATCGATGAAGTTCGTTGCTGCGAACGCAAGCGAATGCTTCAGGTCCATGACATAATCGGCGTTCGGTGGAATTTTCTCAGGCGATTTCTTTGAAGAAGAAACCTTTTTGTACATTTCGCGAAGCGTATTATATTTATTTGTTTCTGGAGAACTAAACGCTCCCGTTCCTTGATTTTTCTCAGCATCCAGCGCTTTCTGCGAGCTGATTTTTGGTGCATACGAGATGCCCTCTTCCTCACCAGGGAGGCGCCTTGGGCCGTAGGAAACCCCTTTGCCTTCTTCTACTGGATAAGTTGGCTCCACTAGGATATTACCAGAGTCGTAAGTGTGTTGTGGTTGACCAATTTCCGACATTTTATCAAAGGGAGCTTGCTGTTGAGGATGCGTCGGCTGCGGCTGCTGTCCGAAGCTTTGGAGATAAGGCAAGTCGTGGGTCATGATTGGCGGCGAGCTCGCTGATCGGAACATGTTCATCATCTGCGACTCAAGTAATTTTTTATCTTCGTCGCTTTCGATAGCCGCTTGGGTCAATTTCGCTTGCATGATTTCACCAAGGACTCGCTTCAAGGTCTGAATAACAGCGATTGTGTCTTGATCGATAAGCTGTCCGTAAAATTTAGACTCGATGTCATAGAGCAGTTGCTCTATTCTGATCTTCTTCTGGAGCAGCTCCTCGTAATTATTCTCTAAATCCGCCCCGGGTTGCTCTTCCACCGCATTTTCTTGTTTGTACTCTTCTCGTTGCATGATATCTCCCTCGGGAGTATAGGTCGTATGATATCCTTCGATAGATTTCCTCATGCGCCTTGGGTTACTTGTGTCAGCTTCATAGCGGGTCTCTCTGAAATCGTCATGGCGATCAACCACTTGTAATTCTTTGTCGATTTCGATCAAACTGTCATATCGACGATTTACAAGCAAAACATGGTCTTTTGCCCGCTTGTTAGTCTCTTTTTCTTCAGTATTCTTCGTTTGATGGATCACCTCATCCTCATCGTTGAGTATCTTGTTGATCTGGAGGATTTCTTCACGGATTTGGATGATGTCTCCAACGGGTTCTGCGCCTGAGACGAGAGTTTCCCAGATCTTCTTTTCTTCGTAATTCACGTTATTAGGAGTTATCGTCTTACTAACTAAGAGGATCGGAGGAACAGATTGAGGATCCTCGGTTTTTTCGGCCTCACTGAGCAAGCTTTTCGACTCGAACACATTGGTTACGGCCTTCTCTCCCTCTTTGAGGATGTCTTCGGGATATACAGCTCGAATGATAGCGTTTAGTTTGAACCGTGGAGGTTGTCCAGTCTGGAACCTAGGATCGTTTTCGAAAGGAGTGAGCTCGAGTTGGTTGGTGTCACGGTCGAATAGTGTAGTGAGAGGGAAGGTGCCTTTGCAGAGGTTTCTCCCCTCTTGAGAGAAAACGAGGACTATATAGCCTTGGAAGTTTGGAATATTGAACATCATTTTATCAGGGAAAGGGACTTCAGCCGCTTGACTGACCTCTGCACAGTTGTGGATGGAAGCTAAGCATGTCAGCCCCTCGACATTAGTGCCGTTGAGGTAGACATTGTTGATTTCTAAGATGATTCGGCAAGACATGATGCTCGCACAAATTGGATTTTAACAGAAAAATTTATTAATTTGCAAAGGATTCTAATAGGATATATTTATAAAAATTATTTGGGAGTTAATGCAAAATGAATTCGTTTTAGTTGCAAGTCTTTGACGAGTACTCATATTATTATTAAAGCCGTAGTTACCAAGGAGGTGTAGTGTAAAATTTGTTATAATAATCAAGCATCGCATATGGATAGAGAAAATGTACCTTTTGTTTACAACTACTGTTACCCATCGAAATAAATCTTGACCTGAATCTTTAGCCAGCAGCTTCATTATTTTCATCCTGTCTTATTCTTGATTTGTTGTCTGGTTGTGTGTATTTAATGCTTGCTGTGTAGACTAACCAGCTTCAGCAATCATAGGAAATATGTGCTGTGTTTTAATACATATAGAAAGGCAAATGCTATTATTTCATATATTAAGAATATAGTTAGAAGCTTATATCATAGCTCAATCACATTTACTGCTTTGGAGATTTTTGAAAACGTCTCAACCAAGTTTAAAGCAGCATGAATGAGGCCTGACTCTTTCAATTTCCACCAGAAAGCAGCTCTACAGAATTTTTGATTTTTTTCACACGTACTTCCTGACTTTATCCGGTCGCATTTCTACAATATCAGTAAATGATATCAATTAGATTCGCTCGACAGTCGCACTAAAGAAAGAGTCTGAAAATTAAAACCCTAACAGATTTAATAATCAACTCGAATGTTGAGTTTTAATTGTAGATCTCTTACCTTCAAGCCTGCTCTTGATAAAGACCGCAGGATATCAATTGGCATAAAAGTACATTGCTATCTCCTCTCTACTATTCCACCCATCTTTAAAAATTCACAAAACATTAAACAAACAATTTACTCATATATAAATAATAATAGCTTGCCGATGGTAGCATAAAGCAGACCGAACCCACAAGGTACGACAAATCAAAGAACCTCGCCGTTTTCTCTGAAGTTCTCGAGTTCAAAGTCGCAGACGTCAATCAGAGCTCTTATTTCACTCTCATAATCTACGAAGTTCTATCCGATTCTTCAAAGGAAGTAATCATATCGAAAGCCGTCCACCTCGAAAGGAACCTCGAAAGCGATACTAACAAAATCGCCATTGAAATTAGGCCAAAACAGGATGTCATAGTGCATTTCAGCGTCCTAATGACTGAAGAATTCAAAAATTCCTATAAATATTTCGGTGCAGATACCAAAAAAGATGACGACAGGACTCCTACTAAAGCCGATATAGATTTTTTACGTCTTGCTCCTCTCATGAAACGCTTTATCAAATCTCTTACTCCGGTTGTTCATGGATTGGACCTTTTCAATGATCTGCGTACATGGAAAAATCCAGCTGTTACATTGGTATTTGGACTGGTCACCCCAATAGTTCTGCTGTATTCGAGATGGCTCTTATTTTTCTCCTGCTTGGCTTATTTGCTCTTTGGGCATCTGATTATTGGTTATCTCATCAGAGTCAAAGTCGTAATGCCGAAACAAAGCAAGTTAGATCAGTATGCAAGGAATCTCGAACTCGTTCAGGTAAACTGCTGGAGTAGCATATTATACTAATTCTGCGATTTTTTGAAAGAATATCATGCAGTTGACTGTAAATTTAAAGAACAAATTCGACGAGCTGGTGTCCGATGATAAATCGAAGAGTCTTGAGATGTTGCTGCATCTCCAGAAGTTTATGATCGTGTTTATCGTCCTATTAGCGGTGCTAACAACAACTCAATTCCTTGTGCTGATCTTTTGGACTTTCCTCCTTGTGAATACTCCTCAAGGGTCCAAGCTCTTTTTATCCCTGCTCGCCAAGGTAAAATCTATATTAGGGCTCGCTTTATTCGATTATGACGGTCTTAGGCTGGAATTTATGGTGAAAAACTCAATGAAATGGTGCTGAAGAACATTAATTTGAAAGTCATTCAAAATATTGCTCAGGTCTCCACAGGGCAGACTAAGTAAGGCAAATATCAGTCGTTTGAAGGCTTATCATGATTAATAAGGAAACAAGAGGTTGAGCAAATCGAAACTAAGAAGTTTGTAACGTGGGAGAATCAAAGATGGTGGCTAGGCAAAGGATGGTGTGCTGTTTTCCTTCCTGGAGGTGATAATTAATTTTTTTGGGGCTATATTGAGTATAAACTGTTTGGAAAACGTAGATCGTCCAGGATGGTCAGATCAGGATGGAAAAATTGAACAACCAAGAGAGAAATTCAAACTTCCAGGTGATGATTGGCAGTGGGACGGCGAATGGAGAGTTGCGAAGGACGGAAAAGGAGATGAGGAAGGGTGGGAATACGCGCCTGATTTCTATAGGAAAGAGTTCCATTCGTCAAAAGCGACATTTGATGTTGTTAGAAAAAGAAAGTGGACTCGCACTTGCTTCAGGAAGTATTTAAGTGAAGTTACACCTGCAAACTCCGATGCGATGGGAGAATCACAGCCTATTTCATTACGGGAGAAGAAGACGCAATAGTCGTATTATTACTGCCATATAATGTTTTTGATAACAATTTACATCTGGTTGTACAATTGGTTATTTCTGGAATCTAACTAAATGAACTCGTTGATATTTGATTCATCCTGAATTAATCAATACATATATATTCACTCTCGCTCTACAAAGATCCTTTGAATGCTAGATCTAGAAGATCATGGAATTCGAATATACTGAGGCAGCTAACGCTTTTCGAGGAATATAGATATAGAGTAATTTAACAGAATTTAGAAAACGCATGTTATCATGAATTTGATTCTGGCAGATGACAGATTATTTGAAAAAGAGCGAATAAAATAGAATTATAACAGAGTTTGAAATCTTCAAATTATTTTACAAAGGTTGAAAAAAATTTGATAAAAATTATTTATTTCGCAAAACAAAAGTTAGATCGATTTTTCGAAATGAGTGTATTTGAGTAAACGTGCTATTCTCGTAACATGTATTGGAAAAAAACATAGAAAAATGTAGCTGGTAAACCAACCAAGTAATGGTCGTTTGAAAGCCATGAAAACTAGGAAATTAATAGATAATGGTCTGCAAGTTCAAAAAAAAGAATTCATATCCGTAATATTGCGACTTTAAATACAATAATTAGTTCATGAAATATACTATCTAAGATCATTTAAGTTAGTTAGTAATGCCCTAAGACGTTTACTCCGCAATAGCTATCAATATTAGTTGCAGACCTCGTTAATACACTCTATAACCATTTCTGAGTGAAGAACTCCCATACTAGCACTTTCTAATTTGAAACCAATCAAGATAACAAAAACTTGCTAATATTAATTATTTCCAACTACTGTGTCTTAGCTTTTTTGTTCTAAGCAAACGGCTCGACTAACGAGAATGCTAATCGAGCCTGGTTTTTGTGATGCAGTGTTTTGAGAGAAAATTTTCACACAAAAAGAAGACAATCGGCGGATGGATCCAACCAATTATCTCGCTTTATGTTGATTTCCTTCCTCAGCTACGTCCGTTTCCGAATGCTTGGAGTGATAATCGATTTCGTTTTTTTCTCCTCTCTCGACACAGCATTTGCATAAGTAGGCTGAAGATACATCCACATCCACAGCAAGCTATGATTTTGTTCTCATGACTCATTCAGATTTTTAATAAAAACAATTAAGGTTTTCCTTCGTTTATTTGTGATTAAGCTATGACTTTGGTGTTGAGAAGCAAAGAATTGACCTACAGAGACTCCGCTCGAGTCTCCAAAAGAAATAAACCAACAGTTCCACAGTCCTTTCGTTCATCAATACGACCTGAAATCTCTTTATTCGAGCCTAAAATCGATCTGAAGAGCAATTCTCCCTTTCCTGATATCGAGAGTCATCCTCAGTCCAGAAGCTATGCAGCCGCCCGCAGATCAATAACTACCGATATTTCTATACATGACCGACCACCAGGACAGGAAAGGCATGATTCAACTTCATTTCAGCAAAGCCCTGAACTGAGTATTGCACTCCAACCAATTGCTCAAAAAATTCAGGTTCCCAAGCTCGGAATGAAAAAGGTTGTCGGCTTAAATAGAAGTCACGAAAGCAGCCAACTACGCTTACGCCCAAGAATAGCAGTTTTAAAAAATATAGAGCCAATAGATCCAACAAATTTGTCGCACAATGTGGGTAATAACTCCTCTTACCAAGAGCAGCTTCCTCCTATTAATATGAGTGCTGACCTTCAGCAAATAAGAACGACAAATTCACATGGACTCAACCCCGCACGGTTGTATTATTCCAAAAAAGCAGCAGTTTTGCTAAAAAAACAGCTAGTTTTATCCACTGGCCCTGAGAAAAGGCCTTTTCTATCACCAAAGTTTCCTCAAATGAATGATATCGCGATTCCAAAGTTGCTGACAGTGAATTCTATCAAGAAATTACGGCAAAAACCGCTCTCAGATCCCTCAAAACCTGTTGATCACTCCTTCAAACTAGCCGAGCATCCCACCAATGAGAGCAAGGTCCTCGCCACAGAAACCAATTTGCCAGGAAAAAGGAACAACCTAAAGGAAAAATTGGCATTGGAACTGATAAAAGTATCACTGTCTGTGTCAAAGATCGACGCGAACATTGAAACTCTGCCTGATGAGCCCCCTGCGAAGAGGTTGGTTTCGAAAATTTCTCCTGATTATTTCAAAAATCAGCTTCTTGGACCACAAAATCAAGCAGTAGCTCCAAAAATCATTCATTCAGGAGCTACAAAATCCTTGCGAGTGCCCATAAGGGTGAAAAAAGAAAACAACAAGCCTCTGGAGAATCTCGAAAAACTCAATCTTTCTATTCCTCCAGAGATTCATCAGGAATAGCTTTTCTTTAGATAGGAATACCATCATACTTAATATAGCAATCGGAAGCAGCCTCTACTGTAGGATAAATAATTATCTTCGATAAATGGTAATGATCAAGCTTTTTCATAGTATAATCTTTGGTGTATTTATTTTGCATTCATAATACCTACTTTTTCAATGTGGGAAGTTTTGTATACATATTTGTTGACCCACAATCACACAATCCAATCCTCACAAGTATTTTCAGAAAATTAGTAATAGGTTATTCCGAAAAATGTTCGTTGCTGATACAACGGCTCATGCATTTTCTCAGTAAATAAAAGAGGATACAAGAGAGTAGAAAAAGCGTATTATTTCAAATATTTAAGAATCATCCTCATCATAATAAACCTTGGTACGGGGATCAGCAAAATCACGAGCCTTGGTTGAAACGAAATTGCCTTTATAAGCTGCTCTTGTTGGAATTGCATCCTAATCAATTTTTGAAAAAGAATAATCAGTTTCAGAAGTAAATAATAGATTTATATACCTCGACATGTGCTTTTTGAGCACCACCGACTTTGGCGACTTTGAATCCTTGGAATGAAGCTTTGTAACAGGTTTGGCCCAAGAATGGAATGGTTGAAGACATGACAGACCTAGCACACGAAAACGCTTTAACGCAACGTTATAGAGTCTAATTTACTCTTTCTTAGCAGCAGGAAGCAGTGATACGTCAATCGATGGAGCCATTTCTCTCTTCTTTCCGCCGAACGTATCCTTGTAGACAGTTCGCTCATCAAATGGGAGCTCTTTAATAACTGTCCCTGGTTTCGCTGGCATGAGCAGTCTTGCCGCATTTGGACCCCAGTCCACAAATTGGTTCTATTATATAGAGGAATAATGAGCCCCAAAACTATACCAAAAATTTACTCTGTAAGAGGTTCCAGCATTCAAAGGAATGTCCAAGGTAAGTAGGCGAGCAGGGTCTTTCATTCTCTCAGGAGGAGGCATCTTCCAGTTAACATAATCTTGCTATAGATTTATGAAAAATGAGTCCACATTGGAAACATTACCTTGTTCACAGTGAGGCCTTCCATTGGGAACTTGCTATGGAATGTGCTCCATAAGTCGGGTTTCTTAACGGGAACAGTATCTTTCAAGTCATGTTCAGTATAATCACGAGTATAAAGAGAGTTCTTTATCCCGTTAAAATTAAGCGATGACAGCGAGGACTGTTTCTTCTCGATGTCAAATCTTGGCTCCCAATTGTCTTTTTTGAATTTTCTCAACGAACCATGAGAAAAATTCCTCGAAGCTGCCATAGTTGAAGGTCTTTTCTCTTGGTCCTCTTGGACGTTAAAGGTGACTCTATTGCCGGCGCTTTGGTGGGAAGTATGGTCCTTTAAAGACAAATTGCCTGTTTGTCCTTGAACGCTGAGCGATTGTTGGGAAACGCTGTCAAAGGGAATTGATTTTGTTGATTCTGCATGCTTTTTCGCGTTAGCGAGAGCATATGCGTGGTAGTCTTGATGGTAAATCGACTCTATTTCAGGATTACCAGGGGTATTTTGGAGCTTGGTGATCTTATCCACCTTCTTCCCGAAGTAATTTTCTATTACTCGAGCTTTATGGCCCAGATCACTATTTGATGCATCATCTCTGAACCTTTTTTCGTATTGTTTCTTGTCTCTGTGAAGAGAAGCAACCGATGACATGATTGGCGTATTGATTTTACGTTAGTTATACTTTTTATTATTTATTTAACTGTGCCGCAAGCAAGACTTCAATTTAACTTACTGCTTAATAAAATGCCATACTGCTCAATTTTGCCTTAATTGTGGCCTTTCCTCTGACCTCTAGCCGATTCATCGGATCGTTTGCTGTTATCTTACATGGAGTTATTATGTCAAACGTGGGAAAAAAATTTACATTCTATCGATATATTTCAATGACAACTTGTACTATCATGCATTAATACTTAATACTTCTGCTGATAATATGAATAAAATAATAGCTCTTGTAGTACGGATTTAAAGACAACCAAATTCAAAACTAAAACTGAAAGGAAAGGAAAGAAGATTGCTATTAAGATGTAGAATTCGGTTATAATTCCGAAAGTATAGCGCTTGTCATCAGATCGAAGGAAATCGAACTAATGTCAGAAACGTTTGTTAATTATGGTAAAATCTGGTTCGCCACGTGTAATTGCGAACGCCGTATCTGATTGCGGGAAGTTACTATATTGTTCTCAGCTACCTCTTCAGCTACTTGAAGCTCATCATCAGAAACCCCTTCATCGTTCTTTTGTAAAACATTTATTATGAGGTTATAGAGAAATTTGCTCTTGCCTGATGAATTGGATGGTTAAAGTCGATCACGCCTTCATGACCATGTCCTGAGCTATCAGAAGCCTCTTCTTCTTCAATGATTTCTTTCACCTCAGCATCAGCAGCAGCAACCCTACTTACGTTATCACACTTAGATATTCAAACTGCTAATTACCTAAAGCAGCCTGCCTTTCTTTTCTTATCTTTCTTGAAACTAAACGAAAGTACAGTCCTTCCAATTTGTACTGCCAGATCTTTTGAATCTGATGAGATCGGCAATGGCTTATCCAACCGCACTAAGGTCCCAAACTTAGAGCCATTGTCCTCAAGATAGAAGTTGCCCTTCTCCAATTTGAGGAATCCATGGCAACGCGAAACCGAGATATCAGATATTCTTACATCACTATCGTGTCCTCTTCCCTATTAAACAGTAAACGTAAATTTTTCATTCAAATCTACTGAATTTACCAGACGGATATTGTTTTTCGCTGCCATGTTGATCACGTGTAACCCTTTTGCTATATGCTTATCTTTATTCAAGATCTCAAGCACAATATAAGGAGAATCTGGCTTTGGGATTTCGACCAGATCATATTTTTTTCCTTCTTTGACAAAATCGCCTAAGGAAGACCATTAGAGACGTTTCAAGGCACATTAATTACTCGGATAATTCGTTTTACAGAGCTCGCATTCGAAAGTTTTCCAGAAGTAAGTCGCTGTTGTGTCAGTTTTCTTGACTTGCAGACGACTTTTCAGCCAATGCTGTAAGCACCTTAAATGCACTAACTTCATGGTTCCAGTGCATGAGCACAAGCTAACGAAAGGATCATCAACTCCAGCCTCTTCGGAAAGACAGATTCGACAGCATAGCGCATCGTTACTATCGCCTTTAGCTTTTTCTTCTGCGCTGGTGAACGCAGGCGCCTTTTGCTTCGGCTGATCTTCGAATATTTTCGTTGCGTTCACTTCATCCAATTCATTTGATTTTTTGCGGTCCGAAGGACCTGCTTTGCTTCTCAACTCTTTGACTCGGAACTTAATTCTTCCTAGTTTAATAATGTCATCTTCTTGCATCTTATATCCCTAAGAAACACAAAAAAATTAAAGAAATACGTTTCGTTTTGAGAGAAAACCTTAATAGAATTCTTTGAGCGAAGCGAATTAGCAACCACCCAAATATCATCATCACCGCCTTTGACGTCAGCTTCGTGAGCTTCATTTGCTTTTTGCTTATGTTCTTCAATCCAGAATCGCCCATCTTTCTGAGTAATTTCTAGGAGACTTTTCTCATTGGCGCTATTTGAGGTCATCACTTTGCCATTAGTATCATGCGAGCCCTAGTGATTATTAGAGTGAGAAAAACGCTGAAATTGATGAAATACAGGGTATTTTATGAACTGCACATCCTGTCCTGCTCTCATTATCCTGCCTATCAATTAAAAGAAGAGGATGAATGGGATATTAGCGGTGTCTCATACCTGCCACGGCTGTCACTATCTCTTTTTTGGTCACGGCTTTGCTTTCATAATCGTAAAGTCCATGAGAATCTTTTGACCATGTTGATGCTTTGATAACTAACCTGATGAAGACGATTTTTTTAGGATTACACCACATGTTATATGAGTTACTGTGATTTGGTGCTGCTTTTTGAGGTGGGCTTAGCAGCTTGAGAGGTAGAAAGGTTCTGACAATTTCCCATTGATCGGAATAATTAGAAGCGCAGATTTATTAAAATTATTAGAAGTGCTCTGCTTTAAAAGTTCGGCTTCGTATTAATTTGCCTGTGCTGAAGATAACCTGTAAATCAGCACACTGAACTTTTTAATAATTTTTTTTTTTGGCGTTGAATTGTCTCAATCTTTAACTTTAATTATATCAAAATAAACCCTCTTATTAATCCTAATTGAAGTAGTAAAACCAGCATGGATCAGTATCTTATGTAGCACTCAAGCGATCAGATTAAAATCAGTGAAAAAGATTGCCGTAAAAAGTGGATGGAGAATATTTTCTCTATTTTCTAGAGGCGAGAGAATTTATTTTTCTGAGTCATTGCTGAGTTGGTAAGATACCAAGTGAATTTGTATGAGAGTCTCATGAAGTTATTTTCAGATAGCAAGGGTCGTAAGTCATTCAAAAACAGATTCTCATAAGCTTTTGCTTTGATCTGAGGGTCCTCTTTGCTATATTCTTCTTTTATTTTGTTGGCATGTCCTATGGATTCTGTGAATAAGGCCATTCCTCTCGTAGGATGTTTAATTTTTGTGACTTACAAGTATCTGGCTTAAGTATCCCAAACAATTTTATTGAATAGAGTGAAATTCAAAATTAAGTTATCTGCTATTGCGAGTTTCGTTTATCAATTATTTCATTGTGTTATGTTTACAAATTATCAAACTCACGGATTGATACCATTACTCATTTACAATGTTAGCTCTACAAAACATTTGAATCTTCCCAATACCTTCCAGGTAAAGAACAATCATTTTGTGAATTCTGTATTTTACAAAATTTGAATTTTATAATTTCTCTTCAAAACAGTTACCCATGACTAAAGCAGAAAAGATCCTTAAATCAGCAAAACTGCATTTTTCTCAAACATGGACGGCTAATTTCATAAACTACCATTACTCAGTCAATTCTTCATTACCTCAAGATTTCAAAACTTCAAATTATAAAATTATTATAAATTGGTTTGTAATTTCAAAATCATATATGCAGAGTTGTAGTTTCATATAAATAATATATACAGAGTTATCGTATCGCTTAACATCTATATGCACGTCATTCAACCCAAATAAATGGAGCTCGCTTTGAGAATTTTTGTTGCAGATGTTCTTTCCTCAGATAAGACTGCTTGATAGCTGGATTTAGTGCTTTGAAGCAAATAGATTGAACAAAGAGCAACAAAAGCTTCAAGGCTACTAGCAAGTAAATTCAAAGAGAAATATATAGTATTTTCTTAGAGATAACAAGAGTGATAGAGATTATTATGATATACTACTTTAGTCTACTGTCAAAGAACTAAGATAAGTTTCCAAATACTATGAATGACTGTCTCGATACTCGACTATCTTGATTTAGGAACAATTAATCTGAATATTCTGCAATCTTTTTGAAGTTTAGTGAACAAGGCTCCACAAGAGGACCACAACTTCTTTTTCTGAGATTAAAACAGTAGCTAGCCCAGATCTCTCATCATAGCCATTGCACCGAAGCATAGTATTAGAAAGGTAGTGTTGACAGATGTTTAGTTAGTCTCAACTTGACGATGATGTCACACTAATATGTAGTTACGAAAGAAAATGAGATGAAACTTTACATTCCATTTAGCCAGAGTAGAAACATGGTGAATTTGCTTCGCCGAAGCTGAAAATAGACACCTAGTTTAAGTTCCTCAATCAAGTCATCAAGATATTAGAGATACCGAGAGATCCAGCTGTTTCACTTCGAAAATATTAGGAAGAGGCAATCTTATCTATCGTTGCACTGAATTTGGGAAAAGGCAGACCTTTCAAAAAGGACTGCCCGAACAAGAACAAATTTCCAACCCAAAAAAAAAAAATGTAAATCGTCTTTCTTTTTAGTATTATTAACAGCACAATCGCTAGTCCAAGGTAATAACAGCATGAGAAACGACTATTTCACTACGTTTTCCATAGCTTGACTCAATAGTAGGTTAAAGGATGCACCCAAAACGTCTTATAAACAGAATAAACCCTCAAGTCGTAAAATAATTCCGAAAAGAATCAGGAAAAAGATATTAAGTGTTCTGAGTGCATTCTTAATTATAAAATACAAATTATCTGCGAATTAGAAAAAGATTCTTCCATGCATTCCACTCTTCCAGCTCGTGACGCCGACGTGCTCGCCCTTGCCAAGTCTAAGGGCAACCGCAAGCCAAGAAAAGACACCAAGACTGGCCAAGAAATCGACATCAACCTCTACGTTTACCAACATGACGGTGGAGTCGCATTCGCTTATGAAAATTCTACAAGCGACAAAGAACTCGATGAGGAAATCACCTTCGAACTCAAAGGCCTCCGCATCGACGAGAACCCTTCAGCCACGAAATTAAACTTCGTCGTTGGTCCAAACAGCACCAAAGTCATCAGATTGAGCAAGACCTCTGAAGGCTTCGCTATCTCCTACAACGTTTCCTACCTCGTTAAGCAAGCCTCAACCGCTGACCCAAACAAAGCTATCCTAGGTTTGGCTATGGGAGTCGGAGGACTCACCGTGAAAGGCGACGCCGGAAGCGGCCCTGCTGACGCTGAATTGAAGAAGAAAGCCAAGTCGCAAGGTTCCTGCAAGCAGAGAAAGGAGACCAAGACCGGCAACGAAGTCGAGATCTTCCAATACGTCCTCCAACATGACGATGGAGTCTTCATCCTCTATGAGAATAGAACTAAAGACTTCGCCCTTGATGAGGAACTCACCTTTGACATGCAAGGTCTGACTCTTAAAGAGAACCCAGGCAAGACTTCAGTCAAGATTGAATTGCCACCTCAAAGCGAGAGAGCCATTCACCTCGTGAAGACGGGACCAGCGTTCTCGATCAAGTACAGCATGTCTTACTTGGTGAAGTTCGCTGGAAAGGGAAGCTTTGGCTCAGCTAGACTCCCTGAACATGAGCTTAGAAAGCTCGCCAAGGAAAAGGGCCAACAGAAGCAAAGAAAGGACAACAAGACCGGTGAAGTCGTTGATATTGTCCTTTATGTGCTTCAGCATGACCAAGGAGTCTTCTTGTACTACGAGAACAACACCAAGAACTACGAGCTCGAAGAAGAGGTTAAATTCGAGCTTAAAGGCTTGCAATTGGCTGAGGATCCAAAGGGTAACACTGTCAAGTTTGCTTTGAAGCCAGGTCAAAGTAGAGGAATCATCCTTGACAGCACAAAAGAAGAATTTTCAATCTCTTACAATGTCTCGTACATGATCAGACAACTCTAAGAAGGAAGCGATCAAATGACAGACTCGAGGAAGAGACAATATTATTTTTTTCTTTCAAAGTTTAATATTGATAGCTTTAACGTGACTAACTCTATCTGAAAAAGGTTAAGAAATAATATAACAGCATTATACGTAAGAAAATGAGAGAAATATAGCCGAGTTGCCATCATGGCAGTTTGGTTCGGATTAACAAATTTCAACTAAAACTAATGAAGTCTTTACAAGTCGCTGAAGTTGTAGTGCTTAAGGCTGAGAGTAAAAGATGAATCATTGATGAATTAATTCCTAATCACGTGAGCAATGAATAGAATTGGGATATGTTCTTTGAATTTCTGGTGGCTTTGATGGCCAAGTTACGACAAAATTATCACGAGTTCTTGGTGAAGAAGCAAATAGTAACCATGTGGATGCTATCTTTAAAGATCGATTGTTATGTTCTTATCACCAAAGAAAATTAATTCTGAAATTCTACATAATTAACTCGTGATTGTTTTCCTGACCTGAGATGGGCTCAGTAGCTTCTGCAAAATACTTCATTCAATTTTGATCGTAGGATCAACAACGCTCTCTTGGCCACCTTTCTTCTACATGCATGTAGAAATATTTGAGATATATATATATTTGAAATTTCATTAATCTAATCGCATCGCACGTCTCTCCTAACCCTTAGGTTCATCGGCGTGCAAGGCTTCTCATTTGCCGGTCCAAATGAAACCAAAATCGAATTTTCTATAGGCCTTTATATTCTGCAATGCAGTAACAATGCGATATTTTCTCGAAAAGAATAAATTAATCAGTATCAGTGCAAAATTCGAAATGTGATTAGATTCGGAAATAAACATTCAATCCTAATATCATAAACAAAAGAACCTCTACAGCCAGAAACTCATCTCAGACTACCCCCTTCTGCAAAGTATAAATGACCGAAATTAC
>ENA-UOUE01001217-UOUE01001217.1-compost-metagenome-genome-assembly--contig:-NODE-1217-length-17311-cov-12.125392_pt1 | contig 17311 bp, 22 predicted proteins | sample MGYA00238146_ERZ747223 | MGnify/ENA primary metagenome ERZ747223 (study PRJEB28781, sample SAMN06268865) | compost metagenome | isolation source: single cell | place: USA: California, Emeryville, Joint...
GTTCTGCTAAGTTTGGGATAGTTAATAATGGAAGAAATTAATGAGTAATCTCAATAACAAAACTCATATGAGGCCGGGCAACTTAATTGGAGCTTCCAAAGTTGTGTTTTTTCACTAGTATGTTGATGGAAACAAAGGCACCTGCTGTAACTGATTGGGAAGTTCGCGGTATGAGCCGAGAAGTCGTTTTTAAGCAAGAGTAAATGTCATATATGGGATAAATTGCTAAAAAAGCCACCTCACACACTGGAAACCTTAAAATTGTAATTTTCAGGCTTCTGTAGAGGACCTAAGGCTTGGAAGTGAGAGAATGAGGAGCTATGAGAGATAAGTTTTTAAATAATGCTTACGACTAAATATCATTTTAAGATTCGCATAAAAAATTTGAAAATCAGCGATTCGACTTCAGGTTAGGTGCAAACTCCTAAATTAACCTCATAATAGAAAAGCGATCAGTCCAACGGCATCTCTGAAAACATTTTATGTATTTAACATACAGAGATCTCAAATTAATTTGAGTATTTGACTCCATCCGCGAAATTAATCGATTGTAAATGCAAAAGAGGAATATGAACATGCAAGCTATGACATTAAAAATTTCAAGCTTTTTTCAACTAATCTTCTCTCCTTTCACCAAGCGCATATTTATCAACTAGCTATTGAATTTTTTTAGCCTTTTCTCGAACTTCATAGGTAATCCAATAGGTTAAGAATACATTCAAAAGTCAAGCGGCTTCAAATCTGATCACAAGCAGGTTAACCCAAATACTATCATTTCAAGTAAAACTCATTTAAGTTCCAAATTGCTGAAATTTGAGGAAATAATTATCAACAAAGAAGTAAAAACAAAAATTTTCCAAAACCCTAATCCTGATTAGACTAAAGCGGTGACACTCTTTCTCACAAATGTAAGTTAAAACATACAGATCTCAATGCTTCTTCAAAATTATTTTCTGTAAACAATGATTGGATCAGCTGCTTCAGCCAAACTTTCAATCGCGCTTTCGTCAACACCTCTCTTCATTCTGAAGTTACCATTTTCTCCCCAGACTGCACCCCAAGAGTTCCTCAGCTTCCAGTACTTCATTCCGTGCTCCGTCTCTCCCCATCCGTACAAAAGTACAGTATGATCCACCTTCTCCCACTCAGGTTTTTCCAATCCTCTCGTTATCCATTCAGCGTCAAGTGAGTGGAAAATACCCCCGCCGTAATACATAAACTCCGGCGTTGGTTCAAAACTCGCGACAATTGGCCCATTAGCCATCAATTCCTCCATCATCTGTCTCATCGAACAGTTACCATAGGACCCACCGATAAATCTATTAGGTATTTAGATTAAACAAAGAATGGATTAACGCATTGTTACTTGAAACTAGTGGTTTTATAAACTTTATCGAGTGAAGACACATTGCAGGAGCTGCATTGACCATTTACGGCCTGGTAAGGTGAGCAAGATTCCGGCACAAGCTCATATTGACTCGCAAAAAGCTCGATTAGATAGGGGAAGCCTCCACCGCAGCCTTGTGTGTAGTACGAGCAGTCGATGGCATGCTGAGGAGACAGAGTCACGGTTTCATTATATTTAATTTTTAATCTGGCTTCCAGCATTTGCATTGTTGCAACAGCGTAGCAGCTACCACATCGTAATTGATTTTTGAGCCCTCCCAGTGAGCTTTCCCAATCAAACTCCTTTGGTAGATCAGAAACATCCTCCATATTAAGATTGCTCAATACTGAAGCTCTAATCTTCCTTGTTCCCTTCCTTCCAGCCATCTCGTTAAGTTCTCCCAAAGTTTTGGACTCATAATGTGTGTAGGCTTTTGCGGTCCAGGACTTGTTATCTATTTGGTTGAGCTGGTGGACAATTTCGCTGTGGTTTGTGAAATTGCTATGATATTTCACGCCGTTGTTGATGTGAGTGGAATTTACGTCCAATGGCTGATTTGCTCTAAGACTGTGTCTTTTCTTTTTGAAATGTGAGGTGCTCGCCTGTTCTTGTAGGAAAGATGATGAACTATCCTTAATCGTGTATTTTGGTTGCACTACATATTTTTGTTTGGTTTGTTCGCCAATTAGGTCTTCCTCTGTCTCACCTTCTGCTAAAATCTTATGGCCTTTCCAGCAAGCTCGCTCAGATTTGTTGTTACTGTACCATCCGACGGTAGTTTTCCCACAATCTGAAAGATATTTTTTGTCGCCGGCGCTCTTTTTGTAGTAATAGAAGAAGTTAGTATATCTCTCGTCACCGACAACTATATCGAAACCTTCATCATAAATCAGAGTCCACGTTCCTGTAGTATTTTTGTCGCCGTCGATTTTGATTGCTGTCGAGTTTTCCATGAGTAGAAATTTAACAGTCGAGACAGGTTTGAAGTGATCGAGGCCATCGACTCTGCTTGTTTTTGGTCGATCAGGGTTTTTATGTCCACATGAGGCAGCCCGGATGTCATTAGTGACGTTGGGTTTAGTGACTTCAGCTTTCCAGAGACCGACAACTTGGTGTTTGAGACAGTGAACAGGGATATCTGCTTGAGAGATAGAAAGCATCACTGTGAGTAATAGTGATGAAATTAGCAGCTTAGACATTGACAAACTTGATTGTTGCTGTTGTTGCAATTGATTTGAAATTTGTTTAGAATGGAAATGACTGGGATTTAAGCCAAAATATTCATTTAGAAAGCCGTTTTTTATTGATTTCAAATAATTTAATCAAGATGTGATCGTTTTTTAATTATTTTTACGATTGATTTGTTCTTTTTACAAAGGAATTCTGAGTATTACCCCGAGATATGATAAAACTTTGAAACGTATTTTAACTAATCTTACCAAACTGTTTACCAGGAAATGAAAGAAACGAATAAGTAAGTAACCTTATGAAGGGATGAAAGAATAGTTGAATGAGGATATTATATCAGAAACTAATGCTAAGAGTATCCGAAATAAGGTCTCAGACAACGAATTTGTCTTCAACATAATGAGCGACTTTTTGACAGTTGCAACAAGAGCAAAACCATGCGAAATTGATAAAGGAGATAAAAAATTGATGCCGTCTCTCCTTCTCTCAAAATACTAGTCCTTGAGAGATGAACAAACTATGAAGAGGAGTAATAATATATTTGGAAATTGCGTTGATTTGGGAGGCATTCGGTCGATAATCCGTACCAAGAAGATAAGAATGGAGATATATTTTTCATTTAGAGCTCTGTGCTCTCGTTTTTAACAAATTTTTGTTTTCGAGAGTTTCAATGGTGTAAACTTGTATCTACATTTTATCACATCAATTCCGTTTCTTTTCAAAATCGCAATACTAATTAAGGTTAAGCCCCTCTCCACACACACATGGATTTAACAATCTGGTTCGATAAAACATGCCGAATGTGCTGCCTCTAACAAATGATAATGTGACCCTTTTACCCTTTAGAATAATACGATACCTCCATCTGCTGTTTTAGATGTAAATAATGGGAGTCCTGTTCTAAAATCAAGGACCTTGATCGTGCTATCTCTGGATGCAGAAACAATCATCGTTCCGTCTGAGTTCCACCGAGCAGAATATATAACTTCTTCAAATATGCATAAAACACCTCTTGTAATTTGAATTTCAAGCAAATTGCTTACCTTCATGAAGATCTGGGAAGGTTTTCACAATTTTGCCCTCTCGTTTATCGAAAACCTTCACATTTTTAGTTCCTCCACAGACCAACAGATTACCGTCTCTCTGCCAATCAATCCAATACGGCCCTAGCACAGATAATATTCAGCACCAATCACACACTCTGTCGTCTTTACAGAATTCAGAATTTCTTTCCAATTCAATAGGTGTCGTATAATTCATGACTTTTTTCTCCAGATGGTAAATATTAAGCTGATGGTAAGCAAATTTTAAAGCAATCTCAGCGCTATCGGGTAGAGGACACCATTTGGATCGATTCCCAGGACCTTAACATGCAAATTCAAGAATTTACGGTCTTCGTCTGAAAACATTTTACAATATTTGACCTTCGTACTTAAATTATCACTGTCTTTGACATCAACTGTCGTTGCAACCATGCAGCCGGCTTGATCAATACCCACGATCATTTTTCCACTTTGATTGAAATCCAAGTTCACAACATTATCTGGATTCGTAAAGGGCAAGTACAAGATATCATAAGTTACCTTCAAAGAGGCCTTTGTCCAATTTTCGTATATTGATCATATTGAGGTTATTATAATCAAAGAGATGATAATATATCTTCTGTTTGATGGATATAAGAGCAATCAATCCTCTCCTTGCGTTACAAGCAAAGTCTCCACCCTCGCTAACATCTTGAATTTGGGTAAATAATAAATGATTCCTCATATATCAGTTTGAGTACACCCAGCTATTTTTTGAGAAGAGTATATCGGTCGCATCTTATTCGACGAGTCCAATATCGTGAAAGCAGCGGAAGAACTTCCGAAGAACTTCAAATTCAGAAGATCGTGAGAGTTTGGAATGGGCTCTACAAAAGTCCGTCCACCTTACGTGATGAGGAGAACAAGAAGAAAGAGGAAAATTTACCTGTCCAAAGTCCGAGGCCGTAGAGCTTGTCTGAATATGTTATCCCTTTCTCAATGTCACCGACACCTATTCTGTTTGAGCTCTGTGAACACCACACAACCTTCTTCGATGATGTGACTGTATTCCTGAGGCTCCTTGATGAGGGTAAACTGCTCTCATCTTCAAAATTCATTTCCAAATTCTCACTGAAGAATGCTTTCAAGTCTTCAGATTTCAAAGATTTTATGAATTTCCCAGCACTGACCGAATTTTCTGCTGGTTTTGATTCACTGCCAAGAGAACCATTAGACATGAAACATAACTCAAAAGCAATTGACGCAAGGTTTTGTTTTTCGTGCAATAACTTTTTCTTGTTTTGGAAATCCTTTTGATAATCTTGGAAATCGGGAGTCGCATCTGAAGCGAACTTCTCACATAGATTGCTTAAAAAATAAGTTTCTGGACCTTCGAGCTTGAAAATAGAATCGTAATCAATTATTTTTTGTAAAGTAATTCCCATATGAGTTGTCAAAAACTCAAAATCTGCGATTATATCTTTAACTAACTTCTCAATATCGATAATGGGTTTGGTTTCTTCTTTTATATCTTTTAATCGTTGATAGGGTTTAGTAACGTATCCCATCAGTCTGTTTTCGATTTGGAAATCTTGGACGCTTAGTGCTTTTTGTTGCAGCAGGCGAGAAGAGAGGAGAAGTAGTTCTTGGATAAACAGCGTCGCAGCTAAATCGTAATTGTATGTTGATTGATCCGACCTGCTTGTAAGTGTCTTAATGAAATATTTTTCGTTTGTATTTTCTCTAGAGCAGGCTTCGATGACCTTAGAATATGGTGTCTGCCAGCACACTTTCAAAGGAGTATACTTTGCGAGTATTTTGCTTGGAACGTCTTTGAAAGCTTGTTGAGTGCTTTGGTGCATGAGTAGATCCACTAATCGCTTTAGAAATGAGTATTTATTATGTGTTGTTTTTTAACTCAAAATTTAATTGAGTTATTCAAGATATTCTTCGGTGGAACCTGTGAGATTAATATTCAACGCGTTGGAGAGACAGCGAAAAATATCAGTTCGTTTCCGATAGAGGTCATGGAAACTTCGTTAAATATAAGAATAGAAAAGTCAATCTTAAGTGTTATGACTATCAACAAAGTTGAAAGGAATCGACTATTATAAAGAGGATTTCCAGCACAAGCTACATAACTGTAAAGCGAATCTTTGCAGTTTACAGATGAGAAAACGATGAACGATACCGATTAATTAAAGTTGGATGTTTCGAATAGTAGCATACCAATTGTAAATTCAATTTAGGGGTCCGAACAGGGATCTCATGATAAATTACAATTTCAAGGCGATTTTTTTTATTTTCAAAAAGGTGTAAAAATTCAAATATGTCAAAGTTCGTCTTTTCATTCTTTTGGTCACAAACTTCAAAAAACTTACCAGAGATTGCTTGTAAATTATAGTTCCCCGTTGCAAGAATAACGACGCCTAATAGTTTGCTTCGATAAAGCATGCGGAATGCGCGTCGTCTATATATTTTTTATATTTCTGTTACAGTTTTAAAGTTTAAGAAATTACTGCCATCTTTAGTCGTCGCATCGTACAACTCAAGCCCTGTATTGAAATCTAGTACCTTGACATGGGTATCCCCAGCAGCAGTAACAATCAGGGTGCCACTAGTATTCCACCGAGCTGAATAGATAGTCTCTTTGATTTTGAGCATAGTTAATGAGGAAAAACTACAAGGAAATGCCTACGTCGGTGAATGCCTGGAAATGCTTTAATAATCCTTCCTACTCGTTTATCATAAACCTTGACGTTGGTATCCCCTCCACACACTAGCAGATTCCCTTCTCTATGCCAATCAATCCAATAGGGAGCTATGAAGTCGCACAATTGTTGTTAAGGATGATGAATTTCAATCTCCTTACAAACTTGGAATTTTTCCAGTTCGATGGGTTGGTGATGGATTAGAATTTGCTTTTCCAAATTTAAAACGTTAAGCTTGTGGTAAGCGAATTTCAGAGCAATTTCAGGACTTTTAGGCAGAGGACACCATTTGGATCTGTTGCCATAACCTTGCAAATAGGATTCGAGCTTCACATCACAAATGGGTCGGTTTGAATCGACCTCTGTAACGAGAGTGTATCCATCGTAGTCGATAGCAACAATCATTTGCCCACTTTGGTTAAAATCGAAAGACATCACCCAACCTAATTTATACATTTTTCAATTTCATTTCCAGCATTTGAAACTATTACTTTGAATACTGTTCTGCCATTTTCGAGCTTGTATCATTTGGAGATTAGTATAATCATACAGATGATAAAATATATGATTTCTGACTGATATTAGAGCAGCTAGCCCTCTCTTGGCATTGCAAGCAAAGTCTCCACCCTTACCTGCATCTTTATCATTAGGAATTAGAATTCATCATCATTCTTAGTTGCAACATGATTTGTATTACCCCTAGATACTTCTTCAGAAAAATATAACGGCCGTATATTGTTCGATACGTCCAAGATTTCGAATCCTGCAGAATTTCCACCATAGAAATTGAGATTTAAAACAGTGCTGGAATAAGGAATGGGCTCCAAAAAAGTACGACTACCTTCAATTTAGTCAGAGAAAAAAGATACAAGAAATTCTACCAGCGACTTTTCTACCATATAAATCTGTGCTCTTTTCTCCGGTCAAAATGTCATATACTTCGATGTGATTTGATTCATATGAGGTCCATACAACCTTCTGCAAGCTACTGGGAAAAGTTTGGCCATATGTCAACCGCGAATTGTTCTCCGTTGGAGCAATTATCTTCGACTCGGTTTCTAATAATTCTGATTTCGAAGGCTGTAGAGGCTTCAAAACGTCCATTTTGTCTTTTGATGCAAATTCGTTTCCAATGGAGTCTGTTTGCTTTCTATTTAACTTTAATTCATGAATTATGCGCGCTAGCTGCTGTTTTTCTTGCAATAAGCTTGCAATTTTGTCACTATTGGTCCCATTCATGCGATTTTGTAGGACCGTCTTTGAATTCATCAAAATGAATTCGTCCCAGTTGCTCAAAAAGAATGTATCAGAGTCTTTTAGTTTGAAAATATTGTCGTAGCCTACGATTTTGCTCATGGGAAAATTCATGTTATTAGAAAAGAACTCCAAGTCTGCTGAAATATCTTTCATCAATTTCTCTAAGTCAGCCACTTGAAAATTTTCTTTCGTGACATCTCCAAGCCTTTGGTAAGGTTTCATAGCACATCCGACCAATTTATTTTCAATTTGAAAATCTTGAATCATGAGGCCCTCTTGTCCGAGACGAGATGAGAGGAAAAGGAGTTCTCGGATGAAGAATGTCACAGCAAAATCATAATTGTGGGATACGTGTTCGGAGCTGAAATTTAACATCTTGATGAAATATTCTTCGCTTTGATTTTCACGAGACCGAGCACTGTATACTTTACAGTACGGAGTCTGCCAGAGTAGCTTTGAGGGAGCGTACTTCGCATACAGAATTGCAGGAATCTCTTTGAAATTTTCTTCGCTTTGTTTCAATATGCTCATGAGAATTCCACCTAGCAACAAAGATTTAGGATTGAAATAATTTTAATTTATTTGACAATTCCATCAGCTAGATAAGCTGCAGAGATAACAGAAACGAGGTGGGAGACCTCTTACTCTCAAAAAAAATATTTTTCTTAGAAAAACGCTCAAATCATTATGATGAAATCTAATACTATACGTTTAGTATTTATAATCGATAGTCAAGTACCATAGAAATTTGTTGAAAGAAAAATAAAAACTCAGTTTCTTTGAGAAATCCAGCACAACGCATGGAGCTCATCCATGCTTTCGAAGCTTCGCAAATTCAACACTATCTGAGAATTTGAGAGATAATAAATGGAAATATTTCTCATGTTTTGTCTCATACATAAAGCTCAGCTGTATTTTTTTCTCAGTTGGTATGGGTGTATGACAACCCAATGCGTCACTATCAGCAGCCTTTTTCAAATTTCTCATTATTTCTTGAATTTTCCGAAATATTTCCAAGCAGCTACTCTTTTCTAATCGTAATGTCATACTCATTCATAAGGAGTTGGTGGCAACGCAGATAAAATCTTTTTTGAATAGACAGTACATTCTCAAGACTGATGGTTATTACACCACTTTGCTCAAATTGCTTCACATTCCAAAGAAAAATCTGTGTTTAGGTCAACAACGCACTACTTTGCTTTTATAACTGTTCTAAATATATTTTATATTGATAAAAGTTGAATAAGACAGGCTTACCGCCTACCCTAAACAAATAACTCAAAATCATCCAAAAAACCGTGATGCAACAAAGTCAAGTCAGCCAGCCAGGCGCCGAAGAAGAAACTCAACCGCGCCAAGTCGATAATAAAAAATATAGCTATCAAGATCTTTTGGATTTCGAATCCAAATACTTGCATACCTCAATCGGACGCATGGTTGACTCTCGCAAGCAAACCGAACCCACGACGGTCTTTGGAACAGCGAGTAGAGATAAAGCTCAGATGATTTTCCAATCCAAAGAGCTTAGCAAAAGCCAGTTCTTAGGTATATCGACACTAAATCCAATCCGTTCAAACTTGTTACGATTGTAGGAAAGACATCTAGCGGCCCTAAGTACGAAGTACGAGGAACTGATAAGTATTACTACAGAGAAGACCCGAAATGGAGCTTCTCAAAGCATGCGAGAAACACCCTTGAAACTGGAGCGAAATACGCTTATTACTTCCGCCATGATGATGAAGTAAAAGCCAATTCGAAAATTTTTTAATATTTATCGAAATGCTCAGTTTGATCCTATGGCAGCTGATTTAAAGCGACGAATGGGTCAAACCTCCGTGAGAATAGGTTTGGAGTCAAGGGTAATATTGATTTCAATGGATTTTGAACTAACCATCACTTTAGTTCAACGATTTAAGAAGCAGTTTCAATGACAATCCTGGTCCTGAGTACAATCCTGGACCCAGACTTGATTTGCCAAATCAACCCGTTTATACGCTGGGATACCGCAGAATTAGAGCTGGAGAGTCTCCTATCGCTCCGAACACGTCTACCCCGAGAATTGTAGGACCAGGAAGATATTTGCATGGCGAGATTCCTAATTTAAGGTTTCTCGCTAACCTTTGTCTTGTGTTTCTAATTGCTAATTTACAAAATCAGCACGACAAAAGATGAGCCTAAAGTCAGTTTTACTAAAGCGAAAAAATTCCAGGCGCTACATCATGACCCTCAAAAGAATCAAACATATGACGTCAGATCGTAAATCACCGAGAGATATTTCTCAGTTCTTAGTCTTAATTTATGATCAGATCGATTGGTGAGCAAATTTCTTCAAAGAAGAAGACATTGCCTGCGGTAGGATTTGCTAAGGAAAGCAGAGGTAATTTTGTCGAGGAACTACAGGGGATTAATGCATTTATTTAGACCACAAACGAGGCATGTTCAAGGATCATTTGAGTACGCAACCAACCAAGATTCGATTCGAAATGCCCAAATTTTAAAACTTTTTTTACACAAATATTGAGGCGTATCTTTTTAATGCCTATTTCATTCTAGCATGAGAGTATAAAGGGTTGCGTTTTCTTGTGAGTTTTATACATGAAGGCTATAGCATACCGGTATATATTTGGGTTCAAACTTAACTAACCGGCTGCATACTAAAGCCACTCCTGAAGAATAACGCACAATTATTTCCAATACTATTATTCTCAGTCTACTGACAAACGGAAACGTAAGAAAAATAATAAAAAACAGACTTATTTTCCGTATTTGAAGAGATTCGCGACAGTTATCCATGAAAGAGATGATTTAAAATTGTATCTCGGCAGATTTAGATCTTATGAAGATTTGTAGACTCACAATAAACCTTATATATTCACATTTACACCCCAATTACTTATTTTGTGGATTTTGTGTAAAATTAGCAAAGTTATACATTCCAAAGTTGGCATAAGGGTTCATTTGAGGCGTAGCAGTAGTGCCTGTGCCTACAGGGTTCGGCATCGCGAATAGGTTCCTAAAAGAAAATTACGATTAATCTCGCGTTTTCAATCAAAACTTACTGAGCAGGTTGGGTGGTCGTTGTCGTGGTAAGAGGCTGGCCGAGTTGCTGACTCATAAAGAGATTCGCTTGGGTATAATATGGGTTTTGAACTATAGGAGGTGCTCCGCCCATCAAAGCAAAAACTGGTGCAGTGTTGGCTGTTAAAAAGCCGACATTTGCTCCGGTAACTCGGTTTCCTGCGGCTTGCCCAGTCGCGGCATTGGTCGCTCCAGAGACTTCTGAGAGCAGTCTTGACAATTCGTTGTTGAGACCGATCTGACTAAATGCAGTTGTTTTAGCTAGTTAAAGAAAAATATAAGTTCATTCAGAAAACAATTTCAATTTCGCTTACTCTTCTTGAGAGGACAATCTGATGTCGGATGAGATCGATCTTTACAAACTGCACAGATAACGTTCACTTTCTTCCAAGTCGTAGTCCTAAACGAGAAAAATTTAAATAAAGCTGCTCATTTATTCACAAGATTACTTATTTGGGCAAGCCCAGATTTTATGCCCTTTCTCACCGCATGATTCACAAAAATCTTCTTTAAGCGCACTCGAAACAGCCATCAGCTGCAGATTCTTATTTTTTTGCTGCTCAGAAGGTTCTTCTTCTCCGCTCAAAATCTTTTGGATCTCTAGGGCAGCGTTTTCGAGCTGAATTATTTCATTTATTATAACAAGTTGACGATAGCTTTTCACTTACATTTTCTTCATTTTCTGACTGAATCAACACATGCAATTTATCTTCAGAGTCAATTTCGATTCTTTTTTGCTAATCACATCATTAATGCTCTTATGCCATGACCATCAAATTACCTTCGCGGAACCTTTGCCTCGAATCGATATCTTAGTGTTCGTTTTTTGCTCAAGTTTCTTCTGTGTCTCGCCCTTTGGCCCAATAATCATACCGATGTACTTCGCATCTGGATCATCTGTTGGCAGGTAAATCTTCTTCTGTTTTTTCGGTGGTTTATAATCTGGTGGTGGCTTATCAAGCAAAAGATTAACCATCACGATATGCCAGATGGGAATTACCACAAAGTTTTTGCGAATTCTAATGCACTCCTCAATGATTTCATCCCTTTCTCTCCTTAATTTCTCCTGCGCACGCTTTTCTCTCGTATTCATACGAACACCTGTCTTCTGATCGTAGATTGGGTCTGGCGATGGAGATCTCACGTCTGGGTCAGGAATCTCGAGGAACCCAGCTGCGAGATTCTTATTTATCTCATCTAGTCTGTATAAGCCTAATAAAATTGCTCAATCACGGAGAACTTGGGAAATTTCTTACGGATTAGGTATTCGACTTCGTCTAATGGGAGATCTTTTGGTAGATAATGCAGAGGAGGTGGTTGGAAGACTTTCTCATAGGTTGGGCCCCATCTAATGAAGGAAAGTATGTGAGAATCGAGGATTTTTCGAGAGAGATGTACTTGGATTGTTTTTCAGCAAGCTGTTGCTGTTCACTCTCTTTCTTTTCGTCCATAATTGGGAGAATGAGAGGTTGGCCTAGGGCATGGTAGGGATTAAATACAACATCAGCGGGAGCTTTTTCTACAAAATAGAGAATTTAGATGATTCTCAAGTTAAATGCAGTTTGAAAACTCTTTTTGTCTTGCACGTCCGCCCAGCGAGATTTGCGTTTAGGTTTCTCATCGCCATCAAATATGTGTTCTATGGAAATATTCAGAACAGTATCACCACCGATTTTGACTTCATCAACAAAGCGCGGTTTGGGCCTTTCTGCATTCTGTTTATTTTTTTCTTTGGTGAAGTGAATGATAACATTTGAGTAGGAAAATATGGGAATTTACCTTCTTTTTCATCTATCATTTTGTCGTTATTTCCACTGGAAACAGGTCCAAGCGCAATTGGTTTGCCGTCCATTTTAGAGGGAGATAATTTTTCGAATTATTTATCCTACTTATATATTTAAATGAAATATGCTTTCCGGAAAATACGCCTTCTTAAAGCTTCTGAATAGCGTCTATTAGAAAGACCTTAAAATATCCTTGCTCAGAAATTCTTTGTGAACGCAAGCTTTTAAAACACAAGTAGCAAATGAATTCGATGCATCGCAACAGAAGCATTAACTGGAATAATTGAAGGTAGGATAACTCCGATGATATCAATGAGATATATACTCATGATTTTTAATTTTGCTTTCTTTTACGTTCCGTTGCTTTCTTTTATGGTAACTGACAGCTTACTCTCTTGCATACTGAGAATTCGCATAGGAAAAAAAAATGAGATCTCTCGAGTGGATTGTGATTTTATTGAAATTAACTTCTAAGTTTTATTTCGAAATCGTGTAACCTCTGATACTATGTAAACTGCGAATATTTTCACTCTTTATGCGATCATTGTTAGGTCTTCACCGAATAACGAAGAAGTAAACAACGCGAGTCTCCCGAGAAAAGTTTCTCGTCCTTCCAGTGCTCATCCTGTGGATATTTTCGTAATTACTCTTCGCATATCGTTAGAAAAATGACTCGTTTCCTGGCAGAAAGGCATTGAGTCGCCGTATCTACCGAATTCACATCGACAATCGCCGTCGCCATTGACTCATCGACCGAGACCTGTCTCAACACTTTCAAAAGAGTTAGGTTTCTGCTATCAGAGATTGTCCTAATCCTACTTCCTAACTCAGGAGACCTGACATTCCACATACCTCTCGTCCAGACAGATCCATAAGCACTAAGCACAGACACCTGCGAAAGGTCAATCCTCAAGCTGAGCAAATTAATGTCGAGCCTAATTTTTTCGAAACTTCGAGACCACTAACGAATAGAAGTTTCATTGAAACGGTATCATAGTGGCTCCTCCTTCCATTGTGACAACAATTCAATAGGAACGGCTGCACGAGGATAATTTCAATTTGAAATCAGGGATTAATCAGCTTACAGAGGAAAATCTACGGTTGAAATCGCAAATAAAGAAGTTAGAGGTAGCAGTCGCTTTCTTTGACTGTGGATGAGATAATTATTAGCGCGAAAATGCGAAACTTGCGAAAGATCTAGAATTTATTGGCACGAAAGAAGGTGCTGAGTTTCACGCTGCAAAAGCTTCTGAGGTACTGCTCTGTTGTTGTTCATAATAATTCATTCATGTAATGGCTAGAGCTCACTAGTTGCAACGTTTAAGAGGCAAGTCAAAGAAATTCGAGAAACTCTTATGAAGAAAGAGGAAGAGTTGGAGAATCTAAAAAGAAGCGTCAAAATCACGAAAATTCAAGAACTAGAGGTATTTAATAAATACTTCAAGAGGATTCGAGCTATTACATTGACTATAGACAGAAATAAAAGCATACCATGATGAAAATACCAGGCTCGTTGAAATTATTAGCAAACTTCATAATGAGAAGCAGCAAATGTATTCAACAAAGTGCTCTTTTCTTAACTAACGGATTTGCAGTGATACCGAAGAGAAAGCCAGAATGGAGGAGAAATATTACGTTCAGAACACCCTTATCGAGATTTTACAAAAGGATAACACTCGCCTTGTGACTCGAGTGAAACAACTTGAAAAACAGTGTTATGAAATGCAGCAAGAAAGTGAACGCGAAGCTGTGAATTATCAAAAAAAGAATTCAGAATTGCACAGACTACGGCAGCATCTGAGAGAAAAAGAGAGAATTGCGAACTTAAAGATTATAGAAAACAAGAAGCTGCCGAAATCTCCGGTTGATAAGGAAGGAAAAGCATCGGAGAACGATATCGTTAAAATTTTAGCAGAAAAAGACGCTGAGATAGAGCGATTAGAAAAACAAGTCAACTCTCTAGAGAACGTATAATTTTGAAAAAAGTTTTCATCATCTCATCGGGTCTTTAGGAAATTAGGGTGAAACGGTTCCGTTCTCCGAGTATAGCTAATACTGAGGACCTTGAGATAAACTATCAAACGCTGGGTTCTCAAAGAAATGAAATAAAGTTGACTCATCAGAATTATAAAAGATTTCTGAAGAAAACCCCTGAAAGACGACGTGACAGTGGTCAGCGTTTAAAGTAAAAGAAATCGGCTAGAATTATTGTCTGAAATCTGTTAGTTCGCATGATTTCAAGTCTCCGATTGTGACTCGCCTAAAATTCGATGATGTGAAAGACCTTGGTACCTGACTACACTTGAATTGCTACTTACAGGATTTTATCATCAAGGATATGAACTTACGTTAAAGCTGAGACTTCGAAAAGTCACCTATGACCAAGCAGAAGCAGTATAAATAATGCGCAGGAATTACCCTAAGTCTTCATTCCGATTAGGCATTGATCACTCCCAATCTTGAAGAGAAAGGTCAGGCTACTATCGAGGAAATAAAACATCAGTTAACAGCGTAAAAATGGATTTTACTGCTGATAGCTCATAAATTTGTTGTAGAGAGCCTTTTACTGTGTTTGAAGAAAATGAAGCGCTGCTAATGGCGAGATTTCTTGTAGAATCATCAACGCAAGCCGAAATATTTATCTTCGATCCGAGCCGCTCTGGTGAAGTCAATTTAATAAAGCAGGCATTCAAGAAATTACTCGGAAATTATCATATCGTCGACCCTCAAACCGAGAAGAGTATGATCGCAGATATCGGAAATGTAACAAACTTTTGTCTTGGAATGGTTATTGATGATTTCAATCATTAGACTGTGAAAACTCACGAAAAAGCACTCAGTTCTCAATTTACAAGTGCCAAAGAAGCACGAAAAGGCTTCTTGCCAGCAACTTTTATCGTCAATTGCTTTAAAACTATCGAGCCCAAGATGTCAACAGCCCAGTTAGATTATCTCATAATGAGACTATATGATTTTACAGGGAATCTCGCGAAACTCGATTTTGCTAAAGTTTTTGAAATATTCGAACTACCTCTACAAGAAATCGAGGAAGAGATTGACAAGATTCAGGTACAGCCCCAATCAGTTTGAAGGCACCAGAAAGGTTCTGTTGAGCATTTTACAACAAGTTTTGATCAGTCGTGCATGTATATTACTTTTTGCGCGATATTTAACTCAATCGTAGATAGGCATAATTTTCCTCCTTCATTTTGTAATTACATCACATAGAACTGAAAATACCTCACTTCACACTCGCATAATCACTTTGGATGCGGTGGTATTACTGATCCTTAGCGGTTTATTTTGTTTGTTCTTGCTATCACACAAGAACAACGAATGAATCACTAGCAGGGGTGTATCTCCCACAAAATTTAATTTTCCAAAGAAAATGAACTATCTTTTAGAACAAACAATTGAATCACTACCCACAAAAGATAATGCGCTTAATCAGTCCTTTATGATTACCAAGGGATTCTTTTTTACATTTTTTCCTGACATGTCCTGTTTCTCCTCCTCTTCCTCATTGTGAGCAAAACGAGATATTTTCTTTCCAAGGTGCTTTTTTTATATGGTAAAATGACTGCCTCTTATTCGGTTCTAGAGGAGATTCGCCAAGTGTGTCGATTTCTAAAGATATACGATTGGATGGAGAATTTAAATCTGATTTTTTCGATTCTAGCATTTGCAAGCTATTGTAAGAATCTGAGTTCGTTTTTTGCATCTGAATTCTAATTAACAGAAATGAAATATTAAGTAAGTTAGTCAGGATGAGAGAACTTACTGGGAAAATGGCTCGAGATATATTCCAGTTCGTCGGCGGCGTCTTTCAAATTGTATTTCTCCTTTTTCTATGTGATATTCCTTGAGAGCTGCGAGAGTTTTTTGGAGAGTTTTTTGGTCTTCTCTTCTCTCTTGAAGGGTTTTAACAAATTTTTTAGCAGTTCCTAAATAGAGCTTTGTAACATGAAAGAGAATGAAAGCACCAACGAGGACAGATGTTGTGAGCCCGATCATACCACAAGCAGTGCTTAATCCTTGATTTTGATATGGCAAGTTGACCAGTACCGATATGAGATTGATTCGGTAGGCAAAAATACAAAATTTCTCAGCTCGGAGCAGTATCTTGTCATTGTAAGGCGTCATTCTATTCAATAATTCGTAGTATATTTGAACTATGCATAAGAAAATCACAGATTTTGTGATGTCATGCACAGTTAAGACAGAGTTCAACGTGAACATCAGCATCTTGAAAACGATAATCAAAATCCCCCAATAAAAAGCCCTTTCAGTGTACCCGCTGTAAAGCTGGCCAAATACAACGTAAAGCGCCTCTGAGCGAACTAAATCCTTGCGCTTCTTGAATAGTATCATGAAGATAGTCAGAGAGGCAGCGAAACCCCAAAGAGCTAGCGCTGGGATAACAACAATGTTTCTGAAACGGGGTAAAGCATTGGGCTGAGTTTGGTATTTTTATGAATGTATCTTCAACATTCGGGTCAAGTTTATCGCAGCTGAGGTGTTTTGAAAGAGCCTCAATGATGCTTGGTTGTTCTAAAAATATTAGGACAACGGCGGCCGCTCCCAACCTGACAACAGCATTCATTTTAGGTTCTCTGAATTTCTTGATTACGCACCGAATGGCTTCACCAATCGCAACGACAGCAAGTTTGAAGACGGGAGAGAAGACGTAAAGGAGAATCTCTAATTGTATTTCTTGGAAGGGTGAGGAGACTCTAGAATAGAATATACATTTGAACGAGAGAAACGCTTGCTGGTTGGGGTTGGCGACAGGCTGAGAAGCATTTACGATGCTGAAGGCAGTGTCGATACCAAAAGAAGCGAAAACCGAGGATATCTGCACGAAGGTAGTTAAAATAACCATCC
>ENA-UOUE01001219-UOUE01001219.1-compost-metagenome-genome-assembly--contig:-NODE-1219-length-17284-cov-6.882315_pt1 | contig 17284 bp, 5 predicted proteins | sample MGYA00238146_ERZ747223 | MGnify/ENA primary metagenome ERZ747223 (study PRJEB28781, sample SAMN06268865) | compost metagenome | isolation source: single cell | place: USA: California, Emeryville, Joint...
TTCAGAAACTGGACTATTTTGGGTTTTTGGTTGAGTTCTTCCAGGACGTTGCCAGAGGCTTGCTTTTTGAGGAGTTGTGAAGGAGTCTGAAGGAGGATAGAGTTTAAGAGTGTTTAAATAATTCAAAATAGTTACCATCTTTGTTGGGTTAGACCCTTTAGTTGGTTGATTGGGCTGTTGGGCCTGGGTCTTTTTAATTATGGAGAATTGAGAGTCGCTAGATATGTTTGCTTTTAAAGGCTTAGACTGCATGCCTCAAACAGATCTCCTTTACAAAAGGTTTTAATTTCAAAAGAATAAGAAATTGATTATCCGAAACGTTTTATTTTCTATGTATCAACTTTATCTCATAATAGCCTTTCTTCTTGCCAAATATATGGGCAAATTGCTGGCAATGATACAAAGATTGTACACGTAGTCCGTGGAGAGTTTGCATGATTGATTCATTTCTTAAGGAAAATGATATTTTACCTACAGTATGCGATCTCAGTTGTCAGTTTCAAAGAATTATATTTTGATGAATAACGTAATAAAATAGTCATTTTACAATGTGATATGATAAGCGCGTAACCAGTTCATAATCCTTTCAGCTCAAAAGAATGGAGGTATTGGTGCAATTGTGAGAAAAGAATTCGATGCTACAATTTTTTATAATTGCTTCGTTTTAACCTTATCCAAGGCTGAGGCTCAATAAGAAAAATGTTTTTTCATTGCTCAATCAATACTGATATTTTACCCATGAGATGTAAATCCAATCCAATCTAATTTCGCCTCTGTTTATTGGACAAGATGGCAAAGTTATGTCCTGTTAAGTGAATTGGCGATCTTGACAAAGCCTTTGAGATAATTTATATTTCTTCCTTTTGGAAGTAGGGTAAGTTAAGTTCATTGGAATGATAATGCTCAAAATCACAGGAGAATTTTTGTAATGGATAACTTTATCAATTAAACTGTGCACTCTGTTATCTCACATCAATATATACTCAATGCAACGAATAATGATCCTCCCATTCAAGATTAGCGGTTCAATTTCCTGAAATACAGATTTCCTGCAATAGCTCCAATGCTCTCCGTGATCAAAGGAATTAATCTATGAGATAATTTCAAATGATTTAAAACAAGAGAGAAGGAGAGGTTACACTAAACATCCCCATAAAACCCAAAGCGTTTTGTAGTGCCAATTACCAAGAATAAAGAATGCAAACATAATATTTCCAAGGGCATGGAGCACAATCTCTATAACAGAACATGAGTTATTGGCAAGAAACGTTAGTTTTGTTACGGAGCATATTCAATCGGTTGAAAAATAGCGTGATTCCAGAAAAAACGACCAACAGCTCGATAATTAAGCAAATCAAGCTTAATGTATTCGCTCCAAGTATACTAGGTACTCAATTAATAAGCAGAGGTCAAGGGAAATTACCTGGAATTTGCACTATCATATGAATCATCGCCGTAAACAGCCGACGAAGAGAGTCCGGCGAAAATATTTTCTTGCTACAACAAATAGGTTACTTCAAGCAGGTTTATTAACTATTATTTTACCTTGGTGTAATAAATTGTGATAACAAGAAGTATCTGGAGACCAATTAGAATGAATTTGGTAGGTGCTAAGGAGTCAGCAGTGCCCATGGGAGTTGTTTCTTTTGAGTAGTTTAAAAATTTTGAATTATTGATTTTTTAAAATTTCGTCATTTTGTGTACAAAGGAAGATTGAAAAACTTTTTTCTTAGCAGCAATCTGCAAACAGCTATGGATTAGTTGTCTCAGGGAGATTTTGATTCTAAAAAAATACACCTCAAGATACTATCATCTCAATGTCTGGAAATGCTACTTTTAAATGGTGGAAAGCAGATGAAGAGCCAGGGATACTAGTATTTTTCTACTATAATTTAGATGAAGTGTCCAAATACGATATCCACTAGAGTGAAGGCATAAAGTATCAGGAAAGAGAATTTATTATCATAAAGAAGGTTTCATTCACCTCGCACTGTGACGAGATGATGATATATTATAATGAAGAATTCGATCAGCCGTATATCAATCACCAGACATCCGAGAGAACCCTTGGGTCAGTTCAACAAGTGCCAGGACGCTAACTGGACAACGCTGTACAGGGCAAGCAATCTGTATTTTAATTGAAACTCTGTTGAGTCAATTATTCGTCTTCGTAAAACAATATTTGCAGGAAAAAGGTTAATGACTGTTGTCGTAGGCAATGAATTATCCCAATAGCATACCTTCAATATGCAACCTCAAGATTTCCAATGTCTGTTACCTAGATTGAGAAGTGATTAGTCTTGTTTCTTTTTTTTTGCCCTTGAGAATGCCCATTCTTTATCAGACATCTAAGGCAGCACTAAGATGGAGAGCGCTCTTCTTTCTAATTCATCAACTTCGCATTTTAGTTTTGATTCAGATCAGGATTCTCATAATTCGCGCCTTCACAGCTCTGTCCAGAGCAGTCAGTAGTCTTGTCCACACATAATGTGTTGCTGGTGCATCATAACATTGGTCGTTTGGATTCGTCCCTGAATAAATTTGAACTAGATCAATAAACAACTCCATTAATGATTCAAAATATATATCAAAAATCCAATAATTAAACAGAACGTTAGAAATTGCACCATGGAGCTTGGAATTTGATTAGGAGCTCGAAGTATATTTTTCAGTTCGGGTCGCCCCCTACTCTTGAAAACTTTTGATTCACTCACAACTAACTGAATCTATATTTTTGCTGCTGAATAGCTTGAATAACGATCTAATTTAATACTGGTCTTTGCCCCTTCATGAAATAAAATAGAGGTTATTCAATGTACGATGCATTAGTTATCTGAAGAAAGCTCATGTCAACGGTGGCTTTACTTTGGTATTAATTCTAATAACGCACTCACTTCTTTCCATTGTACTGACATCATTTACTAAATTGCTCGCGACTGAACATTATCGAAAATGAACTTTAATATCATCACCATCTGAGCTTCACTCATAAATTTAAGTCATTGCAACTTCATATTGTGGAGAATTTCGAAATCAGTTTGCGATTAGTCTCTGATCTTTCTTTCTATTAATTCTATTTCTCCATATTTTGGATCAAAGGACCTTGTTAAAGAATAAGATCAAGGAGAAAATGACTCTTTTCCCGCAGATTTGTTGGATTAGCATCTAATACGGTATCAAATAAAATAAAGGCTGAGAAAATCGTTACAATGAATCAAAGAGAGATAAAATGGCTCGGATTTGTAGCTTGAGATGATCCAGACGAAGGATGAGGGGAGTTTTGAGTGGTTTTGGGGTGGTTGAGTAAGTGAGATTCTCTTTTCGGAATCCGACTTGCAAATTCTTTGGATTTTATTTGAAATTTAAATAAAGGAAGGCAGGCCGTAAATTTAAACAAGGAATAAAATGGGAAATGAAAGTGGTAATTTCCAATTGGGCAAAGTTCTGTTAAAAGCGATTAACACCGGATCCAAATATAACAATCGAATATTCTTTGCGCCAAAAGCAACCTCAATTAATTTCAACGGATTCGAGTTTAAACCTAAGTACTATTTTACCATGGACTCTGACAAAGGAAACTCAAAACCTGAAGAACTTGTAAAGAAAGAAGACTCCCAAGGAGAAGAAACAACTGAAGGGGGAACCAAAATCTCGAAGAGCCAGCAAAAGAAACTAGAAAAAGAAGCCAAGAAGGCCGCACAAAAAGCCGCGAACCTCGAAAAGGAAAAAGCAAAGCAACAAGCCGCTGAAGCCGATGACCCGCTTAAAGGAAACTACGGTGACTACGATCTGCTAAACGACGCAGAAATCACTGGACGAAAATGGGTCTCTGTCCAAGAGCTTGATGACTCATTCATTGGGAAGGAAGTCCTCGTTAGAGCCAGAGTTCACTCTTCCAGAGTGAAGGGAAGCTTGGCTTTCTTGGTCCTCCGTCAACGCCACTCAGACATCCAAGCTGTTGCTTTCGTTACAAAAGACGTTGTGTCGAAACAAATGGTCAAATGGATCGACGGCATTCCAAAGGAGAGTATCGTTGACGTGCATGCTGTGGTAGCTAAGCCAGAGCAAGAGATCATATCTTGCTCTCAGAAGGTTGAGCTTCAAATTCGAAAGATCTATGTCGTTTCAAGAAGTGTGCCTCTGCTTCCTTTCCAGCTTGAGGACGCTTCTCGTAGGGTCAACCCTGAGGACGAAGAAGATGAGTATGGAGACGCTCATAAGCAGACAGTTAAGCCTGAGCAAATTGAAGAAACGAAGGACCAACAGGTCGTCGTTAAGTTGAAAACTAGACTTGATAATAGAGTCATTGACCTTAGAACGAAAGCCAACCAGGCGATTTTCCGCTTGGAAAGCGGCGTCTGCCAGCTCTTTAGAGAGTTCCTTTACAAGCAGGATTTCGTTGAGGTTATGTGCCCAAAACTGATCTCAGGAACATCGGAAGGAGGTTCCAATGTCTTTACTCTCAAATACTTCGGACAAGAGGCATGTTTGGCTCAATCACCTCAGCTCTACAAGCAAATGTGTATTATGGGTGACTTCGATAGAGTCTTCACCATTGGTCCAGTGTTCAGAGCTGAGAACAGTTTCACTCCTCGTCACATGTGCGAGTTCACTGGTTTGGATGTCGAAATGGCCATCAAAGAAAGCTACCATGAAGTTATGGATGTGATTGGAGAGCTCTTCTTTTATATTTGCGACGGTCTTGAAAAGAGATATGCCAAGGAAATTGAAGCTATTAAGGAGCAGTATCCTTTCGAGCCATTCAAATGCAAGAAGCCACTAGTTAAGTTGACCTTCCAAGAGGGTGTCGAGCTTCTGGCTGAACATGGCATCAAAATTGATCCATTTGAGGATTTGGACACACCAACTGAAAAGAAGCTCGGTGAAATCGTCAAGAAGAAGTACGATACGGACTTCTACATCCTTCACAGATACCCTGAAAAGGCAAGACCTTTCTACACTATGATCGCCAAGGATGACCCAAGATACACTAACTCCTATGACGTCTTCATGAGAGGACAAGAAATCATTTCAGGAGGACAGAGAATCCATGAGCCAACGCTCCTGGCCGAGAGAGCGAAACAGAAGGGAATCCAGGTGGACACGATCAAGGATTACATTGACAGTTTCAAGTATGGTGCTTATCCTCACGGAGGACTCGGTGTTGGGCTCGAGAGAGTCGTCATGCTTTACTGCGCCTTAGGCAATGTTAGAAGAACTTCTATGTTCCCAAGAGACCCTCGCAGACTCACTCCATAAGGTCTGAAAAAATACTGGCTATCAACAATATTCATTCAACAAATTTGATATTCATATTCATATCAATGTCTGGTTATTCACATGTATATGTTGTTCTTAACTAAAGACCTTAGAAAAATAAATAGAAATAATAGCTAGCTTGTTCTCCCAAGTATAAAATAAAATTTAACGAGTCAGGATCATTTGGGATAGAGAGAGAGGGAGAGATTGAAAAAGAGAGAGAGAAAACAAAATAAAATTGAGTTGAGAACTCCAACTATTACCTAACAGTGAGTAGACCTTATGAAATAAGGTCTGAAGGAAAGATAGTATTATCACAGCTATATTTTAAAATAAGTTTGACACAAACTGCCTTCAGAAGGACTCTTTCGCCAAAGAATATGCTAATCTCTGAAATTCCCTCCGAAACGCCTAAGCTCAGTTGGCAAAGTAATGTATGGACCTAAACCAGCTGCTAACTTTGAAAACTAAGGTTATAATAACTACACAGGTCGTCTTTCATTTCAGTTTAGAACTGGATGCTAGTCAACATTTAAGACAGGTTTGAAATTTAAATAGATGGACTCTATCTTAGGAGGCACGAGAAATTTATTTATGTCTTTGAGACTCTTCATTCGTTACTCTTTACCTTTGAACCGAAAAGAGAATAAATTTTAATTACGCATCAATTAATATCGATATTCATTAAATGCGATGAGTCAAGGACAGGATCTTCTGAAAACTCCAGAACCTCACTGTGATTGAGATGCTACTAAATGAATTTTTCTTTTACACTTCCAATTGTGGAAAGAATTTTGAATTATTCACATAGGATCGGTAATTGTTGCTTTCTAATGACGGGCTTGCGAAGTACGATGAATTTTCGAGCTTGCATCTAACACAAGAATCAATTATATCATCTCTCAAAAGGATGAGGGAAAACATTCGACTGAGAGATGCAAATATTCGTTTAATTAGGACCTTAATATTCGAAAAAGTAAAAAGAATAAAAAAGCCAAGAAAACAGCAGAATTGCGAACTATTTGCTACAAATACAAGGAATTAAGGAAACTTTGAGCAGTACTTAAAAAATTCTAAAGAAGAGTCCCTATATTTTTAATGATTAGAGCTCATGTGGTCACTGAGCTCAATTCATGGATAAATTGAATCAGAAAATGGATTGAGGAGTAGCTTTAGATGCTGCCAAATAGTTATCTCTTCTCTTTTATAGAAACACCCCAACAAAGTGATATAATTTATGTCCATCGATTATGAAAACAAACTCTTTCACTTGAAAAAATTATTTTCCTTTAGAATTTTGAATACTTTTTAAATAATTGATTCACTGGTATTTTCACACTATGCTTTTTGATTTAGAGAGAAATAAGTTATGTAATTTTGATCGTGGAGTAATACGCTTAAGATACGCAATTATGCATAGCTACGACCAATCTTATTCAATTTCACAGATGCGTAGATGGCTAACCTTTTAATACTTTTTCATACCTCCACATCTTATTCTTTGCTTTTTGTATTTCAATAATTATCTAGATAAAACAGACGGAATAGGCAACGCCGGGGCGATCGTAATCGGCAAATCCATCTGAGACAGTTTCAACGTGGAGAATCTTCCCAGTTTTGAATTCCAGCAATTTTACTTCTCCATTATTAGACGCCGTTGCCAACATGTCTCCATTGAGACTCCATCTCACGCAATTAATGAAATCTATAATGAATTTGAGAAAAAGGAGGAATTAAGCTACTCGAAAGCACTTACCTTCATGAGCGCCTTTAAAAGTTTTGACTATCTTCGATTTTCGTTTGTCAAATATTTGGACATTCATTGCTTCCCCGGCTGACGCCAATAGATTTCCGTTGCTTTGGAGAGCATCAATCCAGAATACCCTATCTTAAAGGAGATGATTTAAAAAAGTCTAAAGGAGAAAGGCAAAAAGAAACTTAGTTGCCAATTACTTATATAGGTATCAAGTTGAACTGGTTTCTTCAAAGTGAATGTTTTCTTCTCAACATCAAGCATATTGAGTTTGTTTTCATGATACTTGACGAAAACTAATGATTCACCAGTATTGGGGCTCCACCTACAACGACCATAAAAGTCTAAAGAAAAATGAGACATTGTGCATGGTTGTTCAATTAGTGCGGAAAAAATGATAATCGCCTCTGGAAAAAAGAGCTAGGAAGGTAATTCAGATTACCGAATCTGTCTAAATTCAAATGAAAGCAATAATTGCTAGTCGTAATGTTCGATATTAAACATATTCCAGAATCATCGAGTGTCACCGCAGTTTCTCCAAGGGGACTGAAATCGAATCCAGAGATACTAGAGTCTAGATGTCAATTTGTTAATGAATTAGTTCATGGAAGAACGATGTTTCCTTTACTATAGCTTGTACTATACTGCGGATGCCACCTCGATTTTTTCAGTAGTTTCACCGTGTAATTACTTTTCTGTCCAGAATGCTCAATATTCCAAAGGTGGTACGCTGCCTTGTCTCTGAGAGGGATTGCGCCAAGGATATTCCTGCGAGAGTTATAGGCCACATCTCCATGGCCATTCACTAGAAAAATGCCATTATTATAATAATATCTCGACAGCAATGTGCAATAATCTCAGGAGAGGAGCGAATTGATTTAAATCTATTGTACATCCTTGTGCTTCTTCAAAAGAGTAAATTCTCCTCGGGCAGTTCTTCCGAGAAATATCAAATATTTCCATATTTGCTGCAATACTGTTATGACTGAGCGAGGCCAATAATTCTGTGTTTTGAATTTCCTTTATGAGAGTCCGGCCTGAAAAATTGAATAATTTGCATTCATATTGAATTATTCAATACCTCCTTTGAGTTGAACTCCATTAACGGAGGCATATTTTTGCTTAGTCTCAAGTTCGATGATGCCAATTCTGTTAGTATGGTAGGAGCACCAAGCGACTCTTGTCGTGGGAGATCGAGGAACTATCTCTTGAATTCAAGATAAGCGTAGGTAAGACAAAGAAGAGTTGGGTGATTGCAAAGGCTAATTTCATTAATTAATACAGAAGAAAATTATCTACTGTAGGAATAAAATACCAGTCTTAATGGCCTTATTAGATATCGGGTCGATTGGCAAGTCACTATTGGCTTGTTCTGACTCTTGATGCTCTGTGTGAGCGGGGTTCTTTTCGAGTTTGGCCCATATTTTTGACATCATAGCAGTTATTTCTCTCTTTGTTTTGTTTTGGTGTGTACTCGAACTAAAATTTCAATTTTATTTAGTTATCAACTCTCAATATTAGTTTATTTTAGAAAGACGAATGAATTCAAGCATTCAATACCTCAGTCAAAAAGTTTCTAAAAAAAATAAACATTTAAATTCAGAATTACTTCGAACTTAAGTGAATGTCATTTGCCTTTTTCAATCCCTCCGAGTCTATATCCTTTTACGAAATTATGTTAACAGGATTTCTTTTCATAAATTTATTCTCATTACTCTCTTCTCAGTCAGTTCAACTCACATTAATTGGAGCTATCTTTTCAATGTAAACTAATTCCTCATAACTTTCATGGCTTTTATTTTTGTGTTTTTTTTATTTGACATTGCATTTTAAGAGATATAAGGAGATGTATTAATATGAAATCTTAGAGTTCCAAATGAAGCATTCGTGTCAGACTATCCCCGTAAGAATTAATCAATTAGTGAAAAAAATGATTTATCAATAAGCCTGCATAGCTTAGTGGTAGAGCATTCGCTTCGTAAGCGAAAGGCCGTGAGTTCAATCCTCACTGTAGGCTCTTTTTTCTTTTAATTTGGATTCACAATTTATTGAATTTCAAGCTTCTAAAATAGTTTCAGGGCTCAGATAATTAATAATGGGGTATGGCCATGCCAAGACTTAGAATTGAGATGATTGAATTTTCCTATTGGCTTCTCACTAGCGAAATCATTTTTCACATTTGAAGGATAGAAGCCTTTTCATAGTTCGAAGCCCTTTGGCTCAAAGTAGATTTGAGTGATTATTTACAGGGTCTCTGGACGGTTTGATTGGTAAGGTGTTGAGATGTTTAATTGGCTGAGAATTGAGTCATATATCAGTCTCACCTTTTTGTGGGGCAACTGCTTGTCTTCCACATTTTGCTCATAATGAGTGTCTTCCACAACTTTCACAGTCTTTCTCTAAAAAATGCATGTAAAAATCCATTTACATTGTCCAACCACCATTGAGAGTTACCATCGCGAAATTCTACGTTTATGCATTTTTTTCCTCTCTCTCTCCCTCCTAATCTCATTAAACTCTCATTTTGAAACTCTTATTGACAATTAAAATTTATTCTCCCACTTTGATCAACAAGAGTGAAATAGTCATGCTCCCAATAAACAAGTCTGAAACTCAGGAATCGATTCCTATCATCTGTGATGAATCAAACTCCAAAACAGACGCTTCAAGCGAGGATTTGCCTAAAACTTCGATAAAAACTGGTACTTGTCCATTAATCCTCTTACTTGATGTTCTCATTTTTCATTCTTTCTATCTCCTACAATAGCCTAACGCTTGAATAGAAGAGATACCTTCGACTTCGCCAACCCTACTGGCTTGGTCCTCAGCCAAAAATAATAAAATAAGCATTGTTGAACTTGAGACCAAACAAGAGTTTGCTAACTTGGAAGGATTTAAACTCGAAAAGATCACGCGTATTGTTCATTGTTAATATTGGATTCATACTTGATAAACATCTCCACAGCTAACGGCTGGACTCATGTGAAAGAGATTGCAAACACAGGACTCTTAGTTTCTGTTCACCATTGCTGGGACACTGCTAATCTTGAGGTATTTGATGTCTCAGATAAAGGACAAGGGAAGAAAATATATTCATTTGAGAAGGTTTCTGGAGGTAGAATCATGATCAAAATATATTTCCCAAGTTTATCATTTCTCTTAGTTACTGGATATGGAGATGTGGCATATAATCCACGGAGAAACATTCTTGGCGCAATTCCTAATGGAGTAAAGATATCTCACCATCTTTACAATGTTGCCGCTTCGAAGACTGGCAATATTGTAAAACTCATCCGAAAATCAAGATGGCACTTTCAACAAAGCATTGGAGGTGGTATTTAAGCAATCTTTCACGTTGCAGATTCATTTAATGGATTTGCATGTAGAAAAGCATATAACTGGTCTTGATTTCAACCCTAACGGAGAGATTGTGGCAGCAATTGACAATTATGGAACTTGCCGAATATCAGATGTCAACACTGACGAGTATGTCTTCGATGTAAGCATGAGTGATAGGGGTAAAGAATATTTTCGAATACAATGCGTTTTTCGATGTTACTCTTCCATGACCAATTTGTTCTTCGATATTAATTTGTTGTTAGTCGCATTATTGGAATTTCTTGTTTTCTTATCATTACTCTGAAGATGATCGAGGCCGGTGCAGATGGAGTACTAATCCCGATGAGTCTTTCTTATTTATCAAGTACGAGGGGAATAAACTCAATATCCTCGATGTTGAAGAGAAAGAATTCATTTTGGATTTTCCAAAGCAAATCGAATCAGATTGTAAACATAACTTAGGTTAACCTTTTCTTCTTAGGCTATTAATTGGTTTGCTTTATATATCTTCTGATCTTCTTCTTCTCTGATTTGGCATTATAGACGGATATACTTACTGGATTGATGTTTGTCCAAGCAAAGGAAACTTATTGGCTTCATGTGGTGAAGATGAGATTGTGAGGATATTCGATACACGGCAGTCAGAATACTCAATGAATATCAAGATTTTCAGTGGCATTCATACTGGTAATATTCTGATTTGTTTAACGAACCATTCCTAATTTCTAATGCTTATTTTCTAGGTGCGATCAATTGTGTGAGATGGAGTCCAAGCGGCGATATGCTTGCCACAGCTTCTAATAATAAAACAACAGCACTATTGGATTTCAAGACTGGAAAAACACTCCATACTGGAAAAACCTCAGATGGCAGTAACCTTACTGTTTAACTAATTTAAGTTATTCCAATTTCTGTTTAGATGCTGCCATGTCTGTCTGTTTCATTTGAGAACACATCAGCTGCATTAACCACTTGAAGAGAAAGAGGGTACAAGAAAACTGCGGAAGTATATGGGAGAATAATAATTAATCACAGCAGGTAACTTTTCAAATTCACTCATGACAGAGAGTAAATGTTATACTTCCCAATAAATCAGAATTTTTACATTGTATTTTTCTCATCTGAAAACAAAACAATTCCGAGGTAGAGAAAATCTAAAACTCATCCCAAAATCATAAAGTAGTCTCAATATTTTCTAAAACATCTTCGTTACTAAAATGCGATCCATAACTTCAAATTACTAAAGCAACTATGGTGGTTATCTAATGCTTCTCTAAATAATATAATGTTTAAAAACTCGAAATTTCAGTAATTATCCTTAAGGTGGCCGCAGAAGAGCTGGTGTTTTCTCAAAAAGCGACCACGAATTTATTCTAAATCTATAATCGTTATTGCCCTTCTTTGAATAAATAATTTGTAAGTCCTTTTTTTTTTATTCTTTGTGAATCACAAAGAAATCCTTAAGCCATCTGATGAAGACAAGAAATTGATTCGATCAAGAATAATCTCAGCTAAAGGGTTGTCTTTTTATTTAGTTATCAGAAGTGGCTCTTGAGTGGTTTCTAGTTGTGTGCTCTTTTCTTGTGCCTTGCTAATTGTCATTTGTGCTTAAATGAAACAGACGGACCTAGCAGGATCATCTGAAAATTTAATTAAAACTTCTTTTAATTTATAAACAGTAACGATTACCTGAATCTGAGTTGTTCCCGGTAAAGAGCTTTTCCAGTCCTGAAATCCAAGAGTGTTACGGTCGCATCGGTTGAAGCAATCACGAGTATATCGTCACTCGAACTCCATCGTACGCAGTTGATCCGATCTAGAAAACACAATATTTTAGAGGTTACAAATACTTTCTGAAGCGAATTAAACAATATTACCTTCGTGGATGTCATCGAAGGCTTGGACAACTTTCGATTCTCATTTGTTAAATATCTTCACATTCTCATCACTTCCAGCTGAAGCTAATAAGTTTCCATTGTTCTGACAAACATCAATCCAGAAAGTTCTCGCTAAAAGAAACATCAATAAAGCAAAGAAGGGGAAGGAAGAGATATCAAGCGAGTGAAGAAAAGGTCAACTTTTTCACAAATTGAAAAGAAAAAACATGATTAACATTCTCTCTCTCTTTGATATTTTGAAAATGGTACTTAAAGGAACAAAAAACGCCAAAGTAAATTTAGCTATACTTACTTTCATCCGTATGGATCGGATTCTTCAAAGTGTGAGCTTTCTCTTCAACATCTAAGATATTGAGCTTGTGAGCATCATATTTGACGAATATTAAAGGTTCGCCATTATTAACGTTCCACCAACAACGCTCATAAAGATCTAGCGAGTAAAGGTAAGAATCAGGGGAATTTTACTTCTGTCAATAAATTAATATACAAAGAACAAAATAGCAATGCTGAAAATTATAAATATTAAATAGTCTTGCTTACCTCCCTTGCCTGTCATTTCCATGTTCAGATAAAAGCGATAACCGTCAGTGTTCATATCTGAAATTAAGCAAGTTCCATGGCGATCGATAGTTGCCACAAGATCTCCGTTAGGGTTGAAATCAGTGCCAGTTATTACATTTCCTACATGAAAACCCGTTTAATGAGACTAAAGGTAACAAAAAATATATTAATTGCCTCTGTTCGTGCTATATTGGGAGTGCCATTTCGATTTTCGGATGAGTTTTACACAATTGCCAGTCTTCCCAGTGGTGAAATTGTAAAGATGATATGCTATTTTCCCTTCAACAGGAATTGCACCAAGAATACCCCTCCGTAGATTATAAGTCGGATCTCTGTATCACTTTTTATAGAGGTTTTCAGCAAATTATCGCTTGGTGAGATTCCTTGGGCATTTGACTTTTCAAGGACTGTATAATTCGGTTTCTGACTGTCATTTGATTCGCTTTTTGGGAGCATTTCTTTTTAACTTTGTTAATTACCAAATTAATGCTAATAAAGTGCATTTGATTAGATTGGAGAAGTGCAAATAAAAGTAGAATCCGGGTCTTGCCTTCTAATGGTGAGTTTGCCTTATTGTTTATCCGCATTGTTCAGTTGGCTATGAGAGAAAGAAAAAAAATGTAGGAATCCTTTGTGATAATTCTCATAGTACAGACACAGTTAGAATGATAGAGAGTTATAGTGCGGCAAAACAGGTTGGGGGACCCAATCTCGAACTTGATTTTCACTCAATCGATTCTACCTGGCCGCGAATTAATAAAATCTCTCAAAATCAAAGTTGATAAAATTTTCCAAATAATTCATTAATTTGAAATCATACGATTGGATCATGTCAAAGTACTCAACTATCACTTATGAACCTAGAAATTTGGCTTGACCTGCCAATATTTTCATAAACTTTCTTTCTTGATATGATACACGAGTCTGAAGTCCAGTTTTATCTTTTCTAGTATGAATACGAGACCATTCGACCCAGTGCCTTGTTCCTCACGTAGATACGAGAAATGCATGATGAAATTCAGACATACATAGGAGAATAGAATATGCTCGTCAGTATGAGTGGCCTTCTAAAACCCATCAATTACATTAATATTTATTTTCTGAATTTTGTCATCTCGCAGCATTCCTTTCAGATGACGGTCGAACGTGATTCTACTCAAATGAAACAGATAGAGTATGCTCGAGTGTTTAGGTAACAGTTGAACATACTTTCAAAACTCGAAAAATTTTAGAAATTTTTCAACCTTTCTCTTTTATTCTGTTCTATTTTATTTGTTTGCGACTGAGAGTTTTTAGTTCTGGAATAATTACAAGCACCACCATGTATTTCCCTGCCACTTTTTTCTTGGGTGACCTCATTATCGAAGATATACAAAAGAGATGAAATTCGTTCTCATGGCGCCTTGTAATTTAGCAATTTTACGGCTTTCTGAATAAAGTAATGACTGCCTTACTAACAATGACAAACGCAACATAGTCTCCCACCTGAGAAACCCAGTTTAGTGAAGAGAAAAGATTAATCGAGCTGATGCAAAATATTAAATTCTGTAACGTTTTGCATGCTGCTATCCATAAGGTTCAAGACAGCTCACTGTGGGATCGAAACGGGAGATAACTGACTAAGAATAAACTCGATTAACACTTGCTAGAAACACAAGTTTCTTTGTACTTTTTACTCGAGGTTCGTTCTTCAATGATTTTATTAGAGTTGATAGCAGCATTCCGAATAAAATGTCTGAATTCTATCGAGTCGCGATCCTGTATAGAATTTTAGAAAATCCAATAAGTTGGGTATCTTTTGGTGAACTCACTTTTGAAAAGCGAAAAATCGGAACACCCACATTTTCCCAGCAAGGTCAACTTTGCGCGAAATGTTTTAGATATTTTGATCTCTGATTCAAACCCAAGTTAAGTCATTACCAGTGGTTTATTGTTTCTGCTCAAACTACTTAACTCACAAAGACATAGCAAGTTGATATAAACAAAAAGGTATTGACGCTGGTAATCAGACATTCATTCAATTTGAAACTAATTATATTGAAAAGGAGGATAAACTAACGATTTACTGTTAAGATCCTTTAAGATTTGTATTCAATTTTATCCAAGCTTGCTTGGATTATAAGACACCATTAAGGTACCCTATACATCCAGCACTCGTGTTTATAAAGAAAACATCTTCCATCATGTGACTATACAGAAATGGATTCAGTTTAATCACTCAACTTTGGTCAATTCTCTCATGCTTGAGGTAAACTTTGAATGAGAGGTTCTTGGCCTTGGCAAGATCCCGACCTGGAGGATCGTTGATATCGTCGCCTCTTCCTTGAGGCCAGGTCTGCATAAACCACTGAAGCTAAGCCAACAGCGACTGTGAATTCTGTCGAATCGTTTGCTTTTTAATCGACTGCAGAATTCTTCGATACTGAAAAGAATCTGTACCGCAGAATTGATGTAGCATGTGGATTATTGTTTGGTAGATTTGATTTTAAAAAAAAAACCAAAAAACAAAAATGTGACGATTATGTCTCCTACTTTTGCCAATTATCCTCCAAACTTAATCATCCTGTGCAGTTTTAATTTTTCATACGAGATTATTTTATGGTGCTTGGAATTTATATTGAGGTCTAATTTGTTTATCGTTTGATACCCCTTAGCAAAGTGAGATTTCTTACTTACAATAAGCACGAATGAGAACAAAAATATTCAGACGTAAGGATGACGAGAGCTTCTAATATCCGGGTTAATTCCGCCCAATTCACAGAATCATTATCTGAATTGTGCTACTCGGCTGGCATTCTTGCGAGTAATTCTTGTTCTCGAGGTCCTTTGCTTTCATTGTTTTCTAGATGAAACAGACTGACATTGCTTCCGCTGATAAGTGAATGACGATCATGTATTTTGAAATAGATAATTTACATTCATCTGAAGTGTAGCCAGTATAAGGCACTTTTCCTGTTTTGAAATCCAACAGTTTTACAGTTTGATCCTCCGAAGCACTCGCGAGCTTATCGCCGCTCGGACTCCATCGCACACAGGTATGAGCCACAAGTTAAGTCATTTGTAATAAATTCTAAATTTTCAGTTTTCTTACAAGTAATTTTGTTTTTTGATATATCGGAAGAATTTATGATGAAACTCAGATATGCAGAGGGAAATAGGATATGTGGGCGGCAATCATTTGCAAAACTAATCGTTATCAACAAAATTTATTCTCTCAATATTTCTTGCGGCTTTCTTTTCATGTGATAATTAAGTTTGATTTTTTCTCTGATAAAGCAAATAGAGCAAGCTCTTTCCCCATCATCTGAGGTTTTTCTAGTATACAGTATTTTTCCAGTCTTGAAGTCCAATAGAAATGTGCTATTCGAAGCACTCGCAAGCATATTACCGGTTGGACTCCATCTAACCCAGCTGCTCTCTTCTGGAAAGGAATAATTTAGGAGTTAGAAATAATGTTGTTAACTTAATTTCAACGGATTCTGTTTGCTCTTGAGGTTATATATCCTCTGTAATTCAGTTTCAAAGGCCAAAGGAGATTCCCTTCAAAAGCTTGACTTGAAAAGAATATTTTGCTATTTAAACTGATATTCAAGTAGTTGTCCTTGACATGTGTATTCCTTCGTGCTATTTCTCTACTGAGCATATACTTGTCGTCACATCGAGCTTCAATGACATTCTAATCATATTCATTAAACCTCGGATTCGACACATTGAATCCTAAGAATGACAGAAGTGTTATTTTTTCTTGATATTCGATTAATGAATATCTCTGTCTTCCCGTCTTCTCTAATTCATTTGGGTATTTTTCGAGGTACTCTTCAATTTGATCTTCATCGAATCGCTGTATCTCAAGTTCTTTGAGCTCCCCTTCTGCAGGCTTAAATCATTCTTGATACCCTGAGATAAGATATTGAGTTCTACATGTTATTATCACTCGTATATTATGAGAATACCAGTTCAATTGCTGGATATCATAGAGGTTTTGTTGACATCCTTCAGCAATTTCGTCATATCCATCCATCAGAATGACCAGCCTAGACTTGTTTGGTTGATATTCGCCATAGTATTTTTCTTTTAATACTATTTCAAGACTTTCTTTGACATTATACCTGCTAAATTTCTTTAAATCAACATGAATGGGCATTGGAGCTTTCAGATTTGCCTCTAAGAGCCGATGCTCAAGAAAACGTAGTGCTAGAGATTTTCCTGCTCCAGACTCTCCTTTAATTAGCAGGGAAAAATATTTCAGTGATGATGATATTGACATGGTCAGCGCAAGAAATGGCTGTCCACTAAAAAGACAGAATGATCATCAGTATTTATTTATCCATAAATCTTTCTTAGAATATTTTGCTGTGAATGGCGTTTTGGATATAACAGCTACCAAGGGCTCGACTTTGGACAAAGCAATCAAAGTATCTCCAGATATGATTACACAGGATCAAGGAGTTGTATCATTTTCAGAGATGCATTT
>ENA-UOUE01001221-UOUE01001221.1-compost-metagenome-genome-assembly--contig:-NODE-1221-length-17235-cov-11.316412_pt1 | contig 17235 bp, 16 predicted proteins | sample MGYA00238146_ERZ747223 | MGnify/ENA primary metagenome ERZ747223 (study PRJEB28781, sample SAMN06268865) | compost metagenome | isolation source: single cell | place: USA: California, Emeryville, Joint...
GGTTTGGTGAGTATCCTCCTCTTCTACTAAGAGTGACTAGAATAAGTCTTTTTTAACAGGTTTGTGAAACTATGAACGAATATGAGAAATAAACTCAGAGAGAGTATTACTTCTCTGGAGTATTTCCTTTGGTATAGTGATAATATAATTCAACGATACGTTTAATATTGTGTGTAATAATTAGTCTTATATTATTAAATTTTTAATGAGTTAGAAGTTCACTAACGTGAGATGTTATACCGACTTTCTATTAGTGCATTTTACAGATTAGTTTTGTAAATTGTCTGTATTTAGGTGAATAAAGAACGCTTTTGGGAACCGGTACCAAGGAGTTAAATTCGATATACATTTTGCATTTAACTTTTTTGTTTGATGAATGATTAGTACGCAGACATTTCATTTATTTGTCATTTTCCAACAATTAATTATAAATTTTATAGCGATTCTACTACTCAAAGCATAATACTAACTATTTAAATTAGTTTGGCGGCTCTGCTTTTTTGCGATGTAATGTGTCTTTTTAGCCCATAACTCGACAAGAATCCATTCGTCTGGATTTGCTCAGCATTTGTTTCCGATTTGACCCCAACCATATAAAAGATTAAAGCATCTTCCACTAATACATAGTCCGAATGAATTGAATCTATAATGAAAAATTCAGTGAAAAATGAATCCAGATTATTCATAGAGATTATTCATTGCTATATACTTCTCTATTGATCTTCCTTAGCAGCAATATTGAATTCTTAAATGAGAGAGAAAAATTGGCTCGAGGTAATGCTTGAAGCTGTCTAGTCATACCGAGCAAACTCCAGTCAAATATTTTAAATTTTGGTATGTTAAGAGCATGGCTATCAATAGCAATAGCAAGTGTCCTCTACTTTAATAGATAATGCATTAACGCCTTTCCAAGTTGCGAATTCAGCACAATATTTTAATCGGTTAGCAGAGAAACCTAACAATACGTGCATTCCAGGCAGTGTCTCAGAGAAAACATTTTTTTTTTGAAACGATTCCTATTTGACTCTGAGGAGCATTTTTAAAACAGAGTTTTGACTCGTTGTTTGAAAAATCAACCAGCCGAAGTTACTTTTCAATAGAAAATATTTGAATCAAATTTAATCAATTTATTTGCAAGAAGACCGAGTTTCCGATTTCGAACCATATAATGGAAGCAGAACTCGTTGACAAACTTCAAAATTGCACCGAGTTTTCTGATGACTTGATTAACATTCTCACCGCCATCACTCGTGACATCCATCGCGAGATCTGGGACATTTATCTCAATCGACTTGTACCAATCCTCGTGGGTTTTACCACCCAATCAAAAATAAACTCTATGAACAAGAATCCTACCGGCGTTATAAACGTTCAACTCATTCAGAAAACTTTCAATGACTACTGCCTTGATATTACCCTTCAATTGCTATTGAAACTGATCAAGTAGATAAAATTGTTGCAAACTCTCGTTTATTCTCCCAAACTAGGTTTAAGAAAGACATGGCAGAACGCATAACGGAGTTATACCTCGATCATTTTGAAAATCAGCCGACGGATTCAGATGCACTGTCAATATTTTTCAAAATCTGCTATTTTTCAGAAAAGATGATCACTCATCTCCGCGCGAAGAACTATGTTGGCATATTCGTTGAGCATTTTGAAAAATTATCATACACTTTGATCCGCGAAACCGAAAGTTCCGAAAGGACCTCCTTTATGAATACTTCGTTGAAGAATTATTTTGGCTACTCGTCAGATTTCTATTCAAATCTCAACCGCTATGTTCAGAGTTTGAATATGAACTCTCCTCTGCTGATGATGAACCCGCTTGCAGTGCCCAGCGACAATCCAATTACCAATGCAGAAAATATGATGGGATCGCCTGACGAAGAAGAAATCAGCAAATCGCCTATTTCGCGTCATACTCAGAACCGGCCGGGTTTCGACACAGAACATCAGCAAGGGAACCACGCCAACGTGAATCAGCCTGGCAGCGAGCAGAGTAGCTTTTCGATATATCCAGGGAATCCAAGCCAGCAAGGCGGCCTTCCGCTGGGTTCTATCGGAGGAATGAACACTCATGGTAAAGGGATAAAAGTGCCTGCGTTGAATCTTCCGACCTCGATAAATGAGAACGCAAATACGATATCAAGGTCGACTCGGCGTGCGGACCCTTACAAATCGATAAGCACGAACTCGAATAGGTTTTCGACAACGGGATTGGGGTCGACGTCGTTGGATATTGGGCCGAAGGACTTGAATGCGAGGGCAAATAATGAAAACAATATCTCGTTGTACGACGCTGAGAACTCTTACTTCTATGAAGATAACAACTTTAAAATCATTTCATATATCTCTGCGCAGGATAAGATGAAATCGTTGGCTAACCAGCTGGGAGAATACTGCTTGACAGTCGATCTCGGCTGCATGCTCGCGCATAAGCGTAAAGTCCAGCTTGACCAAGTGGCAAATATGACGATTTTCCAAGGTATTATTATTATAACTGGAGACATGAGTAACAACCCTATGAATCATTAGATGTCGATAGCATAATGGATATCAAAGTCGATGAGAAGCTCATCAAGGAAAAACTTAATAAAAAGCGCAAGATGAAGCATATGAAGAAAAAGAACAATATCAAGCTGTCGAAGATTAAAAACCTTGAGATCAAAGAAGTCGAAAGCAGCAGAAATTCGGAAGATAACAGCGAAGAGGAAAGTCCAACGGGACAGCCAGAAGTGACTTTCCAAGGCACTAAATTCCTCGACAGAGACAGAGGAAAGAACCTAGAAGCTAAGAAAAAGACCAAGCAGGACCTCAAAGCACTTGGGAAGATGTTAAAGATACTCGCTAACCTCATTTATCACATCCTCAAAGAGTACGATATCAATAAGCTTCAGAATTTTTCTTCGCTGGTGAGCTCACTCTATCTTTACCTTTCCACACACGCAGCCCAAGAAATCCGAGAAAAAGAGCTGCGAAAGGTACACTGCTTATTCCCTTAGAAATCCCGCTAATTTTATATTGCAGCTCGCATCAAGTAGCGATTACTGGGAGGATCAATACGATGCCGAATTCCAAACCCGTATTTGCGAGGGGATAGACAACATTGACAACATCGACCGGCATTACGAAAAAACACTGATTGAGCAGTATCGAGCTAAACAGAAGAGTACTTTAGCTCAGAATCAAGCAAATGTGATAGGAGGACAGGGCGGCCAGAACCAGGCGATCAATTTGAATTTGAATATCAACAGACCCAGCTCAGAGAAGAAAACCAGCACTGGAAAAATGAATTTGAGGAACGTTGAAAGCAATGTTTCTGGAAACCCAAAGATAATCGATTCAACTTTGCTGCATTTCTCTACTACCTATGACAACACTAACAGCAGCGCCTTTACCTATCCTGACGAGAGCATCGACTCGATCGACGAGTTGAATTTGAACCAAAACGTGACGAACGTTGACACGATGTTGATGTCTGAAAACACCATTTACTTCAAAATTTTGGACCTATTTGCTGTGCTTAGCGAGAAAACCAATGAGCTGCTAGTCACGAAATACAATACTTATAATAACGTCGGAGGCAGCACTTCTTCTAACACTGGGAATAACGCGTTTGAAGAGCATAACTATTCAGATCTTCATTCCCCTGGAAGTCAAAGTAAAGGTAAATCCGGGCAGGACGTTGAGAAGATTTACGAGATTTCGAATCTCTCTACACTGCGCTACGGCGAGCAGGATAGCTTTAAGCTTCAGCCAAAAGGTCTTAACGTAAATCCCAATGACGAAGTGAGTCAAAAGTTTTTGAAAAAATGCTCAAGTAAACTTTCAACATCCTATTGCAACATAATAATCTAACGTTATCAACGTATAGACTTGTTCTTAAGTAAATTTGAAAAGAAATTCTCATGGGTCCTGAATAACTTGGACATGAACCAGCCTTTTTTCTACGAGGTTGAAACAGAGCAGCTTCAAATTCTGCACCATTACCTTGAAAACTGCACCTCGAGAAACACGGTCTTTGAGGTGATGGATCACACATTCGACCTGCTGCTCTTTGTTAAGAAACAAATCCTTGACCTATCAGCCGGATTTATTAGCCAGTTGAATAATGCTACAACGAATAACCAAGGAAATAATGCGAGTATTATCCTCTGTTGTTGAGCATTTCTCATTTCTCATGTTTTTATAGCGTCGATGAGCAACCGGATATTTACCCCGAACAACGGAGGAAAAACCATCAAAACAGGCTCTTTCTCATCGAAAGACTTCCAAAACCTGATTCAGCAGCAAACAAACCAGCCCAACTCTAATAACACCGTTGGACAATCCAACTTCATGCGATCGTACTTCAAAGCAGGAGCGCGTAAATCGCAAGACGTATCTCCTTCAAAAATCCAAGCAAATACCTCAGAAATCAAAGACGATAACCCTCAAGCTAAACTCCAAGTGCATCCTGGCACCTACACAGACAACCTCTATCTAACCTCATTTATTTTCAGACAGCGAAAGCTTTTCTCTGCTTACCTAGGAATTATTTCGAGGCTTATCTTACGATCGCCAAAGACTGACGTTTTTACCTTATTGAACGGAATTTTCATCAGCAACGAAAGCTGGCTCGAAGTTCTCAAACTTTACGTTGGAGGCGTGTTTTTCGAGCTTGCAGGACTCATCGAGCGATCCGAGCAGGCCTCGGCCTCGCCTAACCAGAACACACAAAATCTGAACAGCAATCCAGAATTTGAGTTCGATAAGGATAAAATCTCGCTGTTTATTGAGGCAAAGCAGATCTTAGAGTACTATAATGCTGTGCTGTACATGTGCCAATGGATCATCTTCAAAGAGAAGCTTAATAACGCCACAAAAGACCCTTCAAAGAAAAAATGGAAAAATATAATTAGAAAGATCCTCCAAAATCTCATGTATTTGATCAAACCAAACATCGGTATCTTTTCAGAGTATCTCGTCAACAACAGTAATTTGAACTCGCTGTTGATCTCGTCGCAGAGCGGAGCGCTGAACAACTTCAATTTGCTCAGGATACGGCTTCTAAAATCGATCGTAGAGCTAGCTACCAAGGTCTTTGGGTTCAATGCGAGGTTTTCGTGCTTTTTGACAGAAGAAATCGCTGGGTTTTACATCCGTTTCGCTTATATTAACTTCGTGAAGCTCTACTCCCACAGCAACAACTCCGAACTCAACGAAATCAATATGAAAATAAACGAAATCAGTAACAAGGTAAGGAGGAACAACCCCAACATCAACGCTGAAGTCGAAAATTTAACGAAATTGATGCGTGATGGCTCACCGTTTACCAACGCTGGGAATAACCAAGGAACGAATAAAAGAAGCAGTTGGGGTCCGGACCTAAACGCGCAGAAAGGGAAGAACGACGAGCAATCTGAGGGCCTCGGAGGACAAGCAAAAAAGAACACTGAGGCAAGGTCCCATCAGATTATCCTATCAAACCAGTACGTGAAACTTCTGTTTGCTATCGCTCGTAATCGAACCGATGAAATCAAAAGGAAATTCTATCAATATCGTATTTTGGAGTTCTTTTCGAGGGAAATTGACCTCGAGTTCGATATCAGTCAGATCAGAGAGCGTTTCTTGAGAATAAGAAACGAAGCGAAGAGGAGATTCTCGAATGCGGATAACCAGAATAACCTTTTCCAGACTGCCGAGCAGGAGATAATAACAAAATCGCATAAGGACCGTACACCTGTGCATATGCCTCAGCAAAAGCAAAACACACCGAAATCGTTTTCCTTGCAGACTGAGACGATTAAATCCCCACATAATGAGGCGAATAAAATAACAAAGTCCACACCAAAGGCTGAGAGCAACGAGACTCCTGTGGTGAGGCCGAAATTGGATCTCTCGAAGCTAAATCTAGGAGGAGCGAAATCGCAGAGTAATCAAGCTGCGATGGACTATAAGAAGAATTATGAAAAGCAGTACAAGGCGGAAGCTGACCTTAAGAGCGCGAAATCAGAAGAATCTAAAGGAAAGGAGATTCTGAAAAGCGAGCTGAAGACGGAGCTGCTGCCCGGAGACACCGAGGAGAGTCAGAAACCACATCCTTTTAATATGCAGGACAATTCGTTCGCTGGGGAAGAGTCAATGCGTTCGCAAAAATTTAAGAAATCAGACCGTTCGAATGTAACCAGGAGTGGAAGAGATGATAGAGAGCAGTTCGATACAGAAGAGCACGACACTGAGTTATCAAGAAGAATTCAGATGATGCATCAGATGCAGCAGGCCAAGAAGAGACCGCCGATTCCCTCATTAAACCTGGCTAATACAGCTACTCCGAGCTACTATGGTGGAGGGATCATCCAAAATGAATCGAAACCAATGCCGAAACTTCAGACGCAGCCGCAAGTACAACAGCAACTACAACAACAACAGCCTCAAACACAGCCTCCTGAGACTAACGTCGTCAATGAGTCAGCACCGGTGGGGAAAGTGCAGATCAATCTCGCAAGCCTTGGGAAACCAATGCCGCAGGTCTTCCAGCAAGAGACCCCGGAGATAGTTTTCCATAAGAAAGGTGGGAATTCTGGAAGAGCCCAACATCCTCAAGATCTGAGGAAATTGCAGCCTAAGGAAGAAAAGCAGGAGCCTGTTGAGAAGCCCGATGAAGATCAATTTTGGGAGCAGAAGAAGGTGACTGTTGAAGGAACTGAGGAGTCCGAGGTTCTGAATCAGTCGGATTCAGGAATTATTTCTCTTAGACAGCAACCAACTCATTTTACAAAAAATCTCCAGTAAATTTGCATTAATTTCAGCGAGATGGTTCTAACTATCTAATCTATAGTTACGAAAATCTAGAAGGGCAGAGCATCGATCCAGAGTTTGGAGGGAGATCACCTACAGGGGTAAATTCCCTTATTTTATGAGCGATTATTGATTTATTGGGAAACAATTAGATGTACATTAAAAATAATATTAAGAAGCTGGACATCAGCAACTTCACAGAATCAAGAATGGGATCCATGCAATTGCAAACGAATAAACAGGCTCCAGAGAGCAATACCTCAGCTTTCCGCCTTGGAGCAAGCGTGGACCCAGCTAATGACCCACAAACATCGCAAAACAAACCTAAATTCAAAATTCCTGCGCGTAATATAATTGTTTTGAACAATCCCTTACAAATGATTGCTTCTTTTATTAATAGTCAAACTTCCAGCTGGAATCGGTTTCACGAACCAAGACCCCAAGTTCGCTGGCTCTCCTCGCGACGTGAGCCAGAAAAACACTAAAGGCAACGACAACTTTAGCTTCGGGGCCAACAACCCCCCTCCTAAGAAGAATGTACCTTCGCTCAAAATAAGCGGAATTGATCGCGAACAGTTCCATAAAAATGTAAATTCAAAAGCTTCATTACTTTTAAATTCACTCGCTTGTATCTAGGACTACGGAAACTATGAACCACACGAGAAGGAAGGAGCAGCCGAAGGAGACCTCACGAAGCTCGAGAAGTCACTTAACATGTCGAACCCCAAGATGCAACTGCTCTTAGAAGGGAAAAAGAAAGTTCATTCTCCTATGTCGTCCAACCCGAATCTACTGGTAATCAAACCCCTTTTCTCTCGTTTTTCTCATTCTTTTTGCATAATTGCCTCTAGGCTGGAAAAGAACATGCTCCACTGAACCTTGAGGAGCTATTAACCGAGAATATTTTTTATTACAGCGAAAGGAAGCTCAGGAAAATCTATGAAGATGACGAATTGCACGTTCTGGTCTTGAGTCTTATGATCTGTCTATTGCTCACACCAACTCGCGGTACTCTCGACGACCACTACTGCTCTCAGTTCCCAATCAATAACGGAAAGCCAAACATCCTCTATATCCTTCATTTCCATCTGAATCACCCAAGCAACCAGCACATCCTCCCTCTCCTATTGCAAAAGATGTCAGAAATCAATCCTTTCCCAGCGGGCCAAAGACTGCTCAAATTGCTCTGCGCGAGCTTCACTGATACCACCATCTACACCGACTGGAAGAAAATCGCCACTGGAGCCTATGGTACTATCTACGAATGCAATACCAACCTCGCGGACCCTCAGACAGTCGCGATAAAGCAGCTCAGTCTACCAAAATCGATTTATGAGCGTTGCGTGTTACATGATATTTTCACGGAAATCACCTGTTTAGAGAGCTTCAGACTCGACCCTTGCATTACTGATATGTACGACTACGGAGTAACTGACCATGACTACATCATTGTGATGAAGAAATACCCATCGTCGTTGAAAGATTGGCGTGTCAAACAAGAAGGCAATTGGAGTGATAACCTGCCTACGTACATGACGATTTTCAGAGATATTTTGAAGGCGATTTCGCTGTTGCATTCGCATAATGTGACGCATTATGATCTGAAATGCGATAATGTGCTGCTGGATTACAAAACTAACAGCTACAACAATTCTAAATGGCTGAATGACTCGGAAATTCGCATTACCATAGGAGATTTCGGAGAATGCAAGTAAATTACGCATGATATGAATCCTTTTGACTAATGCTTTAATTCCCTCACAAAGAATGTTTGTCGATGAAGACGACGAATTCGATTTACGTAACAGAGGCACTGAATACATAAAATCTCCAGAAATGCTTACGTTGACTTTGAACTCGAAGAAAGAGGCAGATAACTTCGATCGTCGAAAGAAGGTAAATATACTTTTAGTTTGAAAATAAAGCGTTAATTTCCCTTTCTTTGCGAAGATTGGCACAACCAGAAGCTCCGATATCTGGTCATTAGGTTGTCTGTTTTATGAGCTTTTAACTGGAGATTTCCTCTTCTTCCATCGAGATTGGATTCATTTCTATATTAGAGTCACCTCTCCCAGTGAGGTCCTCTTGACGGAAGAGATGCTTCAGAAGATCGGCCACAACACGTACCTGACCGATTTCTTGAAGTATATTCTGGTGAGAGATCCGCAGCATAGACCATCCATCGATAACGTGCTGAAACGGTTCGAGCATATTCACGCGATTTTGGTCTCTGGTTCCAATTACGCGGATAAATATGCTCTGCAGCATCCTCTAAACAACGCAATCACGTTGAATTTCTCGTTGGAAAGCTGCATTGAGAATTACATGGAGCTGTTGTTCCCAACGAATGAAACGATACAGGAGAAGATTACTTTACCCCATCTCCTTAAACACGTAAGATTTGATTCAAATTCTTAAAGCTAATTATTTGTATATTAGCCACCGCTATATATGAAGATTATGGATGAAATCCACATCTGTTCAAGACAGTATTTCTTACAGAACGTCGACAAGTATGCCAATTAGCATTCCACTGATGTATTGATGAAAAATGATAATTTTAGGCTGATACAAGGGGGAATAACCCATGTGGTCACTACAAGCAATTTGCTAGACGAGCGCAACCTGTTGCGATTTAAGAGACTGGTGTTTAGGCTAAAAGAAGACCAGAAACACGAGTAAAATTCTATAAGGGAGTGCAGGAGCGATAACATTGAATTTTTTTTTAGATTAACTCCCTACCTGATTGCTTCAAGAGTAATGGACTTCCTGAGGGAGGTATTCCTGTACAGAGGCAACCTCTTGATCATCGAGGACGATAACCTCAGCGTGAATTCAAAGCCTGATAAACTCGTCCTGAGGACCGCTTTGCTCTTCTGCCTGACTTATTTCTTCAGATGCTCAGTGTATGAAACCTGGACTCTCATAAACTCACAGGTAGCTCATCTACCCATCTTTCCCTCAGCGCTAACCTCTTATTTTTTTGACGCAGATACTGTTTTATACCCTACCATTTTCAAACCTGAGTCTGATGAGCAATTTCATGGTGCAGCAGTTCAAAATCATTCAGTTCTTGAACGCCTTCCCAAAAGTCCAATGCATTTGCGGTTGTGCTACCATCGTGCTCAAGCGCCAATTTAACGTCGATAAGAATATCAATGTCACTGCCTGTGCTTGTTCACGTGATTCAAGGACTCTAGAATTCTCTGACTGTCCATCTGACGGCTGCGCCGAGTACATGCGATTTGTCAAGGTTAGATACCATTAATTATTTTTATTCTTAATAATGATTTCGAAAAACAGGACCGTTATAAAATACAATGGGAAAGCTTGAAATGGGCTTACTTCGGACCAAACGATTTTGTCATTGGGCCCAAGAACACAGGCGTCGTTCATGATAAACTCCACGTTCAGATCGTTATGAACTCGGAAGGGTTACAGGAGAATACAACTGTCTATCCAAGGAAATCTAAACGCAGTGGCTTGAATCAGCCTCAATTGATAAATAAGGTATTTTTCTTCCAAAGAGATAGGGTATTCTAACTATTAAATTCGTTAGGAAAAATGGGATATCTATTCTTGTAAGGTCTGCCAAATGTGGCTGTATGCTGCAAACAAGAAGGATGCAAAGTATGCGTTGATCATGAACAATTTGATCAAGAAGAAAAGCAATGGAATTATGATCCCTCAGCCTCAGTTTAATTTCAAAATACGCACGCCAATCCTGCGGAACTTCAAATGCTGTGAACTCCGATAACTAAATATGAATATGTTATAATAAAACTTAGAGAATTGATCTCTTCTCTCTCTCCACTTTCAAAACTTTAGTGTATAAATACATACTGCTCATAATTTTCTTTTCTAAAGAGCTCGAGTAAATGGCAAGTAAATGGAATTAATTGTTAAACCTTACATTCATTCTATGGTTTTCTCACAATTTATTGTTTCTATTTCGCGTTTGATGTTCCATGATTCACAGATTTAAATGATTAAGGGCAATCGAATCGTTAAGGGCCTTAGTAAAGTGATATTGAGAGACTATTCTCAAATGGGAAGACATTTCTTGGATAATATTTGACTGTTGATTCCCTAATGTCTTAATTTCCCTTCTGTTGGCTTATAAGACGTTCATGAGATGTAAAGTAGAGAATGGCATAGATTCTGTACTATTGGTGCATTCAAGAAAGGCTTTTCGATATATAGTTGCAAATCTGGAATTAATAATCTCACTTCAAGCCCAAAAAAAATAAATTTGCTGACAAAACTTGTTGTGAAGAGTAAAATGGTGTCTACAATCACTTTTCATGGGTATTGGGACGCTATTGAGCTTTGCCTCTTTAATAAGCGTTGTTTTAAACTAATTCAAGAATAATTATCAGGTATTAACTGCGCTAACTAACGAAAACACGCTCTAAATTATTCAAGCAATAAACCAAAAAAACTTTTTTATAAAAACTACGACATCAGCAAATGGGTATCTATCTGGCGTCTCCCAATCGGGAAAAGAAGTCTGAAGATGGAAAGGCTGGAAATATGCGATATGGAGCATCAAGCATGCAAGGTAGGCATCATTCTTCGCTAAAATGGGCATTCATCTTAAAATTCCTATAATAATTTTAGGCTGGAGAGTCAACATGGAAGATTCTCACATTGCGAAATTCAACATCGTCCCAGATGTCCATATTTTCGGTGTTTTTGACGGTCATGGAGGTAAGCGCCCTTTTCTATTTGAAGACTCTGTGCTTTTTTCGTTTAATTCCTAATTACTCGAGGTTACAATTCTATACTAGGCAAGGAAGTCGCGTTATTTGTAGAAAAACACTTCGTGGAAGAGCTGTTAGCGAACGAGAATTTCAAAAAGGGCAGCTACGAGAAAGCCCTTACTGAAACCTTCCTTCGAATGGATACTCTGCTTTCTTCTCCGGAAGGCAGAAAGGAATTGAGCTTTTTAAAGAACGGCGAGGACAGTAAAGGCTACCAGCCTGAATCCTTTGCCGGATGCACTGCAAATGTCGCTTTAATCGCAAAAGGAGAGCTTATCGTCGCGAATGCTGGAGATTCTCGATGCATTCTTTCCAGCAAAGGAAACGTGGTCGAGATGTCCGAAGACCATAAACCAGAATTGCCAGGAGAGAGAGCAAGAATCCAAAAAGCTGGAGGATACATCAGCGAGGGCAGAATCAACGGCAATTTGAATCTCTCTCGTGCGCTCGGTGACCTCGAATACAAAAGAAACTCTGAGCTTGCCCCTGGCGAGCAACTTATCTCGGCAGTTCCTGAAATTAAGAAAAGAACGCTCACTCCTGATGACGAGTTCTTGGTCCTTGGATGCGATGGTGTGTGGGAAAGCATGTCTAACCAAAGTATCGCTGAATTTATCGGACAGAGAATCCCTCAGGCCAGCAATCTTAGCAAAGTCGTTGAAGAATTTCTCGACAAGTGCCTTGCTCCTGACACGGCGAGTAAATTTTAATTCCTTTTTTCAATGAATAACACTTATTTTTCCCTCATATAATAGCTGGTATTGGATGCGATAACATGACCTGCATTATTGTTGCTCTAAAGTAAGGTGGTTAGCATCCTCCTCTCGTGAGACCGGGCGTCTGTGTATCTCTCCTTCTCGCGGAATTTTATTAGGATAAGCAAATAAGCAAATCATTCTCTCGTTTTCTTTTAGTAGGTGGATGAGTGCGAATTCATGAATAAGGTTAAGGCTAGAGGATATTGATAATTATGTGCCTTCTGAATAAATACACGAATTCACAGAAAGATTAACAAATAAAGAATCCCAATAATTTTCCCTCAAATAACAACCTTCACGTTTTGCCGTTAAATCTTAAGATAGTGATCAATAGCTAACAATTCTATGCTGCTTTCCTCATTTCAATGGCAAATAATAAGGATAGTCTTTTCCGTTAGACTGCATATAAAAACATTTTCGACGGTTATAAGGAATTCGACTTTGAATTCATAGACGTGTGGTGACATTTACAGTCAAGAGGCTATGAGGCTCTGGTGGTATTGGACTTGGATTATTTTGATAATTGTTATTTATTGAGTTATATACAGAAGTTTTATTTATACTGGTCACCAGTAATAATAATTTAAGTCAATGAGAACATTGAATTCAGCAAAATTGTTACGAGAAAATGCTAGTCAGCAATGAACGCGCTGAATTAGAAGCAAGGTACTCTTCAACAAACGATTTTCGTACAGTATCTTCGAATATCGTGTCTCATTGATAGCTTTGGATTTCGGCAGTTTCTTTTTGATTCAATTGTGCGCGAAATTGTATTATTCTTCTTTGATTAATTTATTCCAATATAATTTGCATGGTTGTTGGTTAGGAATGATGTCACAGAACCAACCGATATCAGAAACGAATATTCGTACTGCTAGCCTATTGAGCAAGGTGCAATTTGCCAATCTTCACAAGGCCGTTTCAGCCCGCCAAATCGCTCTTAACAAGCTCGCGAAGATATCCGCGAATGCGAACAACTCTCCAATGAAATCTCCAGTCTTGAAGTTCAAAGCTTCGCCTATGCGCAATATGCTCGACAAAAGAGCCTCAGAACAGGACCTGCAGCCGAAACAGACTCGCTATAACGAACCAAAAGTTGCATGTCGCACTAATCATAGAAATACACCGAATGAAGGGCAAACTCCAGAAACTTCGTTTTTTATCAGTCCTCGGTTTCAAATTGACAAGAGCAAGTAACCCATTTCATAGCAACAAGCGTTAAGAAGTGTAGAATTAGGCTGTTTCGCTCAAAAGAGAAAGGAAATCTGACCGAATATTCCGTTGATAAGGAGAACAGACCGACAAGTGCGAAGAAATTCTCGTATCCGGACAGTTCGCTCATGGAGTTCAGACGTCAAAGCGATCAGAGCAGTTTTCTGCATAATAGGCCTTCAAGCAACGATTCTTTCCAATTGCTTCGCAGAAGAGCGGCTAATGTGCTCGAAAAGAGGCCAAGTCCGCTAGAAAGGAAGTTTACGTCTCCAGGCCCAGAGTTCGACGTGAAGAATGAGTTTGGGAAGGTCAAAAAGGTGGTTATATTGAGAAAGGTTCAATCGAGGTCACCGGAAGGGCCGTACGTCGGTCGAAATTTAAGCGAGATGCTGAAAAGTCCGCCGTTGTTGCGAGGATTAGGAGATAAAGCTAAGAGGCATAGGATATCGCTGAATGAAATGATTACTATCAAGAAAATGAGGTCGACGGAGAACAATGGAGTGATTAAGAAGGTGCTTCATGCGCCTACGATGAGCATATTTGATTTGCAGGTAACTGAAAGCAGAGAGTGCATGATACTGATTGTCACCGTTATTTTCGTTTAGGAAGAGCCGATCAAATTTAATAACCATCTGAAAGAATGGGTTGATATGTGGAAAGACCGCAGTCTACTAAACACTTCCTTTGCGAAGATATACACTTCTTTCTGGAACTCACCAGAAGGGAGTATCTCTGTGCTTCTTGAACCTGCCAAAAAAGGCACATTGCAAGTGATTTCTTCGATTGATTTTTTTTCTAAGCTCTTATTTCTTCTCACAGGATCTGCTGGACACTGGGTTAACCTACCCTGAGAGCTGTCTCAAGACAATAGCGAAGAATCTTATGAGTACTCTACAAGAAATACACAAAACTACCAGAGCTGCTGCTCATTGGCTCATCAACCCAAAGGAGATCATGATCGATGCGGATTACAATCCCAAGGTTTATTATAAAGTTCAAATTCTATTGTTTGCTAAAAGCTATCTTTTTTAGCTATTACCCGGTCTAGCTCGTCATGCGAAATTTTGCCCTGAAGCGGCCGAGCTAGTTATCAGACAACAAAGGTGATTTTATTTCTCCTCGTACGCTCTTCTTACCGTTCTTTAGGTCGTACAATAAAGAAAGAAGCAACTCTAGCTCACAGCTCGAGAGAAAAGTTTCCGATTCAGAGCATTTGCACACAGAAAAACTGCATGGAGATGAAAATTCTAAATATTTTGCCTCTGATATTTTCGACCTTGGTCACTGCTTACTGACCTGCGCCCTGGGCGACCTGGGACTGTTCGATTCGTCCGGCTTTTACTCGTTAAATAACCTCAAATACCTGATGGACTTGATCCAGTCGTTCAAGCAAACCAGCAAAAAGTGGTGTTGTTTGCTGCATAACGAAAAAGACCTTAGGAAGTTCCAGGCAGGCTTAAACTCCACCGTTCGACTAAAGCACTCGTTAAAATGCGTATTAGAGAACAATTTCATTGGACCCAAGTTCGTCGCACAAGAACAAAACGCTATCCAAACCGATTGCGCGTTAACTTTGCTTGAGTTGCTCAAATGCCACAACAGATTTTCCGATGAATTCGTAGATTTTTTATGCCATTGCACCAAAATTGACCCTAACCAGCGACATGACGCTTCAAAATTCGTATCTCATGCGTTTCTCGGAGACGACCATAGTGCTCCGGGGGTTAGTATTACGCTGGCTGAACTCTTGCATTCAATGCAAAAGGAACCGAAGGAGGCTCAGCAACCGATGTCGAGCTCTCAAGGGGAAGAATTGAATAGGATATTCGATGCAATAAAGTTGGTGATGCTGAACTGCGACAAAAGTTTCCTGCGGCAGCTGCTTCGTGTGGATAACCTTCAGAACCCGAAATCAACAACCCATAAAAAACTACAAGATTTAGCATGTCTACTTGATATCCCATTTAATGATGTAATGGCGAAGTTCAAAGACCTCGTTTTTTTGGATTAATAACACTTTAAACGGCTTCTTCTACGTATTCAGTGGCTCGGAGGTTCAGAAGTCATTTTCGTATAGCTGACAGAGAACCCCGGGCTTGTAAATCAAAGAAGAAGGAGCCTTCTCTGATGATAACTAAAACCACTTGTTACATTTATTTCATTTTTTTGAGTCGTTAATATACACAATTTTGGAGGGATGTCTCTGATCTATTTTTCCCTTATTTTTATACACAGACAAATTTTGGATGTTAAGTTCAATATAAAAACTATTAACCTAACGGTTGCTTTCCGATTATTATGCTAATTGCACATGTTATCTGATCTCAGATATGGAATATCTACAATGAGATAGGAAGAAAATTTGCTAATGATAGACAAAAATTTAAGAAAACATACTAGAGAAATAGCGTGGAAGCATATATAAGAAAGATGCTTTCAAGACTTATTATTCCATATAAAAACTGATTAAGAAGGGGATTTGTTGAACTTTGCGCGAGACCCTTGCATGTCTTCTAAGGCGCTTCTAATCATGCTTCTAAGTTCTTCTTGCGTTGGAAGAATCATCATTTTTGGCGGTTTGATGAACGCAGAAGGGATGTAACCTTCCATTTCTGGATCGACCTCTTCTTTCGCTTTCTCTTCCTTGGTTGGTAAATTGAACTGAAGGTCTCTTATGGGGCTGAGAGCCTGTTTCTTATTCAACTTTTTAGTTTTATCCACGAGGAAAAACTTCCCGTAATCATGCTTTTTTCTCTCCTATTATCCAGTTAAATGCATGTGTCAGCAAAAATTTCAGTACCTCTTTATCCAGACTTCGAATTCGCTGTATATAAGTAGCGTATTTAGCTCGATATCTTTCCTCCATTTCTTGAATATATTTGTTTATGTACTTCATTCTGATAAACCTAAACGAACGGTAAGAAACCCTTTCGTTGGATATATTATTACTCATCGATTCTGACCTCAGCCGAAATTGTGCCTCGCTTATGTTTGCTGGATTTTCACACGTAAGTTAAATGTTGATAAGATTATTATATGTTACGGAGTTGCAGCAAAGACCTCTGCGGCTACGAACACTGCTTGCTTATCCCAATGTGTCAGTAAAAGTCGCTTGAAGGCCGCTTTTCTTGTGAAATGAGACCTAATGCCGTTTTGAATCTTCAGAACTAATTTTCATTGGCTTTAGAATGCTTGAGAGAAGGAAATTTACCTCTCCCCACGTAAGTATTGATCTTATTGAGCATAAACTGCCTTTTCGAGGCCAATTTGAGAAAGTCCACTAATATTCGCTTCGCTGCCGGTTTTCTCATGGCTTTGACATGAGACGCACACATCTGAAGCGCCCTAAGGTATATCCAATCATAAATTAATTTCTTTTGCGCAACTTACGAATAGATGTCCGTCCCAAGCCGATTCCAATACGTCTCACCTCGTCTGTCGAGCTCCATTTTTAGGTTATTCTTCCAAATGATGCTGATATAGGAGACTCTGAGTTGCTTCTTTCTAAATTCCATAAATCGCTAAGAAAAAAGTTATTATTTCGTTGGAGGTAAATCTCGTACTTTTCTCTGGTATCTGATGCCATTGATTAGATTAAAAAACGCCATTATCCTCAAAAATTTCTTTTGTCTTGCCTGTAGCATGACTCGACGTTGATTCATTTGGGTTCGAATGCGCTGCATTGCTCTCGCAGCATCTATTTGCAGAATATCTTGGAT
>ENA-UOUE01001223-UOUE01001223.1-compost-metagenome-genome-assembly--contig:-NODE-1223-length-17222-cov-8.172353_pt1 | contig 17222 bp, 10 predicted proteins | sample MGYA00238146_ERZ747223 | MGnify/ENA primary metagenome ERZ747223 (study PRJEB28781, sample SAMN06268865) | compost metagenome | isolation source: single cell | place: USA: California, Emeryville, Joint...
AGATTGAGTTATTGTCACATTTATTGGTGCAATAATAAGAAATCACTGTAGAAGTGATCCTGTACGAGTACAGTCTTAATTTTCTTTTCTCATCTTCGGAGTTAAAAAGGCATTGAGATTAATTATGTTATGGGACGCTAAGTATTATCAAAACCTTATTATTTTTTATTTCATTTCAAAAAAGCTATTTAGGCTGGACAACAGCTCTTTCGGAATTGTATCTCTTTCGCTTCTATCTATCATTATAGTCAAAAATAAAAGATGAAGCTTCTGATATGGACTCAAAGCAAAGCTATAATGCACAATTTCTTTAAGAATTCTGCTTTGGCTTTCTTCCTAAATGCAACTTAAGATTCTTAAATCCGCAATTGAACAAAACCAACGTGAAATTTCAAATAAAAGTGGGTGTTCAAATACATTGAGTACTCTGTAGGTCTTGATTAAGATTAAAGAGCAGAACACGCAGTGCTCGTTGCAATCGATGGAATTGTATTATCATGATTGTTCATTTTAGCATATTGAAGGAGTTATAATACAAAACTTATATATTCTTGATGTGTCTGAGCTAAGATATAATAGAATTCATGGGAAAATTAGACTTTGAAGTTGTTATAAGGGGAGACGAAAAACAATTGAGATTTCCTATTTACGAAGAGGGAAATTTGCCTTGAAAATAGCAGCCAATTGCTATGAATTAGGCAGCGAAATATCGAATTATGCTTAATTAGAATCTACTTCAAAGCATCTACTCATTAGATAACACACCATTTTTGACATTTAAAGTGGCGAACTTTTTTTTTAATAGTGAGGGTACTTTCATCCTACGAAACATTCATCAAAGCGCCGCCAAACTGATGTGTTTCAAAACTTGAAACGAGAAGTAAAATTATGCTTCACACAGGCTTTTTTACTGAATACTTTATCCGCAAACTTCTTTGGGGGTGAATTTTTACTCATTTTAGAAAAAAGAGAAAAAAACCAAAACAGTTCACTTATCTAGGCACTAATGGTCTGACTATAAGAAATATTGAGTAGCTTAATATGCCCATTCGGTTCTATTTCCAGAGTTTGAATCAGCACCCAGTTTCCTTGTAGATCTTCTTCTAAGGATTCTCTGCATATCTGATATATCATCAGGATCCTCTACTGGAGGGTCATATAAATCATTTATCTCAGCCTGAGAAAGTCCTCGGGTCTCTTTAACACCGAAAATAATCACCAGCAACGCCAATAGAGAGTAGACTCCAAACACTCCAAAAGCGACTTCATTACCAGCCCTTTCGCTCAGCGGAGGGAAGAAAAGAGCGACTAAGAACGCGCCCAGCCAATTTATCAGAATCGCAATACCAACGCCGATATCGGGAAGAATTTCTACCGAGAACACATACACAATCGGCCCGTAAGTCAATCCGAACACAATGATGTAGAAGAACACAGGAATTGGTAAGAAGCTGCTCGCGCCAACACTCTCCAAACTCAATATACAAATAACCAGGATACATAATGACATACCGAGGTCACCAACAACAAGGATTGGTTTTCTGCCAAATCGCTTGAGAACTTGCCCTGAGAAGAGGGTTGCAACCAAGTTTAAGACTGCGAATAAAGTCGTGAATAGCACAGCGAGGTTGGTGTCTCCTTTGCTACTGTCTTTGAAAATTGTTGTTGAATAGAAGATTAACGCGTTTATTCCGGTCATCTGCTGACTGAGACTCACAAAGCAGCCGATGAAGAATCTCATGCGGTATTTCTTTGTGAAGAGCTCCTTATAGCTCATTGTGCCTGAGCGATGGTCCTCTTCTCGCTCGCGCTTAAGCCAGATAAGCTGCTCTGTAGCATAGTCTCCGACGTATATCTTGGAAAGAGATGCTCTTGCTTCCTCTTCGTGTCCGTTGACGACTAAATATTTTGGTGTCTCATAGCTGAACACTGTTGTCAGGAGGAGCGTCCGCAAAAGGCAGGTAATGATGGGGAAACCGAGCATTATTCTCCACCAGTTTTGCCATAAAAATCCTTCGCCAGGCCCGCTGGTTGGCAGCCCGAACCCGAAAAGGTAGGCAACAAGCGATCCGAGACAAACGAGGAGTTGATTGCATGAGCCGGTAGTGCCTTTGATTGGAAGAGGAGCCATTTCACCGACGTAGACAGGCACAATGGAGGAGTTGAGACCGCAGCAGAAGCCTGTGATCATTCTGCCGATCACAAACAATGGATAATTAGCAACAAGCGTGAGTCCCATTCCAAAGATGGCGATGAGATCCGCTATGATCATTGATTTGCGACGACCGAATCTCTGAGCGGCAGAACCACCGACAAATGCGCCTATACCTGCACCGACAGTGAGAATGGAGTTCAAGACTGAGATACGAGTTCTTCCGTCAGCTTTGCCCCATGAGTAGACTTCGACGCTGAGATAATCTTGAATTGTGTTGAGGACTGAGAGGATAAACCCGAACAAAAACATCCCTAGGGTTGAATTGAGGACCAAGCACCAAATCACAGGTGCTTTGTAAAGGATTACGCCTTTAAAGGCAGTACTGGATCTATTTGCTAATTCAAGCATGAGGATCTTTTTCTTTTTTGAGTATTTTTTTAATTTTATTTAGGCTGGAAATGAGGAAGTTCACACCATGAGCCAAAAGCAAACAGACTGAAATAATGCTATTTTTTTAAATTCGTTGCATCGTGTTGTCAACAGTTTTGACAATCTCTGTTCGAATATTTCAGTGCTTGTGATCGTTATCTCCATCAGAGAGTCTGGAATTGCATTTTTCGGGTTTAGTAATAGGATTGTGTCTTCCCAAACTGTCTCATGAAAATATAAGAGTCATCCAGATGCTATAATGACCTGAACGATTCACAATCAATGTCTATTTTCTTGCTATATTCGCAGTTGCAGCCAGTGGAGTTTGATTTGAGTAGAGGGAAAGGCAATTTGAATTGGAAGGAGAAAAAAAAAGGATAAAGGCCAAGAGTCTTGAATTATTATTTAATCACAAAACAAAATAGGAGATATCCATTAACTATTAAAGGTAAAATGAAAACGAAAACAACTTTTGCTGAATACTTCTTATTTTGATCGCAAAAGCGTCCTTCTCGATGAGCATTTGTAATCGAAAAAGCCGCCATATGTAACTCACAACTCATCTAACAAGTGTTTTGGGTTTCTTCTTACCTGCGTCTATTATGAAAATATATATTTTCTATTGTTTTCATTTGGAGATAAAAAAGTTCATACAGTTAGATTTTTGTAGTAAATGAGTTTTGATACTGTGAATAAATTGTATTGAGTTAGTTATTGAATTAATTTCTCTTCGCTCAACACCACTCCATATCAATTTTTGCAGAAGCTAACTTCTCCAACATTGCCACAGCAAACTTATCAATTTCTTCATAATGAAATCATCTCAATTCAACCCAAAGGAGCCGTTGAAACAGCGACGGCAGGAACCTAGCGCAATTCACGCTCGAGATATAGAACCGTCAAAGTTCGGGGTTTCTCACAGCGAACGGCCTAGATTCACTCATGATGACAATTATTCCATTCAACCGCAGTCTGAGCGCGTATTCGAAAAATTTGTCGTTGATCCAATTCGTCACAACCCAGCGATAATCAAGCAACTTTCACTCGAAGACGAGATTGACAACTTTCCAACATTTCCTCTGAATAAAAGGAACAATCGTGTTAACACCAGTTTAAAAAGCAGCGAACTCAACGACTCTCACAGGAAGTTAAATAACTCGCAGATCCTAAATTCCGATATCTATGTATTGGACAATGTTTCCGAGCCAGAGCTACAAAACATAATTCGTAAAATCTGTGAGGACGCCTACGAATTAGGAGCTGTTGGAAGTGAACGAAAAGCGCTGGAGAGACTCGAAAAAGCAGAGCAGCTGATTCGAAAACATAGAATCGAGGATCAGTTCAAGCAGTTTGAGCTAATCTTCTTTATTTTCCACAATATGACGGCAGTGTCTTACAAGTAAAATCGCGTTCAGTTGCTATTAACCCAATGAATGATTCCTTTATTAGTCTGAGTATGCTATTAGAAGCCCAGATGTACGCAGAAGGAAGCCTCGCGAACTTTGAATTCCTTAAGAAGATCCGGAAACCTAACCGGCCTTACAACTTCCAGCTGTTTAGCGACCAGAATGAGTATATTTTGCATCGAATGAAGAAAATGGTTGCGAAAAAATTCATCTGCAAGACCAATCTCCAACTGTGCATCATTCTTTCAGAATTTGAGAAGTAAATCATTCAGAAAAAGAGACTCGGGGATATTGATTTCTTTTTTATAGGCATAAAGAAGCAGCACAATATGCGAAAAGAGCGACAAGAATCTCCTGCAATTTGATTGTTGACACATTGATTTTGTGCTATTACATTCTGTATAAAGTTCAATCAAGAAAGGAGACCAATAAACCTGCAGAATATTATGGTTCGGCAAAGCCAGGACAGAATCGGACTTTTGAAGAACAATTAGGAGCAAGAAAGCTAGTAAAAAACACAATGTTTGATTATTCTTCTGGTGGCCAGGAGTTGGATGAGTCAATGAGCAGTCTCAATTCTAAAGACTCAGGTTTGCCAGGTCAAAGAGCAGCGTCAGTCGATCCGAATGAGGATAAGGTTAGGAAATTGATTCCGATATTAGAAGAGATCGTTCAGAGGATTAAACCTCAAAAATATTTTTCGTATTGGAGCAAAAGAGACAGGATATTAGCATATTACAGAGAGCATTTCAGAGAAATGAGTTGGGAGGAGCCGGATTTGGGCCATTTATATGCAGGGATCAAAGAGCATGCGAAGCTGAACACGATCAACTTGCTAAATATCATCAAATTAACAATGATCTCTCCAGCTAAAATCAGTCTGGAGCATCCAAACTTTGAATTAGAGCTTGAACCTGGTAATATCTTCGAAAAGGTACGCATGTTTACAATTCGCATTGACTCATTATAATAAACGCAATAGATTCTATTGACCGTAACGGGTCTCTATACGATTTCAACCGAAACGCGGTTTATCCTTAATCTAAAGGGACTTACTACAGCCTCTATTAATTTGCGGTCGGAAAAATCTCATATGTAAGAGCAACAATCAAAAACTCACGAGTTTAATATACCGCCTTTTCAATTTTTGTAGAGAAGATTGGCTGAGCAAAAGCGTTGAGATTGGGTACATGTTCTTGCCGCGTCCATTGGCACTGATGGACCAGGTGATTCCAGTTTACAAGAATTTCTACGGGATACACAACCAAATGATAGTAATTTCCTTAGCTATTTAATATATGACTTAAGCCTGAAGAGGAAGAACTGTCTCACGACAATAAGTACCTGAAAACCCTTCGAGGAGGTTTTCGGGTAGAATCTTTTATTCCAATTGTGCGCTGTAAAACTCACTGGTTTTTTTTCAACGCCAACGCTAATCAATTGCTAGATGCCAATGAAGAAGAGATGTTCAAAACGCTGTTCACTCCACAAGCACCTTTCCTTCACGAAAGGTAAAAAAATTTGTTGGATCCCCCAGCTCATTAGTTGTAAAATCAGAACTGCACCAGAATTTGAAACAGTGGACTCGAGACAAACGACGACCCAAGAAGATTTTCCAGCTGAAGAGAATACGACAGATACAAATTCTCAGCAAGGCCACGCGCAATCTCGTGGTTCGGAATTTCATAGTATAAGCAATGAGAATCGAAAAGACAATGGCTTCTTCCGCACATTTAATCAGGATAAAGACTCGAAAAGACCCAACCCTGAGAATACATATCAAAGCCTTCGTCCAAGCAGCAAATCGTCAAATACGGGGAAAGATAATCCGATGCCTAAAGACCCTCTGCAGCAGCAGTCGGGTACAAAACCGCAAGCTGGTCAAAAGATAAACAACTTTTTTTCCAACAATACTTTCTCTTTTGACCGAACTGATAACTTCTTTAATCTGGGGCCCCGAGTGCAAACCGAAGACCTGGACTCGGAGCTAGAACCTGAGAGTTTGACGCAGCCAGATCTGGCTGAGAGAAGTTTCACAACCTCGAATTCCCGTTCAAGCAATCAAAAAAGACCACGGCAGCCTTCACCATTTATGCCGACTAGTATGAATTCCGATATCGGATCACGTTTGATGAAATCTAGCGGGTTCAAAGGCGTTACTGAGGGGCCCATTCTACAGAAGGAACATCAACGTCCAGCAACAAGCACTAAACCTCGTGGAAATTCACCAGCTCTTCAGCGAAAAGGACAAAATGATCAAGCGCATTTGTTCAAGGATACTGTCAAAGAAGGTTTACTGAACAAAACGGTATATGTGTCTCCAGGTGGTGGTGGCGGCCGAGCTCAGTTCAACAGCGATCACGATGCCTTTGCACGTAAAGCCTTGATAAAAGGGTATCAAAAGCGAACGCCTCCGAAGTTCGATATTAAAATTAATAATAATATCAATTTCTTCATTAATAATCCGGACGCCATTGAAGAACTAATCGCAGGATCTGTTGGAAGTAAACCTCAAGAAAGACGCCAATTCAAACCCCAGCCAATCCCTTTTGAAGATGTGCTGCTACAAAAGATCAAGCAAACTGCTCATAAAGAAACTGAGCGAGTTAAGCCTCGGCAGCCTGAGATCCAGAGAAGAGCTGAAACTGACCCTGATGAGCATAATAGCAATTCGACGTTTTTCCCAGATTTTGCAGAACATTTCAAAATCGACTCCTCGAAAGCTAGCAAGAAGCGAGGGAAAAGCCCTGCAGCCGCTGATAATCCGTTCGCCAACTCTAGAATGAATCGTTCTGTGCCAAAACGTGCTAATTTGAGTTTCTCAAACGAATCGGAGCTAGATAAAAGCGATTTTCTTAACCGAAGCGCTATTGAGCAGGGAAGGACGAGAGTAGCAAAGAAGAGCGCTCATTCAGCTGAGCGAAAACCTACTACCCTCATACCAACCCCAAAAACGAAACAGCTCGCTGATCTAGAGAGACTCTTGAGATCAACGAAGCCAACGATACCAAATTCAAAATCGCAAACACCGACCAAATTAGTCGAGCGGGCTCTGTTTCATAATCAGCCTTACCTTAATGCAATAATCAAACCGACAAATAACAAGCCGCAAGAAACGAAAATACGTAAGCTAGATGAGATATTGAACAGAGATCAGCTAACTAAAAATATAACAAAGACACGTACAAAGCAGAATACAGACGCTAATGATGTTAGTATTGGAGCTATTAAGAATGCTCATAATGAAGCGATGTCTCTATGGGATCAGATGCGAGCTAACCCAAAAGTTTTTCGAACTTATGACAAATCCTAACTAAATTATGATCTTTTTTTGGGCTATTTTATGAGGAATATACTAAGTTAAGCATATCATTTCATCACTTTACTTTGATGCTTCTTCAACTAAGTTTTTCCATTGCGTAGCAAGTGAATTTTGTAAATAACTTTTATTGCTCTATATACAATGTTAATTTTGCCAAGCAATTGCAAAACACCATCCTGATAACCTCTCTTTTCCATCCATTGATTATGGCCTCATCAGTCTACAATCTATGACACCAAACAATAAACCTCAAAGAGATTAGGCCTCCTATTGTACTCCTAATTAAATTTTATCTCTTTACATCTGAAGATTCGCTTATAACCTCAAATTTATTTTGAGTATTTAGATATCACCTGCCTCCGTTTCCAACATGTTGAAATCAGCTTTCGCCTTAGCTCGTGCCGTAACCTCTCGCCCAAAATTGTTTGTAGTACCTATGATGCGGTTCAGTCGATTATCCGCAGAGAAGATCTCAACAATCGAACCGCTTTATAGTAATTTGGCAGAAGAAGACTTCGAAGACACTTCTGCTCGTTTCGCAAACAACATCAGCTATCTGGATCTCGTTGTACAAAGCTTGAACCATACCTTTAAAGAGCGAAGTCTTGCATACGCTATTACTTTGGCAAGGATGCAAGCGCAAAAATCAAATTCTGAAAAAGAAGTTACAACCCACACTGATGACATAATCAAACTGATCGACAAAAACCTTGAATCGATTCAGAAACCAAACACATTGGCACTTATCTACCGTTCCTCGATAATATTTGAAAAATTGGATCAAGCCCTCTATGATCGCTTGCTGAAGCACACCATCAATATTTTCACAACCAACTATGAGATGAAAGAGTCTGGAAATCTATTGGCCTCGCTCATTTTCACATTTTATAAACGAAACATCGAATATCCTCCAGAGCTCATCGATTTTTTGATCAAAAACCACCTGAAACTCGCAGTTGTCCACACTATCAACTTAACTCTGTATTTTTCGCTGAGAGTTGTCCAGAACCCTGCTCTCTACGAAAAACTCTTGGAAAATCTACGAATTGCGCATTTGATGCTTATGTCTGATGAGCTACTCATGCTTTTGTATTTATGGAATGTGGGCAAAATCGGCGGAGAGAGCGTTATGCATGCGAAAACGTTAGATCAGATCGTCGAGCTCATCGAACGCGCCAGCAAAAATATCCAAACAAGAGGAGACATCACAAGTGCAGCTTATGCAAGCGCAAATAACTTGCTCGCTATCGCAAAAGCCGTGGACTCTTCAGCATTGTCAGGTGCAGAAGCTAAAATCAAGGGATTAGAGTCCAAGGTGACCCAAACAACCGATAAAAAGCAAGATTTCACAAAGATGTATCTTGAAGCCATTGACTCATTGATTGAAAGCAAAGGAGACCAAGAATTGAAAAAGCGTATTGAGCAATTAAAGCAGTAAGTTAGTTAGCTTAGAGGGCGATTTTGCAAAAAATACGTATGTGTGTATGTAGTCTGTTTTATCAATTCACGCGGAGGTATTTATATTATTGAAATGTGCGCTTTCTTTCAATAAGATAAATAAATCTTGAAATAAGTGATGAGTTTTGTATCTTTCGGATTAGCCTTCGGCATCGGTCTGCTAACTGTGCTGTTAATAACGATTATCCGCCTAGTGTTCGTTCTGTACATTCGGCCCTACTTCAAACTAAAGAAACTGAAAGGGATCGGTGGTATCGTCAACTATTCCTCCGCTGGCCTTGCATCAACGTTTCAGAAAGACCAAAGAATCCACAAAGACTACTTCCATCTCTTTAGATCTCTGGCTAAAACACAGCCAAAGCATAGATTCTTTGCGAGCAACATCGGTGAGGCCATATGGGTCTTCCTCAGGGACCCGAAGCTGATTGAAGCATATATCAAATCTCAATCGAAGTACAAAAGGCTCAATAGCTCTGTACTTTTCGCGACGCTCTTCCCCAGCAGCACATTGGTAGCTGAAGGAGCGATTTGGCAAGCACATCGAAACGTGTATGATAGTATTCTGACTCAGAAATTTGTTGATCGGGCTATCCCGATGATTTTTGACACTACCCTTGAATATATCACGTATATCGATCCAATGAAATCGACACTTGATTGCGGAAGTTTCTGCAAAACAATCATTGGAGAAGTCTTCGCAAGGCTATTCTTCGGGAAAAAACTGCAGAATTTCAAACTCGAGAACGGTATGACGCTCGGGGATATGTTTTCGCTAATGGCGACGGGAATATCCGAGTGCGGAACTAGTTTCTGGGCGACTCTGTTTGGAACTAAATTTGTGTTGAAAGGATATATCCCTGTGCATCAGAGACTTATTTCTAGTGTGAAAATATTTAAGAAATTCGTGCTATCAGTCGTCAAAGACCGCAAAAAGCTGAGAGAACAAGGAAAGCCACAAGACTTTCAGGAACATACTTTGATCGACGCGATATTTGAGCATCAAAAGAACCACCTTGAAACGATCATCGACGCGGAGGTGTTTGATGAGTTTATTTCTTTCTTCATCGCAGGGCTCGAAACGACAGCGCAAGTCGCAACGCTTTGTATTACCGAAATGGCAAAGAACGTTGAATACCGCAACGCAGCGCTGAAAGAAGCCAGCGACCTCTTCAAGAACCAAGCGAAATTCAATCTCCAGAAGTTGAATTCGCTGCCCTTCCTTGAAGCTATCACTAAAGAGAGCACGAGGCTCAATCCGCCGATTGTCTCATGCCTCGCTAGACAAGCCAGCGAGACTCATCAGTTAGAAGACGTGATTATACCTAAAGGCGCGCAAGTACAGATTGGCATTCTGCAAAACCACGTGAATCAGGATAATTTCAAAGACGCTGAGGTGTTTGATCCTTACAGATGGATAAACGGGTCAGAGAGGTATGTCGCGATCAATGAGGAAAAGGCGAATTATGAGTTTTGCCCATTTTCAACGGGTCCGCGCAAGTGCATTGGAGAGGATTTAGCAAAAACTATCTGCAAGATCATTTTAGCTTGCTTCGTGAAAAGATTCGATTTTAGATTGGATGCTAGGACTCAACTAACAATGACGGCGACGCCTACGTATCAACCTGAAGGGCAAGTGCTTCTCTCGATAAGAAGAGGTTCTTTTGCAGGGTAGTTAGAATGTATCTGTAATTATACAAAAAAATGGAAGGAAAAATGCACTTTTGATTTTAGTTTTTGATGAATGCAAACACGAATTTGTTTCTACTAAAGCAAATGAAAATACTTTATTCACCCTCTCTTCATTTAATATGATAGGCTGAAGTGTTCATTGAAGGAGTTGCGCTTCCTCTCTTTCGCGTCAGGAATATTTCACTTCCAGATATGATTTGATCGATTTCGTTAAGCTCTTGATCGCCTATGGGTACTACTTTTGATAGATATCTAGAGGAGAGATAGCATAAGCGAATAAAATAATGCATGAGAGTCTTACTTAATGCCTCTTTCATTGAGCTTCTTAAGTTGGTCGTTGGATTTTCTGTAGGTAATTAAGGAAGTTATTCTAATAGGAAGGTAGATGAGAGGAGTACTTTTGAGGGGATTGCTGATTTTCAGCGGGATTTTGAACTTGAGCTGGTGGCTGCTCAAGTTTTTTCTCTTCGCTGAGATCTTCGACAGTTTCGACTTTGTCGCTGTCTTTTAGTCTGACCTTTTTGCTCAAGTTCACGATGACATCAGTGATGCGGTCTCTTTCGAGTTTTGCCTGTATTGAACCTTCTCTGAAAGAAGAGTTATATGGTTAAAAGAGCTGGCAGAGTTAATTTACAGTCTGGCTTTTTGAACAATTTCTTTCTGAGTCTTGATAAATTGGATTTTCTCAGCCATTTCACGCTCTTTCTCCAAAATTCTGTTTTGCTCGAATTCCTAAAGGAGTATCAAATGAAAAAGCTGTTGGATAATCAATATATACTATCATTCTGCGTTTCCTTTCGTAGTTTTCTTGGTTATCTAGTTGCTTTAATCTTCGTAGCTCTTGTTTTAGTCTAATGCGATGTTGCTCTTCCAGCTAGGAGATTTAAATTGAAACTGACAAAAATCAAGTGGAATTTGCGGACCTTCCTTTCTTCAACTCTTTCCTGCGCTCTCTTCTGTCTTTGCTCTAAAACAGAAAGCCATTTTCTCTCTTCGCTCTTTAATTTTCTGGTATTTCCTAGGAAATTATCGTTTTTCGCCTTCAATCTCTTGAGTCTCTCCCTATTTTCTTTCTCTCTCTTTTTTTCAAACTCTTGATTCTTTTTCTCTTTTTCTTTCACTTTATCAATTAACTCATGAAGAAACTCCTCTTCCTTCTGCATCTTCATCTCCTGCATTTGCTGAACTTTCTCGCTGAGCTTTCCCATCTTCGCTCTTATTGACTCAATCTTACTATTCATAACCTACTCATGTTTCTCCTGAGATTCATACACTGTTATCAAAGCAAAATCATTAGTGACAATTTATTTTCAAATCTCATACTTTTGTCACGTATTCTTTGATCAAGCATTTCAATCCCAGTTTCGATTAGCTATTTGACAAATCAAACTATATAAGCCTTTGATACCCTAAATTGTTTACTTTTTCATGGCGCATTCTGATTTCATCTGCTCTTCGTTTCTTCTCAGCAAGCCTTTGCTCATGCTCTTGCAATGATCGAGCTCGTTCTTGTTTCTCTTCTTGTAGTTTAATCGCCCTGGCAAATGAAAAAGGCATTAAGGCATTTGATAACTTTAGAAAAGCACTTTTCGTCAAATTTCTTTCTAAGTTGCTCTTCTGCCTTTTTCCTTTTCTCATTGAAACTTTTCTCTCGTTCCTTTATCATTTCCTGCTTCTCTTCAATTCTTTGCAGTTTCTCTTTCCGTGATCTTATCATCTCCGCCTTCATTTTGGCTTCAACTTCTTCCTTCCTCTTCGCTCTTTCATTAATATCAGTTATCAATTTGATTCGTTTAAGGTCGTCCTCATAAACGCGCAAAGCTTCTTTCTACCAATAGATATTAACATCCAACCGCGCTTTAATTCAACGATACCTGTTTCATTTTTTTCATTGTGTTGAATTTTTCGACCTCATGAAAGAGCATCTTGTCAAACTGTTTTGTTTCTTCATCAACATGCAGCAGCTCCTCTGGCTTCTTTATAACAGGAGACTGTTGCGCGCTCCTCAAATATGATACAGTCTTATGATAGTTGGCTAAAAGCGAAGTGGGGACACTAATGCAGTGTTGCTTAGCCTTGATTATTGATAGATTAATTACTATTCTGGCTTGCTGAGGGTAAATGACGATCTCAACAAATTCTGACGCGACTGGGCTCTTGATTCTGGGAGTCCACTACTCACATTGTTAAGATTCGTAACCGAACCAGGACGAGTTCCTCTTCCTGCGAGTTGTTGGTCAGTGGTAGTGTTTGATTGCTGTTGCTGTGCAGCTTGATAGCGCCTGCTCCTCGCTGTTAAAAAACATCATATTTTAAGGGAATAATATGTTGAAAGGAACCTATTTCTCTTCGTTTTGCTGTAACATCCTTAACCGTTTCTAAAGATAAAATAAGAGCAACGTAAAATGCAGCAATAGTACGATTGTAGCGATTGAGATAATGATTGTATCGCAGCTTTACAATATCCTCGGGTGTATTGGGCTCAACAAATGATTCTGGGGGTCTGAATATCGATTTAATAACTGTACTTTTTTGGGAAATGATACTTTTGTCTCAAATCCTGTGGATTAATCCCGAGCTCCAAGCATGCATCAATCGTTCTCGGAGAATCAGGATTTAACACACCTAAGTTCGACCTTTTTCTAGTTGGGGCCCGGACTTCCGGCGAATTTGAAGTAGTAGATTTCTCGTCCATTACAAGCGACATCCTACTCTGCCAATTTTCGTGTCCTAAAAGTTCTTGTGTAATTTTAACTTTTTATTTATGCAACTTCACAAGCAAAGAACCAAACTCAGGAAATCCATTTAAATTTCATTTCCTCCTACAGATATCATTCGATTTCTAGTGACATGCCCTAATTCAGAAGATGATGAACCTCTCTCGTTCGCTAGGGATAGTATATCGCTCAAACTGGCTACAATAACCACGCCTCTCAACTTAGAATCATATTACAATATTATATCTGTTGTAGTTTAAACCTTGATAGTAAGGGTACGAAAAACGGGAGACATTTTGAGTTTATTTCATATGTACTAAGATGAGGTTAGGAGTTTTAAACATACAACATATTTTAAAATATTCCTATGGTAAAAAACAAACAAAAGGCTACGAACAATAAAGGTTTGTGCAGTTCAGAAGAATAACTAAAACATACCTCAAAAAATGCGGGGCTGTATAACTATTAGGCGTCACCTAATAGGCTGATCTTATGAATCTCCGAGCCCGTGCTCACGACTGAGGTTCGATAAAAAAAAATATTACGGCAGTCCTGAATTGCGCGTGGACTAGTCAATAGACGAGCGCCTCTGTTTTGGAACTCTCGCCCATCAGGAGACGTCTTAAGATTCTCAAGTCTCCTCATCGATAGCGCCAGGGGGAACTGATAATTTTGTAAATCTATTGCGGCTCTTTCTTGTATCTCATCTCCTTCAAAATCATAATCTTCCTTCTTCCCACCCTGCTGTGCTTTCGAAATTGCTATTTCTTTTAAATTAGCTGGTGCTTTATCTTTCATTGTCGGCTTCGTTGCTTTACGAATTTCGCTCGCGTCCTTCTGACTAACCTGAAAACTCTCGTCTCCATAAGCGAATGAACATGCAGTAAAAAGAGGCTTCTCAGGCATCATGTTCCTGCTGGAATTAAAACCTCTCGATACAAATGTAGCTGCGAAACTATCAAAACGACCAGGCGAGGTCATTCTATTGGCTGCTAAATCAAACGGCCTGTCATCTTGGAATTTATTTTTTCCGATATCTATTGTAGGGATTTTTCGAGTCGGAATCCTGCGATTTTCCAAAACTCTTGTATGAGCGTTGGAAACAAAGGAATTAAAGTTAGCTTTCTGTCCGATAATAGATCCTCCTATGCTATTCGAGTGTCTGGCAATATTATTTTTTGTTGGATTATGCGCGAGAGCTCTCGTCTGCTGGAAGCCGACTGCTCTCTCATCATTCTTGTTTGGAGAACCCAATATAGGCGACTCATCAAAAGCCTTTGTGGTTGCTGCCAATGGCTTCGTGGTTGGATTAATTGCACCAATATTTAATCTCAGATCTGGTTTATTGGAGATAAACCCATTGTTTGCGCCGTTCACTTTGTTTCCCTCCCCTATTATCTCCACCTTATTAGTTATAATTTGCTTTCCTAGAGGATTGATCGTCTTGATCATCTCGAATTTATTGAAATTAAGTGTCCAGTCATATTCGTAGTCCAGCGCCCAGTCATTCTCCGTTAATAACTTTCTGAAAAGCCGCTTCAGGTACTTGTAATCAGGAGTATCAGTAAACGTGAGATTTCTAACATAACTTATATATAATACAAATTCCCTTGGGAGTCCTTTGCATAACTCTTCGATCGTTGTGCTCATTTTCGAGTCAGCTATCAATTTATACTTCTCTGCCTTATTATGTGAGCGAATATTCTGCCAGGGCAAGCTTCCTTTAATAAAATAAATCAACAGATATCCAATAGATTCAAGATCATCACGTCGGCTCTGCTCAATTCCGAGATGCGTTGAAATACTCGCGTAGCGCGCCGTCCCCACAAGACCTTTATTTTCCTTATACGAAATGTGCTTGCCGGTGATAGGATCACGGTACATCTTAGAGAGTCCAAAATCAATGAGATATAGCGTTGCGGGGTCTTCAGTAGGATGTCCTATGATAAAGTTCTCCGGTTTGATGTCACGGTGCAGGAAACCGCGAGAATGAACATATTCAATTCGTTTTAACATTTGCTCTGCGATTAAAAGTGTGGTTTTCAAGGAAAATTTTCGGTTGCAGCTTCTAAATAGTTTCTCTAGATTTGAGCCGAGCAGCTCCAGCTCTAAAACTGAGTAATTCTCTTCTTTTATGAAGAAATAAATAGTTGGGATCCCAGGAGCCCCACCAATTTCAGCTAGGATTTTCGCCTCTTGGCCTAATGTGAGTGCAGCGTTTCCTTCCAGCGAATTCTTTGGATGGATTTCGATTTTGAGTGCGACGAATTTACTAAGTTGTCTATCATATGCTTTAAAGATATGCCCGAATGATCCGGAGCCAAGTTTTTCAGCGAGTTGAAATCTTGCGAGTAATGTCGGAGAGAGTTGGGGGATTTTCACTGAATTCGAGTCAGAAACACCCCTTTTCAAGTTGCCAGGTTGAGGAACCATTCCAGTGTTTCCCTTTGGTCCTTTCTGGTTGGTTTCAATATGAGCTTCCATGCCTGTGTTGGATTGTAAGGTGCGACTTCTTATGGTTCTCCCTTTACAGGTTTATATTAATAAAGTTTAGTTAGAAGAGTTCTTTTAAATTTAAGTTTGTCTGTTCTGATTGATGAGTCAATTTTTTTTTTAAGGTGAAAAAATTTTCTGAATTGCGGAGCGAACAATGATCCTCAGCAATTACAAATTCTCTTGGAGAAAACAATTGCCAGGTGTTGTTTTTCTTGGTGCTCGAGAAAACAGATGAAGTGACTAAATTTCTTTTTTTTCTCGCATCAAATACTAGTTTAAACCAAAGATCTTTTGATAATATTGATAAGATCGAGATAGGAAAGAGGACAGTTATTGACTAGCAGAAAATTTTTAAGTTGCTCAATTTCACTTCGTTTTATTCTGAATTACATTAGTTGGGACTTCTATATGTTGTTGTCGGTGTGGGAAAGCAAACGAAACGGCGTTGCTGGGGTTTTAAGTGATTTCTTGGAGAATATGGGTTATGAAGAGTGGGTTCTAAACGTATAGAAATTAGCAAAATGGTACCCTGTATTCTTGAAAGATAGCAGCAAAACTTTCAAAACAAAGGGGATCTTTTATCTCAGAGATGTAATATTAGTGTTAAACCTAACTGTCTTATGATATAGTAATTAGCTTACTTGAAGGTGGATTATTTTAGCTCCCTATTAGATTGAACAGCTCCAAGTATAAAAAGAGAGCTGGTTTTCAAAATCCTGCAAAATTATCCAATGTAGATACAGAAAAGCTGATTGGATAAAAACTCTAACACCCAATACAGCATAGGATCTTCTGCTGAAGAAAAATACTGCTTCTCCTCCTTTACAATAATCTAAAAGCAAAACTAGGAGTATCGCAACATTCCTATTGATTCTAAATGCTCAGAACATGATTTGACCTCACGTACTCATATCTTTTATCAGAGTTTTTATATCAAAGTTGATGCATCTCAAGGTCAAGAGCGACAAACAAATTTTTTACTGGAATCAACGTATTTAGATATACTGTTCAGCACTCACACTCTATAGAGGGTTCTTCTTGTTGATAGTTTTGAGAATAATTCCAAAGCCCTTTTTCTCGATAATTCTGCTGTGGATTTTCAACATTAAAGTCGCGTTGGCTCCGGTTGATCCTATGAAAAGAACGTTTGTCATGAGTTCGTATTTACTATAAGGCAACCTGCAGCAATGGATTTGAGATTTTTGAGGATATATTCAAGAAAAACAGAATTTTCATCAGTCGTGAGGCCATCAATGACTCCATCAATATCTTTATCCAATCTCAATTTGCTAATGTATTTATTAGCTAAATCAACGTATTTTTGCTGTCAAAAAGGTCAGTTCAGAACACATTCTCTCACAAAAGAAAGCTTCACCTTTAAAGCGGCGTCTTCAGTTTTGTATGGTGGCTTATCAATGGCGATTTTGATCAGAGTCACCAAGTCATTGGCACTATATTGCATCGAACTCATGTGCTTCAGCAGAGGAGGAATAGTTTACTTTTTCTTTTCAGCTTCAGCGAGAGCTTTTGCCTTGGCATCCAAAGCCTCT
>ENA-UOUE01001227-UOUE01001227.1-compost-metagenome-genome-assembly--contig:-NODE-1227-length-17165-cov-13.080466_pt1 | contig 17165 bp, 16 predicted proteins | sample MGYA00238146_ERZ747223 | MGnify/ENA primary metagenome ERZ747223 (study PRJEB28781, sample SAMN06268865) | compost metagenome | isolation source: single cell | place: USA: California, Emeryville, Joint...
GAGCTAAATAGTGTTTTGAGATAAAAAGAGGTTTGTAATTTACTCCCACTTGCCAGCTCTTTCCTTTCATGCCTATGCTATTACTACATTTATCTTGGCGGTTAAATATTTTGAAAAAATGGATTTCTATGTGACGAGATCAAAGCCTCTTTCTCAGTAATCATGAATGCCTCTACTCTTCTAGTTTTAGTTGAAGCGAGGTCTTTAAGTAGTCACATATTCAATTTTAGGCCTTCATACCTCAAACAGATTCTTAAAGCATAGCTCAAAGACTCTTATCACGCCGATACATACTGCAGACAAGCGAAAGATGCACAAAGAACAACGCAAACTAAATAGTGAAATCAAGAGGTGGAGACTCAGGTAATCTCTTTGTCAACACTTCACAGCCGTCTTTTGTGATGAGAATCGTGTGTTCGAATTGAGCAGATCGCTTTCCATCGTCAGTGACAGCAGTCCATTCATCAGGCCAGGTTACATCATTCCAGGTTCCTTGATTAATCATAGGTTCAATTGTGAAGATGTGCCCTTCCTATTAGATGAAATTTGAATGAATTAACCCCATGCTGAGCAAGGCTTACTTTCATAAATCCTGATGTTTTATTGTTTTTGTAATGAGCCACATTGGGGTTGGAATGGAAGTGAACTCCCACACCATGACCTGTGTATGATCGCACTACTGATAGTCTGATAGAAGAAGTCGTCATGAGCAAAATTATATTGTTGCCATTAACTTTACCCTTTGCTCTCAATATATTTGCCGATAACGTTACCAATTTCTCTGTACATTGTGCCAGGCTTGCAAATCTCAAGGGCTTTTTCGAGACTTCTGTACGTGTGTTCAATCTAAAGCACGGATATTTTCAATTAATTTTCTCTCTAAGAAATAATGCATCATACGAGGTAGAGAGAGTCCGGATCGACTTTGCCAACGCAATAGGTTTCATTGAGATCAGCATGCATGCCCTTGTAGTAAACACTAATATCCAAGTTCACAATATCTCCTTCTTCTAGTGGTCGATCATCTGGAATACCGTGACAAATGACCTCATTTACAGACCTGAAAGGGTTATCGTTGCTTAATATACAAGTCGAATCAGCTGAGAAATACGTGCAAATCGATTTTGGGAAACCATGATAGTTCAATGGGGAAGGGTATCCTCCGTTTTCAATAATAAAATTGTGCACGGCTCTGTCGATTTCATCTGTAGTTACTCCAGGCTTCACTTTACTGTGACCATGGTCCAGAGCTCTTCTGGCTAATTGTTTGATAAATAATATTAATAAAACACATGCAATATGTTTTCAAAACCTAGAAGACAGCATTCTCGAGCGGCAGCTATCTGCTCAGGAGTATTCTCATCAATCAGATGACCTTTCTTTGCTGACATTTCTTCATTCGGAATTCCAGTTTTTGCATAGTCAGGTGTCGGAATATTATCAGGAACATAATTTTTTGCTGACACTTTGCCGGGTCTGATAGGTCCCTAGTACATTCAGATTCATTCTCACAAAACGTTGTGATTCTTACTGTGAATTTGAATTTCTCAAACTTGTTCACCTCTAAAAACATTTTTTCGAGAATGGAATTAGGTACCGAAGCCCAGGATTGATGAGTTACCTGGTCTATGATAGAATTTGTGGATTGGCCAGAACGCTTTGAAGCATTCTTGCGAGCAAAAGAAGCTTCCGTTGGAAATACCCATCTTGACACATGTTGGGCACTGCAATGTTGATGGTTTGGTGCATTCTGGTGACGAGCAAGCTTTAATATTTTTTGGTTTATCGTCCACTGTGCTCTTTTCATCCTTATTGGTGTTTTCTACGGATTTTTGCTCAGTAGTAGCCTGAGTCTTCGTCTCTTCAGGTTGAGTTTTGTTAGTTGCTTCCATCGATTTGCAGAAGTAATAGATTTAGACAAATTTATTTAAGACTATTTTGCAGTCTTATCTCGACCCGAATATCTATTTTTTATTTAGCAACGAATTTCAAGATTGAAAAACTCGATTAACAGCTCGTTTACTCTTCTTTGTCCTTTATAAGATACACAATATAAAATGGGAAACCTACATTCAACTGACAGAATTAACTTCCAAACTCAGCCAGACGTCCAACTCGATGAGAAGAATCTCGTCTTCTTACGTAAGAAAAAGGACGCTCGTTTCGGTGAGATCAACGAATTTGAGTCCATTGACACTAAAGAAAAGATCCTTCGAAAGGATTTCGTTATTGAAGACCCATCTCTCAGAACAGACACTCAATTGTCTTATCTCAAAAATCGGGTGAACTTGCGCCATACAAATCTATTGCAAATCTTTGGTCTTTCGATTGTACCTGAAGAGACCGGCTCCGCAGAAGCGATAAAGTTGTCTATTTACTTCGAGGGATTTGTTACTGACTCAGCGCACGAATTCCGAACACGCAGAAAAGGGCAGAACTATTTCCAAGATGATGAATTACTAGGCTCTTTACTTTATTGCTTACATGTGTTACAGCATTTACAGTCGAAGGAAATTGCGCATGGAAATTTAACACCTATGTCAGTTTTCATGGGATTTGATGGAGAAATTAAGGTAGCAGATAATTCATTGCTATCAGAAGAGCATGCATTGTACAAATTATTTTTAAAGGGAGTGAGAGTTCCTTATATCGCTCCAGAGCTACTTCCCTTGATCAAAGAGAAGAAGGAGCCATCTCAAACAAATTACAATCCTTACAAAGCAGATGTATTTAGCTTGGGAATGGTGTTCCTTTATGCTGCGCTTCTAGAAGAACCTGTAAGCTGTTATAATTGGGATGAGCTCACCCTTGAAGGACACGTGCTGTTTGACTTGTTCGAGAAAGTCCGTGAGAAGTACCCGGGACCGTTTGCGAATCTATTGCACTATTTGATTAAGATAGAACCGAAGGAGAGACCAGATTTCATAAGTCTTGTGCAGAATGTTGAATACTACAAGAACACTGATTTTTATGTGAGAGACCCTCGCTATGGAACTCGTCTTCCAAAGTCAGTGATATCAGGCACTGATTTCGTCACCAAGCATCTTAAATCTTCCTATCTTGCTGATATCCCTTCTTCTGCAAACAAAATTTCAGATAGTTACACTCCATTAAAGAGAGACTGGGAACCTTCAGCAAGTTATAGCCACAGAGCATATGACAAGCCTCTTGAAACAGTCAAATCAGCCATTTATCAACGAGAAGAGTTTCTGCCTCCAAAATCCACATATAATGATCCTTCGGATAGTGTCACCTATAATTTTGTTGATCCGAAAGTGCAAGCTATTATAAAGCAGAATAAGGAAAGAAGCGCACAAAAACTTCAAGCTTCAAGCCCTTATACTTCAAAACTTTATCCTCCCACGACATCAGTTCAGCAAGAAATTACTGAGCCCTCCAACAAATATTCGCATGGCTATTCTCCAAGTGTTGACTATCTACCAAAAACGACATCCTCATATCTCGCTTCGACTGGTTCAATACCGATCACGTCGAACAAGCTTAGTGAGACTTATAAGAATCCTTTGAGCATATCAGGTAATTACAATCCTCAGCCTCAGTATACTGCTGAAGGTGGAAGCACCAAACAGTTCCAACCTCGATTTAATAACCCTTTTACGGATGCTGAACCCGTTCTAAATTATCTGAAGAAAAGTGGCAGCTTTTCAATCAATCCTCCTTACTCACACAGAGAAGCTACAATGGATAAGTTGGGATACACAGGTAGTGATCCAACAGAAATGAGGCAGATAGTTTCAGCTAGAGATTATGGTGTTAGTCGCTATGAGATCCCAGAATCAAAGCCAATCGTGACATCGGAACCAAAACCAACTGAGATAATTTCACCAAGGACAAATGTCTCTATTGAAGAGTTATATAAGAAATATGGAATAACAGCTCCAAAAACAATTGAACTCCTTCCAAAGGTCGAACAAACTGCAGATATTGACAATAAATTAACATTTAATTCTGCAAGAGTTAATGATATTATCGCTCAGCTTCGATCACAAACTTTCTCCACGACTCAGAGCAAACCAGAGACGCAATTCTCAGAGAACAAAACGTTTAGTCACCAAACTCCAGTTATTGCTGTTTCAACAGCGAACCTTTACTCGCCTATAACACAACGTGTTACTGAAGCTGCTAGCCCTAGTGTTGAGAAATTTGATAATGTGTCAAAGGATCTCACTGCTGAATTTAGGAGCAATAATCCTTACCATGAGGATAAAACTTTGCAAGTCGAAAAAGTAGAAATATCGCAAAAGCAACCTGTGGAATTGCCTACTCAACAGGAGAAATTGAAGGAGGAGTATATCACGGTTTCGGCGTTGTCAATTGTTGAAAGTGAAAAAAAAGAAGAAAAGCCGAATCAAGAACAAGTAAATGTATTAGCTGGGAAAAACCCAGAGGACATTATCAGAGAACTTCGCCAGAAATATGGCAAGACACCTATGAAATCAGATAAAGTAACTTAATTTGTGGTTTTCACAGTTTGATTTGTTTATTCTTAGGAGGTGGCACAAGAGAAAGGAGAACATCCCCAATGATTGCTGGCAATTGGTATTTAAAAGTAGCAATGAGAAGGCGGTTGATTACCTTATCATTTAAAATTATAATTTTTGATGAAGTTGTTGAGATTGAAGTAAATATTCAATTTTTCGAAACTTAGTGAAGAAATAATCAAATTGCTTGAAGAATACTCTTTTCTACTGCGTAGAGAGGGCTTGAGATTGATAGAGCTACTTGGTTGAGATTAGTTTGTATGAATACTGTAGAAAAAATGATTCGTCGAATTTCGAAAAACAATAGGACATTTTGAAAAAATATTAGAATTCTGGCAGTATTCCAAGCTATGGATTGAATAATGGAATAATTTGGATCCCCTCATGCTTGTCTTATCGATCGTAATAACCTCGAGCTCACACTTTCAGTTTAAGTCATGATTCGAATTCCGTTAAATTCTTATTTTTGTGCGTCTCAAATAATTTTTATATAAAATTCGACATTTTTTGTTCTGCCTCTAACAACCAGGCGTTTTAAATATATTGAAATTTTCCCAGCAATCCACTTTGCTTTTGGAAGATATAAACATCGCTCTTTAAAGTTCTTGATTTCTTTCTTTGCTTCGAGAAAATTCTCCAAGTTTTCATTATCAATCACTCTTAATAAAGCAATTACATTAGTTCGATGGCCAATTGAGACAGCCACATACCAATATTTTTGAGAGAGCGAATCCATTGGAGTGAAAATAGCATCTACTATTTCCTTATCAGGTAATGAGCCTTCACAAATTAAAGAGAAAATTGCCCTATATTTTTCACAGTTCTAATGATTCGATTTCTTACTTTCTTTTATCTTGTGTAAGTTAATCCTGGTAAATAAAAGCACCGATTATTTTTATGTCGAATAAGAAACTTGAAACCGAAGAGAAAACCAGCATCACGTCATTCAATCCAAACTCTGGAACCATTTCAGCTCAAAAACACTCAGAACTAGACCAATCGCTAGGTGACAAAGAAAACCTAAACTCTCTCAACAAAAATTCTTCAGGAATTAAACAACCATTCAAACCAAAATCCATTGGCCACTATATTTTAGGTGATACTACCTCATTCAACGTCAATCTCATCATCATCCTATACAGGAAAAACTATTGGAGAAGGAACATTCGGAAAAGTCAAACTAGCAACCCATATTTTTACAGGTGAAAAAGTTGCGATTAAAGTACTTGAGAAAGAGAGAATAATTGATGTCACTGATGTCGAAAGAGTGGCCAGGGAAATTCATATACTCAAACTCGTGCGACATCCCAATATAATTCAGCTATATGAGGTATGTAGGAGTGTAATTTCAAATGAATCAATTGTCTGTCTCTCTAGATCATTGAAACGCCGAAGCAGCTCTATCTAGTTACAGAATTTGCAAAAGGAGGAGAGCTTTTTGAATACATTGTTGCTCAGAACAGGGTTAACGAGGCTGAAGCTTGCAAGTTTTTCCATCAGTTGATCGCAGGAATCGAATATATACATCAATTGAACGTCGTTCATCGGTATGAGGGTGTGTTTTTGCGATAATTAATAAGCCATCGTTAGTGATCTCAAACCGGAAAATCTCCTCTTCGATGAGAACAAGAATATCAAGATTGTTGACTTTGGTCTTAGTAATACGTATCAAGACAACGAGCTACTAAAAACTGCATGCGGCTCACCTTGCTATGCTGCACCAGAGGTAATTAGCAGTGGAAAAGAGATTTTCACTCGCAATTTGTTTAGATGATAGAAGGGAAAAAGTATCAAGGTTTGACAGTTGACATTTGGAGTTGTGGAGTTATATTGTTCGCTATGATCTGTGGGTACCTTCCCTTTGAGGTATGTTCCTTCTCAGACAAATTGGTTGAAAACCTGTATTATTGATCAGGACCAAAACACTTCAGTGCTGTACAAAAAAATTTTGAATGCAGAATACACGATCCCAAAGTTTGTGTCGGCTGAAGCGAAGGATTTGATACAGAAGATATTGAACACTGATCCTGAGAAACGTTACAAAATAGAGGATATTCGCAAGCATCCATGGATGCAACAAGTGAAACTCATTCGTGAGCCGCCTGGAATTGTCCTTGGACTCCATAAAGTGCCTGTAATGCGCTTTTTTAATGAAGATCTTCTCACTCATTTTCAATAAATTGTAATAATAATAGATCGACTATGAAATTCTTCATCAATGTGAGCAGTTGGGTTTCAATGCTGACTACACAGAGAAGTGTCTTGATGCTAACAGGCATAATCAAGAAACTACAAGGTAAAGTGTTTGCAAATTAAATGATGATTTATTGGTTGAAATAAAGTTATTATTTACTGCTAAAAAAACACATCCAAAATGGAGGAAAATCAGTCGCAGACTACAATGCCGAAAATTTTGAACTCAAGTTAATCAAGCAGTCAGGTTCACGCAAGTTCAGAGGTAATACTAACTCGTTATTAAGCGAATGTATCTAATAATGAACCAAATAAGGATTACCAAATCATTTCGTTGGTCAGGAGCAAGGTAGTAATTCTAAACTTGGGGAGAAGGAAAGGCTAAGAGATGCATCACTCAATGAAGAGAGACTCGCAGAATCACTGTTTGAGCAGATCAAAGCAAAAAGCAAGAAGCAATTGGGCTCGGCACAAGAAGCTAATGACAGCCAAATTTCTGCAAAGAAAGACAAACTAAATACTTCAGACATTGGAAATTGGAAAGGTCACTCAAGAGACAATTCTTTCGACTCTCAAGCGAGACATCCGCACCAACGCTCAAGAGAAACAAATGATAATAGCATGTATATAGAAAGCCAAATTGCATCCATGCATAAGCCAGTTGTACGAAACAAATATCAGCATGGTACACACAGCAAGATCAGCGACGAGTCTTTCCAAATGAGTCAAGAAAAAGGAGGTAATGGCAAGCAGCAACTTCGTGAAAAGCTTAAAGAAATGCTGCAAAATAACAATATGCCTGGCGATTTTGTTGATACCAACCTTGCCAAGAAAAATAGCAATCCTAAAAACAAGGAAGACTCTCTCAGACGCTTCAAAAAGCCGAAAGATCTATCACTGACAAATGACTTCTTTGATGACAGTATCCGTAGCGATGTGAAAAGCATTGGAAATGCAACGAGCATGAATCCGAATATATTAGATGAACTTACCTCTAATAACACTCAGAAACGACATGATAGCAGCTTCCATTCGAGCCCAAGAGAAGAAATAAGTAATCTAACAGCAACGAGAGCTATATGTAATAACTGATATTGATATAGACAAAATGCAGACGGGTATTCGATACACTTTTCAGCCTCATTACGGCAACTCAAGAGATCATTCGCTAATCAACGACGGATTTAATAGCTCAGCTCTGAACCAATCGATGCGCCAAAGGAATAATTATCATCACGTTTATAATGCAAATCCGCGTCCTCAAGTGCACCAGACGAACGGTCATCCTTTCAGAAGGCCTTCGTCACAGCAAAAATCTCCACCTCCTTTCGTCAAAACGAACCTTATTCCTAAAGAACCTAGCAATCATAGACCCCAACTTATGCCTCATAAGTATTTAAAAGCTTTATGTTCCAGAATTCTAAACTCTTTTCATTAAGGGAGGGTGTTGCGTACCGTACCAAACAATTTTTGAGCAAGCAAACTCATAGCAGAACGACCTCCACCGATCAGAAACAAACTAAAAATGCACATCCAGCATCGAGAACCCAGGAAAAGGCTCGAGCGGTCAGTCAGCAAGCGAGAAGAGATAGAGGTCTTAATTCTTCGGGCATTAATTACGACAATAGCATGGATGATTCCATGAATGCGTCATTTTTAGCTAACAAGTATTTACCACATGGTGCCAGGCATTCCAATAATCACTCATTCGACGTGGGTCCAAGAGCAAGAACAAGCCATAAGGCAGACAGAACTGGACAATTGAATGTAACAATGCCATATCCTGAATTGAGGGGTAGAAACCCGTCAAGAGATGCGATCTTTGATGGAAAATATAACACTGGCGGGATGCTAAATAGCTCTGCTAAGAAGAATTCCGCGAAAAAGCATCTGATTTGAGGAAAATTAGATGATCCCAATTATTGGATTTCTGTGCCAAAGGGTTCATGGAATGCAACAAAAGGAGTGAAGTTGTTGAAACAGAGCCTGCTGACTCCAATTTGATAATGAGATTGTTTTCTTTATTTGTACAAATATTTAAGTGTTGCATATGGATAATTGCATTCCAGAGCTTCTGGCAACGATTTTGATCTTAAATGTTTTTATACAAGTTTTTAGTATAACTTGTAGTTGTGCAAACAAGAAGTCTAAACTTTCTTAATTTTTGTTGGAAGCAGTTTAACTTTAGAATTATGTCGTTTGTTTGTTATTGATTTGGTATTACTCTTTTATATAGATAAATTATTTTATCAAAGCAAAAAAAGATAAATAGGATCTAAACGAAATCGGAAAGAGATGAAGTCCGCCTGAAGATGTTACCGACTGCATGTTGGAGATGAAATCGTGAATTTGATCAGGTAATCATCTTGTCTTTGGCTTTTTCTTGGAATACAGCTTGAATCTTTTAAATTACGGAGTGGGAAACCATTTCTTTACGGAGATAAGTCTGAAGAATAGGCATTATCTTTCCTTTCAAGCTAAAAGTATAAGCATTGCTGTGGTTCTCGATGGCTTCCTCATACCGTAGAATTGGTGCGGGGATCGTTAAAGGGACCAACATGATGAATATTCTCGATTTATTGCTTCTCTTCAATTTAGGCGCTCAAATTGACATTTCTTATTAGCAAAGTGCTCGAGATACAGACCATCGTTTCTTTCCAAATTGAGAATCAAGCCTACTCACTTAAGTGACATGGTGAAAGGGTCTATGGAGACTTTTACTTGGAGAAAGATTGGTCACATCATTGGGAAGCTCAGCGAGAATTAACTTAACTACACTAATAATACTACTACATGGCTGTTAAAATGACCTGCATGTGCTAGATATTTAATGTTTTTACTTCTCAATTCACTTGCAATGTTGTGTTTTTTTGATTTTGTATATTTGTTAAATGGTGAATAAAGCTGACTAACTTACATAATTTACCCAAGCAAACTATTAGATAAGTTTCTTACCAAACTCACACTTCAGAGAGAATCTTTCTACAACATCATTTTTAGGAATATCAATACTATACTCATACATAAGTAAAAAAGTTCGTAAAATTCGTGCTCATACGAATGAATGCTTTTGCTATTTGTCCATTGATGAGGCGAAGTTTGACTTTTCGATCTCACTGCAATTTCAAGAAGACCAATAATATTAGGAATATCACCAAATAATAGGTCAGCTAAATGGAGAGACATATCTTTTATCAAAATTGTCATACAAAAGATGAGACACAGACTTGTTGTAAAAATTTCAATACAATACTGGAATACTTGGATGTGCAGTCCTTCCTTTTCGAGAAGATTATTACCCCGCAGAGAATGCATAAACTTGTTTCGGTCGCTTACTGAGCCCTTTTAAAACGACTACAGTGTTGAATCTAGAGCAAATAAAAAAGTCTATTCAAAAACTCAAAATTTGAAGCGATGGGAAATTTCTGCGGCTGTTCTCCAAACACTCAGCCTACTGACAAACAACACACTGATGAAAAGAAGGACCTCCAAGAGCCTATGAATCCTAGCACGAAATCGGACTCTATCGAGCAAAGACAAAACTCAGATGAATGGGATATCTCAAAGCTCACTCGCAATAACACGAAACTCATCGAAATAAGGCCAGACGAGGAAAACTTGAAGGGTTCTCAAAACAAGAAAGTGAATGTTGAGGACTTCAAATTTCATAAGGTGCGGTTGCTTTGCCATGATGTTACTAACAAAAAAAAAATAGATACTTGGAAAAGGTTCTTTTGGGAAAGTTATTCTCGTTGAAAAAATATCCACGGGTAAATTATATGCAATGAAGGTGCTCCGAAAAGACGCTATTGAAAGACGCAACCAACGATTTAATACGAAAGCTGAAAGAGAAATACTACAGAATATGAAATCTCCTTTTATTGTTCAGCTGCATTATGCGTTCCAGACCTCAGAAAAATTGTATTTGGTCATGGACTTCATGCAAGGAGGTATGCGTTATTGAAACGAGCACTATGAGATCAACATTTTTGTGTGTTTCAGGGGAGTTGTTTTTCCATTTAAAAAGAACACAGAGATTCACAGAGTATCGAACGAAATTCCACGCAGCGGAAATTATTTTAGCTTTAGAGTATCTGCATTCTAAGGGAATTATTTACAGGTATTGCCTTTAAATGTCAAAACAGCCTTCCTTATCTCTTTGCAGAGATTTAAAACCTGAAAATATTCTGCTGGATGCACAAGGACATATTAAAATAACAGACTTTGGACTCTCGAAAGCCGGTGTGGAAAGTAAGGAGTTTTTATCGAGAACATAGCACGAATAATATTTTAAAGTGGGGACAAAATCTTATACTTTCTGTGGTACACCAGAGTATTTGGCTCCAGAAATTCTTCAAGGACTTGGGCATGACCATACAGCGGATTGGTGGAGTCTTGGGGCTTTAATATATGAGATGGCTTCCGGCGCACCTCCTTTCTATTCAAAGGACAAGGCACAGATGTTTGCAAATATCCTTGAGGTAAGGCGGTAATGATAATAACGGCTTAATTGACTCTGTCGACAGAAACCTATTGAAATGAAGCCATATTTTTCAAAGGAATTGTGCGTTTTGTTAAAAGGGCTTCTTGTTCTTCAAGTATAAATATTGATTGTTAACAATTTATTCATTCATAAACTAGCCATCGAAACGACTTCAGAACGCTCGAGAAATAAAAGCTCAAGAATTCTTTAGTGATATCGACTGGGACAAGCTTGCTCGACAAGAGCTGCTCGCTCCTTTCAAGCCAGTTATTGAAAACGACAGAGATTTGCGAAATTTTGATCGAGTAAATTTATTTACTTCTAAAGAGGAATGACGAACATTGTACTAGGCGTTTACTGAGGAACCTGTAAAAGAGACCCCTGACGTAGGGAGTAAGGGACTCGGCTACAGTATGAATTCTTATCATAATTTCACATATAACCCAGAGTAACCCTTCTCGATAAACAGCCTATTCTGATACTTTTCGTAGAACTGAGATAAAAAGCAAGTGATATTGCTGATTTATCTTAAAAGGTATTTCAAGAGGGTGGAATCTTTCCCAGCAAGACAGGTTTATTCTTTAGAGAATTTTTTCCAATGATCGGATTTTTGGATATGTTGTAAATTTGCCTCAGTATGCCTGAGTATTATGTCTAATTATTATTAGAGAGATAGATACAGTTCTTTTTCGTCTTTTTTGACAAATTTATTATAAAAACAATTTCGAAATGAGAGAGCAACGAATAGTATATTAGACACGCCTGTTCAGAGAATAAGTTAATTTTGGATATACTATTTGAAATGTTATACTTGTGCCATGATTGAATAAATTAGTCTAAAGAAACTGAGGGGTTAGGTATTTTTTTTGAAATCATTTTTCTCAAATATTTCTTCTATAACTAAGCTTGAATTCTGTATACAGATTACATATGATAGCTTTTTCATTTCGATTGGATTAAATGTCGAATGACGAAAAAAAAAACGCTAATCCATGCGACACCCTTGAGGCTAGGAATCAACTGGAAAAGATGCCTGCACTCTTTTTCTCTCGAAGAGCGGCTAGCAAAATTAAAGAGTGGCTGTTAAGAATAAGGAGTTAGGACATGATCATGAGTAAATTAATATTACTGGTCACATTGGTTACATTGGTTAATCCAGGGACTTCATGCTCGACTATTGTTACTTTGTTGTTTTTATACTTCAAGAACAGAATGAAAGCAAAAATGAGATTCATAATGATCAAGAACATGATGCATTTTTTGGCACATCCGTTTTGCTGATAATCATTAGCCTAACATACACAAGGTTAGATTTAATATTCTGGTTTTGTGCTTCAGATATTACTTTAATGAGACTTTTCTTGGCCTTTTTTGTGTTCTCAACAGTTTCCTCGATATTGTAATCGATACGATCAAGCAATGTTCCTTGATCTATAACCAGCTGATTTAATTGCTTGAAGATGTGAGAGAGTTCATTGATAGTGTCTATCAATTCATTAATGCCTTCATCTCTTTCAAAATATTATCCCAAATCATCATGCGCTCGAGTAAGTTTTAACAAATACCTTTCCTTAGCGATTTCATCCATAGCCTCCATCTCCTGAATCATCTCATCCTAAGCAAACGATCCAATTATTCCTGCTATCTTCTTTCAAATTTACATCCAAATATTCACGATCCTTTTGAGGAACAGCATTATAAGAATCATTATCCATATTCAATGATTTGATTTTCTCATATAAGTTCTTTTGCTGCTTGCGCAACTGCAAGGTGTGCTCTGAAATCTGAGATGCAAGAGACTTTTGGATATTTTTTCTGACTATCAACGAGTTAATTCTTCAATGGCTTTCATTTTAGTATATACTCTTCTTATCAGCTTCGTTATCTGTTTCTGCAGCCACTTTAGCAATATCATTTAGATTTCCCTCGCATTCTCTTAAAATCTAATTCATCATTAAACCTCAAGGATAAGAGTCAGCTCCCACCAATGTTGCTTCGGTCATTTTCTCTTTAATCTGATGATCAAGTTTGCTATGATCTCCAAACTGCAGTCGGATTCTTTGAGAGGCCAGTTTTTGGAGATCTTTTTCTAATTTTTTTGATTATGGAATCAGACTGGCGATTTTAAGTAAAAAATCCTACGAATCTGCTCAATCTTTTTCAGTTTTTCAATGGTTGCATCATAGAGGTCGACCCAGCGTGGAGGAAGATTATTGTAGCTGTGCATTTCAATCGTCGTATCTGATGTCCTTGCAGTGGCCGATTGCTGAGATGCTTATCGATGTTAGGATACATATTCTTCTGTTGTTAAGTTTACTATCTAAAAATTCTGGTGTTGCTTCCCTCTTTTGGAACCTTCAATCATGAAAAAGGATCAGTTATAGCAATCAAGCCAATATGATTAAAAAAACCTGTGTTTTTTCTCAATAGCTTCCTTTTTGTATTGATTGATTGTATGAGTTTTATTCCTGGAGTAGCCAATGCTCTTATTCAGGCTCTGAAAGTTTGTATTTCCAACCAACATTGTGTTACAAGGAGCCTGTGCCGAGTAGAAATTATTGCAATAAAAAATAATACGGTAAGTGAATTTGCACCTTTTTTTATTTCGAGTTGTTAATTTTATTCCCACCAAGGAGTAAGATATTTTTGTATGAAGCACTAAGCAAGATACCTGAACACTGGCTTACTTTCCTAAGGCCTTAGTCATTTCCATTGAAGATAATCAAATTTATATAGCATTTGGAGAGATTGCTCTCGGAATAATGAAGACATCAAGAAGATCTGCAATTTATTATTATCATCCTTGCAATGGGTAAGACTACTCTTCATTAACTTCTTTATTAAGTCTCATTCTATAAACTGCTTTAAAAAAACATCGCATGCAGAGAAAACAAGAATCGTTTAATTTTCACAAAAAACTCAATTTTTTAAAGCTATTTACAAAGCTGAATGTCCAAAATTAATGAACCATTCTTTTGAGAGCGGAAAGAATCATCAAAATGAATGCTATGCGTTGAGTGTTGAAGGTTCTTCTGATTCACCTCCTTTTTGCGCGTTCACTAATGCGGGAGATCCAGGTTGGATGTAAGTTGCTAAATATCTATCCTCCAGTCTGATCGGCTCTGTCGGTGACTGCATAGCCTTGTATCTGAGTGTTGCAGTGTCAACTTCAACAGGTTTCTTCCAATTCCCTCTGTTTACCAGATAATTATTATCATACTCCCCAGGTAACATTTTTAATTTCGCGTCGTTAGGAGTATAAGTTGCAATTCCAGACTTCAAATCAAGCAAGGTTAAAACTCTCTCTGATCCAAAAGCGAGAGGAGTTAACCCTTCATCGTTCAAGGTATTCAAATTTCCATTTTTTATTAGCAGCATCATGATTATCTAAGGGAAGGGGTTAAATAAAATCGGAAGGAAAAAATTTATTACGGCCTCTTTATCCGATTGGAATGCCATATGAAGAGGAGTATTGCCATTCTCACAGGGATAATTTGGATTCGCTCCGTGATCAACTAAAAACTGGCAAAATTCCATATTTCCGTTCTTTGCAGCGTAATAAAGTGCTGTATTTTGACGATCGTCTTTGGCATTCACATCTGGTTCGAAATAAATAAAGCCAGAACTCTTGACAAGCTGAAAATTATCAAATTTAGCTGCTGTCAACAGCTTCCTCTGTTTCAGCAAAAGTCCACGAGTTGGGTTCCTTTTTGCAATTTTAAGAGCTTGGCTCTCCATTTCTGCTATAACTTCGGCTTTCAATTCTTCTTTTTGTGACTCTGATTTGCCTCTTTTAGGCGGTAATTGATGTTTTCCTTTAAGCACACGGCCGCTAACATCTTTTACCACAGCTGGATTTTTTTCTTGCATCTCTGTGTTTCTCGGCTCCTCAGGACCTGTTGTTTTTTCTGAACTGTCTGTTGTTAGTAGATGTGGTCTTGCCTTCAAAATAAGTCCATGTGATGCTCTACCGTCAGCCTTTGCGGTTTGGGGACGGAGTTTGAGGCTTGAAACCTTTTCATGAGTTGCCGTCGAAGGGCGAATAGGATACGGTTTCTCCCTAATATTGAAAGTGCTATGAGTATACTCTATTTTCTAGCGTATTTTACTTGTCATAATCAATATATTCGGTGATGATTCGCACCTCTTTTGAGACGGGCTTTGGATTCTGAGACTCCCTTTCAGCCTTTGGATTGGGCTCTAAGCTACCCGTGTTTTCTGGGGCCTTGGGCCTGACAGGCTTTTCAATGATAACTTTCGCTACAGGTTTCATAGCTCGTACAAAGGGCATCATTTTATTCAGCGCGACTGGTCGCTCCTGACAATTTTCAATGTCGAGTTCTGAGTATTGGAGTTTATGATCTTTCTGGATCTCATCTAAAATCGATTGTGGGCTTTTACGATCCTTTTGATCGCCGGGCATTGCATGATCAGTAGTATCCAGATACATCAGCGAAGAAATCTTGTCGCCGCCCATACTAGCTCTATGAGCAAGTTTGTGCATTCTAGTCCTGAATTCCTTTAGATCCAGCTGCCCGAATGAAGTATTATCGCCAATAAAGCTGAACCTCTTAAGGCTAGTCACTGATTTCTGCATATTTGTAGTACTCAATGAATTCTGCCGCTCTTTGCTTTCTTTGTATTGCAGAAATTGGTTCAAAAACACCATAGACAGTTTTCCTTTCGATTTCGGGAGATTCTTAATCATGGCCTTATAAGCTTGTAATTGTTTTCGCCCCTTTGTGCGGAAAAACTCTCTCTGCACAAATCCTTTGAGCTGAGCCTTAAGTAATGTGGCTGCCTTGTGTTCAAGTTCTGTCCCTTTGAACTTTGGGAAGTCAGTCGCATAGTAAGCCTTAGTTTGGACAATATAATTATGAGAAAATAATGAGATTTTACCGAGCCGGATTCCGAATCAAACTTAGATGGTCCTCCGCCATAGTATTTTTTGAAAAACAGGGGATTTTTTAAAGTTGGTGAGCTATTAATTGTTAGCTTAAATTCCTCCGGATCCTCATTCTGACGCTTCATAAGCTTGGGTTCAATAATCCCAGCTGATAAGCCAAGAAAATCATGCGTTCGATAATCTGGATCCAACAACAGTTTGGAAGAAGGATGATTGAGTCGTTTAGCGAGCTTGGTGTCCATAATTTGCGTCTTATTCATTCGATTAAAAAATTGATTGGTATTTAACCTCCTTTGCCTGATCTTGTCTCTTGCAGGCTCCATCAGCTTCTTCACAATCGAACTCATTCGCGTTCCATCTATTGAGCTTTCAGATCGACGTGTTTTTTTCTCGTAAGCTTTTCTCCTCTCATAACTATCAAGTCTGTTCTGCATTTCTTTCTTCAATTTCTGCTGCTCATAAGCCCCTTGCTTGACACGCAGCAATTGCTCCAAGACTCTATCGTTTTCTTCTACAATTTGTCTACTTCGTTGATTTCTTTGATTCAGGTACTCCATTCGAGCGTTCTTGATGTTTGTTCTGGTACGCTGATAATCACGTAGCACGTCTTGAGCGATGTTTACTTCAATCTAATACGAGCAGGTAAAAAACGGAGGCTACAATGAAAATATTATTTACTGCATCGACAATTTCTGGTTCTAAGTTATTAACGACAGTTTGGATGAAGTGCTTGTCGGAGCAACTATTCAAAAGCATACTGGTATTCGCCAGGTAATTATAGTCCTCTGAAGGCAGAACTTCCCCTTCTCGATAATGTTGCAACTTCGTTTCTCGCTGAACTTTATTCTTTTCTTCCATATGGGACGCAACGATAAACGGCGAGAACGCGACTTCATTGAATGATGAGCTTTTCACTATCTTATACATTCTCGCACGTGATTCCTCTTTATGCTCTTTGAACTTCCGTTCAGCTGCGCCATCCCAAACGTACGAAGTCTGGCCGCTCTCTTGTGCCTTTTCTTGTGGATTATTGTTTTTCATCACTAAAAACGCGCTCCTGGAACGAGCATGTTGCATTGAT
>ENA-UOUE01001228-UOUE01001228.1-compost-metagenome-genome-assembly--contig:-NODE-1228-length-17165-cov-9.853055_pt1 | contig 17165 bp, 9 predicted proteins | sample MGYA00238146_ERZ747223 | MGnify/ENA primary metagenome ERZ747223 (study PRJEB28781, sample SAMN06268865) | compost metagenome | isolation source: single cell | place: USA: California, Emeryville, Joint...
CTTGTTGTTTATATTAAAGATCATTATTATATTCGCAGCATTGCTTATTGTTGATTATGCTGCATAGTAATAAGAAGTCAAAATTTCTCGTAACTGAGCGATAATAACTTGATATGTAACATATGAATATAGCATTGATTAATTTGCTACAGATTTGAAGCCCGCTTGAAAGATACATTACTCTAATATGTCTCACTTCTAAAATGTTTCCATGAGTTATTCAAAAAAGGACGCTAATTTAGTGTTAAATATACTTATTGCTTTGCCTACGAGAGAAATTACTTTTGAGTTTGCTTAAAACGATTAGTTCAATCATTGGAAAAATCTAGTCGGTGGCTATAAACATCGGACAGAAAAAACATAATAATCCCGTAATTAATCACGTATCTTACTTTCGAGCTTTAATGACAGCAGCGTGACAACATGTGTAAGACCTGATGAAAATGAATTGCTCCATTTGATTTTTTCTTGAAGTGGCTCTGTATTTTAAACTGAGTGCTCATTAGATACAAAAGATTAACCTGAGGCAGAATCTTGCTTCTTACTCTGTGATGAATGTCGGACGCTATTCAGCATGAATTGCTAAAAGAAGAAATAACTCTCGTTGATAGAAACAATTCCATGTCGAGAATATATTCAGCAGCACCAGGCTAGCCCTTTAAATTGGTACCTTGCAAATTCTCTATCGAATACTGTTAGCAGCAGGGAGACGACAATGCATGATTCGAAGCTCGATTCTACAAATGAACCTTTTCTGTTAGCTTTAAATGCATTTTCTTTTAATGAACAAGCATTTCTTGGGAAATGATTGATGGAGAAGATACCCAACTCTCTACGTCCTTTCCTACTACTACGTTGAGACAACATCAAAATAATAATACCAAAGAAGCTTACGTTCTAAAAACGGGTGATTCTAATTATCATTCCGACTTATTGATTTATTCCTCCGAATAGCGAACATTACAATATTAAATGGGAAATTCTTAGCCTTAGAGTACAACAATTCTACCAAAGCTACAATAGCTTACCAAACAGTTTAGGTACTGAAAATCACTGTTATTAGCTAAAAGAACGCCTCTGCATCCATTCCAAATCAACTTCTAGCATGATCAATCTAAAATCATCTAATTCTTTTCCGGATATCACATTCTGCTCTATTGTCCAGCTGAATTGGAGCTAATACACTACAATACACAAGTAAGCTTCTAAGTAATTAAGGAATATTGCCTTTCTTGATCCATGAATACATGTCCAGCTTCATAACATTCTAGGTCTATTATTTTGGAAACTATATCTACATATAGAATTAATCAACGGTATCTCGGTTGCTTTAATTTGTTAATTCGAACTGCTTTGAAATGAAAAAAAAAAACTCGATCAGATACTATCGAAACAAGTAGTGCAAAAAATGCTTTCAATCAACCAATCAAACACAGACAAATTAATGACACTCATTATCGAATTTAAAATGGTTAGTAATTTCTCTTTTGGGGCCCTCTTGAGGCACTTCTAGAAGTTTGGTCGTCTCGATCTCTTTCAGAATAGAGCAACTCACAATTTCTATAGAAAGTCTGGAGTTTTTCTCTGTCAAGGTGAAGATTTTCAGGAAGGTATTTGAGCATTATCGTCATCAGCTCAATACGAGATTTGGAGTGATCATGCAGCTCTCGAGGTGAGCGACCTTCCTTTTCTGGAGACCAAGACACTTCTGCCACCCTCTCTTGTATTCTTTGCTGATATCTATCACTTCGTCTACTATGAGATCTCCTAGTTTGCGTTTTTGAAACGCTTGGACGATAGTAACCTCTTTCTTCTTCCTCCTCCTCCAGACTATCTATACTTTCTATAAAGGACTGATCTTCTTCTGGGATTTCGGAAAACTTTCCTGCAGCTTCGCTGTCTTCGAGGTTTTCTGAACTTTCCGTCCTTGAATTCTTAGGAACATAAAAATTATCATTTTCTCCATTTGATTCTGATTGATACAAGCGACCCGAGTCCTTACCAACAGCAGGCTTTTTCTTTTTCATTTTTCTGCTTTTGCGAGGCTTCTCTTCTATAAATCTTTCTCTAATATCTTCTGCTTCTTGCACTGGTTTGCGAGTCGAGCGTCTTCCGTTGTCTTGCGCTTTATATCCATTGGGACTGTGCTCTTCTTGCTGCAATTTGGTTCTCTTTTTTGGTAGCGTCCCTGTCACACTTCGCCTAGAGAGTTCTTTTTTCTGTCCTGAGAGGTCTTCTCTGAGACTCATTCTATTGGAGAGGTGTCGTTGTGTGCTCTTTTTTACTCTTTGGTCAGGCTCTGTCCATTGTCTGTCCCTAATAATGTCGCTTTCATTAGTCTCTGCCTCCTGTGTAGCAAGATGTCCTGAATCTGTAGTTAAATACTCTGATTCAACATCCTTTCTGGCTTTTTGACTAAGACCCCGGATTAATTTGCCTTCGACGCTCCTTCTTGAGCTTTTTTTACTCGGGATAGTTTCTTCTCTTAAACTCATTCGAGATTTTCCCACTCCTCTTTTTCCACTTCTCGTGTCAGGCTGGAGGGTGGACTTCCTGGGAGAGACGCTATGTTTGCTTTCTGGACTAATTGACTTTCGCTTTTCATTATTATACATTGGAATGTTCGGCACCATTGATTTTCTACTTTTATACTGCTGCGAGTTTACACTCTTGGAATCTATCACGCTCATTCTTCCTTTGAGAGAACCTCTAGACTGAGTTTTCTCAAGTTCAGATTTTAAAAGTGTTTGTTTAAGCTTCTCCAATTGAGCGATGACCTCCATTGTATTTATCGGCTCCTGCTCTACTTTCTTTTTCGGAGATTCTTCTTTATAACTGAGACGACCGTACGTACTTTGCCTCTGTTTTCCCTTTTTGTCTTCGTTTTTACTAGGCCCATGTATGCTTTCTCTGTAAGAACTTCTTCCGGATGCACGCTTTGATGGCTCCTGAAAGGTAGAAAACGCAAGCTTCTCATACAATTCACGAGACTTCCTACCATCTAAGGTTCGTGTAAATATGTCAGACTGGTCTTCCAGCCGACCGGAAACGAATTGCTGTGATTTATTTCCTTGACTTCCCCTTGTATGGCGTCTTTTTTGAGAAGCATCATTCTCTCTAAGGTCCTTACCAATTAAAGACTTTCTTAAAGAGTAACTTCCACCGATTTTCTCTTCATCGGGTCGCGCTGAGCTGGACCTTCCTTCCACACGAGTTCCAAAGAGAGGCACCTTCTCGTTCGTCTTCGGTTTATTCTGAAGAATTCGGTGAGAATCTCTCACATCCGAGTTTCTTGAACGCTCTTGATCTTCGCTAATAAGACTATAAAAGCTCTCACCGAGCTCCTCTTGTTCTCTCATCGCTCGCTTAACAGAATCTTGGAATACAGCTAGATTTTTCTGTATCCCTTCTATCCACGACTTCAACTGCAGAGTTTCTGCATCTTCATCCTCTTCGGTCACCAAGAAGCTCTTCTCTTTCGCGGGAGCCTTCCTACTAGCTGCTCTTTTTTCCAAATTTCCACTCGATGTAGCGATTTTTCCAAGCCCTTGTTTGCTCAACACCTTCGCCGTTTCTCTGAGCACGTCCAAGGCATCGTCTATCTTTAGTTTGCTAACAAACTCCATATTCGTTGGTTCAGAAAACGTGAACCTTCTCTCTTCATTAAACGAGTCTCTATCATCTGCTCTTGATCTGTCTGTGTTTAAATTTACTTCTACTAGTCCATCTTTCTTTTTTTGGCGTCTTTTCCTTAGTCGTCTTTTGTGTTGAGGTTGCTCATCTGTTGCTGTTTTGTTTTCTTTGTTTAGACTCTCAGAAGCTTGTCTAGACTTCCTATTCCTCGCAAGTTCGAGCGTTTTCGGATTCAGAGTAGGAGTAAAAGTTGGTGCATATTCTCTCCGAAGACTCTCGAGCTCGCTCTCATGTTTTTCTTGCAGTATCTTCTGCCTTTCAAGAACTTCAGGATGTGTTTCGCTTTTTAGTTTCTCCTATTATCAGTTTTCAGCCTCTCGAGCAACAAACTAATTGTAATTACGCTTAGCTTTTGAGTGTTCGAAGACAAAGTTGGCCTGAAAACGCACTCCGCTTCCTGACCAAAGAAGCCGGCTTCACCTCGATACGTTCTTCTCTTTACACCTGAAGTGTCATAAAGAGAATTTTCAGTGTGAAGATAGCTCGACTCAGTCCGCTGAGTTTCCCTCCTTTTCCTTGACTGGACAGATAAAGATCTTTGTCTCTCTCGTTCTTCCTCTTTTTCAGCGGCCTCTCTGCGTAGCTGCTCAAGCTCTTGGTTCCGCCTTTCATTATAGAAACTTTGACGTTCCAGAAACGGTTGCTTTGGAATATGGGCGTCCGGATATTCCGAGATTTTAGGCTTCGAAGTAACATTTTCCATTTCATGTTGCATTTTTGCTTCGAGCTGTGCTCTTACCCATTGATTCTTTTTTTCTTGACGGCCTTTTACGCCTTTCTGATAATAAGCATCAAAATCTTGAGGAGTCACCTTTTTGCGGCTGCCTAAAGACGATCACAGATTAAATTTCCTTTCCTGATATCTCTATTCATACTGATCATGCCTGTACTATCACTCTTTTTGATAACTTTCCCTACATCCTGAGGCTTCGTTGGAGGTGAACGTGATCGACTCGGACTTGACGAGAAACCACCCAAATCGTCAGCGAGTTCATATTTGCCTTCGTTAAGTTGCTCGATGGTGAAATTCTAAATGAATTATGAGGTTTTACGAAAGCAGAAGAGTTAATTATGTACATCATAGTTTTTTGGTCTGAGAAGCTTATGCTCTTTCATCTCTTCCTCTTGAATATACTTCGAAAGCAGCGAACTTAATACATTTGTGCTAAATGATGGACCGAGGCGTGCAGCAAGCTCTGGGTCCATTTCTTTGGCTGGCGTTAGTGTGTTTTTGTCTATTATAGCCCTGCTGGGGTTAGATTCGAGGGGGTTGTCTTGTTCAGTATCCTTTGGATTAGAGAAAGAAGGCGCCCGCTGGAGATCAGATTCTTTCATGAAAATAGAAGCTGCTGGTTTATTCGGCTCGGTTTTCTTCCCCAAATCTGCGATAATACTCAGTTTTGGAGGAGCTATCTTTTGGCCTTCGCGTTGATCCATTATACAAATTGTTCGCGAGCTCAAATTTTATATAGTTAACGGCAATTTATTACACAAATCATCTTTGATATATATATTTTGGTGAAGAGATATGAGAAAAAAAGCAACAGGCGCAGCGTAACCCTCAAGCACATCTTCACAGCTGCATCCGAAAGTAGCAAAGAAATTGAATAGATAGCAATTGAGAGCTTCTTATTTAGTTATGAAAAACGAACAGGCAATCAAATGTAGTAGTTAATGTAAGGCAGTTTGATCTCTTCTCTATTGAATCTTAAAAGTTTCATTAGTCCTCAGAGAGAGACTATTGACTCATGAGATCTAATTAAGACAATATTCTGAGATAGTGTGAGTGATACTGCATCTTTTTGATTGCCTTGGCTCAGTTTGAGGTCGTCCGGTGTAAGCCCTAATAATGATCTCTCAGCAAAACTTGCTTGAAGGGTTTAATCTTTTGATATTGGTTTACATTAGGACTTTTTGTGAACAAAACTTAAACTGAAATGAGACAGTCATCTGAATTAATTGAGCAAGGTAAATACGTTATGGTACGCAACAACTAGACTCCTTAGAAGTAAAGTAATAACATCTTGATTGAAGCTTTTGATACTCAGTTCTTGATAGAAAGAAAATTAGCTTTGGAAAAATTCAATCTAATTATACTGAAAACGACGTAAATAATTTTTGAATTGTTATTAGTATACAGGTCTAAAGATTTGTATCATGGTCAAGGAGGTACTTTTACTCAATATCCAGCTCGGGCAGGCAGAGAGACACGACACTAGGTCTAAACATAATTTTATGAGAAAATTTGGAGGTTTAATCGTTAGCAACAAATATTTTTATAGTTAATCCGTTCAGTCTTATTTTATGGATATCCCAACCATCTCCCAGTCAAAATATCAAGCCGTCATTCTTGGAGAGAGAAGTATCGGAAAAACATCATTCCTACAAAAATTAACCAACTCCGGTAAACTACTTCAACCTCTCAAATCTTACATTCGAAAAAAAAGACTCAAACCACTTGCTCACACTAACAGACAAGACATTAAACATTTCAATAACTTTCGAAGTTCATGAAGGAGATTCTGAGTAAAAATACTACACTTTACTTGAAATAAATCAGAGAAACAGGCAACTAAATGAATGTCTTTGCATTCTTTTTATGTATGACATTACGAACCCTTCAACTATCATCAAACTAAAAGAGAAGTAATTCGGATAGCACCTTCCTGTCATAAATCTTGTAATCTAGCTACTCTTTTGTGATGCGAGACAAAGCGCTTCGAGAGAAATGTTTTTTTGTTCTGCTTGGAAACAAAGCCGATCTTGAAAATAGAAGAAAAATTTCAGCTGAAGAGGTAGTTATCATACGCACACATGAATAGTCACAAATCTTGCGTTGATTCGATTAGGGCGAAACATTAGCTGCACAGTTCGGCATGTTTTTTCTCGAAGTTTCGACATTGACCAGAAAGAATATCGAACTTGTTCAAAAAGTCATACGAATTCGTGCATTTGATCTTTTGAAGATTACAGCAGCTCTAGCAAATAGTCCATCGGAGGATAATGTTCAACCAATTTTGAGGCAATCCTCCCCTGAAAAGAGTAAAAGAGAAGAACCATTGCGTTATTTGGATAGAAATTATCGAGTGCAATTTGAAGACAGGAAGATAAATCGAACTTGGTTGAATTCGAAGGTTGCAGGACCCAGCGAGATCGTGACCTTTCAGAATGTAAGCTCGATTTCTCCTAGAGAAAGAAGAGAAAATCTGGCAATTGCTGAAATGACAGAAAGTGCGAAAAGGGAGCGACTTTCTGCAAAATTCCCGCTTGATGTTCAACTGAGTCCAGAAACTCAAAAGCTGTCGCAGTCACCTCAGAAAAGTAATCCGCTTCCTAATGAGAATAAGCGATTGGATGAGCTAAATAAAGCTGAAAGCTCAGAGAAGCTTGATAAAGATTCAAACAGAAGCACAATTTCGTTTAATCATAAGCATTCAGATTGTTTTCAAATTCCTCTGCAGCAAGCGGACGAATCTGAATTAAAAAAAGATAGAGGAAGCTCGAAGTTACTTTCGAGCACTGGCGTTCAAAGTATCGATGCTCCCCAAAGAGGTCAATACATCAGTTTTTCTTCAGCACAACTACATCAAAATGATTGTATGAGAATTGAGAGCTTTCAACCTGACAATTCTAAGAGTTATCATAAATATCTCGAGCAAGGCAACCTTAGAGGATATCCTCTTCAGCAAGAAGATGATTTTGAAAGAAAACAAACAAGAGTCGAATATAGAAACGGCATTACGCGAGAAAAGTTAAACGATACGAATAGGAAAGAAATTACTCGTGACTCAGCACCTGCTTACAATTTGGACCGTCTGAGAGTACTCCAGGCAAATAAAGCAATGCCACCAACCAGCATCTCAGATGCAAGAGATGATCCTGTAGATACTCGTAAATACCAGAATCGACATGATGAGTCAGATTATCAAGATTCAAGGTCTCATAATAACTCTCAGTCGCTGCTGAAACTAACACCTATTGACTACAACTTGCAAGATAATGAGACTTTTTTCTCTCATATGAGAGAGAAGATTGACAGATCTCAAGAGGTCTATGATAATAAGAAAAAGTACCTTGGTTCTGGAAATATCTCTGGAGATATGAGCACTTTTCTTCCTTCGAGCTCACCTTACAAAGAAGTACAGAATAATTATAGCAATCAATTTACAGAGATCTATGCGAGGTCTATAGAAATGAATTTACAAAGTAGAATTAATTCCATCACGCAAAATCGGAAGGAAAAAGCCGCTCAGGATTTCGAAGAGCATAATCGTTTGAATCTAGCCAGTAGAGAATCCCCAAAGTCAACCCACAATGAATCCTCAAAACCCCTGCGACAGAATCATCATGATTTCATCCCCGTATTTGGAAATAAGACTCATCAAAGAAGTCCTAGTGATTTACAGAAGTTCAATAGCATGCGATTTCAAGGAAGGGGGAATAATTCTTCCTCTCGAGCTTCTGCTCTCCGCGAAATCGATGAAGAGATCAAGAGACTTGAAGGTATGCGAAATTCTTTTTGATACGCAGTTTAATCAGAAAATTTTAGATTCCCTCCAACATTTCAGCCCAAGACCGAGATCTCCTCTCGATGATAGATACATATCTCGGAGCCCAGAATCGAGATATCGATGGTCTCGAAACTCAAGCAACCGAAGGAATTCCACCGGAGAAATTCCTCAAGGTTATGAATTCAAGCAAACATCTCATAGCCCCGAGGCCCGCGATGAATATTACAATGCTGGCGCTAATTTTTCAGGATATGGCAGCTATAGAAGTAATATTCTTAAGTCAAAACACATATAGAGCAACAACATTGTTTATAAATTTCAACCAGGAAATAGATCAGCAAGTCCTAATGAGCGCACTTCCAGGCGTGATATCGAAAATATCTCTGAAAACCAAAGAAAATTCAGTCCTCCGATGATATCGGCGAAACATGGCTCCAAAAATGAAGAAATTCCAATAGAGTCTCAGAGCAAATCTGACTATTCAAAGAAATATCAACCGATCCTTTATATCCAATTAGAAGATCATTTAAATGTAGCTTTACTATTCATTCAGAAAACTCATCACCTTTTGCTATCAGAACATTGAGATAATTCCAGTTTACAGTGACGACTCTTCGATGATGGTTGCTGAAAGATACCTTCGACAAAAGAAATTGATGCTTTCGGCTGAAAAGCTTAAACAGCTTGCGGAAATAATCGAAGAAAAAATAAACGTTGTGTCACTTGAAGTCGTTGACTTCGTTTCAAAATATGAGGAACAAAGTATCAAGACTTTCTGTTTACCAGTAGAGATATAGCTCACATCTATTCGTAGTCCTTAAAGACAAGCAAATTTCAGCTCAGTTCAATATTGAAAACAATTTGAGTGAATCAAAGAATTTTGAGTTCGAAACGAATAAGCGAAATTTAGCCAGATCGCAAATCGATCCGCTCGTTGGAAAGTTATATGTTGAGTTGAGAAACAACAGAGTAAAGCAATTTTGAGAAAATTGTATTTAATATTTTCTTGATGAAGGTTGTTGTGCTTAATTTGAGACAAAAGGACGATATTTCGCATATCGCTACGACATTCTCTCACTCACATTCGCTGAGCAAAGAAGATCAAGAGCATATTTACTCACATTTGAGGCAGCTCAAGGAGGACTGGCAGAAGCTTCCTCAGCATACCGATGATAATTACCCAATTTTGAACCTCATTTTGAAAGAGATTCATGCAGCTAAAAACCATTCATTGGTGAAAGAGCAAAGCAGTTTCATCAATCATAGTCCTTCAAGGGAGATGCTTGGTAGAGGGAGTTCGAAAAGCCCTGAAGCGAGAAAACAGAAGAAAGTGTTGTTCAAAGTAAACGTTGATATCGGCGGTGGGAGGGTGGCAAAGATCGTTGTCAGAGAAGGAGATAATATGAAAAAGTATAAGATTAAATTGTAGTGATTTTATCATTTGCTTTGATTTATTAGGCTTGCTGATAACTTTGTGATCACCCACAAAATGGGACGAGGTTCTTTTGAAAAGATATTCGAGATGCTGAGTAACGCGGCCCAAGTAACCATATCTTCCGACGTTAATTGATTCAACTGTCCAACTAGAAAAATTCAAACGGAGAGGCATTGAATCGAAGCCTTAACAATATTGTTTACCTGGGATGACTGCAATTAGGTTAAGGGATTTGCCTAGTTTACTTATAATAGTTGAGGTATCTACAAAGCATCATGTTTATGATTGCTGTGAAAGATTTTGATCGATCTCCTTATGGTTGGGGTTTATATTAGGAACTCTTAATATTTTTGATGAGGTTTTGTATGCAATAAACATCTCGAGGACGAGCAAGTGTTCCTCTTTGTAGATTTGCTCGTGGGTAAAAATGGAGTTTCCAGTTTTATTCCTACGAATGTAGCAAAATTGGAGTTGATTCGAGTATCTCAGTCCTTCATAGCAAAAATTCAACCTCGAAAGCTTATAAAAAATTGAAGAAGGAAATTATGCATCCTGAAGATTAAAAAATAACTTAAACAGAAAAACTAGTTGAAGTTATATGGAAACCGTTCGCTTCATCTTTTCTTTTGTGACTCTCAAATTTAAGAAACAGATTCTAATAGCAAAAACCCTATTTCATTTAGCTTAGATTTTATCAAATCCGTTCCAATTCGAATTATATCTTATTGAGAAGCTAAATCTAAATATTTGTTTAGAAAATCGTTGAGATTTTTCCCTCAGACTATGCATAATGATGACTTTAAGCTCATTGAAATTCGAAGCGCATATTGCTGCTTCTTCCAAAGTCGACATTTTCCAAGAGACAACTTAACTTCAATAGGAAAATTCTATTTTACAATTCTTTTCATTGAGCCTCTGCCAATATCACTACCTAAACTAACTGTGCGGCATTCACCCAATCCAAGAATGTTGGTTAACAGGCAGATTTGCAGCCTCTATTGCTAGCTGTCCTATGTAACAATGAATTATCGACTTAACAGATTCGATCTTTCTGCTAATGATGATAATGGCTAACATTTCGCTTCATTATGTTTCGAAACGCTATCGCAGCCCCTCATAGAAAGAAAATTAGGGTAATCTGGATATGGTATTCGGATTAAAGCAATCTCTTTCACAGATTAAAGAAATTATTAAAAATTGCTCCGGCAGTCCTAACTAATGAAGAATAATCGGAAGATTCGGATTCTTTTCCTCGGAGAAGGTAAACTCCCATCACGCCAGCTCACTCTAACTCCGCTTCTCCTTCGCAGCCAAGGTTGGAAAGACCAGCTTGATCTCCACACTTGTTTCCGACAGTTTTCCGGAGAGAGTAATAAATCATTCGACGATTGAGAGTTAACCCACATAATCCAGGTCGATAAGGTCATTGCTCCGATTATGATCCCCCACGACATGTACAGCCAGTCAATGCAATGCGCGAAAATCCTGATCGACTCCTCCAGTCCGACCTTAACACCTTTTATTGTATTTCTCATCAAATTTGTTCAATAGGCGACCCAAAGAACGAATCTCAAGTCAATGAAGAGATCAAGGAAGCTGACGTGATCATTCTGATCTATGACATGGGCCGGAAGGAAACCGCTGACGCTTTGAAGACTCATTGGTTACCAAGAATCTCTAAAATCAAAGACAAGGTAAAACATTCAAGCAAAATGTCACTGGACGGACTAACCTCCTCTCAAAGGCCCCGGTGATTGTCGTGGGAAACAAATTGGACGTGCTGCTTGAGGATGAAAAAGATGATAATCAGAAACTTAGAATCCATGAGGTGATCAAGCCTTTAATAAAAGAATTCAAAGTATTGCGTTTTCTTCAAAAATTTCTTTAATGAGTCTCTAGCAAGTTGAAGTGGGGCTTGAATGCTCAGCTCTTTTATCAAAGCATCTTGCAGAGGTCATCTTCTGCGCGCAAAGAGTCGTGTTCTTCCCTTTATCTCCACTGTTTAATACCAATACAAGAGTAAACCGTGCTAATTTGTGACAAACTAACATAAGATTATAACCTCTAGACTCTTAAGAATGAGTTTATCCGAGCCTTGAAGCGGATTTTTAGATTATGCGATCGTGACGGAGACGGAGTTCTCAGTGATAAAGAGCTAAGAGACTTCCAAATGGAAGTGTTCGAGGGCGAGTTATCACTGAAGGACATCAGAGGGATCAAAGAGATCATCCGCGAGGAAGTAAGCTTGATAAGAATATTCCGAATATCTTAGTTACAAGACGATTCGAATGAAAACCATATTACCCAAGACGGGTTCATATTGCTGCAAAAGAAATGCATTGAAATGATGAAACTAGAAACTTGCTGGGTAAATTATATCTGCGTGTTACTCGAATCTCACCTTCTCTTTTCCGAACAGGCAATTTTGAGGAAATTTGGTTACAATGACCAACTACAAGTTAGTGAGGAGTATTTCCAAGACAAGTAACTTGTTCCTCCTCCTCTTATTTTCAATAATATATTCTTTACATCAGCTTTGTTTTTGACAAAAATCACACTCAGTCGGTGGAGTTGTCCGGAAAAGCATTGAATTTCATCAAGCGATTATTCAATCAGTTTTCGAAAAACCAACCAGTGCTAAAGATGTCACAAATTTTTGAGATCTTTGACCCAATAAACAGTAATATAAAGATTTTGTTAACCTCTCCTCATTTACTCTCTATCTTCCAAGGCATGCCCTGGACTAACATTGAGAGACTGGTCAAGACTGAGACTCTGGATGAAGAAATTTGTGTTTCTATGGACTCCTGGATTTCTCTTTGGCAGTAAACCTCGATAATTCAAATTCAATGATAAAACTTATTGTTATTTAGCTTATTCACCAACACTGATCACAAAAAATGCTTCAAGTACCTTAAGTACATCGGCTTTGACGGTCAACTTGACCAAGCTTTCAATCTCACCAAGTAAATTGACCAGTCATAAATGTTGATGTTCTGACTCTTCTTCCATAGCAAAAAGGACAACCTCTCTTCAATTATGAAAACAAACACCAGAGAAGTCATTAGCATCTATGTCATTGGACACGAAGGCAGTGGAAAGGTAAGTTTGCACATACATTCAGCTCTCTAACCTGTCTCCATGTCTTAGACTCAACTACTCGAACATTTAATCGACAAAAGATTCAATACTGCTCACACACCAACTCCTTCTCCAAGAACTATCATTAGCTACGTGGTGTACAACAATCTCAAGAAAAAGCATCTCATATTCACCGAGTTCCCGATCATTGAGGTCGAAAGCGTCCTAAGAAGCCAAAATAACAACGATATGAGAAGGTAATTTCATTACATTTGATAGGATGCTTTAACATTTTTGTATAGATGCGATATTCTTTGCATTCTCTTTGAAAAGGAAGAAGAAGGTGTCAAGTTCTTAAATTTGTACGGAAAATGGATCCCTGAATACGTCCCAAGAATCTTGGTCAAGACGAAGACTGACAAAAACGGCAATTTCGATCCTCAGAGACTGGGTAGCTCAGTGTTCTTGAACTTGGATAAGAAAGATGTCGCTCAGATCTCGGTGAAAAATGATGACGTTGAGGATCTATTTGATAAGATTTTTGCGACCATTGATAAACCGTAAGCTTTAAACCTCTGTATTCGATTTAATCCTATCTTAGAGTTAACTCTCTCCCGAGTTCTATGGTATTGAAGCTCAAAGAGTCCCAGAACTTCTTCCAAACTGGACTAGGCATCGGACTTCTGAGCTTGGGATTCATTACGATAGTGACTGCAGTCGCCTTGGGCATCAAGTACAAGAAAAAGATTCCATTCTTGAGCCGTTTTACAAAATAAACAGCAATACATACATTTGATATGGTTTTTGAGTGAGGAAACTCAAGAAAGTACTTACTCATTTGTTGTATTGGAAGTTAGCTCTTGATGACTGTAAGAGTTTGCTTAATCAACTTCTTTGAGAAAAAACAAAACATCAACTATTCTGCATGCCTTCATCAGGCTTCTCTTCTCAGAACAGCCTTAGAATCTGTGATGTTGTTGAGGTAACAGGGAAATAAAAGTGAAAACCGAAAACAGATAATCAAAGAATCAAGATTCTTAAAAAGATGCTATTTCAATAAGAATAGATCAGGCCGATATTCAAAAGCTTTGAGAGAAGCGGATTTTCTTAGAACCATTGTGAGTTTAGCAATTACTGGTCTTGGTAGAGATAAGCTTGGTAGTTACTCATATTTAAATCTAAAAATAGTCAAAATTTTGTTATACTCTATCTCCTGGCGAATAAATTTGCACAGAATTCTTTTCAGGGTGGATACTATAATTGAATTCAGAGTGTTTTCAAAATTCTTACCCTCATGCTAAATTAACTTCGCCAATATATTTCTCTTGATAAGGTAATTGCTAGTTGAATTCTGGTCTTAGGAAGGAATTAGATGCTATGGCGAGTCCAAAAGGGTTGTTTAAATCGCACATCAGCATTGCATAATGATAACATCAGTTTAATTTTTCCTTATGAACCCAAATGCTTCTATTTCATTCAGTCTTAATCATGGGTGCATAGTCTGATTAAAGCTATCATGAAATAATTTAGATTAAATAATTCTTAATAAGAACGATCTGGGTTATTCCAGAAGCGGCTGATTTTGTTTCCCAACCAGAAAACAATTAAATTCATGCTTCTTTATTAAAAATCTGGTTGAGAATCACTACAAAGCAATTACCAAAGTAAGACGGCTGTTTAAAGAACTTTTTGAAAAAGGTTTTTTCCCGAATAAAAGTTAACTTTTTGAGTATTGTTCTTTCTGAAAAGTTGAGTAGGATCTTCATAATGCAGCAATTACCATTAGGATGACTCAAAAGGAAAAAAGTTGTTTTTCTGCCATGATAATTAAGTTGAAAAGCGAAATAGGTAGCCCTCTATGAAAATATTTATAAACTCTGAGGTCCTAATAAATTCTCTCACAGGAAAAATTGTTAGCAACCACTCTTGCTTCAAGTCAGGAATGTAGATGGACGCCTAAGTATTAATGATATAGAAACTTTTTCTTTACAATTCGAGAATCTTATTACGTAAAATTGAAGCAACGCCAGAAAAACCAAAACTTTAATTCACCACAGAGGTTCATCAAAGCGCGATATGAATAATTTCATCATGTGAGGCTAGCATTTGTTGACCGTTGTGTTATATTGAAATAAAATAGTGATGCAAGGAAAAAACAGGGTTTTTGTTTGATTATATTTAAAAAGAAGCTTTTTCTAATCTCATTAATTATTCTATTCTTAATAAAAAGATCACCTTCTCAAATGAAAAGCAGGAAACCGGCTGCAGTTGCATACAACGAGAACATGGATGACTATACAGCTCGAATATTCCACAGCCACGCTATTCTGGCAGTAGCTGCAATACCTTTCTCTTTTTACATACATTATGACGGTATCAGGGAGGCGAACTTTGCACCACGCTCTATTATCAATGGTGTTTTGTGGTGCAGCTTCTTTTGGGTTCTACTTATCATGGGAATAGTCGCTAGAAGATTTACAAAGAAATTCGAAAAACATCCAAGATTTTGGAGATGGGCCTTGGACCTCATGACTACCTCACTTGCAGGTTTTCTGATTTGGTCCGTGGCACTAAACGTCGGAAAGAGTGTTAACCCATATGCTAGATATGTGACGGGTTGGTGGTCCAGTCTGATGTGTCTTTCAATCTTTAGCACAATCTCTCGATGGTATCTAAGAACCATGGCATATACGTCAGTAGTGGCCATTGTGGTAATCTACGCTTATATCGAGACAGGAAAGCTAAGAGTGCTGTTCATTCTCTTTCAAGTGCTGATTTATTTTGTACTCTCGAATTTTCTCTCGGACAGAAATTCAAAAAGGAAATTTATGGAAAAACAGAAATTATACGAAGAAACCCAAGTTTTTAAAGAAATTCTGGATCAAACAACAGATGGAATCTTAATTTACGGTTTGAAAGAAGGCTTGATGTACCGGAATTGGGAAACCAATAAATACAAATGGTGGAAAGAAGGGCATACTTTAGATGAAAATCTTAAAATGATCAAAGTCGACCAGAAGAAGAGCACCGGGAATTTAATCACTCAACCCATTGTAATCATAGAATTAAGTCTGTCTTGTTCTTACGAAAAACTTTAATATATAGGTATTAGATACACAGGTAGAGACTGAAGCAACCGAATCTGATCTTTTGGAATTACTCAAGATGGTGACTCAAAAATTGAATGGACAGTTAAGCACTGGTTCTTATAGCGAAGAGGAGGAAACTATCGTGGAATGTATCATAGGCAAATTTGAATATACGCAGGAAGATGTAGACAAAAGTAGATTATCAAGAGAAAGCACTGGTGAAGGTGCTCTTGAGATTCGAATTATGCCTCTCTACTTTAGAGAAAAACCTGCTTTGGCTCTCATTTTTCACGACATAACAGAAAGAAGTAGAATAAGTGTTCTTGAAGATAATAATAATTACAAAAACCGACTTCTTGCCTCTGTGTCGCATGAACTCCGCACCCCACTCAATGCCAGCATTAATTTCATTCAAGCAGCTCTTGATGATCCTAAACTCCCTGAAAATGTTCGAGACAACTTTCTTCTCCCATCTCTCTCTTCAAATCGTCTACTTCTCTTTTTGATTAACGACATCCTGGACTTTTCTCAGATGGCTGCCAACAAACTTCGACTTGTCTATGAAAAGTCTGATGTCAAGAACACAGTAGAAGAGTGCCTAAACCTTATTACACTTCAAGCAAAACGTAAAAACTTGTCGCTTGATGTAGAATATCAAATTGAAACACCGACATCCGAATTCAGTACAGATCACAATCGATTGAAGCAGATAATTCTCAATCTTTTGAGCAATGCACTCAAGTTCACTCTCAAAGGTGGAATTAAACTGAGAATAAGAATGCTACAGCATCCTAAATATAAAAAAACATTGCAAGTGGATGTTGAAGACACAGGAATTGGAATCTCAGAAGATGATCAAGAGATGTTATTTAAAGCATTTGAGAAGATAGACTTGGGAGCAAGAATTGCAATTAACTCTAGCGGGGTTGGATTGGGGTTGGTTATTTCAAATAATTTAGTTCAACTGTTAGGTCCGTCAGAGCAGGGCCAGTCAATAAAGGTTACCTCTCAACTTAATCAAGGCTCAGTGTTCTCTTTCTGTATTATCGATAAAGAGCACTTGAACAATCTATCAGTGGAAGAACTCAATCAATCAGGAAATTATACTCCTCTCATGAGTGAGATCTGTGAGGCCACCAATCCTTCAACATTTCGTGCGCTGAGTATCAATCCTTTTAGGTCACTCCCTCACTCAAGTCGTGGAGGACTAAGTGAACAAGTAGCAATCCTGGCTACTACCAGGGAAACAAGGTGTAACTGTCCCAAGATTTTAATTGTCGATGATGATGTGTTCAACATCACTGCTCTCAGCATTATTCTCAAAAAGCTTGGATTCATTGTTGACTCAGCCTATAA
>ENA-UOUE01001229-UOUE01001229.1-compost-metagenome-genome-assembly--contig:-NODE-1229-length-17155-cov-18.537417_pt1 | contig 17155 bp, 14 predicted proteins | sample MGYA00238146_ERZ747223 | MGnify/ENA primary metagenome ERZ747223 (study PRJEB28781, sample SAMN06268865) | compost metagenome | isolation source: single cell | place: USA: California, Emeryville, Joint...
AAAAAGGACGACTATCTAAAGAGGAGATTGAGAGATTGGTGAAAGAAGCTGAAAAGTACAAGCAACAAGATGAAGAGATCAGAAAGAAGATTGAAGCAAAGAACGCTCTTCAGAACTACTGCTATTCGCTCAGAAACACCTTCAAGGATGAGAAATTCAAGAACAAACTCAGCTCTGAAGACCGCCAAAAAGGAGAAACCACAATCGATGAAGCATTACAATGGATAGACGCTAACCCCGATGCTCACGCTGAAGAACTCGAATCAAAGCAAAAGCAGCTCGAGAGCATTTTCAATCCAATCATCACAAACCTATACAGCTCAGGAGACGCCCAACAAGATGCCGATTTTCAGAGCACGAACTACAAACCCTCTTCCACAGTCGACGATCTTGATTGAGTAATATTCCTAAACAGCCATTTTAGCAATACCCTTTCAGAGAATTTACTTAAAACCCAAACTATTAACATATGCGATTATCTCTTTCATTTGATTAACTCTTTACCTTATCATTTATATTTCAACATTCACTCGCTTTAATGGCACAGAAAAATTCAAATCTTTTCTTCACTTTCTGCTTGCTAGGAAATTCAAATATCTTTTTTTTTAAAATAGATAGCAGTTTAGTCTTACACACATCGCGGAATTTTTAATTTTATCTAAGTTTTCTTATAATGGAAGCAATAGTCGAACATCAGGAATTCTCTATCACTGTGTTTTCTCACGACAGCTATCGCTTCAACATTAGCCAGTATGAAAACGATCCCGAGACCATGAAGTATGTCAACGAGGAGTTGCGTTATTCTGACTGCAAAGACTTCAAAGGCCGCAAAATCCAGATCGCTCCTGTGATCAGACTCTTTGGTACGAATAACTTTGGGCAAAAATGCGCTATCCACGTGCACGGGTATTTCCCTTATTTCTACGTTAGGCTCGATGATCTCGTGGAGGTCGCAGACGAGGCTTTTCTCATTCAATTCGGCGAGCAACTCGAGCGCGCTTACAACTTTGCTTACGCTTCGAAAAACAACGCGGTGAATAAAGTCCCAAAGAAGGACGCCTCGGGCAAAATTAAAGATTACTCTACATATCAAGGTTACGTCATACACGGTGTAGAACTTGTCGAAAAGCTGGACGTATACACATATCATGAGACCCGCGAAAAATTCCTTAAAGTAAAAGTCTACGATCCATGGTCGGTGAAGCCGTTGTGCAAGATTCTTTCAAATGGCGTCATTTTGGATCGTCCATTTCAAACTTACGAGGTAAAATCATTTGTTAATAGCAGAAACGAAATATTTTGGTTTAGAGCCATATCACGTATTATATGCATTTTTATTCGGATTGCAGCATCTTTGGCATGAGCGAGGTGAAGGTCTACAAATTCAAATTCCGGAAGAACTTCGAGGAGATGAAAATGCGAGCTTTTCAGAAGATTTTCGTCGATAGAGAATACAAAGACTCATTTGACATTTACATCCATCCGTTCGATTTAGTCCAGCTGCAGTTTTCGAATCCAGAGCTTTTTTCTAACCTCCCGTACTGCAATCGTTGTTTTTTCTTGTAGAGTAACTGGTATATAGGAAGGTCTCGACCTGCTACGTGGAATTGGATATTCATTATGAAAAGATAGTGAATAAAGTCCAGTACGATCTGCGAGAGTACGAACCACTGTTCACTCAGACACAGCTTACTCGGCCTGGGTCTGGAGGATTTAAGCAATTAGAAGAGTTCCAAGTGAGAATTACCAAGGCTTTGAATGCGCTGTGGAAAGATGAGGAGGAGAGGAGAGTGGACCTTGGGATAAAGGACCCGATGACTTTCTACATTGATTATAAAAATAACATTGAAGCGACGCTTTCGAAAAAAAGCATTGATTTTGAAAATGCAACGCTAGATGAATTGAAACGCTATGAGCCGCTGATGTGCAATCAGATGTGGGATTCAAGCACGAAATTCAAATTTCAGCAGCACTTCGAACAGTATTGTGAATCCCTCAAACGATTGAGAGAAGAACCAACTGAGACTCCGAAGAAAGTGTTCATGGACGAGCGCAAAGCCGGTATTTTTTACACAGTTTTACAGCAGGAAAAAGTTCGACCTTATTAAAAAGTTTTTCGCAAATTCCTAATCATTATTACCGTAGAACGCAATGGTAGCGTGCGTCAATACAAGAGTCGCTGAATGGAAGAGGAGATTCAAGGAGAATCAAATGATGAAGAAGATTATGGCAAACGACATCGAAGGTGATGATGATGATTTCGCTGAGGATGAAGATGAGTACAAAACTCGAGAGGATATCCGAGCTATCGAAGGGATAAACCTCATGACCAATGAGAAACAGAATGACAGCAAAAAAATAAAATCTACAAAGAATTACACGTACCCAGCAATTGCTTTCTGCAAAAAATGCATGAAAGACGTGAGCTCGTGCGTGTGCGCGTTCACTTACTCGCAATCAAGTCAAAAGCTCGTTGAGAAACTTTTCAAGCACCCCGCTGTCGTCCAGACAATGGCGAGTGAGAATTCTGCGAAATCTGCAGATGATCTCGAAATTGTGACCGAAGATGAGGACGAAGAGAAGGAAGAAGTGAGTGAAGTGGGTAGCTTTTCAGGGATTGTCACTTTTCCGAATTACTACAAAGCGAATAAGCCGGCTCCATCGGTCAAAGATGTATTACAATCCTTGCAAGAAAATTGCAATGAAGAGCCTCATCAAGAGTAAGCCAAACGCTTTTTTGTGTGGTTAATCCTTACGTTTTCTAATATTACTAAAGGCCTTATTTTGAAACTGCGAAAGAGCTACTAGAACATTACAAATATAAACCGTTGGTCTTTGAAGGAGCAACTAATCCCTTAATTTTTGAAAAAGAGGGCAAAAATTCAGAAGCGATGAATTACCATGCGATGCAATTCTTTTCGAGAATGCTGATACAAGATAATAAGCCGCCTACGATAAGGAACAGCCTGAAAATACCTGATTGCGTGAGGTTTTACACGAACTATGAAATTAAGTACAGAGAAGATCAACGCAAGCGGCATTCTCAAGGCCAATTGTATAATTACACGAAAAGAGCTCCTTCAGTCAAAGAAATTTTAAACTCAACAAACTCGAAGAAGAAGAATAGAAAATCAATGCTTTGGCGTCACGATACGAAAAACTCGGATTTTTTTTCAAAGATTTCCCCTTTCATGGTTCTAAATGCTCATAATAATGCTTTTCTAACTAACTCTTCTGTATTTAGAAAACTCCCAAAACGCAAACAGAGAAAATAGACAAAAAACTAAGGTAAAGCAGCTCTGAGTTCCCAATTGAATGTATCTTTAGAAACAAAAATGTCATAGCAGATATCGTGTTATTTGGGTTTGAAGTATTCGCTCGGAGCCGACCGAATTTGTTGCCTAATCCTGATATCGATCCTATCTCTGCGCTGGCATTTTTAGTGACAAATGAGAAGGGAAAATTCGAGGAGGATTATCTAAAAAGAAGAGGTAACGTCTTCGCTTATTCTCTTTGCCATAAACTTTGGGGTAGTGTGCGGGCTTATCATCGTTGATGAAATCGGATATGAAGAAGCAAAGAAAATGAAGACGCAAATCAAACAGCATTACAGTAAATTCACAGTGTAAACCTTGGCTTTAAAATATTTTAAAAGAGATTGATGAGGTAACCGAGCTGCTTATTGTCCGCGATGAGTACGATCTAATCCAGACTTTCATCGCTTTGGTGTTTAAGTTCGACCCGGATATCATCTACGGTTATGACATCGAGAAAGCCTCGCTGTTCTATCTTGCAAAAAGAGCCTGGGAAAAGCAAATTGACATTTTTTCTCATCTTTCTCGCTGCCCTAAAAACTTCGAAGAAGCCATTGTAACTCAAAACCCCCTTAGCATCATTCATAACCAATCATGGCAATAACAGGAATATTATAACTTTGACCGTGTCGAATTTGATGAGACCTCTCGTACTTTCCTCAATACAGACTCAAATAGCTTCGACAACGTGCTTACAGACAACAAGAAAGCAAAGCCGAAACCTAAAACAACAAAACACAATGTGAACACGGGCTGGAGCCACATCAGAAATTTTACATTGAATTTCCAGGTAAACTACCAACATCTCTCAATTTAAGCGTTCAATCGTTTAAAATACGTCCAGGTACAAGGCCGAGTGATATTGAATGTCTGGCGAATCGCGGAATTTGAGGTTAAAATGACCAACTATGACCTTGAAAGCGTTGTTTACCAAGTTCTTGGGAAGAGAGTCCCTCATTACTCCAATATGACGCTCACTCAGATGTACGATGAATCTCGCGAAGAACGCGCAAAAGTGCTCAAGCATTTAGTCACGCAACTGAACTACTCGCTGGAAGTAATGACCAGCATGGATTCGATCTCAAGGACCGTTGAGATGACAAGACTCTACGGTATTGACTTCGATTCCGTTCTTTCGAGAGGGTCGCAGTTTAAAATCGAAGCCGTGATGATACGAGTCACTAAAGCGAACAACTTTCTCTTGCTTTCGGCCTCGAAGATGCAGATTGCTAAGCAGAAAATGCTGCAATGCGTTCCTTTGATCCTGGAGCCTCCGAAGCAACTTCTCGTTGAGTAAATCTGCTTTGATTTTATGGTATTAAAAGATCTTTTGTAGCCCTGTAGCTGTCCTTGATTTCCAGTCCCTGTACCCTTCGATAATGATCGCTTACAATTATTGTTACACGACGTGCTTGGGCCATATTGACGATCTGTTTTTCAAAGGGACGAAAAGAATCGGTGTCACCGATTTTGCAAGGCCTGAGCTGAATAAAATTCTGGGCGAGAACTATCAGGATATGAAAGAGGAGGATTTGATGAAAAAGATTATTATTACTCCGAACAACGTCGCTTTCGTCCGCAATTTCGTGCGAGAGGGCATCATCCCTCGAATTCTCAAAGAGTTTTTGATGACTCGTATTATGATCAAACGTTCGATGAAACACGTAATTGAAAAAGCATCATTACATTGAACTGAAGCATTTCGTTTATAAAGTACGAGAATTACGAAATCATCAAGAGCACTTTGCATAACAGACAGCTAGCACTTAAGCTATTCATGAACGTCATGTACGGCTACACAGGCGCTTCATTTTCTGGAAGAATGCCGTGCTCAGATATCGCTGACTCGGTCGTTGAGACTGGAAAGACAATATTGAAGGATTGCATTCGCTATATTGTAATAATCTATGTCACTGGAAGAGTCTTTTGATAATATATTTATCTAGGAAGGGAAAAAGGAATGGAACGCGAAGGTCTTATACGGTGACACAGACAGTTTGTTTGTCCAGCTTAAAGGTCGGTCGTTGAAATCGGCGTTCGATTTGGGTCAGCAGATGGCCAGAGAGATAACTAAGCTACATCCTTATCCTGTCGAATTAAAATTCGAAAAGGTAAACGGGAGTGATTGTCGTCTCTTCTGAGCATTGATAGGTGTATCTGCCGATGATACTCTTCGCAAAGAAAAGATATGCCGGCTATAAGTACGAGCAATATGGCTGCGCTCCAGTGCTTGAAAGCAAGGGAATTGAAACCATTCGGAGAGATGGAATTGAAGCAACGCAGAAGATAATGACCAAAGTCTTCATGGAGCTTTTTGAAAATCGTAACCTGTCAAGTCTAAGAGTAATTATCCAGTCTCCTAAGGAATAAACAGCTGAAACTGTTGATTAGAACTATATTCAAAAGCAGTGGTCGAAGATTTTGACGGGTCATGTGAACTTCAAAGATTTTGTTTTTTCAAAGGAGGTCAAATTGGGTAAATATGTCAGCGTACCTCCAGCGGGTCTCGTTGCGTTGAATAAAATGAACGCAGACCCTATGGCCGCTCCAAAATACAGAGAAAGAGTGAAATATATCGTCGTTGCAGGTACGCTTATCTCTGGCTCAAGTTATGGAAATATATGAATGAATTAAAGGAAAAGAAGGGAGCAGAGTGAAAGATCTAGTGGTGTCTCCGGAGCAGTTCCTCAAGAGTCATAATCATAAGCTTCACAGCAGATATTATATTGAGAATGTGATCAATGCAGCGTTAGGAAGACAGTTCGCTGCGTTCAACATCGACCTCTCGGTAAGAAGAACTTCTTGGTGTTTTTGTTTAATTGCTGGTAGGAATGGTATTATAATATGCCCAAAGGAATTAATAAGCAAACATTGCTTGTAAACGACACCCATATCATGGTATTAATTAAGTTTCCTGGGGATTTCCGAGAACTTGTTATTTGTCCTATTAGGGAAGCACAACGAGGAGCACATCGAAAAACGTGAATTACAACCTGCAGCATTTCTATAAGTTCCAAATCTGTGTTGTTTGCCTCGAGCCTACGGAAAAACATATCGTAAATATCTTATCTTAATCTCGCGTCCGCCTTACAAGTGATCCTCATTAGGTTTGCGAACGCTGTTTGAAGGAGCCAATAATAACAAAGCAATTAGCATACCAAAAGATCAAATATTACCAAAATGATTACAATGAACTCGAAGACCTCTGTCGTTCATGTGCTAATGTCAAGCTCCAATGCTTTGGAGAAGTCCCTTGTGAAAATATGGATTGTCCTATATTCTACCAGAAAAGAATGGCCAAAGATTTTACTGAACAAATCGTTCCGTCCTTAGAGGATGCAATAAAGCAATTGGACAGTGGACTTGCATTATTCTAACCCCATTGATTCCCTGGCTCGAGCTCATGTGGATAGAATTACGGATTTGATCAAAATTACAAAGAAGCTCTTCAATAGTGCATTAGCAATCCCAAACCAATTTTGTTGATAATCTTTACTTGTATTCATTTGTGAATTCAATCCATCAGTTACTAATATCGGTGCAAATGGATCATTTACATTATGGTACGATCCACAAAAAGAATTTTTGAGGCAAATTTTTCCAATATCTCTCATTTAACGAGATTTTTTCCAGCTCTGCAATCGAGATAGTATAAGATTAGAAAAGAGCTCGTTGCTTTTAAGATATCCAAATTAATTTATTTAAGTTTTCAAAATTCAAAATTACAGAATGAAACTCATTGTTATCGTCTCAATTGTTCTCCTACAACTCGTCTCTGGGCAGATCTTTCAGGACCCCGACTTCAATTTAGCAAATACCACTGCAGTAACCAATAACCTCACGTCCAACACTGGTAATAAACTCAATCAAATAATAACAACTCCTCAATTGCTCCTGCCTCAGATTATCGTACGTGCGAATGTGATATTTATAAAGACACTTGCGAGTATGGCTGCTGTTGTGATCCTGATTGCACTGCGGTATTCAATCTCTCTCAATCTATGAGTACTTAACAATTTTTCTCAAGGATTCCGTTTCATTGTGGGAAGCGAATGGAATTTGCTACCAAAGTAAGTAATTTTAGGAATGTGGAGGTCTGAATTTCGTTTTCCAGCTCAAAAATTCCAACAAGACTACCTATATTGCGACAATGATGAGCAATTGGCATCACTTACAAATTCTCAGCAGCAAAAAACCGTCAAAATAACTGACTTGAGAGGACTGGATTGCATCTACGTTCAGAGATTCCCTCCAAAAATCGGATATTTCTACAACGAGCAAACTGCTATTACAAGCGCTGAGGCCTCTGCGCTCAGCCAAACTGCGAAGTAACTCAATAAATTTATAGCTAGCACTTACACATCTTAATTACCAGCAACTTCTACACTTTTGCGCTGAACCGAACAACAACACTCTCGAATTACATTAATCCAACAAACTACTCTCAAGGGATGAACATTCTCACGAGAATCACTGTTCCTCCTAGTTACACTGCCGATCAAGCAAGATTCCCATTACCTGGTCAGGCTTTATCAGGATACTGCGACGACACCGTTTCTGCGCAATTTTTAGTTAATGTACCACCAAGGTCCTGCAGTCGAATTACAGTACGACTTAAATTGGTCGTGTTTCATAAAATTTCTTAATTTTCTTATAGACATTAACTGATGCCTGCACAGCAACGAGTTTCCTCGCTCAAGGCACTTGGTCCTCGACGATTTCGGTCGTTATCTCACCAAATCAGACAACTAATTTTGCCACTGTTACTTCTGATGCGACTGTAGCTGATCCTAGCTTATCCGCAGGCCCGCCCTGTGCTTGCAAGGATGCAGTGATTGGAGTTGCATATCAGTTTGTGGTATCAGGAACAACGATCACTTCGGTTTCGGTGACGCTAAGCACAACGGAACTTTCTGCAGGAGCTTGCAATGATGAGATCCTTGTGAACCAAGTATTCAGCGCATCTTTCGTGAATTCGACGAGCGTATGATCCAATGTGTTTCCTCAAGGTTTAGCTCTGCCTTAATTGTTTAGGCTATACCTAAATCAGGTAATCCAGGGTACATTGTAGGTTACCCTCTGCTTGTGGGAGTGCTGAGCACTGAAAATGCGCTTGCGATTGCTCGTTCAACAGTAATTTTATCATATTTATTGGGTTTCATAATGAATCACGAAAAATTAGCAACCTTTCTCCATTCAAGGCATTAAGACTGACGGCTCTTGCATCTTAACGTCGACCCCAACGGCTGACCAGTTCAATCCATCTTACGTATTAAATCTCAAATAAAGAGACGATTTCTCATCAAATATTTAATAAGGGAGTTGCTTTCGGTCAAAATATCTATGCTACTTGCCAACACTCATTTTCTAACGAAGCGGCTCTGTCTGATTTTTGTTCGAGCACTGGATTAAGCACGTTAACTCTTTTCAATAATTTCAATTCCAGCGTGTATGTTGGAAGATACGGCAGTTCTAACATCAATTACCTTAGCGTAAGCTTACTATTTGAAGCAACTGTTTGGAAATCAATATTAACCTCTACTAGGATTGGACCCCTGTGAACACTACTGCTGTCAGTCCAACGATTACTTACGATGCAGCAACTCTCACTTGTACGATTCCCACTAGAATGGATGTAGTGATTGTGTATTCTGGTGCTGGCTACACAACCAATCTCCAAAAATATATTATTGATGTCTCAGTTACTGCTGCATCAGATACGTAAGTGCCGATTCCATTGAGCAAAACATAACTAATTTATTTCAAATCAAGATATATCACGATGTCATCAGCGTCTGCAACGGAAGTTGCTACCTTTGGGCTGAATGTCACATTTGTTGCTGCAACTATTCAAGAGCTTGACCCATCAACTAGCTCTATTCCTACAGATACATCATATCTTGGCGTAATACATGTCATGATTCTCCTTTATCTCACTCCTTTCTTTTAACAAATTACAGAAGGTGTTCTCGCCGCTTCTTCACCCATAAGAGGACTCAGCGACTCCTAATACTATATGCTCTCTCTCTCCTAGATATTGCTTTTTTTTTCTTTTTGTTGTATAATCTACTAATTTGCTGAAGTGTGTGTATTCAGCTGTAAGCTCCTTCAAATAGCGAGTTTCATCAGAAAATCAATTTCTCACAGTTTTTCGTAATCAATATGGTTCCATCCATCTTGAGAGGAATAGGATCTATTTCGAAAGAAGGAAAAGATAGATCATTTTGGCAGTTGACATAATGCGATAAGATATGATGACAGGTTAATTATACCTCTTCCATTGTTAATAGATAGTTTCTTATCGAGCTTACTTCAAAGGATAAAATAAACAAAAATAAAATAATCAGACTCCCTTATTTCACCCTAATAGGTTGCCTTGCTTCTAACGCCAATTAGGTGCTAATGAAAGCTCTTGGATAATTCATCTGATCAAGCAGGGAATCCGCATAGCTCTCCCCAAAATTGCTTTTCAACTCTTGTATTCCTTCATCACTCACAAAACCATTAGTCGGTCTTTTTACTTCCTCTTTGAACTCGTTTCTCCCTCGTAGCATTTTATCTAGCCTCTCAACTTCAGTATTTTCCATCTCCTCCAACAGAACAAGCCGGTCTTTATTCTTCCGAAGCAACCTCACAGCATCTGTCGCCATTTCATCTTCGCCAATGGACAACGACAACAAATTCTCAGGGTCATCGGGTAAGTTGTATTTCCCCGTCCTATCTCCCACTCGCACTCCCATTCCATTATTAGTTTCATCGAAATACTTCAAATAATTTAGACTCTCCTTCGCGCTCGAGTACCCATAGTTAGCATCGGAGTCGGGATCCATTACCCTGCCATTTTTTGCAATTGAGAGCAGATGTGAATTGGATTTCACTTTGACATTATCAGGATCAATGTCTTGTTCTTGCAGCTTTCTCCAAAAGCCTTCATAGCCAGGTATCTCCTCTCCATAAGTCGGTTTGAACGTCGTGCTCGAATATATAACTGGAGGATGATTGTTCTTCACCAAAGCTCGGTATAATTCCCCATGGCGAATCTCTTCTCGGATCTGCTGCTCCTTAAACTTCGTTCTAAAATCATCCAATTCTTTCTGAGCAAGCATCCTTTCCTTATTCGCGAGCACCGTTTGTTGCTAAAGACACAATTAGACTCAATTTCCACGAGATAAATTAGATGATTACTCTCAGATTAAGGAGCTCGTTGCTCAGCCTCTGCTGCTCTCCAATGAACCCCACCCTCAGATTCTTCAGCTCATCGGCGATAGTTTTGGAAATCTGTTTGTGGACTTCTGCTGGCAAGTCTCTTACAGTCTCTAAAGACACGTTTATCCTCGACCGAGCAAGCTCTTCCAACCTTGACCTGCGTTCAACTTCTTCAATTGGAGTTCTGGGCCGTTTGCTGGGGGATTTTCCAGGAGATATTTTGAGAACGTCTTGTGATTCGTAAAAGCTAACACGATTTTTATCTCGGTCTTTTTTCGCCACGAAACTCAAGTTCAGGTTCCTCGGCTCGAGTTTGTCGAATTTCGTGCCATATAGCCGCTGGAACTCCTCGTTTTCGCGACGAATTCTCTCCTCGTCGAGGATATCCTGCAGTTTCTTCTGGCGCTTCTCCTCTTCATCGCGTCTCTTCTTGTCTTCGATTTGAGCTAGTAAATCTCTTTGCAATTCCAAGGTCGTTTGCAACTTCCTAGTTTTTTCTAATTCTTCGTTCAGAGTATTAGCTTGTGGAACCAGAATTGGCCGCCCTGAATCCTGATTTCCAGGGGTTAATACTCTGGCTGTGAAATCTGGAGAAGTCCCTGAAGTACTATATTGAATAGAGTTTGCAGCTGTGTTTTGGGTCGCGTTGTCGTTTACATAACTCGGTTTTGCCATATTATTGTAACTCTCTAATATTGCCTTATAAAACCGATTTACATGAATTGCTATGCTTACGTTCATTCGGAGGAAGGATGTTGAGCACGGGACTGTGTATGAAGTTGCTTGGGTCTTGTTGAACTGCTCTTAGGTTATTATTCGCTACTTGGGATAAATAAGTAGGTTGATTTCGCTGTTGTGGGGGATTTTGGCTCAAGAAGTCCGATAATTTAGGTATTTTCCCTTCTCTGAGAAGCTGAGCTTTCAACGCAAAGTCCGGAAGGACTGTATGAGAGGTGGCAACGTGATTTACATAAGGATTGTGCGGCTTGATATAAATTTTGTCCTGGTCGACATTCTCAGGACTAAGCGTGAATATAGTATTATATCGCCTTGTGTCAACAGGTGGCAGTGATTGATATGACGCATGGTTCCCAAGGCCTCGTTTTCTAAGAGTTGTATTGACGCGTCCAAATTCGTCATAGAGTGGAGCTCCGGCTCCTGGTCTAGATAAGAAATAGCAAAAATATGAGAATATTCAACAAATTAGTTATTACCTTCCAAATGGGTCGTGCTCTTGCCTCTCTCTGATCATGTGAAGGTCGGCTTCTCGACTGCTCTCTATCTCTTTCCGTCTCATTCGGGTTTTTTCTTGTACCTATTATTGGAAAAAGTCGAGTACTATAGCTCACCTGTTGATAAAGCTCGTTTGCATATGCTGCTTTTGACTGTGTTTTGGGTTGAGTAAAATGACCGACTAATCCACTAGGTAGGCTTGCGGCTACCTTCTGAGATCGTAAACGCTCTGTGGCTGGAGGATTCCTATTCTGATCTATTTGAATAATGCGAGTAAAACACTCTGACTATCAGACTGAGTACCTAATTGAGGTTTGTCGTCGCCTCCAAAGAATTTTAGCACATCGTTGCTGTTGACTGGCTGAAAGATGTTGCCTTGGCTTCCCGCTCCAACTTGGAACGGTTTCCCATTTGAATTATCTGAGATTTTAGGTAAGGAGCGTGAGCCATTATCAGTTCTGTTAAAGATATTTCGAAATCTCTCGTCCATAGATAGGTGAGTTAGAATAACAGTTGATGGAAGTTCGAGTTGTAGTAGTGAGTTTTTTAAGTAACTTTTTATTGTGATCTAAAACACACTCTTTTTTCTAATTCTGATGATCCCTAATAAAATTTAATCCTGGATGATCAAGAATTGAATTCGATTCTCAAAAGAATAAAGAAAACAGAAGTTCGTTGTGTGCAGAACAGGAGAATTAGTGAGACAATTCCTTTGAAATTTTAATAGCTGGTTGAAAAAATTTGGAAATTTCAATTGTTGTCCATACGCTTTGATGTAAAAAGTTGAAAACTCAATGACAAATTTTAGCTCTCTTATATTGCTCTAGGTTCCGAGGAGGTGTATCTATGCATAAGACATTTGAAGATACTCGAAAGGAAAAGATGGTATCTTTAAAAAATGCTGGGACTAAGAACTCTCCGTTTTTACCCTGAATATTTGGCTGCATCTTCAGCAAACAATATTACCTAAATTCTTGCTCTCCATTCACAACGAGGGTTAGAAGTTATTACGATTCATTACGGAAGCATTCAATTATAAAAGGAAATAATACAGGTTTTCCTACCTTTAACAATGGACCAAATTAGATAAACGAATCCAAGGCCACTCTTACTAACTACCTTTATGATCAATATCTCGAAAAACCTTCATAGTTTGCAAATCTGAGTGAGAAGCCTGTCATAAGCAATAAAACAAATATTAGAGACCGAATAATAGCAGATACAAGAACTTCTGGTTAATAACAAGAAATAAATTTATTAACCCACAGCCAGATGACTGAGGCATCCAAAACGAAACATGCAGACCACGGCGACTCTGACCTATCTTCAAACGAAGGAGGAGACCAAGTCATCGACCTCAACAACATCAAGCTTGAGAACGGGAAAGACTTCCCCATAGATTTAGATGTCGCTGCTGAATTTCAAAACATCTTGGCTGCAGGCATTCTCCACAACCCTGATAACGTCCAACTCTATGATCAGATTTGCGAGATCATCTTCGGCTCAGACCGAACCTTCAAACTCACAAAAACTCTTTTCTGGATCGTCTTCTGCATAAAATATCAACCCAAATCACAAGATGTCCTTCAAGAGCTCCGCACTCGAGTCAGCAAACTCTACTCCAAGCATTTTGCTAGTCTGCCTGCTCCTAAAGACAAAATTGCCAACTATCTTATTTTTCTGATGGCATACTGCGCTCAAATCACTTTCTACAACGTCTTTCCCAATAATCGCAACAAGTTAACAATGCGGTTTATCCTCGATATTTATCACGTGGTTATCTTCGAGCTTCATGGTTTGTACGTAAGCGACTCTTACATTCAGTCTTCCATTGAGAAGATAATAGGAACGAAATTCTTTTTCTACGAGCAGCAACACACGAAAAAGAAAAAAAAATCCGATGCGAAAGACAAAAATGGTGGCCCACTCTTGAGAGATTTGAATTTCAACCCAGATAGTTTGTTGAATGTGCCCGGAGGAGTCGAATTTGCATCAGAATTGTCTTACAAGCTGAGAGATAAGAAATTTTGGCTTACTTCTCATGACACCAGCCAGCTTCCAGGCTTGGAAAAGCCGAAACCAAGGAGACCAACCAAGAAGCAGACGGGAAAGCTTCAAGAGGAATCAGCTAAGGCGAATGACGCTGAAGACTCTGAAAGCAAAAAGAATTTGTATTTTCCTCAGATAAGATTCGACTGTACGCAGATCTCCCCTACAGTCTCCAGATTCTTGAACAATCCGACGATGTCGTTGCCATTCCAAGAGAAAAAGCTGATGAAATACACGAATAACAAGCATCTCATGCAAGTTAAGCACTACGATGTCCCTACCTCCATCGACCATCTGATAGCCAAAAAGGCCAATGATAAAGAGAAAATTCAAACGAAACAAACCCAATTTCAGCACTACTCATTAAAAGCTCGGCCAGACGATTACGCGCTGGAGTATTTGCCTACGAATGATAAATTCAAGCTGAGAGAGCGATTCAAAGAGGAGATTGATTTGAAGTATATATTAGATCACGTCGGGAACTATTCGTTGAAACCAACGACTTACCGCAACTTCGAGGACAATAAAAAACTATCCTATAGTTACTCTAGGAGCTATCGCAGCCCACGCGATGGTCTGACTGATAACATGTCTTATCTAGGGCAATCGAAAACTATTGATACGCAGCCGGACGTGTCCGCGCGTAAAGACACAGAACTCTCACCGGATCGCTTTGAAACTGAACCGCATCATAGCAAACGAGACTCCCTCAAAGAGAGTCCCCCTGTCCATTTGCTGTCCGAGACTGATAAAAATTCGCTTACAGAGCCCCGGAAGCCTCATAACCTGACTGTTGACATGAATAGCGTGTTCAGTCCGCGAACAGTGGACACTGAAGAGCATATTACACAGTCAACGCCACTGGAGACACCGCAAAATCCAACGATCTATAAAAAGCTTGGCAAGGCAGGCAGGAAACTTAACATGATCAATGCAATGAGACCTGACCCTGATCGGCATAATGAGAACCGTGAAGAAAAGAGCACTATCGCTCGCCCGTTGCCGAAAATCAGCTTGGCAATCCAAGATTATAGTCGCAAAGGAAAGGTGGCTGAACTTTTAGATGCAGATGATGCACATGCAGAAAAACGCAGAAATGAACGAGGATTCGTGTATGAAAGTAAACGACAGCATTACATTGAGGAGCACGGCCAGATGTTTTCGAAAGACGTAGATAGAAATATTAATGAATTGGTGGGTACTATTGCAACTAAAAAGAATAAATTCTCGAGAAATATTACTAAATATGCTCGTCAAATACGCAAGTAACACGTTTTTTTGTCTTTCTTTCATGAATTAAAGTCGTTGATTTATTCTGATTCCATTGACATTAACAAGAATTCACATTCTTTTAGCATCTCAAGGAGCTTTAAACTTTTTCTTCCTTTCAAGCTAAGGCAAAAATGAAATGATTATTTAAAAACTCAGTGGTTTTTTTGTCAAAAAGTTTATTAAGCAATATAAATTAATTATCTACTAACACAACAGTTTCATTTCCAATAATGCCAATCATGGCCGAACACACGAAAGAAATATTAAAAAACTTTGCTAGAATTTAATTTCGCTCTCAATCTCCTCAAATTTCCGCTGAGACATCTCAACCAAGCGTAAATTCTCGCGGTTATAGTCTCGCAAATCCGAATAGTAGTGACCTTTTAAAAGGTAGTCTGCCAGGTATCTAAGCTCCATATCACTTGTATCATTAGTAAATTCCAAAATTGGAACGCCGTTTTCAATTTGAAAACCAAAGGAGTGAACCAGGTTATCCACGATGATGATATCCTTGAGATCTCGGTTTTTCAGAATTCTCAAGTCTTTGATGAAAAACCCGTTCTTCGTTTCCATACAATGCTCTCGTGTTAGCATAAAATTGATAAACTTGCGCTCTGGGTCAATGTGATTAACGATTGCCTTCGCATACGGAGCTGAAGAAGCTGTGAATATGATAATTTCGAAAATCGGAGAGACCTTGTTGAAGAAATCGCGCAGATAGGGCCTGACTTTGAGAGGGATCTATGAATTGTGAATACAGCCATCAAAACCGCTATGTTTTACCTTCAAAGTCTCACTAAAATTATCCGCTGCCTGTAAGATCACATCGGGACTGTCTTTTGGAGAGCAGGTATGGGTGAGGGTCTCATCGAGATCGAGAACCAAGGTTTTTAGTTTTTCTACGTCAAATGAGTCAATATTTTCACTCTTACAGCAATTTACTTATTGGAGGATCGGGGATGGCGACCTGCTTCGAAGCAACGAATTTCTCGGAGGGACTTTTCAGGCTTTGAGTGGAATAGACAAGTCCTTTGTGCACCATAATTAAATGCTTTTTAAATTTTTCGTAGTTGAAATTCGGCGAGAAGTACAGACTGCGATAAGGTACGACCGTCTCTACTTTAGAAATTCGCGATTTTTTAATTTCATTATCGGAATTATAATCTGATATCGCTGGGTTAGTCATCAGTCTGAACCCTTTCCGCTGGAAAGGCGAATCCCTTGCTCTTAAAATCGACTCGCTAGCCTTAACACTCGGCTGTTTTGACTCAGTATTCACTGAAGACTCTTTAGAGTTTTCATTTGGGTTGGGCACTCTGGACGTCGGGCTGTTTTCCACGAGGATCTTTGGCTCGACAGAGCTGCTTGAAGCGAACCTTGAGCGTCTATGAGACTTTAGAGCTATAGCAGTTATAGAATAGTTGTAAGGCAAGGAGAGTATACCATTGTTTTTTGAGAGCCTGTGCGTTTCAGAATCAGAATCAAAAATATCCTTTGTTAGTTGCGCTGATTTTTTATTAAGATCGCTTATTATAATCTGAGTTGCTTTCATCAAAGGAGGCGATTCTGATGAAAGAGAATGAATTGTTGGCTTCTTTGTGAGAAAAATGTCTTTTGTGAGTGGATCCAGTTTAAGTTTTCGGCGGTCAGGAGTAGTAGTAGGTGTCCCGTGGGTTGAAGATGGCGCTGAAAAGAACATGAGAGGACTCCCGTTGAAATTGACGCGTTTCAGCGTCTCTGGAGAGACGAAACCTTTCATAGTATGAGCTCGCTCGAAATTTTTCATGTTTTAAAAGAATAAAAAATTTAGTATCACACCACAAAACAAAAATAAATTATTGGCAAGCGCTTATTGCCTCCGAGTTGATTTAGCGAAAAGGAGACCAGAAAAATGAGGACTTTCCTTAATGCCATTTGTCATGGTATTTTCGTGTGTTATTAGTTAACATTCTAATGTATTCTTAGTCTTTTTGAATAGTATTTATCGTTTTTTGACTCCAAAAATTGGCAGTATTGAGCTTCATTGAAAGAACAAAGCAAGGTATCGCTGTTAATAATTAAAATTCTACATGTATGTGCAA
>ENA-UOUE01001230-UOUE01001230.1-compost-metagenome-genome-assembly--contig:-NODE-1230-length-17130-cov-16.147892_pt1 | contig 17130 bp, 18 predicted proteins | sample MGYA00238146_ERZ747223 | MGnify/ENA primary metagenome ERZ747223 (study PRJEB28781, sample SAMN06268865) | compost metagenome | isolation source: single cell | place: USA: California, Emeryville, Joint...
GGTCTTTTCTACCATTCCCACCAATCCAATGTTCAACAACAGCATCGTCATAGATGTTGAGTGCAAATTTACTTTATTATGCGTGAATTATCAGAATTCGAAGAGCCATATTATAAACCCGGCCTGGGACTTTTCCAAGTTTCTGAAAGCTCTAATAACTCAAGAAAGACTGCTTTTCGTCTTTCCAATTCTCAGTTACATCATAGAATAAGTAGCTGCTTTATTTCCCCTAGCCTACGAGTTCTGTGACTTGATTAAAGCAAAAAAAAAACCAACATTTGAAGAATTCAGTAATATGATATGAAACATCGATTGGGGTTTACAATACAATTCCAATACACATTTTCTCTCATCTGAACGCTTATTTGGTCCAAAAATTCGATTATGACCTTCTTATTCAATGATAAAAATTAGCTTCTAAGTTAACCAGACACAGCCACCGCAAAAACAAAAATCGAGCCTCTCCAGCTTACTCATCCGGCTTTTCAATCTCAATCTTCAATGCAAGAGGAACTTCATACGTCGAAGTTCCTGTTTGCGTCGCTCCCTTCGTTACAAGTTCCAAATATCTGCCTCGGATCTGCCAAAATATCGTCCAGAAACTATCATTCAAGCTGAGGTGGTCTATTGAGCCAAAATTCATTACAAAAGAAAAAGATACTTGATGCTACTCGCTTTATGGAATCTCTCCTCAAGATACGCCTGCGACTTCAAAGTAAAGCTTTGGAAAAAATGGTTTCGAGTGTAAGTATTGGGCAAATCTAAATGCTCGATATTCTTCGCGATAATTTTTCGAATTTTCCTCCTTTGAATCTTCGACTGCTCAACAGCGTTTGGCTGGTCGATTTCAACCACGAATACTTTCGATTTATGTGTTTTCATGGACTTTCCATTGAATTAAACTCTCATCAATAACTACATTAAAAGATTACCTGTTTGCGGAACGCAAGCGAGCAAACTATTGACACATACTCGACAATTTTTTGAACGTCATCTTTCTTTTTAAATCCAACAGTCATCGCGTAAAGATCTTGCCATATTATCTTCAAAAATGTAAAAATTCATAATAGACAGAAAGTGTCGTTACTGAAATGTAAAATATTTGCGGGAGCTTCGCGTAGTCCCAGTCTTTGTAAAACGTAATTGGAAGCGCGTACTCACTTTTCAATGGGTCGTCCGGAGAACGGTCAGCATGGCCTTTATTGAGATAAAAATCGAACTCGCTCTTCAATTGAGAAAACTCCCTTGAAAAAATTAATAAGAACTCTCCCAAGAGTTGAATTTCGCTCTACCATGTTGGCTTAATGACTCGAGAGGTCTTCCAATTATCGCGGATTTCTTTTAGCTTTGGATATTCGTTTAGTGTGAAAAAATACTCATATTCCGAGAAGTATTTTGTATGAAGGTTGATTTCTTTCTTGCTGTGTTTCAAATAATTCAAGTTAGACATTGTGACAATAGATTTGCTGTTTTGCATACTGAATGAGTTCCGTAGTAAATTGATAAATATCATTGTGGTCAATGCCAGCAAAGTTCCTGACTTTTTCAACGGTTCTGCTATCAAATTTGAGGATTTGTTTAATTCTTTTCTTGAGCTCTTCGGTGTCTTTGCCAATTTTTCGCTTGTCGTTTTCAATGCGCTTTAATTTGCTTAGAAGCAGAGCTGTTAGGCTATTGCGAATGACTTGTGATTACTCCTGATATTTGAAACCTGGGTTTGTGAGATAGCTCATGAGTTCGCCGACTGCTTGTTTCAAATTATGCACCTGTATTCTGGATTTTGAGACGAATATCTTTCAAAACGGTTGCTTACAACTGGATGCAGTCCCTGGAGCTCAAAGATTTGTCTCTCAATCTCCGATTCATTGCTTTGATCGTTGTTGTAGTCCTAATTGTTTTGAGTGAAGCAGTGGAATGCCCGTCTGATATTTACCATTTCTCCCTCTATTTTTAATCTAGTATCCTTTTTTATTTTAGATTCTTATCTTCGAAAAAAAGTGTGCTTTTACTCTCTGTAGACACCCTATAACAATGAGATGGCTGATATCTTTTGATGCGCATCAAAGAAACAAGCATATTTTCTGGGTCTGGAAAAATTCTGCTCTGTAATATAATCAGTCTCTGTTGGTATAATTACTCAAGAGAATCGTGAGATACGGGTAACTTATTTGTAGGAAGAACAGCCAATGACAGACTAATCAGATATTTTAATTGGTGTGAGAAGATCAATAATTGAAGGGCTTATCTTTTTGAGGGTGTAGTTTTTTGAATAGCTTAACCATGAGGAGGCACAAATGCTCTTGAGTAAGTTTAGGCAATTTATCTGCTCAATAAACAAGGTTGGTCAGCAGAACTTTTTAGTGCTGAAAGGGTGCTAGCAGAAAGTACAAAATTTCACTAGCATTCGTTAATTTTCAGAGAAGTTGAGCTGGAAGCCCTATTTATCTAATATTTCGAAGGTTTCTTAAACAAACTAGGGATGAGAGATGCCACGATACTAGTAGACGTTAGACTGAAATTCAACTGTTTTTCAATCTTCAAATCGATTAGAGAAGAACACAGAGGTTTTTTCACGCTATATTGATTTAATTTGAAGGAGTTTTGCATCAGTTTTCTCAAAATTTATCATAGCACAGAAAGCAATCCGACAGTATTCAAAACATCAAGAATCAATTGTTCCTCTCTATTCTAAGATGCCTATTAGTGCCGATTTAGCTCTGCTTGACCAACTGACCAGCATCATCGTGTAGTCAAACTTTACTGGAATACCTAAGAGATTCCAAATGTGAAGCAGTTTAGTTAAAAAAATAGACTATTCTATCAGGCATTATAGCAGCAGCAAAAAGCAACCAGCTATATCTACCAATAGATCCAAAGACGATTTTTGGTTCTTGCTCATGTATCTGGTTAAACCCTATTTTGGACTTTTCAAACTCCTTCAATACACAACAAGTGGAAAATCTGTTGGTTCATGCAAGTTATATGGACCATAGCAGAATTCGTAGGATCTTTATGAGCAATGAGCTAATAAAATGAGATAAATCGCTGTGCTTTGATAAATTCATCCATTTTAGGGTCAATTTGGAATGCAGATATTCAAATATTATTTTAATTAAATTCAGAGAGAACTATGTCACAGGACAGGAAGCGGTCAAGCAGCGGCCATCGAAACAGCTTATTTATTAGGAATTTGGTAAGTGCAACTCTCTGCAGGCGGTCCCAATAACAATCACATAGTCCTACAAATGCAAAACTGACGAGCTCAGAGAATTTTTCAACAAGTAACCTATTTTCAAAATTTGGCATATTCTATTTCTACAACCAATCCTCTTTTCCGCCTATTCCTCCTCAGTGCAGCTAACACTTCAACCCTAGGTTTGCAGACGTTAAAGACGTATACATTCCAAAGGATTATCGAACCCGAGAACCTCGAGGATTCGCTTTCATTGAATTTTATAGCAGAGAGTAAGCTACACTTCTGAAAAACATTTTTTCACACCCTTTTTTTTTCTTCTTCTCCCTAGTGACGCTTTGACTGCTCTCGATAAGGCCGACGGAGCGGACATCGCTGGATCAAAAATAACCGTTATGTTAGCGAAAGAAGGGCGCAAAGACCCTGATGAAATGCGAGACAAGGACCGCCATCGCCGTAAAAGACGCTCTGGCAGCAGAGATAGAAGAAAGCGCAGAGACAGAAGCCGCTCTGACTCTCGCGAGAGAAGACGCAGCCACCGTGGCAAGAAAAGAAGAGACTCCTCTTCATCGTCTCGCAGCAAATCTAGCTCCTCTGAAAGAGGAAAAGATAGAAAAGGCAAGAAGAAATCCGAAGACAAAAAGGACTCGCCTAAATCGGACACCAAAGATGACAGCCGTGAGAAAAAGAACGGCAGCAAACGAAAAGCCTCTAACTCCAAATCAAAATCTAAATCTAAATCAAAATCGAAGTCCAAATCCAAATCTAGATCCAGATCCAGCTCGAAGGACTCGAAACGATCGAGGAGTTAAAAGACTTGAAGAAGAAATACATACTGGGTTCAGATTATTTCAAGGAAATAAGGTTTGATTGAGAATGAGTGCAAAAGAATTGTTCTGTTAGAGACGTGTACTTAGATATTTCGTGAGGAATGATTAAAGAATATGCCTGTCTGAAGCTAAAACTAAATGAAAAGAAGAATTTAAATATAAAGATATAAAGTCCAAGTCTCCTGTCTATCAAAGTTAAAGGTTTCGAGTTAAAGATTTCCGGTTTTAAGAAAGACTCTTATTCAAGACCAATCAAGGTCGGTGTTGTCGTTTGAGAAGCAAGAAAGATTACTCTTTCGAAGAACATGTCATTAGATTTCAGTTTAATGAGAACATATAAAAGAATAATTCAAAGATCCCCCACAGAGTCCCAAGTGTTAAGTAGATGATAAAAAAGAAGAGAGTTTTTCAACATGAGAAAGAAGAAAGGAGAGAGCGAGAAAAAAGATGCTCAAGTATCGGGGTTAGCGACAACTATTCACTGATTTCAATCTCTCAAATGACTTATATCAAACTATATATATATACTGTATTTGATAATAAAGCACTATGAAAATTTTGTATTTCACTATGGTTTTTTAAAAAAATCCTTGTTTTCCCGACAAGTAGCAGCTTTATTTTAAGTTAATTAGCTCTGTTTTCAAATATTTAAGCGATAGTACAACTGAGAGTCCAGCCCCTACGATTATAAGCATCGAAGCTAACAATTGCGAAGTCATAAGTAACAGAGAAACTTGGCAAAAAGAGGGATTTTGTGGAGAACTCTCTTTTGATTTACGATTTTTATAGAATTTACAAATCTTATAAAAAGGGTTGTTTAACACTAAAAACAATCATTTTTTCAAAATCTCGCAAAATTGATGAGCTAAGAGTCCGCTCTGCTTGGTCTAGCTCTCTCATACATACTTTTTTTAGTTGGATAAGTCGTGATCGCCTTCTCCAAATTCTCGAATACTGCTTTCTGCTTGAGCTGAGTTAGTTTAAGCCTTTCAATTAACTCCATCTCTTGTTGTTCAAGTCGACTGATCTGATTCTAAACCATGCAAAAAAGATTATTAGACCATAATAACCAACGCCATTGCTACATCAGTCTCTTCTTTAACAGACAATTCAAGTTTGATTTTTGTTTCATATTCCTGTCGGGCACGCTCCCTCAATTTATCCTAACGAATTCGATTATTGCAAGATATCACTCTGAATTTCCCCATACCATATTCATCTTCTTCTTCATTTCCAGCTCTCGTTTCCCTCGTTTCACTTCTTCTATCAATTGAAAATGCTTGTTCATAACCCGGTTATTATTGGAACTCGCTTCTCTCTTAGATTGCTGGAATGCATACAATTACAAACGCAAAATTTCACTCTTTCGGACCTGTATCAATTCCTTTGTTTTTTCTGCGTCATATCTCACTTTGCTGGTATGCAAGGATCTTGAATGATGCGTTTTTTGTGCCAATTGCTCCTTCAAAAGTCTATTATGTCTATTTTGTCTTTCAAATTCTTCCTGTCTTTTTCTCGCCATCTAAATTCCATTAAACGTGATCGAATGCAATTGAGTACCTCTTCTTTTCGCATCTGCATTTCGAAATTTCTTTGTTTAAGATCCTGAATTTCCTTTGCTTTTTTTTCTGTTTCCTCAATTTTTTTCAAAGCTTTCTTTTCTTCAAGAAGCAACAATTGGATTCTATTTTGCAGCAAGCGCGCGTCATCCTGAGCCTTTTTTCTGAGAGCTTTCGATTCCATGAGTTTTAAGTTATAATCTTCGTCTGTTTGCGAGCCTGGTCCGACAGATTTTTTTGGTGTCAAGTCTCGGGAGCGGTTTGCCTAGGTGTAGCATTGGAGATATGAAGCTATATTAGAGAATAATTTGAGCGTACCATGGCTGTTAACGTGAGTCCAATAAACTTGTAAACAATAAAAATTATTGCAAGTGAGCGAAAGAGTAGAAAGTTACAACTTCTCCAACAGGAATTCATCTTCTGAAAGAAAGAGTTAATGAGCATAGAGGACGAGAAAACTGAGATGTCTATCTTTTTCCTACTTTTTCATTGCGTATTTTGAAAAAAGTTATTCTACAGACATCAATGAGAATTTATATATTCCAGCGCCTTCCACAATATCAATTGAAAAACGATGCTCTAAGATTTTGTATCGTCAGGTGCTAATTGCCACGAGATCAAATCAATAGAATTTTCACGAGTCATAATTGTTAATACAAGTTTCATAGAATTGAATTGGATTGGATAAAGAAAGGACTCTTTCAGCAAGTTTTGAAAAAAAAAAAGAGTCCAAAGTCAGTCAAGTGTATCTGTAGGATAAACATAGTACTTATTATAACTACCACTAGATAAAACGGACCAAGCCTAATCCGATTAATTTTCTTATGGTTCACAAATATTGTTGTTTGATTATTTTTGCTATCCTTTCTTAATCATTGAGAATTGAACGCCAATTTTCATGGTCAGATCCACAATGATTCTAAGCTATTCAAAGCTAGCAGATTTTTTTAATTTGGTTTTTCGGCATATACGGGAAATCGATTGGCAACACAAACTACGAAACCAAATATGTGAAGGACTCACCGCAAAACAATGAATGCAATAAACCCTTGGGTTGCTTAGAAAACTTCGGTGAATTTGACTGGGTGTTGGAATGTGACGTTTTCTGCCTTAACAACATGCTCTTCTCTTGGCAAGACTGGAAGTCTCTTGGTTGAAATCTTCTTTCCGGTCTTCTTGGCTTCTTGCTTTTTCTTATCGTTTTCTCTAACTCTGGCTTTGAAAGCTTCTCTGCAGTTGGAGAACTTCACGTGTTCAGTTCTCACGTGAATTCTCTTTCTGATGATTCTGTTTCCAACTCTCTTGGTGACAATGACACCGACAGCTCTAGGGTTGACGTTGAAAACTTGTCCGGTCTTTCCGTGGTAAGAATTGTGTGGCATGCCCTTGTGAATGGCGGCATCGATGACAATATCAACGTAATCTCCGATTCTGAAGGTGGTCAAGGTCTTGGAGATGTTGATGGCTCCAGCCTTTCCGAATGGCTTGGAGATTTTAGATCTGGTTCTGGCTCTGTAACCCCAACAGTGTGGCATCTTCTATTTTCTCTCTTTGCTACTACTCTTGTTAGATTTTTATTAAATCTTTAGACCTAATTTGGACAGTTTAGTAATCTACTTGATCGAGCAAAAACTGCTGTTATGGGTTGTTAGCTATATGAAACTGCCCAGCAGAACAGGATGGGCCTTCGGCTCTCGTCAACGCGCGGGATGCCCGGCAAGATGAGGATAGCAATTGTTAAATTTTTAAGTCGTTTAAGGTGTCGTTAATAATTCCAAAATAGCCTTTGTCTTTTGAATAGTCAATGTGCAATGTTTTACGTGAGTTAATTAAGATAGAGTGTTAATTGCTCGTGTATTTGAACAACAGAACAGAGTGTGAATATTTTAAATTCGCTGCAAAAAATACAGCTGTTTAACTGAAAAATTGTGCTATATGAGCATGACCAAATATTTTTGAGTCGAGAGTTCATAGAGATATTTACAAAATTTCATGATATTCTCACTACTCTTATCAAATCCATTCATCATCATTTTTCAGACTTGAGAGTTTAAATAGTGTCTAATCGAAAAGCAGTAGTAGTAGGGCATAAAGAAAATGCATTCAGATACTAATAAGATTTTTCAATAATTCATTAAGCTTTAAAACGCTTTCGAAAATTCACTCTCAAGAGAAAATGAGCATTTATGAAAAAAATTCTGCCGATCCCAGACATTTGTTAACACTAATCTTGAGGCATTGCTTCATTTCATGATAAATTATCTGCTCTATCTTCCTCAAGTGTTATAGTGAAATAATAAATGTGTGGGGTTAACTGTTGCACTCAAACTTTCAAGGTAAAATCCAATCTCACTACCCAAGCAATTTCAACATTGTCAAGTCACATTTCATTGGCTGCTTATCTCACATCTGCCAACAAATTCTTGTGTAAAGATTGCACATGAAACTGTCGATACGAAAAAACTCATTTACACATCTCATTCTATTTCCATTTATATCAAGACAACTGCGGACAAAAACATTAAAACTTCATCTCAAAGGAGATGACCTTGTTTTTATTAAGGAAGAGGATGGTGTTATGGAGTAAAAAGCTAATACCTCCACCAAGCGCTGTTCCTACAATAAATGGTCGAACACCCAACGTTGATTTGTACAACCCTCCAGTAACCATTCCGCAAATGATATTCTTCTGCATTTGAGTCAATTCAGAGAGCTCATCCTCCAGCAGGAAATTTAGCCCACTTCCGATTAAGCAATACATAATACCTAAACAGATCCATTAGCCAAATTCGCAATATCAAATCAAATACTTGCAGCAGCGCTTGCATTAGCAAATCGAGTTGAGTTACGACCGACAGCGTTGAAAAAATTATTCAAGATCAGCTTTTTTGGTAGATTCCATCTTTTTGGGAACCCTTCAACGACTCCTTTCAATGCTCCTATCGAGAAAGCTTTGATGCGTTAGATAGAGATCAGGAAATCGATGTACCAGTGGCGTAGGTGATTCCGACGGTAAAGGATAACTTGTCACCCCAGTCATATCCTGTATAGCCTTCCAAGTACATGTTATCTCTCTCTCGGTGGCGTCTGCGAGATGAATCTCCGATATAAAAGGTGTCTGCTTCATTGGTCTTCTTGTCAATGTGAGTAACAACAGCGGTTTTGGTGTCTCCTTTAGTGATACTTTTGTCATCGTAAGTAGCAACAGCGGTTGTGGACATCTTTTCAAAGTTTTGTTATGATACTTATTGAGGGTTTTAGAGAGACGTAATGAATTAAATTTATTTTGAGGCCAATTTCTACCTAAGTATCCAACGATCAAAAGTTAGCTAATGCCTTTGAAATTATCGCCACGAGAGATGATACCTGCTGACTTGTTCAGATATCCGTATAAAGGCTCAGAGATCAATTATTTCATTTACCTTGCTTCTTAAAAACCAAAAAAAAAAACAAAACACACACACACTTTACCATTCGGCCGATTCAAAGAAAAACAAACGCCATATTTCAGAGAATCACGTATCAACAGTAAATCAAAAAGTTCTTCAGCTAAATAACCTCGTTAATCCAAATTATCTTCCTTTTCTTTTTGCTCTAGCCATATCAAAATCGAAATCGTCGTCTGGATCAGGGATCTTCTCATTGTCTTCGAAGGTAATGTTTTCAACGAGCTCCGCTTGACGAGGAGGTTGCTTTTTATTACGATCAGTTTTCGAAGGCGCTGAATAATTTTGCTTCGCGCTTGAAAGCCTTTGGGCTATATTGGCAAATAGCGCCCGGAAGCGGTGTCTTCTTCTCACAATGAACCCTAAACTGCAGAGAGCAACCATTCCATAAACCGCGATAATCATGTTATGCTTCGTTATGTAATTTTGAGGACAAGGTAATTTGACTGGAGGATAGTATACTCCGCCTTCACACGTGTTTCCTACTACTTTACGGTATCCGCTGGTCCCGTTATAAAATCCGTGACACTCTTCAGGGGCAGGATGGTGCGACATTCGGGTTTTAGCCAGTACACATGTTCCATTTTTTGAACGCTCGTACCCAATGTCACAATCCCAGTCTTCTTCTGTGCATTCGCAGTTTTTATAAGAGTACACTCGGTCTAATTCCTCTGGATTGAAGCACTCTGCATTCCTCTTCTTTCGGATGTAGGTCACCTGATGGCCCATAAGGCACTCTTCCGATTTCAAGCCGCCAGGTCTAAATGTCTCGTAGTCTGATTTCTCGTCGTCTGGTTTGTCTGGGAGTCTGCACGTCCTCGGCTGCAATGTAGAAAAATCTAGTCCAATGAGCACGCCTTTGGTTGCCTTTGCGGTCTCTGTGAGACTCGTCCGGCCATAAATAATAAACTTTTGCCCTGTGTTTGACGGCTCAGTGATAATATCAGTAACCACGATGGGAGTATCAGAGATTTCTAGCTGCGCCCATTTAATTCCTTCATTCCAACTGTAATATATTTGGGTGCTAGCCTTTTGATCCGAGGCCATCACAATGATACTGCCATGATCGCCCATCTCGTAGATATGTGAGCCTTTTTTAATCTAATTGATAGTGAATTATATCTTCGAGATAGAACAAAAAACATACCTCATACCACCTCATTCCACCATCTCTGGAGAGATACGTATTTATTTCATCCGCTTGTTGAGAGAGATATTGTCCGACGTTCCCGGTTCCTAGAATGATCCCCAGAGAGCCGCTTGGACTATATAAGGGGCCGAATCGTGCGCTCGCGGCAGAGTGAAGATGCAAAGAGCATACTTTTTCAGGACATTCAATTTTCTCTCCCTCATAGTTAGTCTTAGGAGGTTTCAGCGGTTCCCACATGCCTCCCTTATCGAACGAAATTTTCGTTTTTTTATATTTATCTAAATCCTTCACTCTTTTACTCAATGCCTTGGCGCCTGACGAACCAAATTGCGACTTCTTCTTTGGTATGAACACGCGCCCAACCATTTCGTCCCTGGTTTTCTCAACCATATCCGAGTCATATACGTTTGCGATGAAAATCCCCTCGAGCCCAGTGACCTTTTCAATCTCACAAGCGTCTTCGCCGATATCCTTTGCGTTATTCTCAAGAGAAAGCGAATATCGCAGCCCTTGTGCATCTGAGATATAAACATTTCCGTATTTCGCTCGAACTCCTTCGTGGGTAACGTGAAGAAAAACCTGCCCTTGACTCGCGTCTAATATGGTAATCGAGCGATCGTAGAGCTCATTTTTCAGTGGTAGTTCGACTGGTTTGAATTTATAAGGTTTAAGTTTCGGATCGCTGACGTAGAGAGTGATGTCTTGGGATTTCTCATCTTCGACTCTGATAGCAAAAAAGAAATCATTGGTGATTAGGAAGTATTGCGCTTGTTTCATAATCGAGCTCCTTGATTTAAAGAAATTATCAGAATATAGCAGCATGACCTCCTTCGTCCAAGTTCCCTGTTCACTGGAATCTTGCTTGCTTAAATCTTTCGAGATAATGATTCGCTCAGTCGGAATGGTTGCCAAAAAACTCTGGTTTTGCACTCCCCTACACACGAATCAAAAATGCTCTGAAAATAATTAATGAGCTTACCATGAGAATTGTATCACATTATCAGAGAGAAACTTCCACGTTTCTCCTAGGTCTTGGGACACATATAGTTCTTGGGAGCGTTTGCACTTTTTGTCGTCGCTGTCTTCACAAGTATTTATGGTAGATGCAAGCATCCATTTTTTTTCAAGCATATGAAACTTGAAATCAAAAATGCCTCGTCCTACATTCAGTGCTTTGATAGTTTTCCCACAGTTTTCTGAGACCCAGTGGATATTTTCGGATCCTACAAAGAAAACGATCTGAGGATCGACGGGACTTTGCACAAGAGAATGAACGACTCCTATCTTTGATATCGCAAAAAGCGAATGAGCATTATTCCAGAAAATTTGCAATTACTTCCTCATCATTGTCAGTAGTTTTCTTCTTGGCAGTACTTTGGAAAATTTTGCTGAGTTTTGCCCAGTTCATACCGCTATTGCTGCTATAATACACGCTGCCTAGCTCAGTTACAACAAGGACTGACTCACCAGAGTCTCCGCACCATAACACGTCGACTAATTCTGAATCGATCAAAGTTGTATTGAAAGTAACGTCTTCATTTTCGTTTTTTTTGTCTTTGGAGTTGTCAGCAGGAGGACGCTTCGGGCTGGTACTGTTGGCACTATCAACCGCAAATGTCCGGAAGAATAGAATTAATAGAAAACAAAGGATAATTGGATATCTGCGCATATTTAGCTCAGAGTTTCAACGTTAATAAATTTATTTAGCCTTTGCAAACGCAGTTTTGTCCTCCGATTATTCTCCGCTTTCTAGATATGATGATATTTGAATCGAGAGACCTAACTATTAGATTGCGGGCTTTCTGCGGTGTAGATCGTTAAATTTCGATACAAATATGTACATTGATTAGAGTAGGGACGGCAACTTTAAATAAATGCTACATTTGATTATTTCCTAACTAATTGATCAACTACTAAAACTCCTCGCAGCTAATTCATAATTATTAATGATCCTGACGGAATATATCTATTATGTACATAGGTTATATCAGCTGCATTTAATTTATTCTGATGTGTCACCAATGATTCATTCGTTTTTTGCTTTACACAGTAAGCCCAGAGTGCCGATAGGTTTCATGCACTTTGTTCAAAGCATTGACGTACGCAGCCATTCTGAAGTTTATTCCGAGTTTATCAGCTGTTAAAATCGTCTCTTGTACGGCAGCGCTCATAACTTCTTCGAGACCTGTATAAACGAGATCGATCTAGAAAACATATAGAATTCATTTGTTTGCTTCAGAGCGTACCTCTTGAGGGCCACTTAGAGCTTTCTCCTCTTCTGGTGTCAGTTTATGATCAATTTTAGCCTTATGGATCAGAATATCGAGCATGGCCTTCTTGCCATTCTCTTCCCACTGAAACATATCCAATAAGAATGAAAACACGCAGTGAATTTCTTACTCTTTTGGTCAGTCTCCCAGGTCTCGCATGTTCAAGATTTTTCAGCCATTCAAAATACGAGACTGTCACTCCCCCAGCATTAAGTAAAATATCTGGAAAAATTACTACTCCATTCTCCTCGAGAACAAGCTCGGCGTTCCTCGTCGTGGGTCCGTTGGCAGCCTCCGCGAGGATTTTACATTGGAATCGATGAGCATTTTCACTATTTTCACAATATATCAAATGAAAACTCGATGCTATTACATATTAAGGCTCTTTTCGCATGCCGCTGGGATCAAAATATCGCATGGGTAGTAGAAAACCGTATCATCTTCGAAAGACCTATTCGTGAACCCTAAAATCGTCCCCTTCTCTTTTTTATAGTTAAGAAGTGCGTCAGGGTCTATCCCATTAAGATCATAAATCGACCCGTCAGCCTCCACGACTCCAATCAAAATCGCTTCATGTTTGCAGAGGAATTTCGACGCCCAGTACCCAACATTTCCAAAACCCTTCACATTCTTAGCTTACGAAAAAAGATTATTGATGATTACTTGCACTATGAATTTTTTCCCTTCAACCCCAATAGGCATTCCAATTTTCTTCATGATAGCATGCTCCTTGCAAAATTGCTTCAGAGCATAATATACACCTAGACCTGTTGCTTCAGTCCTCCCATTTATCCCACCATTCGATTTCATTTTTCCAGTGCAACAGGCGCCGGCGTTGATATCCTCATGGCCATTGAAATAATAATACGTGTCCTTCATCCAAGTCATCTCTTGTTCTCCTGTTCCCATATCCGGACCAGGGACATCGACAGATGCTCCAATAAAGTTTTTCTTTGCTAATTCTATTGTATATCTCCTCGTTAGAGACTCTATCTCTCGAGGCGAATATTCCGCTGGGTTGATCCTTATCCCGCCTTTCGCGCCTCCAAAAGGAAGATCAACAACTGCGCATTTAAGTGTCATCAATGCAGCCAGAGCTTCGACTTCCTGAAGATCCAAGTCAGGAGAGTACCTTGTTCCTCCCTTAGTCGGGAGACGATGGCGTTTGTGCTGAGCGCGGTAAGCAGCAATGAATTCTACGTCTCCGTTGTCTCGGACCAGAGGCAAATTTAGTTTAAGAGTGCTATCGCAGTTTTTGTACACCTCTATCCAATCTGTCGGAATCGAGGTATGTGGAGCAGCTAGATCGATGTATTCGAGCACCATTTCAAGGAACCTGGGTTCTCCTCTTTGGTCTTTCTGTTTTTCAAGTGGTCCTGTGGTTGGCGGGTGGTCTTTTTTTTGTGGGCTAGGACAAAAAGTTGCGATTGGAAGCGAATATAGAGAGTTAGAAAAGATTTTCGACTTAGTGGTCGAAAAGAAGGTGTTTGCTAAAGATTTTATCATGTTATATACAGTTTATGTCGGATTGTAATACTCCTGAATCTGTTGAAGAGTAATCGAAGCTCAAGTGTCATAAAGAAAATAAATTCGATCAGTAATGAACTCCTGAATGTCATCGAATATTCCGAACGAATGGCGAATTAAAAAGAATAAAGTGCTAGAGTTCAAAAAATCAATGAATTCTTGACCAAAGCCAGAAAGTAAAGCCTTGATTCAATGCAGTATGCATTCAGAATGCCATATATGAACATTTGCTGCTTATCTCCTTTCAAATTTGGGTATGATAATTCGAAGTATTATTTTGTAAGGCGATACTGCCTTTATTTTATCTTTTGCCTCACGAAGAATAATTGAAGTAATGGAATAATTCCAATATACAAGTCTTTTAATGGCAGTTGTTGATATCATCTGGTCAAAGAAACTCCAAGTAAGTCAGATCATTTCTATTCATCCCAATGCTGTCTCTTTAGACTAGAATCCTAGGTTTGCTTCTGTTTTTAGAGAAGAAAACTAACTCGAATAAAAAAAATATGAGTATCCTTTGTCAATTCATGAAACTTGAAGTTAACATGGATTCAATTCTGTAATTATGCAGAAACGTCCCTTTGATTCAATAAGAGCATTAGTCTCACAGGATTCACTTATCTAACGGCTAAGAAAGATGCGAGATCCAATAAATATTTTCAGATCCCTAATCTACGAGGTTTTAATAATTCACAAATACAAATTGATATGATTGAGGAATTGATTTCATTCGAACTGCATCACAACTACTTATAATTCCGAAAAACGAGTATATTAGGGCTTCTCTCTTTCTGAAATACCGCTATTCATTAATTTTCATGGTCTAGAACGTAGCTCATATCAAATCCATGGCTGTCCTTACAAAAATTTCTCGCTTTTTTTCCTCCCGAAGAGCTAGCTACCTTGAAAAGCAACGCTAACATTCATTTCTTTCTTCATCTCCTTTGCGATTGAAAAGCGTGTATTTGATTTTAAATATTCACTCTAACGCATAGAACGGAAATTGATCAACTTAATAAATTCATCCTCACCTTCCAGAATAACACATTACTCTTATATTTGAAGGACCGTTATATGCACGCCCTAATGTAATATCTCATAGCCTTGTCCATAAATTTTGAGCCCACAAGCAAAAAGTCAATCACTGTACTGTTGTCCTGCCTTAAATGTGTGATTTTGACTGGAAGATCAGGCAGCAATCTGTTCAAAAGCTCCCACTTTTTCATCGGAGTCCACCTGTTCTTGAGCAAGGAACATTTTCTCGATTTATTTTAAATTCATTGAAAATTAATTTCTCAAAGAATTTGCGTTTCATAATCCATTCAGGATAATCCCACGGAATTAATTATCGCATCAATTTTAAGTTTTTTTATAGTCCACAGAATTATCTCATTCCCATCTCCTCTCTTGATCGCTTCTTATTCCGCACATTTTCAAAGAAGAACATTGCAGATTCATCATTCTGATGCTTAACACAGCGTCAGCAGTTATCTCCTCGCCTCAAGCCACTAAGAAAGATCTTTCCTTTTGGTTCTTACACGTTTTCGAAATATAGCGTCTGAATCAGACTTGAGTTCCTCCGCAAGCTTAGATAATTTTACTTCCGGAAATTGCAAGCTAAAATTCCTAAGGCCACCATTAATTTTTTCGTTTTATTTGGGTATATATTGCCAAACGCGAAATTGTTTTTATTGGTGCAAAATTATCTTCGTTTTAGGAATTCTAATTATAATAGCATTGAAATATTTATATTTACTTTAACTACGTGGTTCCAGAACTCATAACTCTGAAACTGTGGCTCAGATCAAATTTGAAAATACATACCTTTTGTTCCTGAGGGATTATTATTAACAAATTAACTTCAAATTTGAGTGCTTAATCCTATCAATGAAAGAATCGCCTGCGCCACAAACCACTTGCGTTTGGAAACCGCTTTCTGAGCTCTCAGAAGGAGCTTCGGGCATGTAAAATCTTATAGTCTGTTCGCAGTGTCTTATCATACTCCATAGTATTAAGTTAATTCAATGTCAAAGAACATGTCGGATTTCTGTTGCCAAGATCTTAAAAGATACAAGCCAGATTGAGCAGTTTAAAGCGGAAGCTGATATCCACAAAGGTCTTCAGCATCCGAGAGTCATTGGCTACGAACAGTTTCAAGAGAATTTGCTAATTGCGAATTCTGACAGGGATTCAACAGCTGTCACCGCGATTTTGATGGAATATGCACCTAAAGGCGATTTATTCGATTTACTTTGCAATTTCAATCAAATGCCAATTTTCTTGGCTCGGTCATACGCAAGACAGATGGCCGAAGCGATTGCGTATATCCATGAAGAAGGAATCGCTCATCGTGATATCAAACTGGAGAATTTCTTGCTAGATGCAAATTTCAGCATAAAGCTCGCTGATTTTGGAGCTGCTTGTAAAGCTGAGAAAGGACAACTGTTCTGTGATAAAGTGGGAACGGCGCAGTACTTAGCGCCTGAGCAGCATAATAACGAGCGCTATGATGCTTTTGAAGTTGATATTTTCAGTTTGGGAGTCACCATCTTCACTCTCGTTGCCGGAAACATGCCTTTTAGTGAGGCATCAAAAGAGGAGGAGTTTTATGTTAATTTTATCAATGAAAGTCCTGAGATTTTCTGGGATATGCATGAGGAACTTATGGGATCAGCCTCGGAAAATCCATATTTCTCGAAAGAGTTTAGAGATCTAATAAACGGGATGCTCTGCAATGATGCTTCTCAGAGAATGACTATTCAAGAGGTGCTCAACCACCCTTGGTTGCGCGTTAAACCGGAATGCATAGCAAAAAGTGGAGAAATAGTCGCTGAATTTTATAAAAAAAGAAAAGGTGGATTATAATTAATATCTCTGAAGAGGTAAATGGGAGTTCAACTCTCATAGTTTATTTGTTAGTTCTTTTTTCAATTAAATGGATTATTGTATTGGTCTTTTTTTTCCTTGTTATATTTATTAATCGTGGTAAATATAAACCTTGACATCATTTTTTCCTTTAACAGTAACTAAACTGGAATCCCAAACCTAATAAACCTAATGATTGCTCTAAATTAGTTGAATTCAACACGATAAATGCATACGATTTTGAGTTTCTTAGAAATTTGCTTAGTTTTCGAACTGTTAGCTGTCATGTA
>ENA-UOUE01001232-UOUE01001232.1-compost-metagenome-genome-assembly--contig:-NODE-1232-length-17122-cov-3.581637_pt1 | contig 17122 bp, 10 predicted proteins | sample MGYA00238146_ERZ747223 | MGnify/ENA primary metagenome ERZ747223 (study PRJEB28781, sample SAMN06268865) | compost metagenome | isolation source: single cell | place: USA: California, Emeryville, Joint...
CTGTTAACGACAGAGAGTGGTACATTCAGGGTACTTGTGCGATGACCGGTGATGGTTTATATGAAGGTCTTGATTGGTTAAGTAAGGCAGTCTCTAAGAAGAAATAAGTTGAAATGAAAACATTAATATTTCAGTTCAGTTTTGTTTTTCCAACATTTCTATCCATTTCGCAGATTTGTCAATTTTCAAAGCCGCATCCATGATCCATACAACTGTACACCAGTTTTTATACCCTTAAACTCAGTAAAGTTGTTTAGTCAAAATCCCCCATAATCAGATTGCCCTAGAATCAATTTAAGAAAGCAAGTAGGGAAGAAGAAGCAACTCACAAAGAGAATGATTTTGAAACCAATTTGAAAGGTTATCAGTAAGTATCCTCTTTTCCATACTAAACATACTAATTTTCAATAATTTCTAAAGTGATGGATGGCTTTTTCGTGAAGAAAGAGTTAAGACTCTTGATGCTTGGACTTGATAGAGTCGGCAAAGAAACAATTCTATGCAAGCTTAAGCGAGGAGCCGTTGTTTCCTCTGTTCCTACTATCGGATTTGGAATTGAAATGGTTGAATATAAGAATACGGTCATATATTGGGACGTCGGAACTCTTGTTAGACCTCTCTGGAGGCATTACTATTCTCACAGGCAAGGAATAATTTTCGTTGTTGATGCTTCAGATAGAGAGAGGATCGAATACGCTAAGGAAGAGTTGCAGCTGCTTCTTCATGAAGATGGTCTCAAAGACGCTGCTCTGTTGGTATTTGCTAACAAGCAAGATCTCAGCGGTGCCATAAGTGCTACTGAAGTTGCAGAGAAACTCGATCTCGTTATATTCAGGGTACTTTTGCAATAACCGGAGACGGTTTGTATGATGGTCTTGATTAGATATCTTCAAGAAGAAATGAGTGAAAATGGTAGAGGGAATTTGTAAATTGAATGTTTTTTAGGAATGAATTATAATTTTTTTCAATTGCTTGCATTTCTTTTTCTTCTCGGGAGGTTGTTTTAATTCACTCTCCAATTAAACCTGAATTTCGGTTTTTCATTTCATTATTGTAATTTTCCTATAATCAGATTCCTTTGCCAGGTCTCTGGTACTTTAATAAACGTATCCTTTAAATCATCACAATAATTCAGATAAATCAAACAGCTGCTCTGCTGATAGGAAATGGGTCTGACAATACCTAAATTATTTGATAATCTTTTTGGAAATAAAGAGAAGAGAATCTTGATACTGGGACTCGAATCCGCAGGCAAAACATCTATTCTAAACAAACTTAAATTGATAGAAGCTATCTCTGCACTTATTTGTGTGGGATTTCACATCGAAACTGGTATTCACGAGAAAGTTACTTTCATTTCGTGGGATATAGGAGATCAAACTAAGGTTAGACTCCTCTGGAGACATTACTACTCGAACACTCAAGGTTTTATTTTTGTGATAGACTCTTCAGACAGAGATAGAATTGAAAACGCTAAGGTAGAGCTTCAAGAAATACTCGCTGAAGAGGAACTCAAGAATATCCCGCTTTTAGTATTAGCAAATAAGCAAGATCTAAGCAGTGCCATGAGTACTACTGAAGTTGCAGAGAAACTCGCTCTCACCACCCTTAACGACAGAGAGTGGTATATTCAGGGTACTTGTGCGATAACCGGTGATGGTTTGTATGATGGTCTTGAGTGGTTGAGCAATGCGGTCTGCAAGCAGAAGAAATGACCTATAAAGCTGGACTGAGCAAACAATTTCACGTTTTTTTGCTTGTTAGTTTCTATCAGTGATTTTTTCTTGAGTACCCTTTTGCATTCTTCCTAAGGTTGCTTACTATAAATTTTCAAGATTCTACTGTAAAAAAATGGAGTATACTTGGTGACATATCAAAATCTGGTCCTTTTAACTTTAACCAGGGTATTTTAATTTCCTTCTCTGACTTTCGAAAAACCCTTGAAATTCAGATGGATTTTTTCATTTCTTTTTTTTTTTAATGCTACAGGAAATGAATTGTGTAAATGAAATAGGTAAAACATGAGTTCATCAAGGTCCACCGTATGCAGGTGTCTTCCAGGTTGTAAGAAACTGATATGAAGAAGTTAAACTACAAAGATACAACATCTTATTCGGAGTGTTCTTGCGCTACAATAATGACGAGCAGTGTATCCCCTCAAAATCAGGAAATTTCTCAGAGTGAACCTTTGGAATTTGACTGTCGTTTGCTAACTATTCTGGTTGACTACTGAATCGAGAAAATGTCACTGGCTCAGTTTCAGAACCAGAAAATGCACTGACTGAAATTCTAATTTTAGAATTCATTTAATTACTCTGATCCTGATTTTTCCTAGTCAGATCCTTCAGTCGATTAATTTAAATAGCTCACCCACATTTAAGGATCATAATAATTCACAAAAGATTAAAAAAAACCTATTAACTGTCTAAACAATGGGACTCGCAATTTCCAAGGTTTTTGATAGACTTTTTGGTAAGAAAGAGATGAGAATCTTGATGCTCGGGCTTGATGCTGCAGGCAAGACTACTATTCTCTATAAACTCAAACTCGGTGAAGTTGTTTCTTCTGTTCCAACCATCGGATTCAATGTTGAAACAGTTGAATACAAGAACATTAAATTCACTGTCTGGGACGTAGGCGGTCAAACCAAGATTAGACTCCTCTGGAGACACTACTACGCCAACACTCAAGGTCTGATTTTCGTTGTTGACTCGTCAGACAGGGATAGAATTGAAATCGCTAAGGAGGAACTTCAAGGAATGCTCGTTGAGGAGGAACTCAAGGACGCTGTTCTCCTCGTCTTTGCCAACAAACAAGATTTGGGCGTGATGAGTGTTGCTGAGGTTACCGAGAAACTAGGTCTTCATACACTTAAAAATAGAGACTGGCATATTCAAGGTACTTGTGCAATGACTGGTGACGGTCTGTACGATGGTCTTGACTGGTTGAGCAAGACAGTCTCTAAGAAGAAATAAGTTAGTTTGGTAATTTAATTCATATTCTCTGCTTGATTTGAGCTTTATTTCCTTATTGAAGTAGACATTTATCTTTCAAGTGTTGAAGTTCATCTCGATTTCATTGATTAAATGTTTCCTTCAGCAGGATTGTAAATGGCAAAGAAAGCAAACTCCTTGAATCAGCGCATCTGATGTGAATCGAAAATAGAAAATTGTGTTGATACTAATAGATGACTCGAAACTTATTTATGTGCCAAAAGATGCTTGAAAGATGTAAGTTTAAATTTTTTTATTAGAAGCTGAGCATTAGCTTGTGGCTATTTTACTAAAAGTTTGCATTGGGGGGAGGGAGAGAACGCAATTCGTAGATACTGTGATTAGTCAATCCTGAAGTTCCAGAAATCAGGATGTGATTCACTAGTTTTCCCTCCATCAGAGTTTATACCACCTATAAAACTGATTGTATGTTTCCGATTGATATCCGAACATGATGGGTTAGACTTTCGAGCTCTGCGCTTATATCAAGCGAATTATGATCGGTAGGACGTCTGATGAATCAAAACTTCATCACCAAAAAATATTTTTATTGATCTTACAGTCCTGCTCTATAATTATGTCCATATCCATCAATTGCTAGCCGTTCTACACTGCCATGTATCTCTCAAATCAAACTGTCCAAATGAATATAACAACAGATCACATAGAACTTTTCGATTCTGAAATTTCATTCCGAATTAGATCAGCTTATTTAGATTACGCGATTGTTTTATATCTAACGAACAAATTAATTTGTTAGCCCACAAACAATGCAACAACACACAATGCTCCAGCCGAAGAGCAGCGATTTAAATCATTCTCCAATGGAAAGTGCCCAGAATAGAAACTACAATGTCGGTGATTCAGGACATCAGACTCAAGGCACTCCAGTTCGAGGCAGAATCGCTTCACAATCTCAATATACTCCAGTTCATACAACTCCGTACGTTTCTAAACTGATGACTACTCAGATCGTTAAACTCCTTGACAAAACTCCAAACCGTGAGGAAATCAAAGACCTTCTCTTAGAAAGAGTATTGTTTATGATAGAAATAGAGAGGCTCTCGACTGTGAATAGCCAACTTATGAGTGAAATCGAATCGGTGAAGAAAACTCGAAGTCCTGTGCGACGAGAGAATGTCGAAGCTATCATCAGCCAAAATGAAAAACTCAACGAGTTCATTCTTCAAATGGAAAAGCAAATTGAAGACCTTCAAACGCAAAATTCTGCGTTCAAAAGTAAAGAGGCTCACTTTATGGATCTTCAGGACCAAAATCATCAGCTAAATGCGCAACTCACTGAAGCGATGACTAGAATAGCTGAACTAGAAGGTGGCAGACAGAACTATCAGAGATTTCAACCAGTTTACGGACATGATTCCAGATCTCAACCTTATTCATATTCACAAAATGCTACAGATGGTTTTTCTTATGAAGCAAATAAACTAAGGGAAATAAATTCTATCCAAGCCCAAGAAATCGAGCAGCTCAAGCGTCGAATTGAAGATTTAGAGAAAGAAATTCCACTGTTATCAACACCTCACTTTCAACCTTCCAGACAATCTGGTGGCCAACTAAATCGCACAAGTAATAGTACGATTATAGGAAGCGGAGTGAAAGAACGACCAGGGGGTGAGACTCCTATTTCTGCGAAAAATCGTTCTTATTTTTCAACGAGACACACTACACCCGATAGAGAAAGGTATGTAGATATTGATAAAATAGAACTTCAGACTAGACTTGCCAAGCTTGGCGCTGACCATGAAAAAGTGAAAATCGAGTTGCAAGAGGCATATACAGAGATCGAAACTCTCACGTTGAAACTCAAAAATATGGAGATTCGGTCACGGTCGGCTTCGCCTTCACCTAACAAAAGGGCTTTGGATAAGAGCTTCGAAAGCGTAGGGGGAGGAGGTGAAGTTGCACAGAGCCATTTAGAAAAACTCTACCTCGAACTGAATCACAAGCAGCAGCAAATCGCTGAACTTAATGCAGTAATTGCGAGAAAAACTGGAGGTTCCGGCCAACTAAGTCCTTCAAAACTTCCTGTCGATCGTGAATTTTATGAAAATCGCCATCTGGAATTGGTTTCTGAGCTGTCTAAAACACAGGCACTTCTTCATCTGAAGACAAACGAGGCGGAATCTTGGAAGGAAAAATTCCTTAAAAAAGATCCAAGCACGCCCAGTCAAGGAGTCGCGAATAAAGGCCCTGATCCTAAACTTTCAGCAGTGATTCAAGAAAATGAGCGATTGAATTCATTGCTGACGGCGAAGACATTGGAAGCCGAAGAGATTATTAAAAAACTTGAGCACGAAGGCACGCAGCAATTGAGCAAAATTCGCGAGCTGGAAAATATAAATACTGCTCTGAAAGAAGAAAATACATATATAACAAGCCTTTTAGAAGATCGGAAGAACTGCGGGACAGGTAGCTTCGGAAGAGAAACTGAAAAATCACCTTCCAGAAGAGAAGAGAAGGTGAAGATGGCGAATAATGATAATGAAAGTGTCCTTAAACAGTCATCAGACCCGAAGTCATTCTCGGCCAATTTGGCTTTGAAAAGTCAACTTGAAGAACTTAAGGCTGAGAATGAGAGTGTAAACAACCTTTTAAAGGAAAAAAGCCAAGAGCTTCAACGCTTAAAGGGACAACTACTTCACCTTGAAAGTACTAAGAATATAGTGCAGGACCTTGAAACTCAAATACAATTTCAAAAGGAGGAAATTGAGCACCTCAACAAACGCCTTGGAGACAGATTGAAAGATATAGAAACCTGGCGAGATAAGTACTATCAGCAAGAAAAACGATCTCCAAGGGTTTCTGAGCTAGAGGCGCAGGTTCAAGCATTAACTTTACAGCTCGAGAGTTTGAACAATGAGCTATCAGATAGACTACAGGACGCTTCTGAAATGATGAACAAACTTCAAGAGGCTGAAGAGGAGAAAAATCAGAGAATCCCAGACCTTGAAGAGAAACTTGCAATTCTAACGCAAGAGCTTGAAAAACTCACTGCAAGCCTGATAATGAAAACGAAAGAAGCAGAATCATGGAAAGCAAGGGTGATGCTGGAAGATCCTGGACAAGGGAAAGTCAGAGAGTTAGAGCTCGAAGTCGAGCAAATGATAGGAATGAATCAAAAGCTGAATCAGATGCTTGGGAATAAGATTGAAGAGCTGGAGCTTGAGAGGAAGAAGCGCCAAGAGCTGGAGAAGAAGGCGGTTTTGATTCCTCAGCTCGAGAGGAAAATTAGTTTGTTTGCCAAAGAAATCGAAAGATTACAAGGTCAGTCAAATACTTGATAATCAAATTTGTATTCAATGAAATAATTGAGGCCTTTCTTTATAATAAGAAGACTTAATATGTTACAGATTATCTTTGAGCAAAACATGTATAGGCGACATAACTTGGTTAGAGTCCGCTAGTTAATATAATGATAGAATAAGCTTTTTAGACAATTAATTCACGGTTTTGAATAAATTAGAAGATCCATTATTACAAACTATCCAAACAGCATCACTAACATTTATTTTGTTTTGGTGGTTTTTTTGGGTCTTTTTTTCTGGTTTTTTTTCCCCTCATAATCTTTGGGGTCTTCTTTCTGATAATAATAAAGTTTCTTATTTTTTTGTTGGATTTGAATTCCATTAGTAGTATTGATATAGATTTTAATGCAACACAGTTATTCGGAGATATCTGCGATGAAAAAGAAAAGTACAGGAGGTTACAAGTCACTTTACTTGAAGATCGAAACTTTAAATCTTGTTTTCATTTGATTGACATGAGTTTACAATACCGTTATAATTTTAGTTTTTTTGATTAACGATCAACGACTCTCAAAAAATTGTTAGCGATTGGCAAGATCCATGTTAATAATAACATAAAATTTCTTTTAACAAAAATGCTTGATCAACTCTTTCTCACTTTCAGTCAATCATCAAACGTCGGTTGCTTCGCTGTTGCCGTAGTAGTTTTCTTGATAATAATTGCTATTATAAAGCTTTGGGCACTTGGTCCATCTTGCACGATCCAAAAAGATCTGAAAGGAAAAATTATTTTTATCACTGGCGGAAACGCTGGCATTGGCAAAGAAACCGCTCTTAGACTTGTTGGCCGAAATGCCACAGTTATTATGGGCTGTCGATCCAAAAAAAGAGCAGAAGCAGCCCTCAGTGACATCAGAAAGAAAGAACCAGGAGCGAACATTGATTTTATTGAACTCGATTTATCGAACCTAGCATCAGTGAGAAAATGTGCAGCAACATTCCTCGAGAAATACAATCGGCTTGACATTTTGATTAACAATGCAGGGGTGATGGCAATTCCAGAACGGCAGCTCACTGCTGATGGCTTTGAGATGCAGTTCGGAACGAATCATTTGGGACATTTTCTGTTAACTCAGTTACTTATGGAAGCCCTTCTCCGATCGGCTCCTTCACGAGTTATAAATGTATCGGCTGGGGCGGGTGAAGGATACAAGATGGATTGGGGCAATCTCCAATGGGAGAGAAATTATAGTGCCATTGGCGCCTACCGACAGAGCAAGCTGGCGAACATCCTTCATGCCAAAGAATTAGCAGCTAAATATCCAGCATCAAAAATCAAGGCTTGCAGCCTACATCCTGGGATTATTCCCACAGACCTTGGAAGGCATTTAACGAAGAAATGGTACATGAAGGTATTGTGGTGCCATATCTACCCAATCTTTTGGTTAGTTACGAAATCGAAGTACACAGGAGCTCAAACAACGATTCATTGTGCCATGATTGATCACGATCAGCTGAGTAATGGAGGTTATTATAAAGATTGCAGAGAAAAAGTACTCAATGGAGAGTCGGTTGATCCTTTGAGCGCGAGCAGACTTTGGAGTGTGAGCGAAGAGCTCGTTGGATTGGCCGGAAAAAATTGAAGACGAGCTTGAGATCAGTTATCCAGGGTGCCGTTGAAACAAAAGCTTCAAATTATCCTCCAGTTAAGTCGATTTAGTTGAGAATTAGTGTTTTTGGTCAATCCTTCTGTTAATTTGGTCTTTCATAAAGCACCTTAGATTTACTATAGACTGCTCGAAATTCATACAATACCAGTTTATAGATGCACCTCAAATATTGTCTTTTTACGAGGTTTAGCCGCTGAGGAATAAAGTACAACGCATAGCAAAGAAAATCAAGGGTTAGCGAATTGGATTAATTCATTTTCAAGAAAAATAAATAAATAAAATCGAGTCCAGCACATGAGCTTCGATTAGATCCAGCTAACGGTAACTTTTGATAAAGATTAAGTTAGCTACCTAATTATATATATGCTTCTCCTATCACATTTGAAGATTAAGGCGATTTATAAAGATTCAACGAGTTAACTGTTTCTTGTTTGAAATAAAATGAAAAAAAATTATATTCTCAAAAACAAGGACTGAAAAACCAAGAAAAAACGTCATCACTTGAACCATTTTCATTCCTTTGACTAATAGTTTATATTGGAGCAACTCGAAAGTATCTGCCATTAACTAAGTTTTAGATATGCTCTTTTTTTACGAAAAATGTCACAGTATTTACCAGACAAAGATTACAAATTGGCAATCTGATGCTTGGTTTCGAAATCAAGTACTGAAATAAAACGAAAACCAAAAAATTTAGAATTAAATTTGAGTTTCGTAAAAAATACAATTGACTTCTCTTACAAATAAATTACAAGGACTTCTACCAATTTGGCAAGAGAGTCCAGCCAACACATAAACATTCTGGAGATCTCTATTAGTCAAACGATTGTATTCTTAAAGAAGCAAGCCTGTAAAGCATTAACATTAATTAATTAATCTAAAATCTCAATTCAGATTTAATAGAGCTACTCATTCTCATTTGCAATTTAATTTTTTAAATTTTTTTTGATAAATGTCCTTCTTAAACTCATAAACTAGTTCGCTGTAGATTTATTTCATTGTCAAATGTTCGCTATCTTCCTCTTCAATATAAAAGTTAATTATCATCAGTCCTTGTTTAAAACCGAATGTTAAATGATTTCTGAATTTAATAGAGAGCATGGCTAATATCATTTTATAATCAGCATATCCAAAGGTTACCATATGCATCAATCTTATAAGCTATCTATCCTCAACAAACATAGCATTACCATGAGAGAGAAAGTGAAAAAAAAGAGTTAATAATATCAATATCACAAGCCTACTCTTAGATTGCAGGATCACTTTTCTGAGATTCAAGGTCGTTATTCTCTTGAGATTTTCTAAATCCATCTTCGTTACCTTGGCTCCCATCAAGCCACTGAGCGCCATTGTCTGGCATATCAGGCACGATAATTCCCTCATCACCTTCGTACTCCGCATTTTTCAGCAAGATGAACGCGCGACAGTTCGCAGAAAGCTCCCATTTGTATCCGAGAGGCTCGAACGTCCGCTTGTTCAATTCAGGTAGTAGTTTTTTAATTTCTCTTTCCATCCTCTTCAGTGATGCGAAAATTTCCATGTTATAGTTGTAGTCGATATGATCAGCGTAGGTATGGCTCAAATGGAAGGCGCATCCAGACATGAACATGATAACCGGAATCAATGAGAAGATAGCAAAAATGACGACTCCGGCAATGATATTAATAAAGTATCCAAGAAAGATGCTGGTTATCAGTGGCAGCCAAATCAGAATTGCAACGAATTTATGGCAATGGTCACTGCACCATAGGCGGAACTTTCCTTTGCCTTGCTGGTCGTTATTGATCTTTGCATGCTTTTCTTTCTGGATTTCTTTGCGGTATTTTTGAGTGATACTCAAGAGTAAGAGAAAGAAGGCATCCACTTTCTCTCCTAAGTGAGTTTTCTCGTCATCGAGCCACTCTTGATTCTCATCAGTTAGACGCTCCCAGGTCATATCGTAATCATTGTATTCATAGACGATTCTTCCGATTTTTCCTTTGGGGAGCCTTGCATAGTCAATCTCATAAGGATGCTTCTTCTGTTTTTTCTTTTTATCTTTCTCTTCATCCTCGTCCTGAACTTCCTGTTCCTGATTCTCCTGAGCAACTTGCTCTTCCTCATTTCCTGCCTCAACTTGCTCCTCGTCTGATCTTTCTCCCTGACTGTCGTTATTCATTTAAAATATTTTGTTAAATTATTGTAATAGTATGTAGTAAAAAGCTTCTGAAAGAAACTTCTATGATTGAGCTTTTCGTCAATAACTTTTTGACAAAAATTAATTGACTTTAATCAAGGCTTTTTATATCAAGTTAAACACTCGTGAGAACTCAAGCTCATTCCATTTTTTGAACCTAAAGATTCTAAAAAAATTCTTCAAATTGTCTATGAAATGGTGACCAAATGCTTTTGAATGTAATCCCCTACAAAGGTCACGTCATTAACGAATTTCAGGGGAAAAAAGTATTTAATTCGAATTACATTTTGTTGCACTGGGTACTATTTTTCCAAAGTGCTATTGGTCGAGAATGGCCAATGTTAGTTGTTGAGAAGTCCTTGCTGGAAAAATGTTGAAAATCTCTTTGCTAAGAACTCATGCAATTCTTATAGAATTCGATTAACACGAATTACTGGAATACGATTAACACGAATTACTGGAATACGATTTTCATTTCCTTAAATCAGCGATGGTAAGGCGGTTTTGCGCGAGTACCAAGGCCCTTTATGAATGCGTTTCGAGCAGTTATACATTTAACGTATGATGAAAAGATTGTCTAATGTCATTCGTTTGATATTCAGTCGGCTAGGATTAGGATGTGAGCCTATGCAGAGCTATTTTGGAATCATTTTATATCAAGCAAAGGTGCTTCGGAACCATTTGAAAAATTTGAATTTTAAAGAATCTAATTTTGTGAGTTTTAAACTAATTTACGACTAATACAATTGATTCTCAAATCAAGGATACTTATCTAATTGTGAAAAATATGCTGCTCTACCTATTGGTTCGGCTCTGTTTGTTGAGAACTTCCATACAGCCCACTCACCACTGCATCTTAATCAGTAAGCATTGCATTTAGATCTTTATAAGTTAATCGAAAATGAATAATTCTTTTGCAAGTATTAAACGCATATCAGCTCTTAATGTGCTATTTTCGTCACCAGCGCCAGTTCAAGAGTTCAAGGTGTTATTCCCTTAGATTGCAGCAAATTCCCTTAATATCTTCAAAGTAAATAAATTTCAATCAGTTTGCTTTTTATTTTCTTTCTGCTGTCTCACCGATTTGAAAGTTGTTGGGGTACTGAAATGTCGATCCAAGCTCGACTTATCTTTTTTATGAAGTTTTCTTTTAATTCTTAAGCAAGATCCCACCTTCAAAGGTGCTGTTTTTAAAGTATCGTAACCGATGTGATACAGACTTATCACACTTCGCGTAATCATAGAAATGAAAAAACCCATTCCGAAAAAAAACCTTCAACTGAGGAAACATCTAGTGGTAAATAAACCTCCTCTCTTCATTAAGCCTGGTTTCTCATTTCCTCTCTCATTTTCTTGAAGTTACTAATAATAGGCAAGAGTCAGGAAATATTTATCAGAAAAAAGTAGCAGCGAGCGACTAGCACAATGACTTTCAGATCTTGTACATTAAAAACTACTAAGGGTATTGTCAAAGAAGAAAACGAGGTTAAGAAGCCTGAAATTTCTTCTATGGATGTAAAATTTGAATGTTTCCCCCCTCATACTGGGAGATCTTGGCCTCTTCGAGCAGACTCAGCGCAGCAATCCAAGAAAGGTGTGAAAAATAGACAACTCTATCAAAGCAAGGATTGTTCAAAGCCAAAAAAGTTTGATGAAAAATAAAAGAAGCAAATCTGTTAAAGACATCCAATTCATTTTCAACAACGTTTCGTGTTCTAAAGCCTCTCAATGGATGAGCTGTAATGAAATACACTCTAGATCTCCTAATGCCTCATCACTGTGAAAATACTGACTAAAAAATGTCTAACTATGAGCTTGAGTCGTCAGAATTTATCCTTAGGTAAGGAGATGCTGTTATTCATGCATTATAATTGGTAAATCTATTCAGCACACAAAAATTGTAATGAATCACGAACAGCATATGGCAAGGTTGAAGTTCTGATCAGAGATCAAGTTCGAAGCAATATGGAGCAACAGAGAAATTCTTTCAGATGAAGAAATAACTAGTGTGGCGAAGAGAAAAATAATGCCATCGACGAAATCAAAGAAAGCATTTCAATAAGTTTTTCAAATAACGAACCTTTCACCGTCGTAAACAGGAAGAACAAAAGAATGCAATGGGACATCGTAAAGAGCAAGGCTGGCAATCCGAATTAAAATAACAAATTCTGCAAATTAAACCGTTTTTTTTTTTGCTTCGAAGCAATTTCCTCAAAATTATCTCTGTAATAAGCGATAACCGGTAAGAAATTCGAAGGGAAATTCGGTGAAGATATTATCAAAATTAAGGTATGAAATTTAAGGATTAATAATATAAGGATAATGTTAATTTGCGATACTCCTCAAATTTGACCAAAAAAACTACATACACGCATACGTAGTAGTTGTTTACCTTGGAAAATTCGTTATAGCTGTCACAACTATAATATGCATTGCACTTCTGCTAATCATACGATAAGATATCTTTGAATTTATTCGAATTGGCTAGCTTCACAGCTATATGAATTGGTTTCTGAACGTTCTTGAGCGTGACTTCCCAAATTTTATTGCTTCCGAAAGTAAAATATGTCCATTTCTCTTTTTTACCGTGTATACAGGCAATGCTTTCGAGATCTTTACAGTCGGAGCCAACTCTAAAGGTGACAGAACCCCCATTATTAAACGCGTTTATTATGGGCTCTAGCAACGAGATTCCCAACTCATAAAAGAGACTATAAATTTTTGGGATAATCATCTTCTGTTGAGCTCTCGAAAGATCAGATATCTTGGCATCTACGAGATATCGCAATGCCGTAGAAAATTTCTTTGCTTCAGGCTTCTTCACGAATAGCTCTACCGTATAATACCCAGGCTTTCTAAAGACGATCACGATTGTCGCTGTGTTCCCTCTTCGCGTTGTAATGGACGAATTAGGCACTTTCTTACCTTTATATTCGACAGTAGCGATCATAGCGATTTCCTTCGGGCATAAAAACTCAAAGATTAGTCCATCTCTTGCCTCGCAGAGATAATTCATCGGGAAGTTTGGAAGTAGTTTGCATTTGTAAAATCCATCTCCTACAAAAGCCGCTCGTTCGAATTCTTCGCGTGAGATCGATGGCTCAATAAGCTGATACTCGGGAAGGTCAGGAAAATGTCGAAAAATAAAATACTCTGGAAGAGCTAGAAAGTATCCTAACTCGAGATAAGGAACAAATTTCCCGTTCTCTAAATATCCAGCTCCTAATGTACAATCGACAAGGTAATACCTTTCGTACAATTTCACAATATTCCAATAATGCTCGGTGATTTCTAGATGAAATGTTTGATCTAAATACCCTAGCTTTGTCAGCCCCTTAACAACATCAGCTGACGTGCCCATTTCTCTGCAGAGATACTCGAAGCAAAGCGCAAAACCTTTGCTTGTTGTCTTCCTGGTGACTAATGCACTCTTGACGCTATCGTTGTTAGATTTTTTAGTGCCTAACCTTTCACGAGTTTCTAACTCCAAGTTCATGCAAATCCAAAGATAAGAAATAAAGACTCTTTCCAATTCAGTGTTAGTTTGTTTTACAAGCTCAGCGGCCAGCTCGTCAACCCACGCTTGATTACTGATTTCGAAACCTATGAGGAAATCAAATATGCTTCTGCGCAAGACAACCGCTTTGAGTTCTTCGTCTACTTGAGTTTCACGCTCTTCTGATTTAAAATGAAGAGGCTGTCCTTTAAGTTTTGTGACGGAAAGTCCTTCAAACGCTCTCTTAAACTGCCCTTCAGCAGAAGTTTGAGAATTCCGAGCGCTAATTTTTACTGGAAACAGAGCGCTAGAGTCCCCACGAGACTCTTTCGTACGATGAGATCCTCTAGGAGGAGTATTGTAGGAACCAAGCCCAGGAGATGAGTCAACTCTTCCTAGACGAGGATTAGTTCGTTTCTCAGTTATTGAATTATTGCGAGATTTTGAGGGACTTTTATTGCGAGAACTATCCAAAGGGTATGCCTCAGCACCTTGGATAGCATATTCCAGTTTATCTAGATATAATTCTCTGATTGTATCATCTTGATCGGGAGAATCGGGAGCCTCCTCGCTCAATAATCTAGTTGGCCGATCCTTTATGATGGAATCAATGTAAGTAATGTCTTTTTTCAAAGAATTCTCATGCGCTTCTGTAACTCGATCGACGAATTTTCCGATGTTTGAGGATCTTGATTTATTACTTCGGTTTGTAAGTTCCGGCGAATCTTCTCGTTTATCCGGACTATCTTTGCTCTTTCCTCTCGCGGAGTTCACGAGTCCAAGGTAGATCTCATCCATCTTTAAATGAACTTCTTTGCGATACGAGCTGATCGTATCAATAACTCGGTTAGTAATGATTTTACCAGGAAAATCATTGTCTTTATCATTTGTTGGGGATTTTGGGCGAGAACGAAGAGTGTTTGCTGAAAGGGTTCCGTTGGTGTTAAGCTTAAACCTGAGTTTGCTGTAAGAAAAATATCCAGGAAGTTGAGGTGGCTTCATGATAGAAAGCAAATGATGCTAACTCAATTGATACTGTACAATTAACTGAAAAATGAGAGATATGATAAAATAAAATTTTATGAATATAGTGGAAGAAAAAATGGCAAATGACATAAAATTTCGCTGTTTATAAGGAACTAAAAGGTCTTACTGAGATAATTATGGAGGTTCGCCTGTGCGTCACTAAAAACGGTTCGTTTGTAGTGGAAAGATGTAAAAATATTATATATTTATTTCAGCCGGATAATTCTCTCAAACACTTTTACCATTTATTGCACTGCACTAAGACCTATTTACATTTTAAATTAGACTCTAAGTCTTTAATAAGAAACATTGATGAAGCTTTCATAATATTCTGGATACGAGATCAAGTGATAACGGCGCGTCTTCAGTCGCTTCTCCAAAAAAAAAAGAGGAGGCAATTTTGACATATTATTTCTCACAATTACGATCTACTTCAAGGGCTAAGATCATTAAGCAAAGTAAATGAATGCAATCCAGATAATTGAAAAGAGAAACAGCGATTCAATTCATTTCGATATTTTTCCATGGCGATCTAATCATCGAAACATGACAGAGAGAAAACAAATTTTACTTACTAATAATTCTTGAAGAGGCAATTTTTACATTTTATATGTATATTCTCTTGAAAACATGTGTTGTTTCCACGAAATTTAAGATCTTGAATTAAGCAGCTTAAAGGTTTATTAACCTTTTAATCTAACCTCTAAAATCCACAAAGATATAGTTTAAGATGATTCAAGGATCAGTGAATAAACCTAAAAAATAGATAACTGCACTATGGGTGCGAGTAAGGTGTTCCCTATCGAATCACAGAGTGTAGAAACCACGAGCAAGCTCTCTTTAAGCCCTGAATTGCCACCAAAGAGGTCTGCTGCGAGGAAAACCACGCAACAAAGCACCTCAACTTTCAGCTTCTGCGATCTCGGAACTAACGACCAAGCCAAAGAAACTACATTGGAAAACAACCTTGATATTCCATCATCTGGAAGGAAAACTACAAGGACACCCAGAAAAAGGTCCACTAACCCGAAAAGTAGGAAACCTGTTCCAAGATATCTGCAAAGATTCCTTCTTTTAGAGATTCCTGACCATTATGTAGCCTCTTCTGTAGCTACCAACTAGAATTCATGTGTATTCGAATTAAACCATCGAATGAAGAAGGTTCTCGCTTCAATCTATAATTTTTTTTCACGTATTACTTGTGAAAGAGAGAGAGATCCTTTCTCATTTATTCGTATTGTGTTGAAATAATTTATGTTCCAATCTCCTTCAACGGATGCTCAGACAAAGCTGGATTGTGTCTATTTGCTACGATAGAACCGAAACGCTCGATTTAGATTGTTATAGTAGTAGATGGAAAGAATGGGTGTCAAAATGCTGTGGTGATAAAAATATTAAGTTGCATTTGAGAATACAGGTTTCACATATGAGAACTAGTGCTTTTGAGGACATTTAATTATTGTGGAGCGTTATTCTTGACATTGTAGAGCCTGCGTTTCTTCTTCTTTTAAATTATTAACTTGAGAGGAGTAGTAATACTTTTGTTCCTCTGAAACCAACAAAACTCACAGACAGCGTCACCCCACATGAGAAGAAAGATGCAGGATCACCATCACTTTTGTTTGTTAACCTAGTTATCAATTTTTCAGTTTTGTTTAATTCTCTTACATTTATGCGAATTTTTTGCCGTAGTTGCCTTCCACATCAATATATTATAATAAATACTTATAAGTTGCTAAGGATATAAACTCTTCATTACAGGTAACATTAATTAAGTGAGATTAACCACTCAATTTCCTTTTTGAACTTCTTATTCTGAGTCACTCGTTCTGACAGATTCGTCTTCGTTTCGAAATCAGCTGATACCTGCTTGGCTCTCTCAATAACCTCCTTCGGAAGGCCAGTTGCAATTGCGACCTGAATACCAAAGCTTCTTGGACATCTACCCTCCTTCAACTTGTATTTGAACAACACTTTCTCAGTCTTAGGATCATAATGGCAATCCATAAAATAAAATCCTAAATTCTCGTACTCACCTTCAAATTCATCAATCAGTGCATGATAATGGGTGGCGAATAAGACTCGACACTGCGTAACTTCCACCAAATATTTCATCACACTGTAGGCTATCGCCAAGCCATCATACGTTGAAGTACCTCTTCCGAGTTCATCCATGATTATCAGACTGTTGGAAGTTGCATCTATTAAAGCAGATTTTGTTTCTTCCATCTCTATGTAGAAAGTACTCTTCCCTTCCATCAAATTGTCTGATGCGCCTATTCTCGTGAAAATTCTATCAATCATTGACATTCTGAACTCCTGCGCTGGTACATAACATCCTATCTGTGCTAAGATCGCGGCTACACATACTTGTCTCAGCAGGGTTGATTTACCTCCCATGTTCGGCCCTGTTAACAAGATCGCATCCTTAGGAGAAGCTGACTCATCCTTGCGAGCAGTCGGGTCCTTGCCTAAGACGATGTCATTTGGGACAA
>ENA-UOUE01001233-UOUE01001233.1-compost-metagenome-genome-assembly--contig:-NODE-1233-length-17113-cov-3.179972_pt1 | contig 17113 bp, 9 predicted proteins | sample MGYA00238146_ERZ747223 | MGnify/ENA primary metagenome ERZ747223 (study PRJEB28781, sample SAMN06268865) | compost metagenome | isolation source: single cell | place: USA: California, Emeryville, Joint...
CCCAGATCATATCATAATCGTTGTAATCGAAAATGATTCGTCCAAGCTTCTGGTGAGTATAACGCAGAAATATAGAAAGGAAATTCAATTGGAAAAAACCGCAAAGATCAAAAACGACGAAGAAGGCAATGGAGGATTTCGATTGTGGCTTAACAACCATTGCCACAAATTTATTGCCATTTTGATCTGGATTCCGCTGATTGTCAGCATATTCATTGGGTACTTTGTTAATCTGATAGCAGGCGTTGTGATCTTCACGGTGTGCTCACTAATTCCTGTGATCGCATTTATGTCCGGATGTGCCTTTACGTTAAGTCATACGTATTCAGACAATATTGACTTCAATTATAATATGGAGATCTTTGCGTCGTTGAGGAGAATGGAAAGGGAGATAAACAAGCTGCTGCCTGAAGTGAATAAATATACGTTCGAGCCGATCGGCTACAAATGGGAGCTCGCTCCGAACTGCCGCGCGTTTATTTTGTGCAAAAACTTTGAGTATGAGCCAGAAGATGACCTTATTGTGCCAGACATGCAAGAAGGTGGAGCGCAGTGGGCTGATGCAAGCGGCGGGTACGACGATGGATTTAGAAAATCTCAGGAGCATCCGATGGAAACCCAGAAAAGTGAACCTCTCGTGACAGTAGGGAAGTAGAGAAACAGTTGAAACAATTGGTTGGACTGACAGGATTGCAAGAGATTTGTTACAAGGTAAAGGACTTGTATATAGATTCCTAAATGACTTTACTTTGAAAAACTCGTTTCATTTTCCTAATGGCTATAGTTTCCATTGATTCAATAGCGCTCGCTTTATGATTTCTGAATTTCTCTGAACAAATCTCTTGTATCGGCAAAAATGTTCTTTCTCAAAATATAACTTCTTCAAACAGTGTGATTTGTGTTGTGATAAGTTCAAGTGCAATTTTATATACATTTACTCTTCCAGAGGCTTTGAGTAGTGGAAGAATGCGCATTAAATCACTTGGCTTCTTTTCCTTTTTCGTCAACTATAAGACTTAATATATGAGCAGAAAATGCCAATTCTTGGGCATTTGTAGTTAAAACAAATTCCTAAATTTTTTGTTTCCTGAGTTTAATCGGAAGCGATTGTGACTAGTGATTAATTTGTCATCAGCTTAGAATTGAAAGTGTGTAATCCAAGCCCAAGCCCAGCGGTATATTTTCCTTCTCAAACAGAGATGAATCGATATGAACTCAATATAATTAGCTTCATAATCGATTCATGAGATCCTCTAACCTCAATAAACAGTTTCCTTCAAAATCATCTCAACATTTGTGCAGTGGCTATTAAATAAAGACTTAATGAATTACACTGGTAGGGTTTTTATCGGAATTAAATAGAAGAAAGTCAATTTAATTTTATGAAATTCTCACAGACTTGCTATTTATTAATGCTCTAATAAGAATCCACCACAAACGGTCATATCTCTTGAAATAACCTCTCTGATTTCGCAGATCTCTCTTTAGGCGCTTGTTGCAACTATCTCTAAAAGTACAAAATTTTGCCCTGGTTCTTATTCTGATTGGTCGCCATTTTGAGGAATACAAATGAGTTATCAAATAATTTGCATTAATTTCGGGGTCACCCGATTTATTTGAAATAGTGGCTCAGCAACATTCTTTAAATAAAATATTTTGCTTCGAGCACACAATGATGAAACCGACTGAAAAACATATAGTGCCGCCTCTGTTGAATATCGGCAAAAGGCCCATCAGGTAACTTCACATCACAATAATCATCATATCTTTATGTCACCTGAAGACCACAACCAAAGTCTCGCGGTTTTTCCGATAGCCCACCAGAGATCTCACCTTTACTTTCTACTCGCACTTCCCGTAAGAAAACTAACTCATGCCACAAAGAGAGAAGTAAGCCGAGCTTCTTCAGATTCAAAGACTCAGGTGAAGAATTTGATGTTGAATTCGACGGCGTAGACCATTTTTCTTGATATCAAAGCTGATAATAAGGATCTCTATAGGACAAACCTATTTTAGTCTTGGATCTTGATGAGACACTCCTTCATGCCTCTACAGAACCATTTTCTAATGCCACTCTTACTTTGAACGTAATAATACACTCACAATTGATGAATCTAACCCAATTTGTCTAATCAGATTAAGATCGAGGGAAAACATTATCTATATCACGTCGCAATTCGACCAGGACTCAGCAAATTACTCTCAGAAGTCTCCAAACATTACAACGTCTGTGTCTATACCTCTTCCGTGAAAGAAGTAAGCCCAATCCATCAAATAGTTCTCAATGCAGATTTCTCTAGTATGCGATGGCTTTAGTAGAGGCCACGGGAATCAAAAAACACCTTTTTCAATTGTACACTAGAGAGTTTTGCACAAAAACTTCCGATGAGATTTTCATTAAAGACATTTTCAGTTTAGGATTTCCGACATCCTCAACCATTCTGATCGATGTAACTAACCTTTAGGCTTAACAATTGAAAATCTCATCTTCTAAACACTCAGGATTTTGTGATGCAAATGAGGAACCAGTCTTCAAATACATTGATAGTAAAAAGATTTGTCAATGATATGGCCGACCGAGAACTTTTAAAGCTCATTCCTTTCTTGGAATATCTTGCTTCTGTAAGCTCCAGGATCACTTCGAGGAAAAATGAATGATTTTTATTAAATAGCTTGAGTCAGTTGCACCTGTGCTTCAAAAGCTTATCGAGTTTTCTGAAAAGAAATTTCAAGTGAAAGAAGAGAAGAAAAGTGTGTTTCCTCTTCTGACACCTAGGCACCAAAAATCTGAAAGTTTCACTCTCAATAAGAATTTGCCGACGTATGTTGGGCAATTCAATATAGGGGATATGAGCAAAGATTCAAAAGCCTTAATGCTTCCGAAAATTACACCACGAAATAATTCACCGATGATACTTAACAGAGCTGGGTAGATGAGAAATTTCTCAAAACCTGGTCTTCAATGGATTCAATCACTACAATAATGGAAATAATTTTTTTGGTAATAATATTAGAGGGAAAAAAAGAGAATATTGGTCATTCACTCTTAAAGTTTTTGAGAGGCTTGTGACTTTGTTAAGTTACTCGTTTTTTATGTAAACTCTTTCACACTTCTAATTGCTATTTATTTGAGTTGCTTATCTGTTAAATCGTCAAACTTAACATACACTCTTCAAGAGAAACCGAATTTGAAATTTCACAACAATTGAAGGAAAATAGCTCTGAAGCATTCTTTTTCTGAAATAGGAAAGGTCTCACTGGGGATCATTAGATCATATCATATCACATCACATCATTAAGCATTATCTTTGAAGGATTTGAGTATATTACCTATTTCATTTGCTGTGATACTAGCTTCCCCTTCTATTGTCGATAGATGGATCCAAAAGATTTAAATTTATCGCTAGTCGTAACTTAAAATTTGATTCAGAGATAAAATGCAGGATTCTGCATCAAAGAGCAGCTTTCGCTTCCCTGACCCCACTGCATTTCACAAACCAAGCGAACTTACTGGAAATGGTTACCTTACTACATCAGAGGACCGGACTGGTCCACTAACACAAGACCGTCGCATTCGCTCAGAATCTTTGTTTGATGAGAGAAGAGACTTTTATCCACAATCTTTTCATGATACTAGAAACTTGAACACCTCAACATTCCTTGACTACAGATATACGAATCGTCTCTTTGAAAGTGGTGCTGGGCCATACACCAGCTTAAGTTCAGGTAACTTATATCATGATCATTCCAAAAAATAAGTAAATCATCCGCGAATCCATTAACTAGTTCAAAGTCCGAAGTCACATAAGGAGGAAAACATGATCGTTAAAGTCAGATGGATTAGGAATAGACAAATGGACTTGAATCTGGCTTATCGGGAACTGCAGAAGGAAATCGCGAGCACATTGAATCAGATGCGAGAGTCTTTCGTTGATTATTCCTTTATTCTTTGCCGTCATCTCATGACTCATTACCAGACAAGAGAAAAGGCTCAATTAGACCGTATTAGGCAGCTTGAGTTCATTATTGAAGACATGAAAAATAATGAAAAACATGTGTTACGAACTCCTTCTAATTATGGGAAGGACGAACTGCGGGAAATCGGGCAAAATTATACAGAAATATTAAGAAATTCATCGAACGAGAAGAAAGCAAAATCAATCTCTCCGTTAAAGGAAGATAAGTACGCGTCTCAATCCATCGAAGGTCTGAAAGCAATGGTTGAGGAGCTCATAGCAAAAAATGAAGCTCTTGAAAGAGAGCATATAACAGCTAGAAATAATATCGCTAGGCAGTACGAAGAAGTCCTTGCTGAGAAAAACCAAATTATTTACTCGCTAGGAGGTTTTTCTTCAGACAAAGAAGCTATCCTCAAAGCAAATAATGGCGAGAGGTCTCCAAAAAGCCAAAATTTGAATGTCGAAAAATCGACATCACCAACACACTCACCAAATGACAAGAGAGAGGAGTCCAAGGGCTCACCAGAAATAAATCAGATGCAGGAACTCGAGTTTGAGAAGAAAGTAAGAGAAGAGGTTAGCAGGAGAATAAAAGAATTTGAGCAGTCAACAAACCAGCCGATTGACCTTTCCGATCCTAAGAGCGTTAATTTACGAATTAAGCAGCTAGAGAACCAGATCAATGCGCTGAAACTCGAAAATTCGCAATTAAGAATCGATCTTACAAAACGGGCTTTTGCTATGGAACCTATTACGGAAAAAGAGCATACTGAGGAGCTTGAGCAGCATTATAAAGAGATAGAAACAAGAGTCAAGCAGCAATACACGGAATTGTCTCGACTTCAGGGAGATAGACAAAAAGAAATCCAAGAAATCCGGGATATGCTCCAATTTTTCAAAAAGAAACTTTCACAACGCCAACAATCCCCAATCGACGAAAAAACTCTGAAAACTTGGGATATGTCGATCGTGATGATCCTCCAAAAGCTTGAGAACGTTCAAACGTTTATCACTGAGTTTTTAGGGATTAACGCTCATCTTTACCAGCGAATCGAGCACTATGAAAAGGAAATTCCGCTATTAAAGGTGGAAAATGAGTCACTGAGAAATAACCTTGCAGTGGCTCAACAAAGAGAGCAAAATTTCCCTCAAAGTTTCAAGAGTTTTTCAGGGTTTAAAGATGATCAAAGTAAACCGGACGAGGGCACTGAGGCTTTAGTCGAGCAGTTGGAAGTGTTGACCAAAGGTACTGAGTTTGAGACTCTCGTTTCGAAGCTGAAGTCAGCGGTTGAATTTGACAAGGAGGATCGAATGAGCTAGATTTTGAGAAGATAGAGCTTAAAACGTCTCTTGAAGCGCTGAAGGAACTTGCGGATGAAAAAGGAAGGCTGTTGGTTGCGCTGGAGAAGGAGTTCAGAGAGCACTTAAACGACTTTGATTATTTGAGCGCAACCCCGAAGCAAGGGCTTGAGGCTGAATTGATGCAAGCGCGTTCAGAAATTAAAACGCTAAAGCAAGAGAAAGCTGTGCTGCAAAAACATGTGCTGGCGCTAACATCTAATCGTAAGAAATAGCTTGGGATATTGAGAAGCTATTTGAAGCCCCTGGTGAGGGGAGGATAGATATACTGTTTGGAAAAGGTTAATGATTGAAAGCAGGGCACTGAAAACATTCAAAAAATGCTGTATTTATTGAATATTAACAAATTGTAAAAGTCCATGTTTCTGAGGGTATAAGCTTATCCAGATTCACGAGAGGACTGAATTATTCTCTTAGCAGTAAAATTTGGAATCTCATAAAGGTCTCTTGATAACAAATTTCAAATAACCTCAGTATTTTTTGAATTGGCTTTGCCCCCTTTGAATGGAAGATTGTTATCTCTAATAAGAACAAAAAAATGTCTTAAAAATTAGTATGAATTACCAGAGAGCAATTAGTGAGGGTATTTTGTATTCATGAAGAGAAACTCAATAAAAACTCTGTAGCAAAGAGTGATTTATAGTTTTCAGGGAGGTTTGCCGCAGAGTTTCAAGTCAGAAATTTTCTGTGATTTCAGGATTGTTATTTAAGCATATTTCATTATTAAGACTAAATTGTTTTCTTCTATGAGAGAATATTTAAATTTCTTTTCAATTAATCTTTTGATCAATCATTAAAAAGAGACTTCATAAATGGCAAATCAGTTTGTACCCACCTCACGTATGTATTCTATGCATTCTTTGGATAGTTTAGTGACTTGATACCCATTACGTGATCAATACCTGCTCTGAAAGTTTTCATATTAATATCACCATATTCAAAATTTTTTTTATTTTAAAATGCTAAATATGTTTTATTATTTCAATCAATCACACTTTTTATATTACTAAACTAGTTGTCAGTGTCTATTATTATATAAAAATTACTTTTATTCCTCTCAATCTGAAACTCTTTTAGAATGAAGTTTTTATGAAAAATTACTTTTAAAATACTATCTAGCAGCATAAAAAGCATCAAAATATAGTATTAATATGATGCTAACATCTCACAATTTCTTGTGAGACTCGGTAATAAACATTCTAAATGCCATCATGAATTACTATAAAGAAACTATAGATGTAAGCTATTAGTTAGTAACTCGTGTTCATTGAATTAGTTGAATTAGTTCCCATGTATTAACACAACCAAAAAAATTCAATTCCAAATTAGGAGTTTTTCAGCCTATTATAAAATGATGGCTAGCCCCATGCTCAAAAGCAACAACAACAAAAAATCTGCTTCCCAAAAATCTTATGGAGGGTTGGTGACAAATTCAAAACATTTCCCATGGCCTCAAAGAAAGAAAAAACCTTAAGATGTTTCCCTGCTTTAATAAACCTACAACGCCAGCTCTTTAATATAGATATATCAAATAGAGCGCGCTGCGGTTTCCTAACTCTTGTAAATAAAACAAATCTCTTGAAACACAAGTACACAGCTTATCTGGTTTCAACTGAGCAACTAAACTGAAATAACATTGCTTTATCATCATTTGACGCGCGCTTTTCCCTTTGTAGTCGGCTGCTGAGGCTCTAATTGTGAGAAGGGGCTTTGCGACAATACTCTAAATAAGCTAAATATAATATGTCTAATTTAGGCCTGGTCTCATCACAAAAAAGCTCCTTTTTATATGCTTAACGCATTTCCAAATTTTTTGAATAGATTAGATTATTTTTATGATCTCTTACTCGTACATTTTCCTATTAGCAGAGTTAAGTACCCTAATTAAATATATCAAAGCTACAAGAGTAGTATAACTTCGCCGACATTACTATGAATAGACTTCTTCGATTCACAAGGAAAGATATCAATGATAAATTCTACAAGGACGCCAAGCCTTACCTGAGGTTTGCAAACATAATCCTATTTTTCAATCTAGTTGTCAGGAGCATTGGATTTGGCATCATACAATTCGCATTCAGACCAGACCTATTCGCTTCCGGGTGGTACAAAAAGCTCTTGATGATTGGGATCCACGCAGTCATTATGATTGGAGTTTATCGATTGGAGCGGATGTTTGCAAAGTTTGAGAACCGAAAAATCTTCAAAAAAGCGCGATTGATCATCTTAGTAATGGATGCAATAGGAGCTGCCATTATTTTGGGCTACTTTCTCGGCCTGGGTGTCGATCTTAACTATTCAGGATCAACCAGATCTAAATCTTATCTAGCAGGGATTGCGACGGCTGTTCATTTGATTTTCTTAGTTTTGACATTGCTGACGTGGTATCAGAAACTGATAGTGATTACAGTAGCCCTGATCTACTACTCTTGGAAGGAATATGGTGGTGAAGTGGATGATAAGATTCTCGTAGGAGCAATGGTTCTGAATATTATCATGATGTGGGCACTCCTCTACCTAAAGGAAAGAGCCCAAAGAACTATGTATCTCAAAAGGATGATCGAATTCGAGAACTCTCAAGCATGGAAAAAAATCTTAGATGAATACCCAGAAGGTGTGCTGATTCTCGCGCAGGAAGGGAATTGTAAGTTTTCAAATTTTGCAATGAGCAAGACTCTCAAGGCAGAAAACATCGGGCCTAGCAGCCTTGAAATGTTCAAAAACGTTGCGTTTGTAGGATTCAATGAGAATCTGAGCAATGATGATATTTCAACCACGAAAAAGCAGGTAAACGCGATCGTTCTCCATATTTAATTAATTACGTTTATGCATATAGCTCAGTATACTACAAGACTTTGGAAAGAAGTTACAATCGCTTGAAGGGTTCGACTTGCACAAAATAATGGCATTTATTCTTGAAGAGTGGAAAGTAAATTCAGATCTGTTCCACACAAGCGCAGGAGAACTGATAAAAACGCTTCTTGTTCTTGAGTGTTCCGCTTTTGATGAAGATAGCGAGTGCGAACGATATTACCAAACCAAAATCTCTCTCACCTGCTTCGATCAATTGCCGCATTTGATCCTCATGTTCACGGAAACCACTCATCTTAAAACTATCGCTAGCTTACAATTCCAAGACCAGCATAAATCTAAGATCCTTGAAACAGTGACTCACGAATTGAGAACACCATTGAACGGCTCGCTTAATTTTCTCCAACTCGCTCTCGATGATCACCGAGTCCCCGATGATGTAAAGAAGCGAACTCTAGAATTAGCCAAGCGGTGCAATCAGCTATTAGGGAGTCTCATTAACGATATTCTTGACCTCTCTCGCATGGAGGCAAATAAGTTCACATTAGTAGTTGAAAAGAAAGACATTATAAAAACCATCGAAGATTGCATCCAAATTGTCGAGCCACAAGCCCATCGGAAGCAATTGACTATCCAAATGATTAAGGATGAAGACTTTGACCCTGATTTTTCGACGGATCACTCAAGACTAAGACAAATTATCCTCAATTTGCTTAGTAACGCGATCAAATTCACTGTAAAGGGAGGAATCACCGTCCGTCTAATTCAAACGTTGTCTCCGAGACTTCTTACTATTTCTGTCGAAGATACTGGAGTTGGCATTTCATCATTGGATCAAAAGATGCTTTTTCAAGAGTATGCGCAATTAGGAGAAGAGAAACAAAGATTGACTTTAAATCCCAGTGGGTTTGGTCTAGGTCTAATGATTGCGAATAAAATCGCTTGTGCACTGGGACTAGAAAATACCGGTGATAGAGGTATCTCTGTCGAATCGCAGGTTGGAAAGGGCTCAGTTTTTTCTTTTATTTTGGAAGATAAAAACGCCACTGAAAGCCGATTTTTAGAATTTAAAAACATGAAGAGTCAGTTTAAGGAACCATCTAACGTGAAGTTTGATATCTTTCGTCAACTTTCAGTGGCATCGCCTTCCAACGGGTCATTTGCTTCATATAGAGGAGATCAGGGCGAAGATACTCCGTTAGCGAAATCGAAGTTCATAATCCAGAAGGCAACCAAGCACGAGTTTGCCTCAATCAATATCGAGGACAACCTTGACGTATCGTGCATATCCATCGGGAGCGAGGCAAAGCCCGTTGAGACAGACCAATACACGATAATAAATCAAACAATCAAATCGTTTAGAGATAAAACCAGAGCATTCAGAGCCCAAAAAACAAGAACTAATGAAAAGAATTTCTTGTCAGTCAGCACGCCGAAGATAGGTTGTTCGTGTTCAAAGGTGCTGGTGGTTGATGACGAACCTTTTAACAACATAGCATCTGAATATATTTTCATTTCTTTGGGATGGAAGATTGATACGGCGTTTTCAGGACTTTCTGCTCTTGAGTTAGTAAAACAAAGGAATTCAGTAGCACAAACTCCAAAATGCTCATCTTGCCAAAGCAAATATCAAATTATTTTTTTAGATTTGTCTATGCCAGTGATGGATGGCTACCAAACAGCTAGAGAGCTTCGAGCGCTCATGAGCAGGCAAATAATCCCATGGTGTCCGATAATTGCTTGTAGTGCAGTTACGTCAACACCGGAAATTTTAAAGAATGTTTTTGAAGCTGGAATGGATGATGTATGCACGAAACCTCTAACGAAGGAAAGAGTTAACTGGATTTTAAATAAATTCCATTTATCTGATAATTCTAGCCAAATAGCTTCGTCCACTCACTCATTGATTGCCAGTGTCGTTTAGTTCATGACGCATGTGTAGTATATATCATACATAGTAGGTCGATTTTTTCATTTTCTCAAATTTTTCTATTTATTTGTTGTTAAATGAGCACAATGAAGAGATATTATCCTATTTGTTAATCAATCAACCATAGCAAATCAGTAATGAACAACGTTTTCAAGCAAATATCAATCAATATTTATCAGTATTCAAATGAAGTTAAAGGCTTCGTGTATCAATTTGACCTCTCACTTTCCCTCTGAGGAAATTTATGCAACAGAATAAGAAACTCGAAGGTTTTTGCCTTTCTTTTGAATTTTGTCAATAGTAACCTTTCCGATTTCTTTCAGATGCTTTACGTGTGTCCCTCCACAAGGGCAGCCCTTGTCCTCGCTACTTAATTTGACATATCTGATCGGCTTTCCTGCAGGAAGGTAGCTAGGCACTTCCATATATTTTCCGGCTTCCTCATATGTCCAAACTTGCACTTTAGAAGCGTCCTCCTCCGTGGTATCTTTTAAAACCTGCTCAATAACGGCTTGTAGCTCATTTTTTAAATCTGGTCTATCTGCAGGGATTGTGCCAGCGTATTCCACATAAGCGCCATCAGGAAAATGATATCCCTTGCCTGGTTCCCACTTGAGCGCCAATCTAGCCACAGCGATATCGATTAAATGCCCTGCAGAATGAAGTCTTGCGTGTAATTTCCGTTTGTCTTCATTAATTTTTAGATTGACCGTCTCGCCGACAGAAAATTGTGCATCCTCGAATTTCCCTTTGTGCCAAAGTTGTTCTGTGTCCCGGTCGAACACTAGCTCGCTAACAATGAACTTTGAGCCAGCTGTCGCAATTGTCCCTTCATCTGAAGGCTGACCGCCTCCTTGAGGGTGAAAAATCGTTCTGTCCAACAGAACTTTGAGGATTTTTTCGTCCTTCTCGTCGGGTTTGATATCAACAACTGCGGCAGTCGATTCAAATCGATAAGTATCTTCTAAGTAATCTTTTTGCGTCGGTCTCTTATCTAAGGCGCTTTCCATTTCAAGCAATGCTCTTCACTGAGTTAATAAATATCTTATTTAATGTCTTTTATAAAATCAAGATCGTTATTTGCATTAAATAGTTGTAGATGAAGCAAAAAACTCGGTTGTAGTGGACTCATCATTACGTGAAGGTTTCTTAATGCAATTTTACTCGATTGTTGGTTAATTAATGACAACACATATTTGATTTTAGTGAATACACAATAATATCAATTCAAACACATTAAATCATTAGTCATACCGATACTGGTAATCTGTTTGATAGTATGATAGCTCAACAGTAATTAAGGTTCATGCGTTTAAGGCAGAAGTAAAATCAATCGCTTCGATGCAGAATATTTCTCGCAAATTGTTCAAGCGAATTGGCTTTTTCAACACCTTATCGAAGCCTAGTCCTTTCAGGTCTTGAACGCTATTGTCGCGGCTCGTTAGCGCGATGATAGAAACATCAACGCAAAGCTCTTCCTCATGCACTTCGTTAGTTTCTCTTCTCAATTCTCTGAAAACCTGAAGAAGTTCTTCGCTTCTCGCTTCCAATTTATCACAATCAATAACAACGTACTCAATTGCCGAGCTGGATTTGATCGCTTGGAGAGCCTCCTGGAAATCTGATGTAGTGTCCAACTCCCAATCGTATCTTCGGAGCAAAGTTTCTAGGAGATCTATAGTGAATTCATCTCCGTCGACGAGCAGCGTTTTTTTCTTATTCTCACTAAAGCTTCTTCTAAATGAAACCACTGGGCTAGCTGATTTAGGATTCGATTGTGCAATCGTTTTCCTCACCAGGGCTTCAACGTCCATAAATGAGACTGGCTTTCGATAGAAAGCTAGCGCTCGTATGCCCCCTTGCTCTGAGAGGCACTGATCTTGTTCTTCTTTCGAACAATTACCCGAAATAATAATGATCGGGGTTTGAGGCTCATGACGCCTTGCTTCGACTTCTCTTATCTTTCTGCACGCAGCAAAGCCGTCCATTTCAGGCATTTGAAGGTCCATCGTAATCATCGAGAAAAACCCTTTCCCTTTCGATTCAAATAATTCCACAGCCTCTTTCCCGTTCGAAGCTGTGTAGATTGACTTCAGGCCGAGCTTATTGAAAAATTTAATCAAGATGTCAACGTTGTAAGAGCTGTCATCGACAACCAGGATGTTGCTCGCGTTAGACATCGCTGGAGGAAGCTGGGCTAATGAAGCGTCTTGGAGGCCAGAAGCCATTGAGGGGATCTTCTTCGCAGGGATCACAACACAAATTCGTGTGCCTGTTCCCACTTCGCTATCAACTGTGATCCAGCCATCCATTCGATTCACCAATTCATTCGTGATGTACAAGCCAAGTCCAGTGCCTCCGAATCTGCGGGTAATCGACCAGTCTCCTCTCACGAACTCTTTAAATAACTGACTTTGGAGCTCTTCAGCAATGCCACAGCCCGAATCTAGGCATTCGATTTTGAGATATCCTTCTTGCTCGCTCAATTCTAGTGAAATCTCGTCATCGGGTAGAGGCTCATGGACGAAGGTGCTGCTCACTCTTCGCGTCGTAAAAGGAATCGAAAAAGCTTTTTTCGGGAGCTCGTTGATCATTGACATTGATTTGTAACTCAGAGGACGTTGCTTGAGCATCGGAGATATTCCATCTAAGCTTTGGTCTGATTGATTTGCTGCCAGACCATCATTCAAACTCATCGGAGCCTCCAATTCCGGTGACTCTAATGACGTTTTTCTTCTCGAATTAATTTGTCTTAGTTCGAAGTATTTTCTTTTCTCAAGAGCCATCAATGCGCTGCTTGGCTCTGTGAGTTTGTGCTTAAGGTCATCTTCGTCCAGGTGTATTATCGAGCCAACAGGCTCTGCAGGAGTCCAACTAAAGTGGAGGTTGACAAAGCCTTTCGAAGTGAATTTTACAGCGTTACTGATGATATTGAAGCAAATTTGAGTCACTCGGTGCTTGTCTATCTCAAGCATGCGAGGTAACTTACGATCCATGGAAATTTGTCCAGTTAAACCTTTCTTTGCGATGCAGACGGAAGTACTTGACCAAAGATTTTGAATCATTGGAAGTACTTGGATCGGTTGAGGGTTTAGTTCCAGCTGTCCTGTATGAATCTTATTGGCATCAAGGACGTTGTTGACCAGGGATAAGAGCATCTCACAAGAGTCTCTTGAGGACTCTAGCATCTCAAGGGATTTTGGTTCTTTCACTTCCATGATAAGGAGATCGAGATTACCGAGGATAACATTCAGAGGATTTCTGAGCTCATGAGAGAGCGAACTGGCCACAGAATCTCGACTCGCGATGGATTTTTGGAGTTCTTGTTCGAGCAGGTTTATTTTCTTCGCTCGGGCGTCACAGATTTTTTGTAAGTGCTCATGCTTGGTTTGAAGCTCCCTCAGCTCTTGAAGTTCTTGAAGTGTCCGTTTGGTTTTTTCCGCTTCCTCGTGATGCTTCTCGAATAACGCGTTCTTATAGTCTGTTAAAATGACAAGGAGGAGGAGGTAAGAGATCGGAAACACTGATTTCCAAGGGAAGACCCATCCATGGGTTTCAATGTGAGAGGCCGAGACGCCAATGCTCTCAGCCCGAAGAAACAGAGAGTGCAGAGAATGCGCCACTGCTGGGAGCAAAGCTAAGATGTTTGAAACTGCACACGGTGCAGCGTTTATGAGTAGCGTTATTTGAGATAACATCATTGTAAAGAGAGTCTGGCTAGTATTCAGAGCCGGGAAGACAACGTGGATGAGGCTCAAAGAGAGAGTGCTCATAAAGCAAAATTTGAAATGAAAGTTTGTTTTGGTTGATTTTGTGTAAATCAGAGGAGCGAGCAGGCAGAAGAAAGCGATAGCTGTTCCTACAACAGAAAATTCAAAAATCGAATAGATAAGTCCGGAGAACGAAAGAAACAGCGTCCACTTGTAGCTGAGGTGCTTTAATTTCTCGTCATTGGTTTTCGTTTCAATTAGCTTCATGGCGAAAAGAGATGCTTCAGTCACGGCGATAGGGTTAGAGCTCAAATTTGCTAAAAGTATTTCAATTTTTTCAAATGATGTTCTATGAAGAACTTCTTAGTTCCGAAATTTCTAAAAGTTTGTTCTGTAGAACGAACCTCAACCGCGGAATTTCTTAACTGTTATAAATAATCGAAAAATTAAGAACTCATTTTGATTCTTAAGACAAACGCTTAACTCCTGTTTTTTGAAATATTGGAACGCAGAGATGCGAGTATCGCCGATGCAAAGATCTTAACTTCAACTCCACCTCTCTTCTAATGAGGACTGAAAACTCCTTTTCATTGTTCTTTTTCGGAACAAATGTAGAACGATACTTTGGATAACCTATTCATACCAAGAATGATAGGCTTTTTCGTGCTCTCCATGGAAATAATACCAAGAAGAGATGGGATAGCTCTTGAAGGTTTTTTCGTACATCAAATATGTGTGTTTGAAGGAAATTTTAAGGCACTAAACTCCAGTTTCACTGGTTTATTGAAGAACAGTGAATTAAAAAAAATTAATTTTTTTTTTTTCAGTTTACATTATTCTTGCTTATGATATGTTGGAACCTCACCAACTGTCAGCTATTATGATGAAATATGGGGTTATATAGGACTTACTGATGGTGGCAAGGAATTATGATATTTATTTCCAATAGGTTGTCATGATAAGAAAACTTAGGCTGGCTTTTCTTGTGTCCTTGTTATCAAATTAGTTTCGCGATGTCTCTGAACATTGACATATATGTATAGAAAAATAAATAACCAATTTTGAAAAAGGACCCTTGCTTTCGTTTCTGACGAATTAAATTTAATCGGTATGTAATGGGAGCTCATTATTTTTGTGAAGTTAAAGCCGGCTGAAAGCTGAAAGCGCAATCTATTGAAAGGTGGCAATTCTGCATCTATTACATTATATTTATCAACTTCAGTTCGGTAGCAATCGTATTTCAATCGATGCTGAATTGAAAACTCAGTTCTCCTATGTTCTGACCAAAAGCTAATCAATATTCCAAAATTCTAATAATATAAATTATGCTTATCCCTGAAAATCACGAAGTGATTAACTTTGAACGCACTGCACTTGTCATCGACTGATTATCTCTAGGTCTGCCCATATGCGAATGGTCTATAAATTAGATGGGAAAAAATTTTCCATTCCAAACTCTTCAGAAATTGGTTTGTCTATGTTATTTCATCAGAAATAACTTCGCACTGATATTCAAGTAGTAATTAATACGCCACTCCATATCGAAAATCAACATTTAAAATCAAAGAAATGCGTGCCTAAGCTATTGTCCTCAGTCACTAAACCAAATTTTCGCAAAGTCAAATCATACGTAATGATAAAGGCGCGTTTTCGTGATTTTTTATAAATTCAAATTCAAACTTATCAGTAAGAAACTCGAAGTAAAATTAATTAAGACGTTTTTTCTGCAAATCAGTAGCTCAGTCTAAACTCTATTGTTGCTGATAAAGTCGGCAAATGCTGGATCCATCAAAAGAAGGTTCTAATGTAACTGAATTATCCCAAATAACTGAATCTCAAAACGGAGTAAGGCTCGAAAATTTACGAAAAGAAAGTTCTATCGGAAAAGCTCCTCTCCAAAAAAACCCTTGAATAAAATTGACCGACTCTTTGTATGTCAAAAAAAGAAACACAGAATTAGGCATTAATGGGTGAATTAGAGAATTTGATATTTTTTCAAGCATTCTTTTTGAACTCCGCAATCAAATAAATAAAAAGTAAGCGTATTAGCTTGCTGGTTCTGCATCTATATAAATATTAAATCATGAAATTTCTTATTCAATCCAGAATTGAAAAACCACCCGAGGATATGATATCTTGCTTCCAAACATTTACTGATTCCATGGCAAATATTTTTCCCTAGTAACTTTGCAATTCCCTGATGTCCCAAAAAATCTTGAGAAAATATCAAGATATGTCCGATCCAATAAGAGCATCAAGAGTTTTCGTAGTTTTTCGAATGACCTGCCCCGCTCATTTGAGGCTGAGGACTGATTTCACAAAAAAAAAACCAAAAAAACTAGTAGACTCCTGTTGAAATATTAGAATAGTATTTGAAAAATTAACCCTTTTCGAATCTGGAATACTCCCTAATTTTGATATTAAAATAATGAACTGATAGTGACTGGCTGTTCAGTAGTCTTCGAAAGCTTAGAAACCTTCGATTTCTCATTATTTTAGAATAAATTTGAAAACCAATTTCCTTCGAATCTGTCCATCCCAGAAAACATGGAAAACAATCTTGCCCTTTCATCTGACAAAGTCCCTCAAAACCGTGCAGCTACAAAGCGGATTCCTCGATTCCTGGAAGAATTTTACAATATGTTAGAGGTACCTACTGATCTTTCAATGCGTCCTACCCAATCCTTAGAAAGGAAACTATAAAGAGTACATCGACTGGAATAACGAAGGGACAAGTATTTTAATTAAAGACCCGAATCAATTTGCTGAGAAAGTGCTTCCTGTCTATTTCAAGCACAATAATTTAGCATCTTTCATCAGACAAGTATTTTTCTTCCATTCAGTTTGATTTTTATTACTATTTTCAATTATTAGCTGAACATGTATGATTTCAAGAAGCAAAAGCATCCCCACTATAATTATGTCTTTTCCCATGAGAACTTCCGAAGAGACGAAAAGTAAGCATCATTGTAAAGCAAGAACATCAAAAATTTTATTTCAGGGGTCTGCTGAAAAACATCCTCAGGAAGAGCTCAAGCGAATACCTAAGATACCAAGAGAAGAAAAGAAAGAAAGAGGAAGCTGCGAGATTGCTCGCGCAGACCTCAGCACGCATAAAGGACCCAGATTCTGTGTATTTTGAGGTAATGATACTCTGGGATTTTTCTGGATTAATTTGTTAATTTAAATCCAGAACAATATGCTGAAGCGCAATCAAAGGCAGCTGGAGATGGAAATCAACCGCCTGAATCAGCAGATTACTCAATATCGATCCATGAATGCAACCCTACTGGAAAAATATGACAATTTGAAGTAATTGCTCTTGAAAGCTAATGATGCTAACG